>Ga0194131_10006919_pt1 | contig 15503 bp, 16 predicted proteins | sample TA2KigO120mmetaG_FD_148631 | JGI IMG/M metagenome (GOLD analysis project Ga0194131, IMG submission 148631) | Freshwater microbial communities from Lake Tanganyika, Tanzania - TA2015053 Kigoma Offshore 120m | ecosystem: Environmental > Aquatic > Freshwater > Lake | place: Tanzania: Lake... | reverse complement strand
CCTTCAGCGCCTTCCTCTACCGCTACCGCAACCTGGTCGAGCGCTTCTTCAACAGGGTCAAACACTTCCGAGCCATCGCCACGCGCTACGACAAGCACGACGCCAACTACCTCGCCCTCATCAAGCTCGCCGCATCACGAATCTGGATGCGTGCTTATGAGTCCGTGTCCTAGTCTGTGACCTCGACTGGCGAAGGGGGAAGGCTATGCCCGATGTGGATCTCTGGGCCCATCTCAACGGGCGTCTGGTGCGGGGACGGGAGGCGGTCATCCCGATCGAGGATCGGGGCGTGCAATGGGGCGATGCGGTTTACGACTCGATCCGCACCTATGGCGGCAAGCCGTTCCAGATGGATTTCCGCATCGACCGCTTCTTTCGCAGCATGCAATACGCCCGCATCGCCCCGCCGTTGGGCAAGGTCGCCCTGCGCCAGGCCACGCTCGACGTGGTGCGCGAGAACATGAAGCTGGTGGCCGCCGACGACGACATCACCGTCAACTACTATGTCTCGCGCGGCTCGATGAAAACCGAACGCGGCCTGACCCCCGCCGGCACCTTCGCCATCTTCTGTCGACAGGTGGCCTTCGCCAGCTTCGCCAAGTTCTATGTCGAGGGGGCGCCCGGCATTACCCCCGCCACCCGCCGCACGCCGCCCGAATGCGTCTCGCCGAAGGCCAAGGTCAGCAACAAGATGAACCATTTCGTGGCCGAGCTGGAGGCCAAGGCGCACAATCCCGACGCCTTCGCCGTGATGCTGGACCTCGAGGGCAACATCACCGAAGGCAGCGGCGCCAATTTCCTGTTCGTCTCCGAGGGCCGCATCAAGGTGCCGGACACCCGCCTGGTGCTGAGCGGCGCCGACATGGCAAGCGTGGCCGAGCTGGCCGGCGCCATGCAGATCGGCTGCGACGAAGGCACCTTCACCGCCTATGACGTCTACACCGCCGACGAAGCCTTCTTCACCACCAACAGCTTTGGCATCCTGCCGGTCACCAGCCTGAACGGCCTGCCGATCGGCGACGGCAAGGTGGGGCCGCTGACCCGCCGGCTGATGGCGGCCTGGCAGGAGCAGGTCGGCATCGACTACGTCGGCCAGGCGATTGCCCGGCTGCCGGCGACGGACCGCCAGCGGCTGGAAACGCAGCGGCGGGCGATGGCCGATTAGCGGAACGGCGCAAGCGCGGCCAGGGCGCCGGCGCGCAGGTGGTCGTACTCGGTAACGCGCGCCGGCCCGAAGATCCGATAGCCTGCCGCCCGTTGGCGCTGATACTCGGCCTGGTCGGTCGGGCCGACGGGCGGCTCTACCGCCAGCCGCCGCGCCAGCGCCAGTTTCGCCACCCCCTCCATGGCCGCCAGCAGCGCCGGGTCCTGCCAGCGCCCATGCAGCCCCATGTCGGCGGCTAGATCGCCAGGCCCGAACACCACGCCGTCGATCCCCTCGATCGCCAGCATGGCGCCGGCATTGGCGATGCCCTTGCGGGATTCGATCTTGAGCAGAAGCAATGTTGCCTGGTTGGCGGCGGCGCAATAGCGGGCGACGTCGGTGATGCGATAGTCGGCATTGGCGGCATGCGCCAGCGCCCGTTCGCCAAGGGGGGGATATTTCGCCCAGCGCACCAGCTCCGCCACCTGTTCGGGGGTTTCCGCGTGGCACAGACAGAAGCCCAGCGCGCCGGCGTCGAGCAGGCCGGAAACGATCGGTCGCGTCACTGTCGGGATGGTGACGATGGGTGCCAGTCCGTTGTCGCGCGCCAGCACCAGGAAGTGGGTCAGCGTTTCCGGATTGTGCGAGACATGCTCGGTCTCCACGAGCAACAGGTCGATGCCGAGCTGGGCGGCGATTTTCGCCACCGACGGGCGCAGGGCTTCGAACACATTGAAGGCGAGCACTGCCTCGCCGCGTTGCAGCTTCTCCTTGGCGGGGTTGCGGATCGGCGCGTCGGCTTGGGTCATGGCAATGGCTCCTCGGTTGCGGCGGGTCGGTTCAGAACTTGCCGAAGCGGTTGAGCGCCTCGACCGGATCCATGTCCGAGAGCAGCGCCTGGCGCATCGCGGTCTCGGTGCCGGACACCTCCTCGGTGCGGGCGATCGCCTCCGCGGCCAGCGGCTCGGGCAGCACCACGACCCCGTCCTGATCCGCCAGCACATAGTCGCCGCTGCGCACCGCCACGCCGCCAATGGCGATGGGCGCGCCCAGGCCCTGTGCCACCCAGCGGCCAACAATGTCCTTGGGCGTGGCGAAGCGGCAGAACACCGGGAAGCCCATCTTGCGGATGAACGCCACATCCCGGCTGGCGCCATCGACGATGTCGCCCTTGACGTCGCGCGCCTTCAGGGTTTCGGCCGACAATTCGCCCATCAGCGCCACCTTGTCGGTATTGGGTTGGCAGACCAGCGCCCGGCCGGCCGGCGCCTTGGACAGCACCGTCGCCCAGGCAAGAGCGTCGCTTGCGCGTCTTGGCCCTCCTGGTAGAAGCCGTTGATGGTCCAGGCTTGGCCCGCCAGCCGGTGTTCCGGGTTCACGCCGACGATGCCCGGCGGCAGCACGCAGTTGTCGTGCCCCATGGCGCGCAGCACGTCATAGACGGCGCCCGAATAGAGGCGCGCCAGACGCTCGCTCAGGTCCATGCATCCCTCCCTGTCGGGCGGATCATAAGCCCTGCGTCAGCCCCGCGGCAGGATCTGGAAGCTCGCCGGCGGCAGGCCGGCCCGCCAGCGTTCGGCCATCTGATGATAGGCGGCCTCAAGGTAGCGGGCCAGGCGGTCGGCCTGAAACAGGGGCGCGGACGCCCGTTGGCGCGCCAGCCGGGCCCGCAGCGCGGCCAGCCGCCCCCGATCGCCGGCCAGCCGCAGGGCCCGCCGCCGGTAGTCCTCGGCGCCGCTCGCGATCAGTTCCGGCATGCCCAGTGCCGCCAGGATCGAGGCGCCGGTGCGTTCGGCATGGCTGGCACCCGCCAGCGTCAGCACCGGCACGCCGACCCACAGCGCGTCGAGCGTGGTGACGCCGCCGGCATGCCGCCAGCAATCGAGTGCTAGGTCGGCCAGTTGCTGGCGCGCCAGATGCGGCTCGTAGGGCAGGCGAGGGGCGAAGATCAGCCGGTCGGCCGCGATGCCTGCCGCGGCGGCGGCGCCCCGCAAATTGGCCATCGCCGTGTCGCTTCCCTGCTTCAGCCACAGCACGGCGCCGGGCAAGGCTCGCAGCAGGTCGAGCCAGGCGGCGAAGCTGTCCCGGTCGAACTTGGCATGCGCGTTGAAGTTGCACAGCACCAGCGCGTCGTCCGGCAGGCCTGCCTCGCGGCGGCCCGGGGCGGGCGGGAGGGGCGGCGTCGGCGCGGCCATGAAGCTGGCGGACAACAGGGCGAGCGCCTCGCTGCAAGATGCGGCCAGCGCCGGCGGCGTGTGCACGCCGTCGCTCACGAGGTAGTCGATCGCGGCGCTGCCGAGCGTGCTGGCATAGCCCAGATAGTGCACCTGCAACGGCGCCGGGCGGTAGCCGAACAGCTCGAAGGCGGAATCGCGCGTCGGTCCGGCCAAGTCGACCAGGACATCGACCCCGTCCGCCGCGATCCGCTCGGCCATGGCCCTGGGCGACAGCGCACGCAGGTCAACGAAGCGGTCGAATAGCTGCGCGTAGCGCTGGGTCACGTCGTCGGCCGGTTCGCGGGAAAGTGCGTAGCCGTGCCAGCGGAAGCCGCTGCGGTCATGCGCCGCGAGCAATGGCAGGAAAGCCAGGCCCAGCGAATGGCGGCGCAGATTCGGCGAAACATAGCCGACGACCAGCGGTCCGGCCGTGTCCTTGGCGTCGCGCCGGTGCAGGGGCGAAGCGCCCCGCGGCAACAGGCGCTCGGCATAGGCACGGGCAAGCCCCAGGCGCAGGGCGGCTGGCGTTGCGCTGCCCGCCAGGGCGAAGGGCGAGGGTACCACGCGCCGATCGCCGGCCTGCCAACCGGCGATCAGTTCCGCTTCCAGCGCCGCCGCCTCGGCAAACGCGCATTGCTGTTTCAGCGATTGCAGCAGAAATGGCTTCAGGCGAACCAGTCCGGGTGCCAGGGCGAGCGCCTGCCGGAAGGCATCGACTGCTTCGTCGTGCCGGCCGAGGCCTTGCAGCACCTGGCCCAGATTCCCCAGCGCCTCGGCGTCGGCCGGATCGCGCGCCAGCAGATCGCGATAGAGCGCCAGCGCGCCGTGTCGATCGCCGCCCTGCAAGCAACAGAGGGCCAGGCCGCCCAAAGCGGCGCGGTTGCCGGGCGCCGCCAAAGCGACCGCCCAGTAGTGTTCGCTCGCGGTCGTCAGGTCGCCCTGATCGAACAGCAAGTCGGCAAGACCGAGCCGGGCGTGCGCATGGCTGGGGTCGATCTGCAAAGCCCGCTGATAGAGCGTCGCCGCCTGGGTCATGGCGCCTTGCTGGCGCCGGGCTTGCGCCTGAACCAGTAACAATGCCGGAGCATAGGGCGCCAGCCGCAGGCCAATGTCGGCCACTTCGTCGGCCAGCTCGGCCTGATCGATGCCGAGCAGCGCCGCCGCTAGGTTGGCGTAGATCGCCGGATTGAGCGGCGCTTCGGCCATCGCCGCGCGGAAGGCGTCGATCGCCTCTTCCGGCCGGCCCTCGGCCAGCGCCGTCTGGCCGCGCCGCATGCCTTCAGGGATCGGCTCGTGCATGGGGCGGTGCTTAGCCCCGGCCGGGTTAACGGCGTCTCAACAATTGCGCCACCTGCCGGTATAGTGGCCGCCAGCCATGCAGGACGAGAGGACCCATTATGCGCGAGGCCGTGATCGTCTCCACCGCCCGCACGCCGATCGGCAAAGCCTATCGGGGTGCCTTCAATAACACGCACGGCGCCACGCTGGGCGGCCATGTGATCGCGCACGCGGTCCAGCGCGCCAAGCTCGATCCGGCCGAGGTCGAGGACGTGATCATGGGCTGCGCCATGCCGGAGGGGGCGACAGGCGAGAATATCGCCCGGCAATGCGCGATCCGGGCCGGACTGCCGGTCAGCGCCGCCGGCATGACCGTCAACCGCTTCTGCAGCTCCGGCATGCAGACGATCACCATGGCGGCGCAGCGCATCGTCGTCGATAACGTGCCGGTGATGGTGGCGGGCGGCCTGGAAAGCGTCAGCCTGGTGCAGAACGAGCACAAGAACAAATACCGTGTCGAGGAGCCCTGGATCGTCGCGCACAAGCCGGCGATCTACGACGCCATGCTGAAGACGGCACAGACCGTGGCCGACCGCTACAAGGTGAGCCGCGAGGCGCAGGACGCGTTCGCCCTACAAAGCCAGTTGCGCACCGCCGCGGCGCAGCAGGCCGGTCGCTTCGATGACGAGATCGTGCCGCTCAAGACCAGCAAGCTGGTGACCGACAAGCATACCGGCGCCGTAGCCGAGCAGGACTCGCTGCTCACCAAGGACGAGGGCAACCGGCCCGACACCAACCTCGAAGGTCTGGCCAAGCTCGAACCGGTGACGGGGCCCAAGGGGCATATTACCGCCGGCAATGCCAGCCAGTTGTCGGACGGGGCGTCGGCTTGCGTGCTGATGGAGGCGCGGGAGGCGGAGAAGCGCGGCCTGCAGCCGCTCGGCTATTTCCGCGGTCTGGCGGTGGCGGGCTGCGAACCGGACGAGATGGGCATCGGCCCGGTCTTCGCGGTGCCGCGGCTGTTGCAGCGGACCGGCAAGAAGATCGACGACATCGGCCTGTGGGAGTTGAACGAGGCGTTCGCCGTGCAGGTGCTGTATTGTCGCGACCGGCTGGGCATACCCAACGAGTTGCTCAACGTCGACGGCGGCGCGATTTCGATCGGCCATCCCTATGGCATGAGCGGGGCACGGCTGGTCGGACACGCCCTGATCGAAGGCAAGCGACGCGGCGCCAAGTATGTTGTCGCCACCATGTGCATCGGCGGCGGCATGGGGGCGGCCGGCCTGTTCGAGGTCTGCTGAGAGCGCTGCCGGCCGTGCATCCCACGGCCGGCAAGCCGGTTGCGTTGCGTGCCTGGATTGTCTGGGCGGTCGGCGCCTGCTCGTTCGGCTATGCCTGGTTCCAGCGGGTGACGCCGAGCGTGGCGGTGGCCGAGTTGATGGCGGAGTTCGCCATCGGCGCTGCCGTGCTGGGCAACCTGTCCGCGCTCTACCTCTACGCCTATGCCGGCCTGCAATTGCCGGTCGGTGCGCTGCACGATCGGTTCGGCCCACGCCGCGTGCTGAGCGTGGCGGCGCTCGTGTCGGCGGCGGGGGCCTTGCTGTTCGCCACCGCCGCCGACCTCAACCAGGCCTACCTCGGGCGGCTGCTGGTCGGCATCGGCTCGGCCGCCAGCTTCGTCGGCGGCCTTGCCTTGGCGCAGCGCTGGTTTCCACCCGAGCGCTACGCCTTTGTCTCCGGTCTGACCATGATGGTCGCGATGGCTGGCGGCGTGTTCGGGCAGGGGCCGCTGGCCTGGGCCGTGCAGGCGGCAGGCTGGCGGCCGGCGGTCATGGGCATGGCGGGGCTCGGCCTCGTGCTTGCGGTCGCCACTTGGGCCATTGTGCGCGATGGCCCGCAAGCCGTCCGGCGCGCCGCACCGGGCCGTCGGCCCAGCGTGCTTGCCGCCATCGCGCAAGCCGTGCGTCGCCCGCAGAACTGGGTGATGACCATCTATGGCGGCGCCATCGCCGGGCCGCTCCTGGCGTTCGGCGCCCTGTGGGGCGTGCCTTACATGATGCTGCGCTTCGGCGTCGAGCGGCCGGCGGCGGCCTTCACCGCGTCCTTGCTGCTGATCGGGCTGGGCATCGGTTCGCCCCTGGCCGGCTATCTGTCGGACCGCATCGGCCGGCGCAAACCGCCGATGCTGCTTGGGGCGGCCGCCAGCACCCTGATCTGGAGCCTGCTGGTGTTCGGACCCGATCTGCCGCTGCTGCTGTTCCAGGGCCTGGTGTTGCTGTCCGGGATTTTCGCTGGGACCGGGGTGATCGCGCTGGCCGTGGTGCGCGAGGTCATGCCGCAAGGCGTCGCCGCGACCGTGACCGGCCTGGTCAACACCGCCAATGTCGGGATCGGCGCCATCCTGCAGCCGCTGGTCGGCTTGCTGCTCGATCTCGGCTGGCGGGGCGAGATGGCGGGCGGGGCCAGGGTCTATCCGCTGGACGTATTCACCTGGGCGTTCGCGGTGCTGCCCGGGGTCTGTCTGCTGGCCTTGGCCGCCGCCTGTCTGGCCCGCGAAACCTATTGCCGACCGCTGCCGGCCGGATAGCTGTCGAGGCGGATCGCCTCGCCACGACGCAACGCGGCCGGCTCGATCCAGGTGAAGATCTAGACGATGGCATCGGCCAGCGCCGTCATGCTCGGCACGATCAGGTCGGGCTGGTGCGGGGTTGCGCCGAACGGGCGACCGCGCCGGTCGACGAAGGCGGTCCGCATGCCGGCCGACTTCGCGCCGATACAGTCGAATGCATGGTTAGCGACAAACAGGATCTGCCCGCGCGGCAGGCCAACCAGTTCCGCGGCCTTGGCATAGGTCGCGGCATGCGGCTTGAAAGCGCCCGCAGCGGCCACCGATATCACCCGGTCGAAGGCAATGCCGTGATGCGGCTTGGCGGCCTCCAGCATGTCGGGATCGCCATTCGACAGCACAACCAGGGGATAGCGCGTCCGCAGTCGGGCCAGCGCCGCCGGCACCTCGGGAAACGGCTTCAGCCGCTCGATCTCGGCAACCAGCTGTCGCACCTCCTCCGGCGTATGCGCAACCCCCGCCCGCTCCAGCACGTGGCCGAGCGCGCGATGGCCGATCTCGCGATAGGGCGTGTGCTCGCGTTGCAGCAGGGCGTCGATCATCGAATTCTCGAAATGCGTCCGCCGCCACCAGGTGACGAGGGCGTTCGGGCTGCCGCTCCAGCCTTTCCGCTTCAGGTAGGGCGCGATGGCAGCGGTAAGCCCGCCCTGCATGTCGACCACGGTGCCATACTGATCGAACATGCACAGTTTGATGCTCGGCTTGATCGCGTCTGCCGTTTCGTTCACGACCGGGCTCCCTCGGCAATTGCCGGACCGGACACCAGCCGGACGGTCCGCGCCCGGCGAGGGTGACGGACTGACCCGCGCTCAGCAACATGGCGTGCGACCTGTTGCCGCTCGTTCGACGTCCTATAGTGGCGTTCGGGGGCGGAGCGACGCATGAAGCTCTATCGCGGCGAACGCAAGGCGGGCGGCACGGTGGCGACGGTGGACGGTCGGCCGCTCGACCCGCGTCGCGACTTGCGCGATTTCCGCGCCGGCAGCTTCGAATGGGGCTACGAGGGCAGCGGCCCCAGCCAACTGGCGCTCGCCATCCTGGCCGACCTGAAGGGGCCGACCGAGGCGCTGAAACACTACAAGTCCTTCCTGCGCACTGTGATCGCCGAGTTGGATGGCGACACTTGGCAACTGAAGGCCGCCGAGATCGAGCGGCGCCTCACGGGCACCGTCGAGGTGCCGATGGACTTGGCGACCTTGCTGCGCAAGGTGCGGGGCGAGGGCTGAAGGGGAGCGAGCGGGGGCATGTCGGCTGACACTCTAGGCGCGCTGCTGGCGGAGCATGTCGCGACGCGGCCGCAAGCGCCGGCGCTCCACTACCAGGGCGAGGCGCTGAGCTACGCCGGCCTGGCGGACCGCGTGGCGCGCGTGGCGCAGGGCTTGTCGGCGGCCGGCATCGGTGCCGGCGATCGGGTGGGGCTCTGGCTGCCGAACACGCCGGCCTATCTGGTGCTCAACCTGGCCCTGGCCCGCATCGGTGCCATCGCGCTTGCCGTCAACACCCGCTTTCGCAGCGTCGAGGTGGCCGACATTGTCGGTCGGTCGGGCGCCCGCGCGCTGGTGTTGTGGCCGGGCTTTCACGGCATCGATTTCCTGGCGGTCCTGGCGGATGTGGACCCGGCCGCCTTGGCCCACGTGGAGACGCTGGTGCTGTACGACGAGGGCGAGCCGGCCCGGTCGGTGCCCGCCGCCGTCGGCCATTGCCGGCGGATCGCCTACCGCGAGCTTGAAGCCTCGCCGCCCGGCAACCTGGACCGGTCCGGGGCGGATGTCGGCTGCAACCTCTTCACCACCTCCGGCACGACGAAGGCGCCGAAATTCGTGCTGCACACGCAAGGCTCGCTGAGCCGCCATGGCCGGGCGGTGGCGCGCGCTTTCGGCTATGTCGGCGCCCAGGGGGCCGCCATGCAGGTGTTGCCGCTGTGCGGCGTGTTCGGCCACAGCCAAGCCATGGCCTCGTTCGCCGGCGGCCGGCCGATGGTGCTGATGAGCACCTGGGACCCGGCGGCGGCACTGACGCTGATCGATCGTTACGATGTGCGCCACATGAACGCCAGCGACGAGATGCTGGCCGGTCTGCTGGCCGCCTGTCCCCGGCCCGAAGCGTTTCCCCGGATGGGGCCGATCGGCTTCGCTTCCTTCACCGGCAACCCGGAACTGGCGCTGACGCAGGCGGCGCGACGCGGCTTGACGCTGGTCGGGCTCTACGGCATGAGCGAGGTGCAAGCGCTCTATGCCCGCCAACCGGTCGATGCGCCCGCGGCTCGCCGTGCGCTGGGCGGCGGCCTGCCGGTCTCGTCGGCCGCCCGGGCCCGCGCGCGCGACCCGCAGACGGGCGAAGTCCTGCCGCATGGCCAGGCCGGCGAGCTGGAACTGGCCGGTCCCAGCCTGATGCGCGAATATTTCGGCAATCCGTGGGCGACCTGCGAGACCTTGCTGGCGGACGGCTTCCTGCGCACCGGCGATCTTGGCTACACGACCGGGGACGGCGGCTTTGTCTACCTCTCGCGCATGGGCGACGTGCTGCGGCTGGGCGGCTTCTTGGTCAGCCCGGTCGAGATCGAGAGCCATCTGGAAACGCATGCCGCGGTGGCCGGCGCGCAGGTGGTCGGCGTGGTAACGGCCGAGGGGCCGCGTGCCGTCGCCTTCGTCGTGCTGCGGCCGGGCCAGACGGCGGACGAAACGGCGTTGCGTGCGCATTGCCTGGCGGGCCTCGCCAAGTACAAGGCGCCGGTGCGCTTCGTCCCGTTGCCGGAATTTCCATCGACCAAGAGCGCCAACGGCACCAAGATCCAGCGCGGCCGCCTGCGCGAGATGGCGAAAGAGGTGCTCTCCGGCTAGTGGATCTGCCCACTGCATCAATAGCTTAGTGGTTCAATTCAGCAGACGCCTGGGAACCAAGAATCGGCAGCCAGCTACGAGGCGCTAGCGACGCGCCAGGAACCAGGCGATCGGCGTCAGCAACAGCAGGCCGGTCGCCGCCATCGCCAGCACCGCTCCGGCCGGTGTCAGGAAGCTCGACATCAGTCCAGCCAGCAGGACGCCCAGCGGGCTGGTGCCGATGCAGACCGTGACGATGCCGAACAGCCGCGAACGCATCTCCGCCGGTGCCAGCGTCATCACCAGCGTGGATTGCATGTTGCCGAAGCCGGCGGTGCCGAAACCGCCAAGGACCAGCACCCCGACCGCGAGCCAGAAGGCCGGCAACAGCGCAAGACCGACCAGCGACAGCAGGAACAAGGTGGTGCCGCCGATGAAGACGAGCCGGCGGTTGAGTGCCACCCGACCGCTGGCCAGGAGCAGGCCGCCCAGTATGGCGCCCAGCGGCTCGGCGGCGGCCAGGATGCCGACATAGCTGGGCGATACGCCGAAGCGCCCCTGGCCGATGGGCGCGATCAGGCCGGAATAGGAGAAGCCGAAGGCATTGGTGACGATGGTGACCGCGAAGACCATCAGCAGCAGCGGCCGCTCGCGCGCCATGCGCAAGCCGGCCACGATGTCGAGCGGGATGCTGGCGAGCCGCAGGCGGCGCACGTCTTGACGGTAGGCGAGGCCGGCGACGATGGCCGCGGTGCAGAAATGCACCGCCGAGCTGATGGCATAGGCGCCGGCGAGGCCGATGACCTCGTAGGTGACGCCACCCAGCAGCGGGCCTAGCATGCGGGTGGCGGCGTTGGTCACCGAATCGAGGCCGACCGCGGTCACCACCCGTTCTAGCCCCGCCGCTTCGCCGATCATCCGCCGGCGGGTCGCCATTTCCGCCGCCCAGACCGTGCCCGAGACCAGCCCGCCCAGCGCGATGTGCCAGGGCTGCGCCTGGCCGGCCACGGCAAGCAGGGCGACCGCCCCAGCCGCACCCGCCATCAGCACCTGGCCGGCAAGCAGGAGTTGGCGGCGGTTCAGCGCTTCGGCGACGGCGCCGACCAAGGCCCCCAGCAGCAGCATCGGCAGCATCCGGCAGGCGATGACTGCCGCCACCACCAGGCCCGATTGCGTGAGCTGGAAGGTGTAGAGCCCGGCCGCCAGCACCTCCAGCCAGCGCATAGCATTGGCCAGACCGCCCACCGACCAGAGGCGCACGAAGGCGGCTTGCCGGAACAGCGACAGCACGGGCGGGCGCAAGCTCCCATGAGACTTTGGTCTAAGGCCTGGGGACAGGCCCCGGGGCGTCGCGCGCGCCCGCCAAAGTCTTAGCCTGCCTGTTCCGTTCCGAACAAGGTCGCCGGGCGGGATGGTGGCGCGCTCGGAAGGATTCGAACCTCCGACCCCCAGATTCGTAGTCTGGTGCTCTATCCAGCTGAGCTACGAGCGCGAAGCGCAAACCCGACCAACTAGCCGACGGATGCGCGAGCGGCTTACCTACTCGAAAAGCGCCCGCGTCGGCAAGGGTGCTGCCGGCAGGGCATGCTGTTGGCTTGTTCCGGCGGCGTGGCGTCGCCTAAAATGCAACATTCACCGCGTCGTTGGCGTTGCACATGCCGGCGGGCTTGTCTTTTCCCGACCTTTGCGCCAAGCAGGGGCGGTACGGATCGGGGGGCACGGGTGCGAAAGCTGGGGATTGCAATCCTCTGTGCGGCCGTCTTGTCGGGATGCTCGTTCATCGCCGACACGATCTGGCCTTCCGACGAAGAGCCGGCCAAGCGTATTCCGATCCCGCCCTCGCGCGAGGAAGCGCAGGCGCAGCCGACATTCGCCCTGCCGGCGGCGAGCGTGCGCGCACAGCCCTTGCAGCCAGAGGCGGCGGCGCAGACCGGCACGCTGATCGGCCTCAAGGTTGGTCAGTTGCGCGCCGAGCTTGCGCGGTTGCAGGACACCTTGCGCCAGCAGAACGGCCAGTTGCAGGCATTGCGCGAGGCCACCACGCAGAATGCTCAGCGCTACCACGGCACCGTCGCGGCGGTGGCGGCGCGGCTGCAGCTTGGCACCACGCCCGGCAATCCGGTTTTGGTCAGCCAGTGGAATCTGGCGCAGGCCGAGCTGGACCGGATCAGCGCCGATATTGGCCAGATGAACGCGTTGTCGAACCAGGTCGCCGCGAATTCCTCGCTCGCGGCCTACATTCTCGAATCCTCGCGCGCGGCCTATGGTCTGTCGGGCGGCATCGACGAGGATCATCGCCAGCTCGCGCTGCTGGAGGATGACACCAACCGGACTGTCGTATTGGTCGATCGCCTGCTGCATGCGCTCAACGAGGACGTGGCGCGGCAGACCACCTATGTCGGCAACGAGCGCAGCAACTTGACCGTGCTGTCCAACGCAATCAAGAACGGCGAGCTGTTCGGCGGCAACCTGTTGAGCCGAGCCTATGCCGCAGGCGGCCAGCCAATGGCGTTCAGCGCTTCCACCACGCCGCGCAGTGGCTTCACGGCGAACGGCCGTCGGCCGTTGGTGGTGATCCGTTTCGACCGTCCGGACGTGCCGTTCCAGCAAGCGCTTTACACCGCCGTGTCGCAGGCGCTGGAACGCGCGCCCGCGGCGCGCTTCGAGGTCGTGGCGGTGACGCCCGGGCGCGGCACCGCCGGCGAAGGCGCGCTGTCGCAAACGCAGGCCAAGCGCCATGCCAATGATGTCATGCGGAGCCTGACCGAGATGGGGTTACCAGCCAATCGGGTGACGCTGGCCACCTCGACCGGCAGCGGCAGCGCCAGCAGCGAGGTGCACATCTACCTGCGCTGAGCGCCGAACGCCTCGGCATGCCGGTCGCGATAGGCCGGCATGCCCGCGGCTGTCTCGGCCTCGAACACGCCCCGGGCGATCGCCCGGGCAAGACAGTCGGCCGCCATCTGGCCCAGCGTGGCAAGCCCCAGTGCGTCCGGCTGGGCGGCTCCGCCGGTGGCCAGGGCGAACACCGTGTCGCCGTCGAACGGCGTGTGCGAGGGGCGGACGGCGCGCGCAATGCCGTCCTGCGCCATGATCGCCAGGCGTTCGCATTCCGCCTTGCCGAGCCGCGCATCGGTTGCCACCACGGCCAGCGTGGTATGCCCGCCCAGCCGGCCCTCGTGCGGCAGATCGAGGGCGTGGCCGCCGGGCGGCGCCGGTGGCGGCGGACGCTGGCCGCCCAGTTCGCCGTTCTGCTCCAGCCACCAGGCCCACAGGCAGCCGGAACCCGGCATCACCGGCGAGCCGACCGGATTGGCGACCGCCAGCGCCCCCACCGTCCACGAGCCATTGCGCAACGAGGCACTGCCCAGGCCGCCCTTGTAGCGACCGGCCTTGGCGCCGGTGCCGGCGCCAGCGTTGCCGAGCGCGAACCGCCGGCCGGCCCGCTCGGCAGCCTGGCGGGCCAGCCCGCGGTGGGGATGCGGGCCGCCCACCTGGCCGCGGCCCAGGTCGAAGATGATCGCCGCCGGCACGATCGGCACCACCGTGCCAGCGATGGCAAAGCCGCGCCCGCGCTCGGCCAGCCAGAGCATCGCTTCGTCGGCCGCCGCCAGGCCATAGGCCGAACCGCCGCTCAGCACGATGGCGTCGACCTCGCCGACCAAGCAGTTCGGCGATAGCAGCGCTGTTTCGCGCGTGCCGGGCGCCCCGCCGCGGACATCGACCGCGGCTGTGGCCCGGGCTTCCGACAGCACAACCGTCACGCCCGTCAGCCGCACCCGATCCTCGGCATTGCCGACCGCCAAGCCGGCGACATCGGTCAGCAGGTTGTCGGGGCCCGGCCGCACCGGGCGACGGCAGCTACTTGCCGACGATCTGGTTCTGCATCGAGCCCAGCAGGTCCATCACTTCGTCGGTCTTGCGCTGCGGCACATTGTAGCGGCGCAGCGCCTTCAGCATCGCCTCGCCCGTGGCATTGAATTCGGCCACGGTGACGTTCATCCCTTTGTGCGTCGTTGGCATGTCACGGCCGGTATACTTGCAAGGGCCGCCGGACGCCTCGCAGACCTGATCGACCAGGTGCATCTTCAGCTTCGGGATGTCGGTGCGCGCGAACCGCTGGTTGATGCGATTGTCGGCGGCGATGTTGGCAACGAACTCGTCGACCACCGCCTGGATGGCCGGCCGGCCGCCCAACCGGTCGTAGAGCTTGGGCTCATGCATGTCGGCGCAGGCGGCCAAAGCGAGGGCGGCGGCGAGCCAGGTCAGCCAGAGCGCGGCACGACGGACGAACATATGCGCTTCTCCTTATCCATCGCGCGGCAAGCGCCCCGCGAATCCCGGGGAAGCTATAGCAGAACGCCAGGGAATTAGGGCGAGCCAAGCCGATCTCAAGCCGGCAACACGGCGATCTCCTGACCGATGGAAAGCCTGAGCCGCGCGGCGGCGCTGCCCTGATTTTCCGCGATCTCCACCAGGCCGTTGGCATTGACATGCCAGAACGGCGCGCCCGGCGGGCGATCGGCGAATCGCTCGGCGCGGAGCAGGCGCCGGCCCGCCACTGCGAGCGCGGCATCCGCAGGCAACGACGCGCCGCGCAGTCCGCACATGGCGTTACCGAAGGCGTCGACATAGATCACCGCCGCCCAGTCATCCGGCCAAGCGGCGCGCGGCAGCGCCATGGGCTCGGCCAGCCAGCGAATGTCGCTGCCCAGCGCCAGGCGCGCGGCGACTGGCGCAAACAGATCGCGGCCATGGAAGCTCTGGCTCAAGTGAGGGGGCTGCCAGACGATGCGCCAGAGGGCGGCATCCTTGGCGCGGTGCGCGACGACATCGAACAGGCCGTTGCCCGGCCCGACGAACTAGCGACCGTTCGCGCACAGCGCCACCGCCGGCCGGTCGGTGCCGACCCCTGGGTCGACCACGCCCAGGCAGACGCTGCCGACCGGGAATTCGGGTGCCAGCGCCGCCAGCAGATAGGCGGCCGGCCTGGCCTGAAAGGCGGGTGCATCCGCCATCAGATCGAGCACAGCCATGCCGGGAGCGGCCTTCGCCAACGCCAAGCGCAGCTGGCCCTGATAGGGCCCGGCGCGGCCATAGTTGGTGAACAGCAGGATCAAGCAACTAGTGGATCGACCGCCCAAACGGATGCTACCCATCCGCTTGGGCGGTCGATCCACTGCATCAATGGGTTAGTGGTTCGATTCAACCGACGCCTGGGAGCCAAGCGTCGGCATCGAACCACTAGGACACGGACTCATAAGCACGCATCCAGATTCGTGATGCGGCAAGCTTGATGAGGGCGAGGTAGTTGGCGTCGTGCTTGTCGTAGCGCGTGGCGATGGCTCGGAAGTGTTTGACCCTGTTGAAGAAGCGCTCGACCAGGTTGCGGTAGCGGTAGAGGAAGGCGCTGAAGG
>Ga0194131_10006913_pt1 | contig 15509 bp, 13 predicted proteins | sample TA2KigO120mmetaG_FD_148631 | JGI IMG/M metagenome (GOLD analysis project Ga0194131, IMG submission 148631) | Freshwater microbial communities from Lake Tanganyika, Tanzania - TA2015053 Kigoma Offshore 120m | ecosystem: Environmental > Aquatic > Freshwater > Lake | place: Tanzania: Lake... | reverse complement strand
TCGCGCAGCCCCTTGCGGTTCGCATGCGGCAGGACCGCGACGACAAGTCCGCCGCCGCGCTCGGCAGGCAGGCTCACGGCGACGCCGACATTCACATCGCCGTGCAGGATGATGCGGTCGCCGGCCCAGGAGGCGTTGAAGAACGGGTGCGCCGCCATGGCGAGGGCGCAGGCGCGGACGATGAAGTCGTTGACGCTGAGTTTCACGCCCTGCGGTTCGAGCTGTGCGTTCAGCATGGTGCGCAGTTCGAGCAGCGGATCCATGTTGACTCGCATCGACACTTGGTAGTGCGGGATGGTGGACTTGCTTTCGACAAGGCGGCGCGCGATCGCTTGGCGCATGCCGCTGACGACGACTTCGCTGCTGCCTGCGCCGAGCGCTGTGCCGATGGCGAGCGCGGTCTGCGCCGGTTGCGCACGCGTGTCGAGTACGGCAGGCGCGGGCGGCGCTGGCTGCTGGTGTGCGGCGGCAAGAATGTCCTGCTTCACGATTCGTCCGCTTGGGCCCGTCCCGCGGACGGCGTCGAGTGAAACGCCGAGTTCTTCCGCCATGCGCCGCGCAAGCGGCGAAACGCGCACGCGCGCGGCAGACGCTGCATCAGCGGCAGGCGCATGTGGCGGCTGCGGCGCGGCGGACGGTGCCGATGCGCTCGGCGCCGCGGGTGGTGCGTTCACTTTCGGTGGCGCTGCACTGCCGGCACTTCCAGTACTGCTCGCAGCGCCAGTGCCGCTTGCGGTACTCGAGCCATCGTCGCCATCGATGGTGATGATCGCGATGGGCGTTCCCACAGGGACCTGCTGCCCTGCCGCGACCATGATCTTGCTGATGACGCCGTCGTCGTAGACGGGCATTTCCATCGTGGCCTTGTCGGTCTCGACGTCCGCCACCACGGTGCCCGATGAGACGCTGTCGCCCTCTTTCACGTTCCAGCGGACGATGGTCCCCGACTGCATCGTGTCGGAGAGGCGCGGCATGGTGATCTGAACGGGCATGGGGTTGCGTCAGGCTCGGTAGAGGCACGCGCGCACCGCTTCACAGACGCGCCGCGTGTTGGGCAGGTACTCCTGTTCGAGATCATACGAGTAGGGCGCGGGAACATCCGCCGAGTGGACGCGGTGGACATGATTGTCCAGATCATCGAAGCATTCTCGGTGGACGAGCGCCGCCACTTCCGACCCGGGCGATCCGAAACTCCACGATTGATCCACGACCACGCAGGCGCCCGTGCGGCGAACGCTGCGCACGATCGCGCCCGCATCGAGCGGACGGATGGTGCGCATGTCGAGCACCTCGCAGTCGATTCCCTCGCGCGCGAGCGCATCGGCGGCTTCGAGGCAGAAGTGCACCGGTCGACCGAACGACACGAGCGTGCAGTCGCGACCCGCGCGCGCCACGCGCGCCTGCCCGAACGGAATCAGGTGCTCCCCTTCGGGAACATCGCCCTTCAAGGAAAGCAGCCGCTCGCTCTCAAGGAAGAACACGGGGTCATCGTCACGGATCGCCGTCTTCATGAGTCCCTTGGCGTCGGCTGGGTTCGATGGGATCGCCATCTTCAGTCCAGGCACATTCGAGAAGAGCCCCTCAACGGCCCACGAATGCGTCGATCCGAGTTGACCGCCCGCGCCGTCATTGCCGCGGAACACCACGGGGCAGCCGTACTGACCACCCGACATGTAGAGCATCTTGGGCGCGTTGTTCAGGATCGGATCCGCAGCCACAAGGCTGAACGACCACGACATGAACTCCACGATCGGGCGAAGCCCGAGCATCGCCGCGCCGATGGCCATGCCGGCAAAGCCCGACTCGCTGATGGGCGTGTCGATCACGCGGCGCGGACCGAACTCATCGAGCATGCCGCGGCTGACCTTGTACGCACCGTTGTACTGCGCAACTTCTTCGCCGATCAGCATGACGCGCATGTCGCGTCGCATCTCTTCACTCATCGCCTCGCGCACGGCATCGCGGAACTCGATTTCGCGCATGGTCGCGGTCACAGCAGTTCTCCTTCACCGTCGACTGGCCGGATCGCCTTGAACGACGTCTCGTTCTCGCCGCCGCCGAGCATCTCAGGCGCACTCGATCCCGTGTACGGACCCCAGCGCTCCACATACACATCACGGTAGAGATCGCTCATGGGCGGAACGGGCGACTGGTCAGACCAGTCGACCGCCGCTCGCACGGTGGCGCGGACTTCGCGCTGGATTCCCTTGAAATCATCCTCGGTCAGGCCACGCCCCTCGAGATGCGCTCGCAGTCGGCCGATCGGATCGTCGCGTTCGTACGCTTCTTCTTCCTCGCGCGTGCGGTACTTGCGCGGGTCGGACATGGAGTGCCCCTTGTATCGGTAGCAGCGCATGTCCACGAAGACTGGCCGGCTTGTGGAACGCACCCGATCGACCACATCGCGCATCGCCCAGTACGTCTCGAGCACATCCATGCCGTCGATCGCGATGCCTTCCATGCCGTAGGCGCTTGCCTTGCTGCTGATGTCGTGGCCCATCGTGGTGCCGCGCACGATGTGAGTGCCCATCGAGTAGCCGTTGTTCTCGCAGATCATGATGATGGGCAAGTCGAAGAGCCCCGCCAGGTTCATCGCCTCGTGCACGGAGCCCTGATTGAGTGCGCCATCACCAAGGAACGCCAGCGTGACCCGCGACGACTTGCCGCCGCTAATCACTTCGTCCTCGTACTTTGTGCCGAACGCAAGACCAACTCCGAGCGGGATCTGCGCACCCACGATGCCATGACCGCCAAAGAGGTTGTTGGCGCGGTCGAACATGTGCATCGATCCGCCCTTGCCCTTCGCGCATCCCGTGACGCGGCCGAACATCTCCGCCATGCAGTGGCGCGGATCCATGCCGCGCGCGAGCGCGTGCCCATGGTCTCGGTAGGCCGTCACGATCGGATCGCGCTTTTCCACGGCCGCAACGCAGCCGACGGCAACCGCTTCCTGACCGATGTACACATGGCAAAAACCGCCGATTTTCTTGTCCTGATACGCCTGCATGCAGCGCAGTTCGAACTCGCGGATCAGCATCATTTCCCGGAGCCAGCCTCGTGCCGTGTCGAAGGGCACTTCGGGGCGCGGGACATTCGGGCGCGGCGGTGGTGAAGCTTCAGTCGCGCCGACTGATTTCGCGTCGACAGATGCTTGCGAGGCGGGAGCCATGGGAGAGGTCTTGAGCCCCTCTGTTATAGGGGCTGCGACCTGCTGCGACAAGCCGCAACGGTGCGCAGCGCGTTCGCCGTCCGATTACTGCGGTTGTGGCTTGCTGCCGCTCGTTGCCTTGCCCTTGGTGGACTTCGCAATCTGCTCGCGTTCCGCTTCGCCCGCCGCGCGCGCCTGCAACACCATGAGCGCCGTTTCCAGTTGTGGATCGATGCCCTTGACCAACAAGTCGCCGATGACCGGGCGCAAGTCGGCGCCGTGACGGTTCCACTCCGCTTCATCGATGCGGTCTGCGGCGAGCCGCATCTCTCCACTCTCCTCCATCTGCGAGGGAGTGAGTTTCACGAGCAGATCAGGGTTCACGCCCCAGTCGGCGCTCTGCGAGCGGCGGTGCACGAGTCGCCTTCCGCCCGTGTCGGTTGGGATGAGGTAGTACTGCACCGTCACCTTCACGGCGGCTTCGTTGTCGCCGTCCTGCAACGGCTGGACCGTCTGCACACTGCCCTTGCCGAATGAGCGCTCGCCGATCACCACTGCTGCGCCGTGCGCCTGCAGGCTGCCCGACACGATTTCGCTGGCGCTGGCGGATGCACCGTTGATGAGGACGACCAGCGGGAGGCCCATCAGCGCGGCGCGCGACCGCTCGGCGTTGAACGTATTGAGGATGTTGCCGTCGCGGTCCTGCACCGAGACGATCTCGCCCTCGGGCACGAAGAGGTTGACGAACGCCACCGCGGACTTCAGGAGACCGCCCGGATTGCCGCGGAGATCGAGCACGAGCCCCTTCAGGCGACCACCCTTTCGCATCTCGCGGATGGAATCCATGAAGTCGTCGAGCGAGTCCTCGTTGAACGATGTGAGGCGGATGTAGCCGATGCCGCTGTCGGGGTCGATCCACCAGTCCCACTCCGGCAGCCCGCGTTCATCGAGCGACTCCTTCCACCAGCCGTTCACGGAGCGCATCTTGATGCTCGCGCGGCGCAACTTGAACTCCAGCGGCTCTGCAGTGCCTTCGCGCGCAACCGTGAGCGTGACGGGTTTGCCCACGGGACCCGTGATCGTGTCGACTGCGCGGTTGAGCGTCCACCCGACCGTGGACTGACCATCGACGGCGGTAATGCGATCGCCCGGGCGCATGCCCGCGCGCGAGGCGGGCGAACCTTCGAGCGGGTTCACGATCATCAGCTCGCGCTTGTCGTTGTGGCGAATGAGGATGCCGACCCCAACGAAGTTGCCCTCGATGCCTTGGCGGAATCTGCGCAGACCGTCCGGCCAAATGATTTCCGAGTAGTCGTCCTCGTACTGCTTCGACAGTTGCGTTGTGGCGCCTTCGCCGAACTCTCGCAGGATCACTTCGCGCGGCAGTTGAACGGTCTCATCGTTGCGAGTGAAGATTTCCCTGAGCACACGCTGAAAGTCCGAAGGACCGACGCGTGCGCCGGGTTCGCGCGCGGCGAGCGCCTCGCGCTGGCTCGCCACAAACGCCTTCATCACCGCGACCTTCGCCGGATCGCCGAGCCCCTTGAAGTTCTCCACCAACTGCGGTGTGTCGAGCATCAGTTCCACCGAGTCAAGTCCGCCGTCAATGAGAGGTGCCCAGCCCGCATTCGTGACATGCTCGCTGGCCGCCTGCCGCAGACCCATCAGCACCAGTTTCGGCGTGATGCCGCGAAGGCGTTCCTTCCAATCGTCGGCGAAGAGCTCGTTGAACTCGGGCTCCTGCTCCTCCTCGCGTTCACGCACGATCGGCTTGCCTTCGGCTTTGGCGGCCGCTTCGAGTCGCTTGTTCTGCAGTTTGCGCAGGCGATACAACTCGCGCGGCGCGAACTCGGCGACGAGCGTGACCTTTCGGTTGAACGCATCCAGTTCAGCGTCGATCTCCTTGTAGCGGTCGGTGTCCGCACCATCGTGCAGCGCCTTCAGTCGGAAGAGGATCTCCTGCGCGAGCAGCAGATCGCCATCGCGCTGCGCGGCATCGAGTGTGCTGCGCGCGAGCCGCTCGAGCGCCACGCCATCGGGACCGGCGAGCCACGACTGCCACTGCTCGGTCGGCATCAAATACTTGATGTTGACCGCATGCAACAGCGCGAGCGTGACATCGGCAGCGCCGCTGGCTGTGGCAAGATCCTTCGTGCGCCGCTCGAGTTCGTTGAGGCGCGCCTTCTCCTGTTCGACGACATGCGCATTGCGCTGCGCGACGGATGTGCGGAGCGCCTGAAGCGCGGCGGCGTCGCCCGCAGGTGGCGCAGCGAGCAGATCATGAACGCCCGCGAGATCGTCCGCCTTCGCCGCAGACCACACGCGGTCGCTCCATGCAGCGACGCCCGTCTCGCCGTCCGCTGCAAACGCCACATGGACCACTACGAACGCGAGCAGCGAGGCAACCAACACCCCACAGCACGGCAGCCAGCGCGACAACGCCGCCCCGGTTGATTCGGAAGCCCTTGTGCAGCGTTTGGTCAGGAAGATTGAAGTGTGTTCCATGTGGATGGACCGGGCGATGCACGCCGCGGCTGCTAGTTATAGTCTGATTCCGCGGCGGCAGTTCAAGTGGCGGCTTCAGAAATCCGCGCAATTGACTGGCGACCCCGTGGTTGCCCGCCCGTCTGGGTTGCCCTGCCGCTGCCTTGCGTGCCTGTGACTCGGACTCGCTCACTTTCAACGCCGTATGCCTCCCCAAATCGTCCATGACGATCCCGTGCCCTGCCCCGACTGCGGGTACGACCTCCGGGGCAGCAACGCACCGAACTGCCCCGAGTGCGGCCGCGCGGTTTCGCGCGCATCGATCGTGCGGTCGCAACGGTCAGGGAACTTGGACCCTCCGGATCAGGAGAGCGACTCGGTGGTCGGCCAGTCCGTGCTGGCGCTCGACCGCATCCGCCGCAATCTTCTCTGGACGCTGCCGCTCTGGCTCGGTTGTGTCGGACTTCCCGGACCGGGAACGCTGCTCTGGCTGCTGCTCGCCATCGGCAGTGCCGCGCGCTGCCTGACGATCTGGCAGTTGCGCCAGGAGAAGGGCCGTGTCTGGGAGGCGTCGAGCGAGTGGGCGGAGCGTTGGTGGCTGCTTGCGCGTGCCGAGCTGGCTGTCGCTGCGACCGGCGGGTTTCTGCTGGTGCTTGTGTCCTTCGCGCAAGCGCCTGTGTTCTTCGAGTGGCTGCTCGCGCTGCTGCAGTGCGCATGGGCGGCGCTGATTGCCCTTGCCAATCTCGCCGCCGCCCAGATCGGCTTGCGGCTGATCATGGGTGAAGGCGAGCGCGAACCGTCGAAGCATCTTGGGCTGGTGAAAGCAGTCTCACTGGCAGCAGCCGCGCTCGTACAGCCGCTGCTGCTCGCGCGACTACTGCCCAAGTTGCCGCCGCCGTTCGAGTGGGTGACGGTTGGCGCGCTGATCCTCTTTGTCGGCGGCTGCCTTGCCGGCATCGCATCGCTCATCCTGACACGCGAGATTCTTGAAGATGCCGCGTCGGCCGTGCGCGAGGGTGAACGCGCTCGGCGACGAGCGGCGACCCGCGACCGCACAGATGCCTTGGCTCGTGCCGTGCTCGACCAGCAGATGGCACGCCCCGTGCGCCCGCCCGAGCATCCACGCCCTGCGCGCGGCGGCGATGACAACGACGATTCGATTCCGCTCGCCGACGAAGAGAGGTAGGCGACCCGGGTTCTACCGCGCAGCGCGCGCAGACCAGGCGTTCTCGGCAAGATCGACTGCGCGTGCGAGCGCCGCAGCCTTGTTCGCGGTCTCTTCCCACTCGCGCGCCGCATCGCTGTCGAGAACAACGCCCGCGCCAGCCTGAAGGTGGTACTGCCACTGCACCGAGCCGGCGGGCGCGCGGTCGGCATCGGGCGGCACGGGAACCACCATCATGCGAAGCGCGATCGCCATGTCGACATCGCCCGACCAGCCGATGCCGCCGATCCCACCTGCGTACGGTCCGCGCCGTACAGGCTCCAGTTCATCGATGATCTCGATCGCGCGCACTTTCGGTGCACCGCTGACAGTGCCAACGGGCAGCGCGGCACGCAGCGCATCCCACCCATCGACCTCGGCGCGCAAACGCCCCGTCACCGTCGAAGAGATGTGCATCACATGGGAGAAGCGTTCAATCTCCATCGAGCGGGCAACCTGCACCGACCCCGCATCACTGACACGACCGAGATCATTGCGAGCAAGGTCGACAAGCATCGTGTGCTCCGCGCGCTCCTTCTGGTCGGCGAGGAGTTCGCGCGCGAGCGCCGCGTCCTCCTCGTGCGTGCGTCCGCGGCGGCGCGTTCCTGCCAGCGGGCGGCTGACGACATCGCGTCCGCGCGTGCGGCAGAGGATCTCGGGGCTCGCCGCCACGAGGATGCAGCCCTGCGCCTGCAGATACACCTGATAGGGACTCGGGTTGACCACGCGGAGCGCGCGGTAGACATCGAACGGGTCCGCGTCGCTGCCGCGCACGAAGCGCTGGCTCAGAACCACCTGAAACGCATCCCCCGCCGCGATGTACTCGACCGCGCGCCGCACGGATGCCTCGAACGCGCTGCGCTCGGTGACGCTCTTGCCCGCTTCGCGCGGCCGCGCGGTGACATCGAGATCGACGCGCCCATTGGCGAGCGGCGGCATCGGTGCAGTGAGTCGCGCTTCGAGCGCGTCGAGTGCCGCTTCGCCGCTGCGTGTCTCGTTCGGCAGTTGCGCGCAGACGAGATGCACGACCTTGGTGGCATGATCGAAGATGACGACATCGCGGTAGAGCGCGACATGCAGGTCGGGCAACCCACGGTCGTCGCGCGGAGCGCGCGCGAAGGGCAGTTTGCCAGGTTCGAGCCAACGCACCGCATCGAAGCCGACCATGCCGACCCATCCGCCACAGAAGCACGGCGGCAGTTCACCGATCGGCTCGACGCCCGACCATTTCGCTGCCTCGCGCACACAGTGAAATGGATCGTCCGCGTGGGATTTGGTTTCGCGCACGCCGCTTGGCGAATGCTCGCGCAGCGTGACGGCGTTCCCCGACGCGATGACTTCGATGACTGGCTGTGCACCGAGGATCGAGTAGCGGCCGACCGCACCGCCCTGATCCACCGATTCGAAGAGGAAACTTGGGGCGCTGCGCTGGTCCGGCGCAACGAGGCGGCGGTACGCCAGCACGGGAGTCAGTTGGTCGCCGAAGATGCGGCGCGTGTGCAGGCGGACGGGCTTCATCGTCGGCATGGAGCGTAGCCGCGCTGCGTCAGTGCTGGCGGTTCGCGTCCGCGAGCGCCACGGCGAGCGCATCCGCCACATCGGCGGGCGATGGCGGCTTCGCGAGCCCGCAGCGCGCGGCGATCGCCAACTGCATCTGCCGCTTCGTCGCATGACCGTTTCCAGTGAGCGAAGACTTCACCGCGGTCGGCGCAATCTCGCTGATGGGAATGTCGGCGCGCGCAGCCGCGAGCAGGATCACGCCGCGCGCGTGCGCCATGATGACTGCGGTGCGGACATGCTTGGCATGCACGAAGACCTGCTCGACCGCCACACGATGCGGCCGCAGTTCGGCGATGAGTTCCGTGAGGTCGCGTTCGAGCGCCACCAATCGCGCGGCCACCGTTGCGCGCGCCTGCAATCGCAGGATGCCCGCCTCGACCACTCGAACGCTGCCTGTGCGTCCACAGTCGACGCAGCCATATCCCGTTCGCTGCAGTCCTGGGTCAACGCCGAGGATGCGCATGCCTACGCGCCGCCCTCCGCAATGGCGGTGGTCTTCTCGGTATGCCGTCTGCCGGATGGACCGATCCCGCCCGACAGATCCGAGACGAGCAGACCATCGCTGAGGCGGATCACACGCTGCGAGCGTTCGGCGACGCGGTCATCGTGCGTGACGAGGACGATCGTGAGTCCTTGCGCGTGCAGGCGATCGAGCACGCCAAGGATCGCCTCGCCCGTGGCCGAGTCGAGGTTGCCCGTCGGTTCATCGGCCATGATGATCGAGGGATCGGAAACGAGCGCGCGCGCGATCGCGGCGCGTTGTTGCTGACCGCCCGAGAGTTCCGCAGGCCGATGCGACATGCGCGGCGAAAGTCCAACAAGTTCGATCTTCTCCTCGGCGCGCGCACGGCGCGCGGCGCGGTCGAGCCCCTGATAGAAGAGCGGCACCTCCACATTTTCAAGCACGCTCAGTTCGGGGATCAGATTGAACGCCTGAAAGACGAATCCAATTCGGCGACCGCGAACAAGCGAGAGTTGCTCATCGCTCAGTTTCGCGACATCTTCGCCGTCGAGGAGGTACTGCCCCGCTGTCGGTCGGTCGAGGCAGCCGAGGATGTTCATGAGCGTGCTCTTGCCTGAACCCGACGCGCCCATGATCGCGAGGTACTGGCCGCGTGGAATGTCGAGATCCACGCCGCGCAGCGCATCCACCATCACCGTGCCGTCGGGATGGCAATAGCGTCTGCAGATGCCGCGCAGCTGTGCTGCATGCTCGCCGTGCACGCAACCGATCCTACTGCGCTGGTGGCTTCGCAGCGCGGATCACCAGTTGGACCGCACTGCCTTCGGGCGGGATGCGCGCCGTGTCCGCCGTCCACACGGCGGGGGCGAGATCAACTCGGTCGGGGATCACTTCACGGAAGGCGATCATCTCGTCGCCGAAGGTGACGAGCCCAACGATCGAACCCGTGTAGTCCGCGATGTAGTGCTCGCCCGGTCCGAGCGATGGCGGATTCGGACGCACATGCGAACCCGCAAAGACGAAGCGGTCGCATGGGAAACGCTGCTCGACAAGTTTGCCGCCCTCCTCGCGCACACCGCGAATCCAATCGCAGAGCGGCTCGTCGCGCTCGCCCGACGCTCCGCGCACGCGCGCGAGCACTTCCACGGGCGCTCCACTTGGATGTGTGTAGGCGATGCGCCAAGCGCCATCTTCGCCCTGCTCCTCGCGCCAGGATCCCGGTGTGCCTGGCTGCGCGCCCACATACAGCAGCGCCGCATGAATGAGCGATGGCTGAACTGCCACCGCGAGCAGCGACTCATGTTCGCGCGTTCCCGCCTTGCAGACCAGTTGCTCGAGCCACCCTTCGCGCGTGGCGATGCGCGCATCGACCAGGACTTCTCCACGCTGCCGGTCTGCCCAGAGACCATCAGCCATCTGCACACGTTCGGCACGCTGCGTGAGAGGCGGCGTGCTGTGTGGTGCCGCACACCCGCAGAGCACTGCACCGATGGCTGCAGCGAGTGACGCACTGCACACCAAGATGCGACTGTCCGACGCGCCTGAACGGACCCTCATGAACGCCGCATCCTAAATGCGCGAGAAACAAAAAAAGGCCCGGCGGAGGCAAGCCTCACGCCGAGCCCTTCCGGGGGCTTGGTAATGAATGAAAGGTAGACCAGGGATGTGGGTTGGTCAAGTGGAGGATCGACACTATTCTCACTTTCCTTGCCATGAACGGGAGTTCGCAGAAAGATCCTCGTGTCACCCGAGTTCCCGCTGAAACCTCTCCCAGTGCGGTCTTGACGCGCGCGGTTCGGGTCTTCGTGGCGCGCGACCCGACTCCCCAGGGAACGGTCAAGGGCAACTCGTTTGCCTCCTACCCCTGCCCCGATCGCCTTGGCGCGTGGTTCGAACTGTCCGTCTCGCTGCGAGGCGATCCTCGCCAGAACAATGGCTGCATCGCGACTTTGGCTGACATTGACCAGGCGGTTCGCACCACGGCAATCCGTATCCTGCGCGCGGCGTTCTTTGTCCGCGAGGATGCCGCATCCGCACAACCCGCCGTGCTGATCCACGAACTGTCGCGCGGGCTCGAATCGGCGCTCGGGCGACCGATGGACATGCTTCAATGGAGGATCACCCCCTTTCATCAGGTAGTGTGGAGACAGGACATGCCCACGCAGACGACCGTGACATCGACCTTCGAGTTCGCCGCATCACACCGCATGCATGACGCAGCGCTGAGCGAGGAGGCGAACTGTGCACAGTTTGGAAAGTGCAACTGGGCGCACGGGCATGGGCACAACTACCGCGTGGAGGTTTCCGTTTCGGCGGAAGTCTCGAATCCGCCTTCGATGGCCGTGCTCGAGGAGGAAGTCTGCCGCCATGTCATCGAGCGGTTCGATCATCGCAACTTGAATCTGGATTGCCCGGAGTTCGTGCAGCAGAATCCATCCGTGGAGAACATCGCGACGGTCTGCTTCGCACTGCTGGAGAACCCGCTGCGTGCGCGCGGACTGAATCTGCGCGCCGTCCGCGTTTGGGAGACATCCAAGACCTCGGCGACCGTCGAGGCTGCGCCGGTGAACGCGCCGCGAGCCGAACCACAGCGGTCGAGCGCGCGCGGCAAACCCGTCCGCGCCTGAGTCGCCACCACCCACAGGAGTCCCGCTCATGGCGCGCATCGTTCAGATCACAGCGACCCGTCCGATCAAGATCGAACCATCCGACAAGCCCGTGTGGATTTGCGCATGCGGTCTTTCGCAGAAGTTCCCCTTCTGCGATGGCCACCACAAGCAGTGTGACGCGGAGCAGAATGGAACGCTCTACGCCTACGACGATCAGGGCAACAACCCCAAGCCAACCGCGAGCTGATGGCTCGCCCCGCGCGGGCAACAAGATCTTCAGCCGAGATCTTCTTCGCCGAGCAGCGTGAATCGCTTTCGCAGCAGAATCTGGCCCGCAAGGAAGCAGTCGTCGACAGCGAGCGCCACGCACGGTTCACCCGTGGCGCGCAGCAGCACGGGATAGACAAAGCGAATGTTCAGTTCCGCGCCGAGCAGGTAAAGGCACAACTTCGTGAGCGATTGCCCCTGCCCGATTTGCACCACAATGAGATCGAGTTCACTGAAGGTGTAGTTGTGCTTGCGAAGCGCGTGTCGTGCCGCGTCGGCGTTCGAGAAGATCATGCGAACGACCGCATGGTCGCTTGAATCCATCACGCTCAGTGCCGCGATCGACACGGAGGGCTCGTCATCGAACAGCTTCAGCAGTTCGAGCAGCTTGCCCACCTTGTTGTCGAGAAACACCGCGAACTGCCGCACTGAAGGGGGCGAGTACCCCTGTTCCGTCGGTGTTGGGATCGCAGCGCTCACGGGGGCGAGCGAGTATAGCCCTGCGCCTGCGACGGCTCGGGCGCGTGTGCCGTGTTGGTGGGGTACCGTGCATGGATGCAGGAAGTATGCGCGGCAAGGCGAACGGCGTGCGCCCGTGTGCGGATTCGAGTGTGGAGCGGCGCGATGGCGTGCGCGCTGCTGATCGTTTGCGGAGTCGTCGCTGCGGATGATCCACCGCCTGCAGCGACAGCTGCGGCTGCCGCTGCGTTCGAGGATCTCGTGCAGGAACACCAGCGCTGGCGCGACCTGACGTTTCCCGAGCAAGCAATCGCCCGCGGCAGACCCACACAGGCGGACCGCATCACGGAGCCTGGTTCGCGCGGTGCGCTGCTGCGGCACAACGACATCAACTACTTCATCGAGCGTGGCGAGGCGATCGATGCCGCTTCGCTGACTGGCAACGACCAACTTGATTACGCGCTCTTCATGCGCGAACTTCGGCAGGAGTCCGCGGGGTTTGCGTTCAAGCGTTGGATGATGCCCGTCGGCCAGCGCGGCGGACCGCAGCAGGATCTGCCGCAGTTTGCCGAGGGCGTTCCCTTCCGTGCGCCCGAGGACTGGGAAAACTATGTGAAGCGCATGACGCGGTTGCCATCGGCGGTGCGCGATACGCAAGCAATGATGGTCGAGGGACTCGCGGTGCGGCTCGTGCCCCCTGCTCCGGTTCTGGATGGCACAACCACACAGTTCGACGTGGTGCTTGCCGGCAACTTGGAGCCGATGATGGCACCGCTCAGCACGATGCCCGCGTCGATCCCTGCGGCGCGCCAAGCGGAACTGCGTGCGATGGCGGAGAAAGCGCGGCTCGATGCACTGCTCGCGCTCGGAGAGATGCTGCTGTGGCTGAAGTCCGACTACATCCCCGCCGCACCACAGTCCGTAAGCGTGCGCGATCAGCCGATGGGGCGCGCGTTCTACGAGTTCGAGCTGCGGCGATTCACCACGACGGCGAAGAGTGCACAGGAGATCCACGAGATCGGCTTGAAGGAGGTGGCTCGCATTCGCGGCGAGATGCTGCAGGTGATCGCGCGCACGGATTGGTCCGCCGCGGACGCTGCGCGCGCGGCGCTGCCACCCGATGAACGCCTTGCGCAGTTCATCGCGTATCTGCGCAGCGATCCGCGTTTCTACCACCGCACTGCGGAAGCGCTGCTCGATGGCTACCGCGCCATCTGCAAACGCATCGATGCGAAACTGCCCGAGTACTTCGGCGTGCTGCCGCGGCTGCCCTACGGCGTGCGCGAGATTCCGCGTTTCATGGCCCCCTCGCAGACCACGGCGTACTACCAACCGGGCAGCATGGAGGCGGGACTGCCGGGGTGGTTCTATGCGAACACCTACGCGCTCGATCAGCGGCCGATCTACGAGATGATCCCGCTCTCGCTGCACGAGGCGGTGCCCGGACATCACCTGCAGATCGCACTCGCGCGCGAGGTCGTCGGACTTCGCGAGTTCCGGCGCGACATCGATGCAACGGCGTTCACCGAAGGCTGGGCGCTGTACGCGGAGCGGCTCGGGATCCCGATGGGGCTCTTCGAAGATCCGTACAACGACTTCGGGCGGCTGCTCTACGAGATGTGGCGCGCCTGCCGATTGGTGGTGGATACCGGCATCCATGCGCAGGGCATGCCGCGCGCCGATGCGATCCGCTTCATGGCATCGAATACTGCGCTTTCCATGCTGAATATCGAGCGCGAGGTGGATCGTTACATCGCGTGGCCTGGGCAGGCATGCGCGTACAAGATCGGCGAGCTGGAGATTCGTCGTATCCGAAGCGAGTGCGAGCAGCGGCTTGGCGCCTCGTTTGATCTGCGGGCGTTCCATGACCATCTGCTCGGTGCGGGTCCCCTGCCGCTCGATGTCCTCGCCACGCGCATGTCCGCGTGGTGCGAGGCGCGTTCAGCGAAGGAAGGGGTTGCTGCGCCGCTCGGCGCCAATGGTGGTTGACGGGCCGTGCCCAGGATGCACCGCGAAGCGGTCATCGAGTTGCATCAGCCGCGCAAGCGACGCATCGAGTTGGCGCGGATCGCTCGTGGGGAAATCGCTGCGACCGACCGAACCTGCAAACAGCGTGTCGCCGACAATCGCGGCAGCCGCTTCATCGCAGACGAGTGAGATGGACCCTGGGCTATGACCAGGCGTGTGCAGCACGCGCCACGAAGTCGGCCCGAGTTTCAGCGTCTCGCCCTCCGCGAGCGTTCCCGTCGGCTGCGCCACGGACACGGCGGGCACATCGGCAAGCGCCGAAAGGTTGAGAAGCGGGTCGGTAAACCATGGATGCTCGACCGCGTGCGCCAGGCGCGGCAGATCCCCAAGTTCTCGCAGCACTTCGGGCAGACCCATGATGTGATCAAGATGCGCGTGCGTGAAGAGGATCGCCTCCACTTCCGCGCCAGAGCGCCGTACCGCATCGATGAGCGCTGCAGGGCGGTCGCCGACATCCACGATCCACGCCGGCTTTCGCCCCTGCTGCTCGATCCACACGAGATAGCTGTTGGTCTGCCACTCGCCAAGCGGAAACCCTTGGATGTGCAGCTTCGCCACGCGCGAGAACATAGCCGCTCCCCCATCTCCATGCTGCAGCGGCGGGTGGAGGGATCAGTGCGGGCTGCCAAGATTCTCAAACAGGAATTTCGCGCGGCGCGCGTTGCCGTACGCGGTATCGGCGGCACCGTGACCGTGGCCGGGCATGACGAGGAGCTCGAAGTCCTTGCCTGCCTCGATGAGCTTCTGCACGACCTGCATGGTGCTTGCGGGGTCGACATTGGAGTCAAGTGCGCCGACGATCAGCATGAGCGCTCCGCCGAGGCGCGACGCGTGCTCCATGTTCGAGTTGTCGGCGTAGCTCTCGTCGAGAGGCCAACCCATCCACTGCTCGTTCCACCAGATCTTGTCCATGCGGTTGTCGTGACAGCCGCAGTCGGCGACGGCGACCTTGTAGAAGTCTGCGTGGTCGAGCACGGCGCGCATGGCGTTCTGACCACCCGCGCTGCCGCCGAAGATGCCGACGCGTGTGAGGTCAGCCGCGGGCTCGCGTGCAGCGAAGGCGCGCAGCCACGCGATGCGGTCGGGAAATCCTGCGTCCTTCAAGTTCTTCCAGCAGACATCGTGAAAGGCCTTCCCCCGCCAGTTGGTGCCCATGCCATCGATCTGGACGACGACAGCGCCGAGTTCGGCGTACTCGCGCGAGCGGCTCGAGAGGTCAAACCACTTCGGCACATGCTGGCCGTGTGGCCCGGCGTAGATGTTTTCTATGACGGGGTAACGACGCGC
>Ga0194131_10006906_pt1 | contig 15528 bp, 15 predicted proteins | sample TA2KigO120mmetaG_FD_148631 | JGI IMG/M metagenome (GOLD analysis project Ga0194131, IMG submission 148631) | Freshwater microbial communities from Lake Tanganyika, Tanzania - TA2015053 Kigoma Offshore 120m | ecosystem: Environmental > Aquatic > Freshwater > Lake | place: Tanzania: Lake... | reverse complement strand
GCCGCGCTCGGGCACGCCGGGGGCCGCCGCGTCGCAGGCCGCGTAGCCGTCGTCGGGGCCCGGCCGGGCCTTCGGGTCGCCGCTCGGCAGGTCGTACACGACCGCGGTCGGCACCAGCGGCACCGGCCCGGCCGGCGTCCAGGTACCGCGCTCGCGCTCCTCGAGCCAGCGCGCGACCCCGTCGGCGGCGGCGAGCCCGAAGGCGCTGCCGCCCGTCAGCAGCACGGCGGTCGGCCCCTCCGAGCGGCTGTGGGGGCTCATGCCGTCGGTCTCGCGGGTGCCGGGGCCGCCTCCCATCACCCAAACCCCGCCCCGCGAGCCGGCCGGGGGCAGCACCACTGTGCACCCGGTCATCCCCGCGGAATCGCTCCAGTGGCCGATCTCGAAGCCGTCGGGGGGCGGCGGGGGCTCGCTCACGCGGTGGCCTTCCAGCGGCCGCCGGCCCGCTTTCGCCGCCGCGGCCGCCTGCGCAGCTTCACCTGGCAGTGGGGGCAGAAGTAGGTCGAGCGCCCTCCGACCACGATCCGCTCGATCTTCGGCGCTTCCCCCCCGCGCTCGCCGCGCGACGCGCAGCGTGGGCACGGGAGCCCCTCGCGGGTGTGCACGAGGAACTCGTCCTGCATCGAGCCGCGCTCGCCGCGGGCGTCGCGATAGTCGTCGATGCTGGCGCCGCCCTCCGCCAGCCCGGTCTCGAGCGCGTCCACGATCCCCTCCACCAGCGCCTCGCAGTGCTCGGGCTTCATCGATCCCGCGGGCGAGAGCGGGTGCAGCTCGGCGCGATGGAGCGCCTCGTCCGCGTAGATGTTGCCGATGCCGGCGACGCCGGTCTGGGTCAGCAGGAAGGACTTGAGCGGCGTGGTGCGGCCCGCGGCCATGCGGCCGAGCGCTGCGGGGGTGAGCTCGGCCGAGAGCGGCTCGATCCCGACCCGCGGGGCGAGGTACTCGTCGAGCGCCGCCCGGTCGGGCAGCAACACGGCCGTTCCGAACCGCCGCACGTCGGTGAACAGCAGCTCGGTGCCGTCGTCCAGGTCGGCGCGAAAGCGCAGGTGACGCAGATCGCTCGAGGACTCATACAGCCGCGGCCCGCCGAGCCGCGGGTCGGTCTCCATCAGGTCGGCCACGTCGCCCTCGTCGGCGGGCCGGCGCAGCAGCACGTTTCCCGTCATGCGCAGGTGCAGCGCCATCGTCGCGCCCCCCTCCAGGCGCAGCAGCAGGTACTTGCCGCGGCGATCGACGTCCTCGATCTCCCGGCCCACGATCCCGCGCTCGACCCTGCTCGGCGGCTCGGGCCTGGTCAGCCGCTCGTCCAGAACCTCGGCGTCGAGGATCCGAAGGCCCCTGACCTCGGGCGCCAGCTGGCGCCGGATCGTCTCGACCTCGGGCAGCTCGGGCATGCCCCAGAGGCTATTGGCCGACCCGGGGTCAGTCCCGCGCCCTCGGGTGGGCCGAGAAGTAGACCTGCTTCAGCTCCTCGCCCGAGAGGTGGGTGTAGAGCTGGGTGGTCGAGAGGTCCGCGTGGCCCAGCATCTCCTGGACCGAGCGCAGGTCGCAGCCCCCGGTCAGCAGGTGGGTGGCGAACGAGTGGCGCAGGGTGTGGGGGCTCATCCGGCCCGCCAGCCCGGCGGTCTCGGCGTGGCCGAGCACGATCTTGTAGAGGCCCTGCCGGGTCAGCGCGCCGCCGCGGAAGTTGAGGAAGAGCTTGCGCTCTTCGTGGTTGCGGACGAGCTGCGGGCGCCCCGAGCGCAGATAGACGCGGACCGCGGCGATCGCCTTGTCGCCAACCGGGACGAGGCGCTCCTTGGATCCCTTTCCGCGCGCTCGCAGGACGCCCGCGTCGAGGTCGACGTCGCTCAGCTCCAGCCCGATCGTCTCAGAGGCGCGCAGCCCCGACGCGTACATCAGCTCCAGCAGCGCCCGGTCGCGCAGGTCCGTCGGCTCCGAGCCCCGGGGCTGGGCCAGCAGCTTCTGCATCTCGGCGTAGCTCAGCACCTCGGGCAGCTTGCGCCCGCGGCGCGGGGTCGCCAGGTCGGCCGCGGGGTCGTCGGAGACCAGGTCCTCGCGGCGAAGGTGCCGGTAGAAGGAGCGCAGGCAGGCGGCCTTGCGGTTGACGGTCGCGGTAGAGCAGGGCTTGGAGCCGTTGCCGTCGCCTTCGGCGAGCAGCGCCAGGAAGTCGCCGAGATCGGCCGAGGTCGCGGTGTTCGCCTCGCGCTCCCGCGAGGCCAGGAAGGCGCCGAACTGGAGCAGATCGGTGCGGTAGGCGGCCAGCGTGTTGCGGGCGAGCCCGCGCTCGAACTCCAGGTGGGCGAGGAAGTCGAGCACGAGCGCCTCGTAGCGCGGCGAGAGGGCGGGCTCCTGCTCAGGGGTCTTCAGCGTCGCGGTCGCCACGCAAGAGACTTCGACGCGACGCCCGCGCCTCCTACCGGGCGGCCCCGAGGACGCCCGTCGCCGCTAGAGCAGGTCGCGCAACATCAGCAGCCCGACCAGCGAGGCGGCGTCCGCGCAGTCGGCGATCGCCTCGTCGAGGCGATCGAGGGGCTGGCGCACGATCTCGATCCGCTCGTAGTCGGGCGGCTCGCTGTCGACGTCGTAGAGCTCGGTCGCAAGGAACAGATGGCAGCGCTCGGTCGCGAACCCGGGGCTCGTGTAGAACGCCTTCAGCTCGCGCCAATCGCCGGCCGCCTTTCCGATCTCCTCGGCCAGCTCGCGCCGCGCGCACTCGAGCGGGGTCTCGCCCTCGACGTCGAGCTTCCCCGCCGGCAGCTCCAGCAGCGAGGCCTCGCCCACCGGCTCGCGCGGCTGGCGAACCAGGTAGACCGCGCGGCCATCGTGGGGGATGATCGCGACCGACCCGGGATGCACGACGACCTGGCGGGTCGAGGTGCTGCCGTCGGGATACTCGAAGGTGTCCATCCGCACCGACGCGATCGGGCCCTTGTGGACCAGCTTTCCCCCGACCCGGTGCAGGCCTCCCTCGCCGCGCGCCGGGCCCGCGTCGTCGCGGCCTTGATCCCGATGCCCGCCCCCGTCACCCATCAAGCCCCATCTTGCCGCGCCAGCGCGGCGAGCGCGTCCCCGGCCGCCAGCGCGGCGGCGAAGAAGAGCCTGTCCTGGTCGAGGTCCCGGCCCATCGTCCGCGCCGGAAGCCCGCTTGCGGCGTAGCCCGCGAGGTCCACCTCGCGGACCCAGAGGTCGTGGCGGTCGCCGCAGGCGTCGCGCAGGCGGTCGAGCGGGGCCTCACCGGGACCGCCTCCCGTGGGCCACTCGGACTCGTCGAGCTCGGGGACGGGGACCCGCACCCCGCCGAGCAGCATCCGCAGCACGGTCTCGGCGTGGTGGCTGAGGCCCAGGTGGCGCGGGCGCGGGTCGCCCGAGGAGAGCCGCGGCGCCACCAGCGTCTCGAAGCCGAGCGCCAGCGATGCGTGGGCGGTGTCGAGCGCCGCCATGCCGCCGTGCCCGAGGGCCGTCGCCGAGCCGAGGATGCCGGGGCCGGGGCCCGCGATCACCGCCTGCCAGTCGAGCGCGGCGGCCGCCGCGTGCAGACCCCCGGGCACGCTGATCGCCTCGTGCTCTCCCCCGTATGCGGCGCCCGCGGTCACGTGACCGCAGAGGAGGCCTCGCTCGCGAAGCTCGCCGACGTCGCGCGAGAGGCTCCCGGGCAGCGCCCCGCCGGGCGTCTGCATGTAGCCGACGCTGAGCCCGGGGGCCGCCGCGGCGGCAGCCCACGCCGCCGGGGCGAGCTGGCCGTGCAGGAACACCACCAGCACCGGCAGGCGCCGGGACGGCTTGCTCCAGCCGCCACCGGCCTCCCCCTCGCCCCCGCTCTCCTCGCCGGGATCGACCGGCTCCACGGGGTGCTGGAGCGAGGTGTAGTTGAGCTTGATCACGTGAGGACCCTCGGCTCCCCCGCCCGAGAGCCCTCGGCTGAGGTTCGCGTGGACGACGTCGAAGCCACCCGAGCCCAGCCCCAGGTCGAGCGCCTCGACGTTGACGATCACCTCGTCGCCCTCGAGCACCTCCCCGACCAGGGCCTCGTCCGCCCAGGCCCTCCGGGCCTCGCCGTCCACCTCGACCGTGAGCGGGTCGGCCGAGACGACCATGCCTCTGCGCAGCTTCAGCACGCGATCTCGGCGGCGGCTTCGACCGCGGCCTCGCAGACGTCGAGCATCTGCGCCAGCGCCAGGGCGCTGACCGATTCCTCGGGGGTGTGGTTCGCCTCGGTTCCGTTTGCCAGCAGCAGCGCCTGGTAGCCGCGGGCGATCAACGCGTTCGCGTCGCTGCCCCGGCCCGTGGTGACAAGGGTCGGCTCGTGGCCGCAGCGCTCGAGCGCGGCCGTGGCCACGCGCGCGGCGTCCGAGCCCGGATCGACGCGATAGCCGCGGAACTTCTCGGTCACCTCCACGTCCAGGTCACAGCCGCCCTCCCCCGCGGCGAAGGCGCAGGCGTCCACCATCGCGCCGATCACGGCGGCGGCGCGCTCGCCGTCGATGCTGCGCGCCTCGGCGCGCAGCACGCAGCGGCCGGGAACGACGTTCGAGGCGGTGCCGCCCTCGATCACGCCGACGTTCGCCGTCGTCTCCTCGTCCAGGCGCCCCAGATCCATCGCCGCGACCGCCGCGGCCGCGGCGGCGATCGCGCTGGCGCCGGCCCCGGGGCGGATCCCGGCGTGGGCCTCCTGCCCCTCGAAGATCGCGACCACGTGCTTGTAGGTGGGCGCGGCGACGATCACCTCGCCGATCGGGCTGGCGTGGTCGAGCACGAAGCCGAACGGCGCCCGCAGCGACCCGACGTCCAGCTCATGGGCGCCGCGGAGGCCGTCCTCCTCGGCGGGGGTGAAGACCAGCTCCAGGCCGAGCGCCGCCGGCTCGCGCGCGCGTCGCGCCGCCATCTCCATCAGCACGGCCACGGCGGCCTTGTTGTCGGCGCCGAGGATCGTGTCTCCGCGGCTGCGGAAGACGCCGTTCTCGCGCACGACCTCGATCTGGCCCTGATGGGGGACCGTGTCAAGGTGGGAGAAGAAGGAGACCCAGCCCTCGCCCCTGCCCGGCACCCGGGCGACGAGGTTGCCGCAGGCGGCGCGCGCCGCCTCGGCCGCATCGTCCTCGCTCACCTCGATCCCCAGGCCTCGCAGCTCGGCGGCGACGTCGTCGGCGACCGCGCGCTCGCAGCCCGTCGGGCTCGGGATCTCGCAGAGCCGGGTGAAGCGCTCCAGCATCACGGGCTCGGGTACGATCACGCCGACAGGCTACGTCGCCGCCCCGCGGCGGGGGCGCCCGGACATCCGTTCACGCGCCTTGATAGCACGGGACGCCGGGCGGATACTCATTATTCCTCGTACATGAAAACGACTGCAGGGCGCCAGGGATGAGCAGAGCTGAGCGGAGCACGCATGTCCGGGTCTCCACCAGGCCGGCCTCGGCGACAACGTGCCGCCACTGGCCGGCTTCCCGACCGCGGGCAACACTTTCGGGGTGCTCACCTCCGGAGACGCGAGACTCGCGGACGACCCGAACACCCTTGACAGTTCGGGGGACAACCTCGGCATCGAGGATCCCGCTCGCGGCGACGCCAACGGCTCCCAGACGCTGCGGATCGACTTCAGCACCCCGGGCGGCAGCAACTGCCTCGACATCGACTATCGCTTCCTCTCAGGCCGGTTTCCGATAGATCCCTAGACATTTCAAGCCTCCATCCGGGGTATCGCGCCTTCGCGTGAAGCCTGCTGGCCGTCCGAATCCCTTTGGTCTAGCTCGCCGAGCAGTAGCAGGACTAGTCAAGCAGGACGATTCCCCAGCAGAGGAACCAGATGCCCATGACGACCCACCAGCCGTTTTCTTCCATCCAGCCCATGCGCCCAATCCTGTCCGAGGGGTTCCCCGAGTTCGTCAACGCGGGGTTCAACGACGGCTTCGTGGCCGAGCTCGACGCGACCAGCCGGCTGACCGCGAACCAGAAGATCACTGCCCCGCTCGACTTCGCGGCGGGCTGCGGCGACCAGGTCTCGGTCGACACGGTCGGGCCGACGATCGTCGACCCGGTCAACTCCGTCGGCACCACCTACGACGCCGCGACCAAGACGCTGACGGCCAAGACGGTGGTCACGCCCGGAGCGCACTCCGTCTACCTCTCGGTCTTCGACGCGGGGGACCACATATACGACTCGGCCGTGTTCCTCGACAACCTGCGCTTCACGACCGAGCCGCCAGAGACCTGCAAGCCACCTGACATCTTCGAGGGCAAGGTCGGGGCGAAGCTGAAGGGCAAGCTGGGTACCAAGGGCAAGAACCTGGTCGTGCCGATCCTCTGCGAGCCGCCGGAGGGCGCCACCGACCCGTGCGTCGGCAACGTCTCGGTGAGCGGCTCGGGGGGCTCGGGCGGCGCGGGGGAATCACTAGGCTCGGCGGCGAAGGCCAAGAAGCTGACCGTCGCCAAGGGCAGCTACTCGGTGCCGCCCGGACTGACCGGAAAGGCCAAGGCGAAGCTGACGAAGGCCGGCAAGCGCCTCGCCAAGGCGCGCGGCAAGGTCAAGGTGAGGGTCAAGGTCACGAACAGCATCAGCGGCGCCGCCCAGACCTTCAAGGCGAGGCTCTAGGGCGCGACGGCGCCGACTCAGCCGCTGCGGCGGACGGTGACGTCCTCGCCGGCGGGCTCCGCCTCGGGCTCGGCCGACTCCTCGGAGCCGGGACGCGCGGCCGCGCGCTCGGCCGCGGCGCCGACGAAGTCGCGGAACAGCGGCTCGGGCCGGGTCGGGCGCGAGTTGAACTCGGGGTGGAACTGCGAGGCGACGAAGAAGGGATGGTCGGGCAGCTCGATCACCTCGACCAGGCGCTCGTCGGGCGAGGTGCCGCCGCATACGAGGCCCTCGTCCTCGAGCCGGCGGCGAAGCTGGTTGTTGACCTCGTAGCGGTGGCGGTGGCGCTTGTAGATGACCGACTCGCCGAAGATCTCGCGCGCCCGCGTGCCGTCGTGGAGCTTGACCGGGTCGGCGCCGAGGCGCATCGTGCCGCCCATGTCTGAGACCTCCTTCTGCTCGGGCAGCAGGTCCACGACCGGATACGGCGTCTCGGGATCGAACTCGGCGGAGTTGGCGCCCTCCATGCCACAGACGTGGCGGGCGAAATCGACCACCGCGATCTGCATCCCCAGGCAGATCCCCAGGTAGGGAATCCCCTTCTCGCGCGCGATCCGCGCAGCCTCGACCTTGCCCTCGATCCCGCGCTCGCCGAAGCCGCCGGGGATGAGGATGCCGTCGGTGCTGTCCAGTGCCTCCCCGCTCAGGTCCTCGGAGCTGACCAGCTCGGTCTCGACGTCGACGCCGTGGTGCCAGCCCCCGTGGGCGAGCGCCTCGATCACCGACTTGTAGGCGTCCTCGAGCTGCACGTACTTGCCGACCAGCGCGATCTTCACCTTCTTCTCGCGTGAGGCGTCGGCGCGCGTGATCAGCTCCTCCCACTCGGCGAGGTCGGGCGGGGGGGCGTCCTCCTCCATCCGGAAGTGGTCGAGGATGAGGTCGTCCATGCCCTCGGCGCGGAACACCAGCGGCACCTTGTAGGTGTTGTCGACGTCGCGGGCCGAGATCACGGCGTCCTCGGGGACGCTGGCGAAGAGGGCGATCTTGCGCCTGATCTCGCGCTCGAGGCCGTGCTCGGAGCGGCAGACGAGCGCGTGGGGCTGGATCCCGATGCGGCGCAGCTCGTTGACCGAGTGCTGGGTCGGCTTCGTCTTCATCTCCCCTGCGTGCCTGATGTAGGGCACCAGCGTCAGGTGGATGAACATGCAGCGCTCCGGGCCGAGGTCGGTGTAGAGCTGGCGGATCGCCTCCAGGAACGGCAGCGACTCGATGTCGCCGACGGTGCCCCCGATCTCGGTGATCACGAAGTCGACGGCCTGGGACTCGGCGACGATCTTGATCCGGCTCTTGATCTCGTCGGTGATGTGGGGGATCACCTGGACGGTGGCCCCGAGGTAATCGCCGCGGCGCTCACGCCGGATCACCGAGTTGTAGACGCCGCCGGCCGTGGCGTTGGAGGCCCGGGAGGTGTTCTCGTCGGTGAAGCGCTCGTAGTGGCCGAGGTCGAGGTCGGTCTCGGCGCCGTCCTCGGTGACGAAGACCTCGCCGTGCTGGAAGGGGCTCATCGTCCCCGGGTCGACGTTGATGTAGGGATCGAGCTTCTGCAGCTGCACACGGTAGCCGCGGCTGACGAGAAGGCGACCGATGGAAGCTGAGGCGATGCCCTTGCCGAGGGACGAGACGACGCCGCCGGTGACGAAGAGAAAACGCGTGTCGGCTGGCTTCGGTCCGCTCAATTGACTCTGCCGAGCGAGTCTAGTTGCTTTAACAGCGGAACCCTTTCGATCGCCGAGGAGATCGACCGGAACTCCCCATAGATCGTGAGCGCGGCCAGCAGCCCGAGCGCGATCAGCCGCCCCGGGTCCGACAGCGTCGTCACCAGCCAGATCCCGATCAGCGCCCCGATCAGGTTCGAGCCCGTGTCGCCGAGCATCGCGCGCTCGCGCAGGGTGAAGGCGGCACCGACGATGACCGGGCCGAGGAAGAGGCCGAGCAGCTCGACGGGCGCCAGCGTCCAGTAGCCGATGCAGAGCCCCGCCCCGACCAGCGCCAGCGCCTTCTCGGCGCGCCCGGGCCGCAGATCGAGCAGGTTCGCCAGATTGGTGGCGAGCAGCAGCAGCGCCAGGTCCGCCACGTAGTCGAGCGACTCGCGCCCGAGGCCCGAGGTCGCATACGCCGCCAGCGCGAAGGCGCCGACGGCCTTGGCCGCGCCGGTCGAGAGCTCGCCCGACAGCACCGCACGCGCGTGGCCCCGCCAGCCCCGCGCCGCGTCCCGCTCCGCGCCGCGCCCGAGGAAGTCGTCGAAGAGGCCGAGGAAGGCGACGCCGACGGCGTAGGCGAACCAGCGCCGCAGCTCGGGATCGAGCAGCTCCAGTTCGGCCCGGTCGTCGAGCGGCGCCAGCGGCGCCAGCGCCACCAGCGACGCGGCCAGCAGGACCGCCCCGAGCGGGAAGGCGAGCTCGCGGCCCGCGTAGTTCTCGCGCGTCATCGCCGCATCCGCCATCGCCCGCACGCCCGCCGGGACCACGATCAGCGCCACGGCGAAGGACACCGGCAGGGCCAGCCACTCCACCGCTCAGCCGCTCCCGGCGCCGCTTCCGGATGGAAAGAGCAGCTCGGGCAGCAGGCTGGTGGCGCTGCCCTTGACGCCGAAGTTGCCTTCGGCGCCGAGCAGCGCGAAGACCATCGCCACCTCGCCCGAGACGAGGTCGACGCTGTCCACGGTCGTGATCCCGAAGGACGCGAAGAAGGCGACCTGGCTCTCGGCGGCGTCGCTGCGCTCGACCGCGACAGAAGCCACTCCCGACCGCACCACCCCCTCGGTCAGCCCGGACTCGAGCGCCTCGGCGTTCTCCAGGTCGGGGTCGTCCAGCTCGCCGAAGGGCGCGCGGGTGAGGATGACCCGGTCGAGGCGCCCCGCCTCGCCGCTGGAGCGGCTGAAGAGGTTGTCCCGGATCCGGTCCAGCAGCTTGCCGCGGCCGAGCGCGAACTGCCTGCCCAGCCCGATCCCAAGGGCCTCGAGCTCGGCCGCGGGGTCCTTCTTGAGCGCCGCCGCCGGCCTGTTGGCGAGCTCGGAGGAGAGCGCGGCGACGTCCGGGGGTCTGCGAACGACGGCGACCTCGACCAGGTCTCCCTCGGTCGGCTCCAGCGCGTCCTCGATGTCGGTCGCCAACTCCGGCGAGAGCTCGCCGAGCGCGAGCAGCCCGATGCGGTCGCCCTCGAACGCGTCTCCGACCAGGGCCGGATAGGTGCGGGCTGAGAAGGCCCGCTCGCGCTCCAGCTCGGCCGCCAGCTCGTCGGCCTCCCCGCGAGCCTGCTCGATGTCGCCTTCGAGGCTGTCGCGCAGGCTCTGCTCGGTGTCGGAGACCAGGTTGTCGCCCAAGCCGGCCCCGATCAGGATGCCGACTGCGAGGGCGAGGAACACGGCCACCAGCGAGGCCGCGTGGTAGCGGGCGCTATAGCCCAAGGAGCACCTGGAGCTTGAGCCAGAGCAGGTCGAACAGGTCCTGCAGCGCCGGCGTCGTCAGCACCACGATCACCAGCAGCATCATCGCGACGCCGAAGAAAAGCGCCATCTGCCCGGCGCCCATGCCCGGGTTGTAGAGGCGGCTCACTCCCTTGGCGTCCACCAGGGTCTCGCCGACGCGCAGGCGAGTGAGGAAGGTCGAGGACATGCCGCTGCGCTGCTTGTCGAGAAACTCGGTCAGGTTGAAGTGCGCCCCGACGCTGACGATCAGCTCGGCCCCCTTCTCGCAGGCGAGCAGCATCGCCACGTCCTGGCTGGTGCCGGCGGCGGAAACGACCGTGAAGTCGAGCCCCAGCTGGTGCAGCCGCTCGGCGCCCGGCGCGGTGCCGTCGTTGTATCCGTGCACGATCAGCTCGGCGCCGCTGCGCAGCGTCTCCTCGCACGCGGAGTCCATGTCCCCGAGGACGATGTCCGGGGTCATTCTCTCCTTCAGAATCGCGTCCGCGCCACCGTCGACCCCGACCAGCACCGGCCTCACGTTCTGGATGTAGGCGCGCAGCGCGCGCAGGTCCTCGAGGTGGTCGGTGCCCCGGACCACGATCAGCGCGTGCCGGTCGCGGAAGCTCGTGCGGGTCGCGGGGAAGTCGATCGTGCCCGAGAGCAACGCCCCCTCCTCGCGGATGTGGGCCATCGTGTTCTCGGTGAAGTCGTGCAGCGCGCGGTCGATGCGGCGGCGCTGCCCGTCCAGCTCGCGCGCCAGCACGTCGGGCTCGAGCAGCCTGCCCTCGGCGACGACCTCGTCGCCGCGGCGCAGCGCGGAGCCCCGCAGCTCTACCTGCTCGCCGTCGCGCAGCCGCTCGAACAGCTCCGGGTCGGAGACGTCCATCAGCGGCACGCCCGCCCGGACCAGCGTCAGCGGCCCCACGTTCGGGTAGCTGCCGTCCGAGGACGGCGAGACGTTGACGACGGCGCGGACGCCGCTGGCGACCAGCTCCTCGGCCGCGATCCGGTCGATGTTGCGGTGGTCGATCACGGCGATGTCGTTCGAGCCCAGGCGCTTGACCAGGTCCTTGGTGCGCCGGCCCAGGCGAACGCTGCCGCCGACGGGCAGCGACGCGTCCTCGTTGCGGCCGTTGCGGCCCCCCCGTAGGGCGCGCCTCAGGCGCTGGCGGCTGGTGGTCGCCATCGCCTCCCATTATTGACGGTATCGGGAACGGCTTCGCCACTAGCCAGGCCGCCTGTCGGGCGCCCGCATGAACGCGAGCGCTTCGCGCTCGCCTTAAAGCCTGCGCCCTAGGCGGCCTTCAGCAGCTCCTTGGCGTGCTTCTTGGCGGTCTTGTCGCCCCGCTCGGCCCCCATCATCCGCACGATCTCGGCGACCAACTCGTCCCCGTCGACGCGGGCGACATCGGCGAGCGCCTGGCCGCCGGCGATCCGCTTCTCGATCCTGAAGTGGGTGCCGGCCTGCGAGGCGACCTGGGGCAGGTGGGTGATGCAGAGGACCTGGCGCTCGGAGCCGAGGTCGCGCAGCCGCTCGCCGACCGCGCGCGCCGTGTTGCCGCCGATGCCGGCGTCGATCTCGTCGAAGACGAAGGTGGCCGCGCCTCCGCGCGCCCCCTGCCCGGCGAGCGCCAGCATCACGCGCGAGAGCTCGCCGCCCGACGCGGCCTCCCGCAGCGGCGAGACGGGAAGGCCGGGGTTGGTCGCGACCATGAACTCGACGCGCTCCTGGCCGCCCTGGCCGAAGCCGTTTGGATGGGGCTCGAGCCGGATCTCCAGCTTGGCGCCGCTCATGGCGAGCTGGTCGAGCTCCTCCCCCACGCGCTGCTCCAGCTTGCGGGCCGCCTTGACCCGCTTCTCGCTGACCTCGCCCGCCAGCGCGGCGCGGCGCCCGGTCGCCTCGGCGCGGCGCTGCTCGAGCTCGCCGGTGCGCTCGCCCGCTCCCTCTATCTGCGCGATCTCCGAGCGGCAGCGCTCGGCGTGGGCGAGCACCGACTCGATCGAGCCGCCGTGCTTGCGCTTCAGCCGGTCGAGCACGTCGAGCCGCTCCTCGACCTGCTGCAGGCGGCCGGGCTCGGCCTCGATTCCCTCGGCGTAGGAGCGCAGCTCGCCTGCCAGCTCCTGCAGCTCGACCGTGAGCCCCCGGGCGCGCTCGGCGAGCTTGTCGAGGGCGGGGTCGACGCCGTCCTGGGCCGCGAGCGCGGTCTCGGCGACAGCCGCCACCTGCGCCGCGCCGCCCCCGTCCTCGCCACCCCCGGAGAGCGCGGCGAGCGCCCCCGAGGCCGCGCCGCGCAGCGACTCGGCGTGGCGCAGGCGCTCGCGCTCGGGGGCGAGCTCCGCCTCCTCGGCCGGGTCCGGCCGCGCCGCCTCGATCTCGGAGAGCTCGTAGCGCAGCAGGTCGAGGTCGCGCTCGCGGGCGCCCTGGCGCTCGCGGATCTCGGCCAACTCGCGCTCGATCGCGAGCACCTCGTTGTGGGCGGCGCGATACTCGCGCAGGCGCTCCAGGTGCTTCTCGCCGGCGAAGCCGTCGAGCGTTTCGAGCTGGGCCGAGCCCAGCGTCAGCTTGCGGTGCTCGTGCTGCCCGTAGAAGGCGAGCAGCCTCGATCCCAGCGCGCGCAGGTCCTCGGCCGAGGCGACCCGGCCCTGGATGAAGGCGCTGGTGCGGCCCGAGTCCCCGACGCGGCGCCCGAGTGCGATCTCGCTCGCGCCCTCGGGCAGGCGCTCGGCGATCTCGGCCAGCTCGGGGTCGTCGAGCATCCCCTCGGGCAGCTCGAAGACGCCCTCGACGTATGCCTCCGAGGCCCCAAGCCGCACGATCTGGGAGCGGGCCTTGCCGCCCAGGATCAGGTCCAGCGAGTGGGCCAGGATCGTCTTGCCGGCGCCGGTCTCGCCCGTGATCGCGTTCAGCCCGCGCCCCAGCCGCAGCTCGGCGCGCTCGATCAGCAGCAGGTTCTCTATCCGGAGCTCGAGCAGCATGCTGCTCGTTCTAACGTTCGGATCCGACGGATTACTTGGCCAGGCGCCCGAACTTCTCGCGGATGCGCGTGTAGAAGCTCGCGCCCTGGAGCTGCGCGAGGCTGCCGGCCCCGTCGCGGAAGCTGACGCCCACCTCCTCGCCTGGCGCCAGCTCGCCGATGTGCTCGCCGTCGATCTCGACCTCGACCGGATCGCGGCCGGCCGCGTTCTGGACCTGGAGGACGTCCCCGGGCGCCATCACCAGAGAGCGGGCCGTGAGCGTGTGCGGCGCGATGAAGCTGACCACGTAGCCCTCGACCCCCCAGGCCAGGATCGGGCCGGCATTCGCGAGGTTGTAACCCGTCGACCCGGCCGGGGTCGCCGCCACGAGCCCGTCGCAGCGGACGTGGCCCACCTCCTGCGCGCCGACGCTGTAGGAGAGCTCGGCCACGCGCCCGTGGGGCACCCTCGTGAAGGTGACGTCGTTGAATGCGACAGGACGCTCGCTCGAAATGCTCACCTCCAGCGCGGGCACCGACATCACCTCGAAGTCGCCGGCCAGCGCGCGCCGCATGCCGTCCTCGAGCGCCTCGCGCTCGACCGCGGCGAGGAAGCCGATCGTGCCGAAGTTGATCCCGAAGACCGGGACCCCGGTGCCGGCGTAGCGGCGCAGCGCGTAGAGGATGCTGCCGTCGCCGCCGAGCACGATGCAGACGCCGGGCTCGCCCTCGAGCTCCTCGGCCCGGCCCAGCTCGGCCGCGGCGTCCCCGTGCTTGCGGTGCTCGTCCTCGGGCGCGACCAGCTCGACCCCGGCCTCGCGGGCGGCCGCGACCGCGGCTCTGACGCCCTCCGAGGAGTTCTCGGGATGGGTGTGGGTGACGAGCACCGCCGTGCCCGGCGCGCTCATCGCTTCCACTCCCCGGCGGGCTCGGCCGCGGCGATCGCCGCATCGACGTCGACGTCGACGCCCTCGCCGGAGCGGTCGCACCAGATGAAGGTCTCGCGGTTGCCCTTCGGGCCCGGCAGCCCCGAGGGGGCGAAGCCGCGCACCGAGAGCCCGGCCTCAGCGGCCGCCGCCGCGACGCCCCGCAGCGCGTCTCGGCGGTCCGCGGCGTCGCGCACGACGCCGCCCCTGCCGACCCGCTCAGGTCCCAGCTCGAACTGGGGCTTCACCATCGCCAGCAGGTCGAGGCGCTCGGCGGCGACCGCCGCGATCGGGCCCAGCAGCTTCGCGAGGGAGATGAAGGAGACGTCGACGGTGGCCAGCTCCGGCGGAAAGGGCAGGTCCCCGGGCCCGAGCTCGCGCGCGTTGCGGCGCTCGAGCACGATCACGCGCGGGTCCTGTCGCAGGCGCCAGTCGAGCTGCCCGTAGCCGACATCGAGCGCGATCACCCGCGCGGCGCCGCGCTGCAGCAGGCAGTCAGTGAAGCCGCCGGTCGAAGCGCCGACGTCGAGGCAGTCCCGGCCCCGGACCGGTACCGGCAGGGCCTCCAGCGCGTTCGCGAGCTTGACGCCCCCGCGCGAGACGAACTCGGCGCCGGCGGCGACGATCAGCTCGGCGTCGGCGGGAAGCAGCTGGCCCGGCTTCTGAACCGAGGGGCCGTCGCCGCCGAGCCGAACCATGCCGGCGCGAATCGACGCGGCGGCGGCCGAGCGCGACGGGACGAGCCCGCGCTCGGCCAGCAGCGCGTCTGCGCGGCGGCGGGTCTTGCTCGCGGCCATGGTCCGAAGACCGTAGCCGCTCGCCGCCGCGCCCAGCGCCGGGGCACGTGCACCCCGGTGCTAACCGTGATCGCGGTCACAGACGAATCGCACATACGTTTGTAGCGTGTTGCTCGTAATGAAGCTCTTCAAGAACATCCCGCTCGGAGTCCACAGCGCCCTTGAGGTGCTGGCCGCTCCGCTTCTGATCGTGGCGCCCTTCGTGCTCGGCTTCAGCCCCATCGCCGGCGCGATCAGCATCCTCCTGGGCGTGCTCCTGATCGGCCTCGGCCTCTCGCTCCAGGGAGCCGCCGGTGAGCGCGCGACGGTGCCCCTCGCCGCGCACGCAGGACTCGATCAGATCCTCGCCGCAGTCACGATCGCGGTCGGGCTGGCCCTCCTCTTCGCGGACCAACTCGCCCCCGGAATCTTCATGGTCGGTTTCGGCCTCGCGCATCTGGCGCTGTCCGCCTCAACGCGGTACAGCCGTCCGCTCGGAGCCTGAGCGCCGACCTCCTCCCACAGACAAGCAGCAAAGCACACAAGCACACATATCTCTCCTCCCTGTAGTACCCGGAAAGGACCCGCTTCGGCGGGTCCTTTCCTGTTCGTAGGTGCAGGCATTCTCTCGCCGATGAGAGCCGCCCAAGATGAATTGGAAACCAACTAAGACGGTCTCCGTGGAACCCGGGCTGGCTCACCGCTGCCCTTGAGTAGCGCTAGTGATACAACCAATGCGATGGGGTTTCTGAAGCGGTTTCGGAAGCGAATTGACCAAGCGGACCGGCTGCCTCCGCCGATGATCAGCGGACTCCCTTGGACCCCCGGGCAGACGAGA
>Ga0194131_10006904_pt1 | contig 15534 bp, 13 predicted proteins | sample TA2KigO120mmetaG_FD_148631 | JGI IMG/M metagenome (GOLD analysis project Ga0194131, IMG submission 148631) | Freshwater microbial communities from Lake Tanganyika, Tanzania - TA2015053 Kigoma Offshore 120m | ecosystem: Environmental > Aquatic > Freshwater > Lake | place: Tanzania: Lake... | reverse complement strand
GGCGTCGCGGCCCGACCCGTCGGCGTGTACGTGCTCCGCGACGGCACGGTGCAGTGGCACCCGGTGATCGACTCCGGCCGGGTCATCCGCGCCGCGGTGATCGTGGGTGTGACCGCGTTGGTCGCGGCGAGCTCGGCGTCCTGGGCGCGGGCGTTCACCCGGGCGGCCCGGGCCGCCGCGCACCGGGGCTGACCCCGTGTCCGACGCGCCCGTGATCGACGTCGACTCGCACTTCATGGAGCCGCCGGACTTCTGGGCGGCCCACATCGAGCCCGCGTTCGCGGGTCGGGAGCCCGTGGGTGACGCCGACCGGGGCGGTGCGACCATCGACGGCGACCGCCGCTACCCCACCGTCACCTGGCGCAGCCGGGCCGGCGGCACGCTCGCCACCCTCAACGCGATGTGGGCCGGCGAGTACGCCCGCTACGACGCCCGGGGCTGGGACCCGGAGGCCTACGTGATGGCGGCCGACGACCAGGGGATCGACCAGATGGTGCTGTACCCGAGCCGGGGCCTCATGCAGGTGTCGGCCTGGGGCCTCGACCCGAAGCTCGCCGCCGGGATCGTGCGGGCCTACAACGACTGGGCCGCGGCGTTCGTCGCCCACGCACCCGACCGGCTGCTCGCGGTGGGCCAGCTCGACCTGCGCGACGTCGACGCCGCGATCGCCGAGGCCCGCCGGGGCGTGGAGCAGCACGGGTTCCGCGGGTTCTTCGTGATGCCGGAGCCCCCGCTGCCCGGGGTGACCCTGGAGCGCCCGTACTACGACCCCCTCTGGACGGTGCTCGAGGAGCTCGACGTCGCGCTGGCCCTCCACAACGTGGCGGGCACCGGGCTCGGCCAGATCGGGGCCGACCGCTTCGGCCCGTGGGCCCTGCCCCGGGTGGCGGCCGCCTTCCCGCTCGAGTCGCAGCTCACGCTGTTCTCGTTCCTCGTCGGCGGCATCTGCGACCGGCACCCCGGGCTGCGCCTGGTGGTGCTCGAGTCGGGCGCGGGCTGGCTGCCGTTCTGGCTGTGGTGGCTCGACGAGCTGTACGAGCGCTACGAGGGCATCGACTGCGACGAGCTGTCGGCCCCGCCGAGCGAGCTGTTCCGCCGGCAGTGCTTCGTGTCGGCCGAGATGGAGGAGCCCCACCTCGACCGGGTGGTCGACTCCCTCGGCGCCGGATGCATCGTCACCGCCTCCGACTTCCCGCACCCCGAAGGCACGTTCCCGAACGGCGTGCGCGACTTCGCCGCCCGGGCCGACCTCGGCCCCACCACCGCGGACGCGATCCTCCGCGACAACCCCCGCCGCCTCTACAAGCTGGGCTAGCGCGCGTCCGTCGGCTCGTCGCTCTGTCGGTCTGGGGACGCATGGTCGCACCATGCGTCCGCAGACCGACGCCCCGCGTCGCTCAGCGACGCATCGACGAAGACCGCCGGGGCCGGCGGGCGGACCGGGCAGGTCGCGCGCTCAGCCGAACACGACGGGCAGGGCCGACGGCGCCCGGAAGGCGAGACCGCTCACGTGCACGTCGATCGCCTCGGGGTCGAGCCGGAGGTCCGGCAGGTCGAGGAGGGCGTTGACCGCGACGGTGGTCTCCATGCGGGCCAGGTGCATCCCGAGACACATGTGCGGGCCGAACGCGAACGACATGTGCTGCTTGGGCTCCCGGAAGATGTCGAACTCGTCGGGGCGGTCCCAGCGCGACGGGTCGCGGTTGGCGGCGGCCATGCACACCATGACCGGCGCCCCGGCCGGGATCAGCACGCCCTCGACGACCGTGTCCTTCGTGCAGGTGCGCCCGATGCTGGTGAGCGGCGGATCCCAGCGCACGCCCTCCTCGATCGCCTGCGGCATGAGCGACCGATCGTCGCGCAGCGCGGCGAGCTGGTCGGGGTTCGACAGGAGGCCGAACATCAGGTTGCTCGACGACCGGTAGGTGGTCTCGGCCCCGGCCGGGAGCAGCAAGCGGAGGAACGCGATGATCTCGTCGTCGGAGAGCTGCTGCCCGTCGAGCTCGGCCTGGGCGAGCACGCTGATGAGGTCGTGACGGGGGGCGGCGCGGCGCTCGGTGATGATCCCCTGGAAGTACTCGTACAGCCACGCCGACGCGTTCAGCCCGTGCTCGATGTCGGTCATGATCGAGATGAGCTCCACGGCCTTCTTGTGGAACACCGGGAGGTCGTCGGTCGGCAGCCCGATCATCTCGCCGATCACCGTGACGGGGAACGGGAACAGCAGCTCGCGCACGAGGTCGGCCGAGCCCCGCTCGCGGAACGCGTCGATGTGGCGGTCCACCACCGGCTGCACGATCTCGGCCTCCCACGTCTCCATCGCCTTGCGCGTGAACGCCTGCTGGATCAGCGCGCGGTAGGCGTGGTGCTCGGGTTCGTCCATCTCGAGGATCGAGTGGCCGAACACGATGCCGATCGTGTCGGCGTAGCCCGACGACGAGAACGTCTCGCCGTCGCGGAGGACCTGCTGCACGGCGTCGAACGTGAGCGGCGTGTACGGCGGCTGCTGGAGCAGCGCCTCGTCCATCGAATCGATCCCGAACAGCTCGCTCATGGGGCCGGCGAAGACCGGCGTCTGGGCCCGCAGCTCGGCCCAGACGGGGTACGGATCGCGCACCGTGCCGATCCCGGCGGCGGCGTCGAACTCGGCGAACGGATCGTGCTCGGAGTCGTGGGTCTCGGTCGTCATGGCGCCCAGCCTGCCAGACGGGCGGACCCCGGGAAAGCGGGCCCACCAGGGGGACGGGCCGGAGCGCCACCGACCCGCGGGCTCGAGCCGCTCCCTGGCCGACGGCGGCGACCGAATATCGTCCGGGCGTGGTGCAGACGGCCTGGCGGGTCTTCCTCTACGGGTTGGTCGCCGCGACCAGTCCCCTCGCGCTCACCACCACGCTCGTCGTCCTGCGCAGCGGCCGCGGCCGGATCAACGGGATCCTCTACGCCGGGTCGTTCCTCGCGGCATCGGCGGTGGTGCTCCTCGCCGTCGTGGCGGTGGGCGTGGCGACGTCGTTCAGTCGTGACGGCCACCCCGCGTTCCAGGCCGCCCTCGCCCTCGCCTTCGGGGCGGCGCTGCTCTACGCCGCCGCCTTCATCCGCCGCCACCCGCACGCCCGCCACACCGTGGCGCCCGCCACCCCACGGCGCCCCAACCGCCTGGTCGAGATGACCGGCCGCATCGAGCACCTCGGCCCGCTCCAGGCCGCCGGCGTGGGCATCGCCTTCGGGATCGGCGGTCCGAAGCGACTCGGCATCACCTTGCTGGTGGCGGGCACGATCGCCTCGGCGGGCCTCGGCACCGGCATGGGGTTGCTCATCGGCGCGGGCTACATCGTGGTCGGCACCGTCCTGGTCTGGCTCCCGGTGGCGATGTACGTGGTGGCGGGCCACCTCGCCGAGCAGTACATCGCGGCCGCGCAGCACTGGGTCACCGAGCGCCAGGACGCGTTGACCTTCTGGCCCTCGCTCGTCGTGGGCACCGTGCTCGTGGTCGACGGCGTCTACGGGGTGCTCACCGCCTGAGCCCCTCGACTGCTCGGCGGTGCAGCCGACCGCGGGCGGGGTGGTGGCCGGATCGGGCGCCCCCACCCGGCGAACGTAGTCTGGTGGCCGATCACGCGACCGGCGAGGGAAGGCACACCGTGGGGAAGATCTGGGCCAACTCGGGCGACTCGCACCTCGTGGAGCCCCGCGACCTCTGGCAGCAGGCGCTCCCCGCGGACCTCGCCGCGCGGATGCCCCGCAGCGAGTTCGACCTCGACGCCGGCACCGAGACCATCCACGTCGACGGCCAGACGTTCACCCGCCGCATCCCGCGGGCGTTCGGGATGCGCGACTCCGAGGGCAACGGGATGGCCGGCCGCGCCATGCGGGGCAACGACCCCGAGCTGCGGCTCGCCGACCTCGACGGCGAGGGCATCTGGGCTGAGCTGATCTTCCCGTCGATCGGGTTCTGGATGTCGTCGATCCACGACCCCGACCTGCTCGCCGCCGGCTCTCGGGCCATCAACGACTGGGCGATCGAGCTGCAACGCCGGTCGCCACGATTCGTGTGCACGGCCACCATCCCGCTGCTCACCGTCGAGACCGCGGTCGCCGAGGTGGAGCGGGCCGCCGCCCTCGGCTACCACGCCGTCTACCTCTCGGTGCTGCCGCCGCGCGAGGAGTCGTGGACCCACGATCTCTGGGCGCCGCTGTGGGCGGCCATCGAGTCGGCCGGGTTGGTCTGCGCGTTCCACATCGGCACCGAGCCCCATGACGCCGCCGGCTTCCACGGCAACTACTACCGCGGGCCGGGCGGGGCGATCCTCAACTACATGGAGACCACCTTCGGCGGGCAGCGGGCGGTGGCCATGCTGATCGCCGCGGGCGTGTTCGACCGGCATCCCGACCTACGGGTGATGGTGTCGGAGGGGGGCGCCACCTGGGGACCGTTCATCGCCGACCGGCTCGACGAGGCCTACCGGCAACACGCGTCGGCGGTCCGACCCACCTTGCGCCGGCTGCCGAGCGAGTACCTCTACGAGCACGTGTACGCGTCGTTCCAACACGACCGCTCCGCACCGGCCGCGATGTGGGCGATGGGCTGGCGCAACGTGCTGTGGGGCAGCGACTACCCGCACCTCGAGGGCACCTACGGCCACTCCCAGAAGACCCTCCACGAGCTGTTCGACGACGTCGACGCACCCACGCGCGACCGCATCCTGGTCGGCGCGTTCGCCGAGCTGTTCCCGCACGTGCCCGCACCACCCCCTTCGGAGTGGTAGCGGCACCATCGCGACAGGTCACTAGAACCGGGCGCCGCCGGTCACCTGCACGTGCTCGCCGGTCACGAAGCTCGCCGCGTCGGAGCACAGGAACACCATCACCGCGGCGGTCTCCTCGGGCGACTGCATCCGGCCGAGCGGGATGAGGTCGCGCACCCAGTCGTCGACGCTCCCCTTCTGCGCTCCCGCCGTGTACTCGAGCCCGGGGTTGCCACCACCGGCCGACGGCGCAACCCCGAGCGGGCACACGCTGTTGGCCCGGATGCGATGCGGCGCGAGCTCGACCGCGAGCACCTCGGTCATGCGCACCACGCCGGCGCGCGCCGCGGAGAACGCGCCGAAGTTGGGCTCGCCGGTGAGCGCAGCCGACGACGCGAGGCTGACGATCGCGCCCCCGTCACCCTGCTCGACCATCTGCCGGGCGCACGCCTGCGCGCCCAACCACGTGGCGGTGAGGTTGGCGTCGAGGGTGCGGTGCCAGGTGGCGACCGACACGTCGAGCAGCGGCCCGGTTCCGTAGCGCGGACCGGTGCCCCCCGACGCGTTGACGCACACGTCGACCCGGCCCAGCGCCTCGACCGTGCGGGCGACCGACTCGCCCACGCGGTCGGCGTCAGTGAGGTCGACGGCGAGGCCGATCGCCCGAGCTCCCTCGGCCTCCACCGCGTCGACCACGGCATCGAGGGCGTCGCGGCCCACGCGGTAGGTGTCGGCGTCGGTGGGCTCGTCGACCACCACGTCGACGCAGGCGACGTCGGCGCCGTGGCGCGCGAGGAGCCGGGCGACGGCCGCGCCGATCCCGGGCCGCCGGGCCGCCCCCGCCACCCATGCCACCTTGCCCGTGAAGTCGATCATCCCCGCCATGGCCGGCTCACTGCTCCACCCTCACGTCGGCGTTCGACTGCTCGTGCGTCCGGGCGGCGGCTCAGTCGGGCATCGGGGGGTCCCACTGGACCCCGTTGACCTGCGTGCCGCCGCTGGCGAAGATCGTGTTGCCGGTGACGTAGTCGCTGTCCTCGCTCGCGAGGAAGAGCGCAACGCCCCCGATGTCGTGCTCGGGATCGCCCATCCGCCCGAGCGGATTCGACTTCAGCATCTCCTTCGCGTTGTCGGGTGCCGCGGTCGCGAACGCGACGTACGCCGGCGACGCCGCAGCCGGCGCGATGCAGTTGCAGAGGATGTTGTGGCGACCCCACTCGACCGCGGCGGTGCGGGTGAGCGCCCGGATCGCCTCCTTCGCCGCGTTGTAGTCGGCCGAGTACTTGTGCGCGTTGATCCCGTTGAGCGACACCAGGTTGATGATGCGCCCCCACTGCTGCGCCTTCATGTGGGGAAACACCGCCCGCATCGCCCACCACGTGTGCAGCGGCCCGCCTCGGAACGCGAGCTCGAGGTCGTCGTCGGGCTTGTGCTCGAAGCGGCCGAACCCGCCGGCGACGTAGGCGTTGTTGACCAGGATGTCGACCCGCCCCAGCTCGTCGACGGCGCGGGCGACCATGCCCTCGACCTGGTCCTGCTGGAGGACGTCGGTCGGCACGAGGAGCGCCCGGCCGCCGAGCTCCTCGGTGATCTCGGCCACCACGGCGGCGCCGGTGTCGGCGTTGATCTCGGCGACGACCACCGCCGCGCCCTCCCGGGCGAAGCGCCGGGCCACGCCCCGCCCCACGCCCTGCCCGCCCCCGGTGACGATCGCCACCCGTCCGTCCAAGCGGCCCATGCGCCGTGTCCTCCCCGGGCCGTGCCCGTCGGTCAACCGATGAAGCGCCCGTCGATCAGCTCGCGGAGGAGACCGACCGAGGCCAGGGCGAGCACACCGTAGACCACCACCCGCACGGCCCGAGGCCGCAGCGCCAGCCAGGTGGCGACGATGACGGCCCCCGGCCACGCGGCGAGGACCCACCGGTTCGCGTCGTCGCCCGCCGCACGGGCAGATCGGAGGTCCGGGGTACGCTCGCCCCCGTGATCAACGCGGACCACGCGTCGGCGGCCGCGGTGGGCGCGGCGAGCGAGGCGGCACGCGCCGACCTGCCGGCCGCACGCGCCGAGCTCGAGGACCTCGTCCGCATCCCGAGCATCAGCGCCGACCCCGAGCGCGCGCGCGACGTCGCCGAGAGCGCCGACGCCGTGGCCGCCCTGTTGGAGGCGGCCGGCCTCGAGCGCGTGCGGCAGGCATCGGTCGACGGGTCGCCGCCATGCGTGATCGGCGAGTGGCTCCACGCGCCCGATGCCCCCACGATCCTGCTCTACGCCCACCACGACGTGCAGCCGGCCGGGTACGCCGAGCGGTGGTCGAGCGACCCGTTCGAGCCGGTCGAGCGCGACGGTCGCCTCTACGGCCGTGGGAGCGCCGACGACAAGGCCGGCGCCGTCGCGCACGCGGCGGCCGTGCGCGCGTGGCTGCGCACCGCGGGCACGCTCCCGTGCAACGTGAAGGTGATGGTGGAGGGCGAGGAGGAGATCGGCTCCCCGCGCCTCGCCCCGTTCCTCGCCGCGTACGGCGAGGAGCTCGCCGCCGACGTCCTCCTCCTCGCCGATGCCGGCAACTGGTCGGTCGGGATGCCCGGCCTCACCTACTCGCTGCGGGGGGTCGCCGGCGGCACCATCCGCCTGCGCGCGCTCACCAGCCCCCTGCACTCCGGCATGGCCGGGGGCGCGGTGCCCGACCCCGTCATGGCCCTGGCCCGCGTCCTCACCACCCTGGTCGACGAACGCGGCGACCCCGACTTCGACGACTGCTGGATCGACTGGGTCCCACCCACCCCCGAGGAGCGGGCGCGCCTGCGCGACCTCGCCGGCGACGACGAGGCGTTGAAGTCGGCCTGGGGGATGCTGCCCGGGGTCGAGCTCGCCGGCGACGACGCGCTCACCGTGTTCGAACGGCTGTGGCTGCGGCCCGCCGTGACCGTCATCGGGATCGACGGCCACCCGATCAAGGGGTCGTCGAACCAGATCGTGTCGGAGGCCGCGGCCCGCATCAGCGTCCGGCTCGCCAACGGCCAGGATCCCGACCGGGTCAACGCCGCGCTCGCGGCCCACGTCGCCCGGCGGGTGCCGTTCGGCATGGAGTGCACCTACGAGCCCGAGGAGAGGGTGCCGGCCTGGCGGTGCGAACCCACCGGGCCGGCGTTCGACGCCACCGAGCGGGCGCTGCGCGAGGCGTTCGGTGTCGACCCCGTCTACATGGGCGTGGGCGGCACGATCCCGTTCGTCGGGCCGTTCGCCGAGGCGTTCGGCGGCATCCCGGCCCTGCTGCTCGGCCCGGCCGACCCGAGGAGCCGCATCCACGGCGAGGACGAGAGCCTCCACCTCGGCGACTGGGCGCACCTCATCGACGCCGAGACCCGCCTCCTCGCCTACCTCTGACCCCCAGATGCGTCCCTGAGCGACGCCGGGCGTCGGTCTGGGGACGCATGGTCCGACCATGCGTCCCAGGACCGACATGGAGACATGCACCGCACCGGCGGTGGTGATACGGCGGCGACCCCTAACGTCGGTGGATGGACACCACCTGGCAGGGCCACGCGAAGGTCGAGGAGTACCTCGAACGGATCGGACGGCTGCCCGCCCGGATCACGGGCGAGGCCGAGCTCCTCGACGCGCTGCCCGCAGAGGTCCACCGCGTGCTCGATCTCGGTTGCGGAGACGGACGCCTCGCCGCGTTGGTCATGGACGCCCACCCGGAGGTCGAGGCCGCGGTCGCCCTCGACCGGTCCCCGGCGATGCTCGGCGCGGCGCACACCCGCTTCGCCGGCGATCCCCGCGTCACCGTCGCGGCCCACGACATGGCCGATCCGCTCGTCGTCGACGAGTCCTTCGACGCCGTGGTGTCGGGGTTCGCGATCCACCACCTCGCCCACGACCGCAAGCGGACGCTGTTCGACGAGATTCACGCCGCGCTCCGCCCGGGCGGGGTGTTCGCCAATCTCGAGGTGGTCGAGTGCGCGACGCCGGCGCTGCAGGCCGAGTTCTTCGCCCGGATCGGCCGCGCGGAGGGCGACCCCGAGGACGTCTGCGCACCGGTCGAGCCCCAGCTCGAGTGGATGCGCGCCGCGGGGTTCACCGACGTCGACTGCCAGTGGCGCTGGCGCGGCTTCGCCCTGTTGGTCGGCCGGAAATGAGCCGGACCCGTCGCGTCGGTTCACGGACGCATGGTCCGACCATGCGTCCCTGAACCGACACCCAGCGTCGTTCAGGGACGCATCAACGGTCTCGGCCGAGGATGAGGGCGCTCGTGGGGACCATGGTGCCGGAGGTGACCAGCACGTGTTCGACGTCGGCCACCTGGTTCACCGACTCGCCCCGCACCTGCCGCACCCCCTCGGCGATGCCGTTCATCCCGTGGATGTAGGCCTCGCCGAGCTGGCCGCCGTGGGTGTTGATCGGCAGCCGCCCGCCCAGCTCGATGTTGCCGTCCTTGATGAAGTCCTTCGCCTCGCCCCGCCCGCAGAACCCGAACTCCTCGAGCTGGGGCAGGGCCAGCGGGGTGAAGTGGTCGTAGATCACGGCGGTCTGGAAGTCGGCCGGACCGAGGCCGGTGTTGTTGTAGAGCTGACGAGCGCACAGCCCCATCTCCGGTAGCCCGGTGATCGACGGGCGGTAGTAGCTCGTCATCATCTCCTGGTGGTCGCCGGCCGCCTGCGCCGCCGCCCGCACCATGACCGGCGGCTGCTTCAGGTCGCGGGCCCGCTCCGGGGTGGTGACCACGATCGCCTGGGCGCCGTCGGACTCCTGGCAGCAGTCGAGCAGGTGCAGCGGCTCGACGATCCAGCGCGACTGCTGGTGGTCCTCGAGCGTGATCGGCGCACCGTAGAAGTACGCCTTCGGGTTGGTGGCCGCGTGCTTGCGGTCGGCGACGGCGATGCGGCCGAAGTCCTCGCTCGTGGCCCCGTACTCGTGCATGTACCGACGGGCGAACATCGCCACCCACTGGGCCGGGGTGAGGAGACCGAACGGCGCGTACCAGGCGAAGCCCGCACTCTCGGCCGTCGCCTGCGCGGGCCGGTCCTGCACGCCGGCGCCGAAGCGCCGACCCGACCGCTCGTTGAACGCCCGGTAGCACACGACGTAGTCGGCGACGCCGGCGTTGACCGCCAGCACCGCCTGCTGGATCGTGCCGCAGCCGGCACCGCCCCCGTGGTGGATGCGGGAGAAGAACGTCATGTCGCCGGCGCCGAGGTTCTTCGCGATCTCGATCTCGGGGTTGGTGTCGGCGCTGTAGGTGACCCAACCGTCGATCTGCGACGGGTGCAGCCCCGCGTCGGCAATGGCGGCGTCGCAGGCCTCCACCGCGAGGCGCATCTCGGACCGGCCCGAGTTCTTCGAGAACTCGGTGGCGCCGATGCCGACGATCGCGGCGGCGTCGAGCAGACGGTGCTTCTCGCTCATGACTTCCGCTCCTGGCCCTGCTGGCCGGGCCGCTCGGGCCCCGCTCGCCTCACGACGTCGTCGTCACGGTGCTGGGGCTCGCTCACTTCTTCGCGCCCTTCTTCTTGTCCTTCTTCGACTTCTTCGACTTCTTCTTGTCCCGCTTGGCCTTCTTGGCGGCCCGCTTCGCGTCCTTCCCGGCCGCCTCGCCCCCGTCGGCCGACCAGGAGATCGGCGGATCCGGCAGCATCAGCGACACGGTGCCCGTCACGTGGTCGCCGAGCGAGTTCGCGCCCCGCAGCCCGACCGTCACCACGCCGTCGGCCTTCTTCACCACCGACCCGGTGAGCACCATCGTGTCGCCCGGGTAGTTGGGCGCACCGAGGCGGATCTTCACCGACGTGAGGACCGTGTTCGGGCCAGACCAGTCGGTGACGTACCGACCGACGAGGCCGTTGGTCGTGAGGATGTTCATGAAGATGTCCGGCGATCCCTTCTCGTGCGCGAGCTCGGGATCGTGGTGCACGTCCTGGTAGTCACGCGACGCGATCGCGGTCGCCACGATCAGGGTGCGGGTGAGCGGGATCTCCAGCGCCGGGATCTCGTCGCCCACCTGGACGTCGTCGTACCGGAGTGAGGTGGTGCTCATGCGTGCGCCTCCGCGGCCAGTCTGCGTCCCAGGCGGGCGAGCGTCGCGCTCGCGCCGCCCAGGGTGTCCTCGATCTGCTTGCCCCACAGGAAGTACCGGTGGACCGGGTACTCGATGTCGGCGCCCATCCCGCCGTGCAGGTGCTGCACGTGGTGCACCACGCGCTGACCGCCCTCGGCCGCCCACCACTTCGCCACGAGCACGTCGGCCGACGCGTCGCGGCCGGTGTCGATCTCCCACGCGGCCTGGAGCATCGTCACCCGGATCGCCTCGGTGTCGATGTAGCCGTCGGCCGCGCGGATCTGCGACCCCTGGAACGCCGAGAGCGGCTTGCCGAACTGGAGCCGCCCCGAGGTGTACTCGGCGGCTTGGGCCATGGCGGCCTCGCACACGCCGAGCTGGAGGGCGCAGCACCCGAGCAGGGCCCGGTCGACCACGGCCGCGAGCACCCGCTCCCCCGCCAGGGAGCCGTCGCCGAGGAGCTCGGCCGGCGCACCGGAGAAGGTGAGGTGGGCGACCACGCCCCGGTCGGTGGTGACCGCCCGCTCCCGGGAGACCCCCGGGCCCGCGGGGTCGACGAGGAACACGGCCACGCCGTCGGGGGTGCGGGCCGGGACGAGGACCCGGTCGGCCACGTGCCCCGCGGGCACCGACGGCTTGGACCCGTCGATGCGCCAGCCGGCGCCGTCGGCGGTCGCGGTGGTCTGGGGCGCCAACGGGTCGTTGACCCCCGCCTCGGCCAGCGCCGCGGTGAGGATCACGTCGCCCGCGACCACGCCCGGAAGCCAGGCCGCCTGCTGCGCCGCGGTGCCGAACTCGGCGAGGGGCACCGCACCACAGCACACGGTGGCCCAATAGGGCACCGGCGCGACGACCCGCCCCTGCTGCTCGAGGACGAGCGCGGCCTCGGTGATCCCGAGCCCGCTGCCGCCGTGCTCCTCGGGGAGCGCGATGCCGAGCAGCCCGGCGTCGGCGAGCTCGCCCCACAGCGCCCGGTCGACGACGTCGTCGCTCGCCTCGATCTCCTTCACCCGCTCGACCGTGACCGAGCCGGCGAAGATCTGCTCGGCCAGGCCGCGGACGGCCTCCTGCTCCTCGGAGAGCTCGAAGTTCACGCGCCACCCCCCGAGCCGGCGGGCCGGAACGCCGGGAGGATCTGGTCGGGATCGTCGTCGAGCCAGGTGACCTCCACCGGCATGCCGACCGCGATCGACTCGATCGGGCAGTCGACGATCTGCGCCACCAGGCGGGTGCCCTCCTCGAGCTCGATGAGCCCGATCGGCAGCGGGTAGTCGAACGCGGGCACCTGCGGGTAGTGGTTGACCACGAACGAGTAGACGACGCCACGGCCGCTCGCCTCGATCGTGTCCCAGTCGTAGGAGCCGCACTTGTCGCAGCGGGGCTGGGGCGGGTGGCGCAACGCCCCGCACGCGGTGCAGCGCTGGATGAGGAGCCGGTGCTCCTGTGCCCCCTCGAAGAAGAAGAGGTTGTCGTGGGTGGTGCCCGGGCGGGGCCGGGGCGGCTTGGGCGCCGGCGCCTCGGCCGCGGGCGGCGCGGCCGCCGCGCCCTTGCCGGTACCGGGGCGGAACTTCAGCAGCCGCCAGAGCTGCTGGCCCACGAGCTCGCCGTCGGTGGTGAGGTAGTCGATCCGGGTCGTCACGAAGTGCCCGATGCCGAGCCCGGTGCGCTTCTCGTCGGACACCTCGTGGATCACCGAGCGGGTGGTGATGCGGTCGCCCAGGTGCAGCATCCGCAGGTACTCCTGCTCGGAGTTGGTGGCCACCACCCCGACGAAGCCCTCCGTCTCGAGGAGGTTCAGCAGCTGGGTCTGCGGGTTGGTGTCGCCCGCCTCCCGCTTGTTGCCGTGCAGTCCCTGCATCGGCCAGGCCTGCAGCATGACGGCGGGAGCGATGATCTCGCCGTGCGCCGACGCGGCCGCGGCCTCGGGGTCGGTGTACACGGGGTTGCGATCGCCCATGGCCTCCACCCAGTGGCGGATCATCGCCTGGTTGACCGGGTCGGGTGCCACCTGGGCGTCGATCTCCTGGCCCTCGAAGGCCTTGAGCTGCGCCAGGAACTCGGCCTTGGCGGCGTCGTTGGTCGTGTCGGTCATCACTCCCCGCTCTCGCAGAAGTCGACGGGCATCATGGGCCTCAGCGGGCCTGACGCACCATTCCCAAGCCGGTCGTCGCGACGATCTCCCGCAGCACCTCGACCACGCCGCCGCCGAAGGTGTTGATCTGGGCGGCCCGGCCGTTGCGCTCCACGTCGCCGCGCAGCACCGCGCCGGGCGAACCCTCGGGCAGGTAGCCGACCGCGCCGAGCACGCTCAGCATCAGCCGGTACATCGCGATCTGCGTCTCGACGCCGAACACCTTCGCCGCCGATGCGTCGGCGGGCGTGAGGGTGTTGTCGGCCACGGCCGCGGCCATGCGCCAGTTGAGGAGCTTCATCGCCTCTCCGCGAGCGTGGGCCTCGGCGAGGTCGCGCTGCACCCACTCGACGTCGATCATCATGCGCCCGGTGCCGTCGCCCGCGGGCGTGGTACGGCACCACTCGACCACGTCGTCGTAGAGCCGGTGGGTCTGGCCGGCCAGCGCCGCGAGCCCGACGCGCTCGTGGTTGAGCTGGCTGGTGATGAGCCGCCAGCCACCGTTCACCTCGCCGATCACGCTGTCGGCCGGCACCCGCACGTCGTCGTAGTAGGTGGCCTGCGTGACCACGCTCCCCACGGTGACGATCGGGGTGGTGGTGAACCCGGGCGACGCCGTGGGGACGACGATGATCGAGATGCCCTTGTGCTTGGGCGCGTCGGGGTCGGTCCGGCAGGCCAGCCACACGTAGTCGGCCTGGTTCGCGCCGCTGGTGAACACCTTGTTGCCGTTGATCACCCACTCGTCGCCGTCGAGCACGGCGCTCGTGCGCAGCGCAGCGAGGTCGGTGCCGGCCTCGGGCTCGGTGTAGCCGATCGCGAAGTTGATCTCGCCCGCGAGGATCCCGGGCAGGTACCGCTGCTTCTGCTCGTCCGTGCCGTGCTCCATGAGCGCCGGGCCGACGGTGTTGACGGTCACGAACGGGAACGGCGCGTTGGCCCGCTGCACCTCGTCGAAGAACACGAACTGGTCGAGGACCCCCCGGCCCTGGCCGCCGTACTCCTTCGGCCAGCCGATCCCGAGCCAGCCGTCGCCGCCCATCCGGGCGACGATCTCCCGGAAGCGGGGGTTGCCCTCCCCCGACGCGCCCATGGCGGCGCGGACCTCCGGCGGGAGCAGCCTCGCGAAGTACTCACGGAGCTCCTTGCTCAGCGCCTTCTGCTCGTCGGTGTAGTCGAGGAACATCGCACCTCTCCGGTCCGGTCGCGGCACGTGGCCGGTGGTCGCTCGCGGGCCCCGCGTAGAACCCGTTCTAGCCGATCGGGATCAGGGGGCGAGCATGCGGGTCCCGACGATGCCGTCCTCCGCCAGCCGGGCCTGCTCGGCGGCGGTGACCCCGAGCTCGGTGAGGATCTCGGCGTTGTGCTGACCCAGCGTCGGCGGGCCGAACCGGTGGGCCTGCCGGGCGAACGAGAACCGCACCGGCCAGGCCGGGTAGCGACGGACGCCGGTCGTCGGGTTGTCGAGCGCCACGTAGTACTCCCGGGCGAGGAGCTGCGGGTCGTCGTACATGTCGGGCGCCCGCAGCATCCGGCCGGCGGGGAGCCCGACCTCCCGGAGCCGGGCGACGGCCTCGCGCGCGGGCCGTTCGGCGAACCACCCACCGACGAGACCGTCGAGGGCGTCGGCCTCGGCGGCCCGCCCCGCCGCGGTGGCGAAGTCGTCGGTGGCCCACAGCGGCCGGTCGAGCGCTTCGAGCAGGTTGCGCCAGTCGCCGTCGTTGCGCACGCTCAGCGCGACCCAGTCGTCGTCGGCGCAGCGGTACACGCCCTGCGGCACCATGCGCGGGTCGTGATTGGCCGACCGCGACCCGATCCGGCCGTTGAGCTGGAAGTCCATCGGCTGGTCGGCGGTGAGGCAGCACGCGGTCTCGAGCTGGGCGACCTCGATCATCTGACCCTCACCGGTGCGGTCGCGGTGCTCGAGCGCGGCCTGGAGCGCGGCCGCGGCATGCATCGCGATCATCGGGTCGGCGAAGCCGCCCGGGTGCATCGGCTTCTGCGGATAGCCCGTCACCTGCGCCATCCCCGACGCCTGCTCGATGCCCATGGCCCAGCCCACGTAGTCGCGCCACGGCCCTTCGAGACCGAAGCCGGGCATCCGCAGCATCAGGACGTCACGCTTGAGGCTCCGGATCGCCGCGTAGTCCAGTCCGAACTGCTCGACGACCCGGGCCGAGAAGTTCTCGATCACCACGTCGGCCTGCGCGATGAGCTGGCGCAGCAGCCGCAGCCCGTCGTCGCGGGTGGCGTCGAGGGTGACGCTGCGCTTGTCGAGGTTGGTGCCCTGCCACACACCGCCGCGGTCGTACCAGTCGTCGCCCTCCTGGGGGAAGGCGCCCGAGAAGCGGAAGCCGTCGGGGCGCTGGATCGACTCGACCTTCACCACGTCGGCCCCGAACGCCCCGAGGTACATGGAGACGTAGGGGCCCGCCCAGAACGTGCCGAGATCGACCACCTTCATCCCCGCGAACGGCAGCGCCGGGTCGGTGCGGTCGACCGCCGGCGACTCCGGGAGCCGGGGCGCGTGGAACGCCGCCGCGGTCCGGGCCGCGTCGGCGAGCGTGGGCGCGGGCCGAGCGGCCACCGCGGGCGTGGCGCCCAGG
>Ga0194131_10006895_pt1 | contig 15552 bp, 9 predicted proteins | sample TA2KigO120mmetaG_FD_148631 | JGI IMG/M metagenome (GOLD analysis project Ga0194131, IMG submission 148631) | Freshwater microbial communities from Lake Tanganyika, Tanzania - TA2015053 Kigoma Offshore 120m | ecosystem: Environmental > Aquatic > Freshwater > Lake | place: Tanzania: Lake... | reverse complement strand
ACGCCTTCAGCCGCGGAAAGCGCCGGTCCTACGTCAAGCCAAGAGATGCCCTGAAGATCTTGGAGGGTTCCAATCTCCAGGTCGCAGTGGAACGATGCACCGAGCTCAAGGCCCTTGTCAACTCGCTGCTCACCATCAGTGGCGGCCAACCTCTGCCGTGAACTATGATGCTGTCAGGGACCGATGATCCGCGTCGCGACAATCCTTTTTCTGGCGGCTGCCTCCCTCTCCGCGCAGACTGCGGCGGACGGCAATTGGTGGGCGTTCCGCAAGCCTGTCCGTCCCAAAGCTCCGGCCACGCAAACGAATCCCGTCGACGCATTCATTGACGCCCGGCTCCAGGAATCGGGCCTGGCGCGGGCTCCGCGTGCCAGCAAAGAGACGCTGGTCCGCCGTGCGTTCCTCGACCTCACCGGACTCCCGCCCGCGCCCGAACAAGTGGACGCCTTCGTCCGAGACACTGCGCCCGGCGCTTTCGCCAAGCTCGTCGACCGCCTCCTCGCCTCCAGCCATTACGGCGAGCGCTGGGGACGCCACTGGCTCGACGTCGCGCGCTATGCCGACTCCGGCGGCTACGAGCAGGACTTCACTTACCCCAACGCCTGGCGCTATCGCGACTACGTGATCCGCAGCTTCAATCAGGACAAGCCCTACGACCAGTTCATCCGCGAGCAGATCGCGGGGGACGAGCTGCCCAACGCCGGCTACGATGCCCTCATCGCCACGGGCTTCCACCGCGTCGGCGCCACCGTCGGGTTCCGCGAGAAGGACAACCCCGAGTACCGCTACGCCTATCTCGACGACATGATTGGCACCACGTCGCGCGCGTTCCTCGGGCTGACGGTGGCCTGCGCGCGATGCCACGATCACAAGTTCGATCCGATCCCGCAGCGCGACTACTACAAGTTGATGGCGGTGTTTTTCCCCTACATCAACTACGACCATCCGCTTGCGCCGCCCGATCAGGTGACGGCCCACGAGGCCCGCGTTCGCGATGTGGAGTCGAGGACCGCTCCGCTCAAGGCGCACGTCCGCCGGATCGAACAACCTTACAAGGACCAGGCGTTTGAACAACGGCTGGCCACGCTTCCCGCCGACATCCAGGCCGCGGTGCGCACTCCGGAAGAGCAACGGACTCCGGGGCAGAAGCTGCTGGCTGCGCAGGTCCTCACGTTGCGCGGAGGGAACTACCGCGCGCTCATGACGCCGGCGGACCGGAACGAAGTGGATACGCTCAACCGCCAGATCCGCGACATCGAAAAGGAGCTGCCGCGTCCGCTGCCGGTGGCCATGGGTGTCCGCGATGGCGACTACCGTCTCGCGCCGCTGGGGCCAGGCGACGATGAAGCGCCGGGCAAGGGAAGCAAGAGCGACTTAAGCGAGGCCAACGAAACTTATGCGCCGTTGGCGGGCAAGGCCTACCGTCCGCCGCGGTCGTTTTTCCTGACACGGGGCGATTCCCTGTCACCTGCTGAAGAGATGCAGCCTGGATTCCTCGGGGTGCTGACGGACCTCGGTGTGCAGACCGCAATGCCGCCGTCTGACGGACGCATCAGCACCGGGCGGCGCCGCGCGCTCGCCGAGTGGATCGCATCGAAGGATAATCCGCTCACCGCCCGCGTGATGGTGAACCGGATCTGGCAGCATCATTTTGGACGCGGCTTCGTCCGCACGCCCAGCAATTTTGGCCGTATGGGGTGGCGTCCGTCACATCCGCAACTCCTCGACTGGATGGCAGTGGAATTCATGGAGTCCGGCTGGAGTGTGAAGCACCTGCACCGGATGATCATGAATTCGGAGACTTACCAACAGGCCGCTGAGCATGGCGCCGGCAAGGCGCTCGAGGAGGATCCGGACAACGTGCTCCTCTCGCGGTTTCCGCAGCGGAGGCTCGAAGGCGAAGCGGTGCGGGACGTGATCCTGGCGGTGAGTGGGAATCTAAATCCGCAGCCCGGTGGTCCGGCGTATTTTCCGCCCGTGCCCGACCGTGTGCGGAAAGGCGTCTACAAGGGCATCTGGGAGATTCAAGAGGACGGGCCTGCGGTGTGGCGCAGGGGCGTCTACTCCTATTACAAGCGCGGCATGAAGTATCCGATGTTTGAAGTGTTCGATCAGCCGGATCCAAACATGTCCTGCGAATCGCGCACCGTGAGCACCGTGCCAACGCAGGCGTTGACGCTGATGAACAACGAGTTCACCGTGGCCCAGGCACGCCACTTCGCCGCACGCACCGCGAGATTGGCGGGACCGGAGCAATCCGCGCAAGTGAGAATCGCTTATCGTCTGGCCTTGAGCCGCGATCCCAGCGAGCGTGAGATGGGCGCCAACGTGCGATTCCTGAACCAGCGGATGACGGCCCACACGGGAGCGGCGGATCCGGCGGAGGAGGCGTTGTCCGACTTGTGCGCGGTGATCCTGAATCTGAACGAGTTCCTCTATATCCCATGAAGACCATATCCAGACGCGACCTGCTTTTCTCCGCTGGCGGAGGCATCGGCGGGGTGGCGCTGGCGTCGCTGCTGGGAAGCGATGGACTGCTGGCGGCCGCGGCTCCATCGCGCAACGCGCATTTCAAACCGCGCGCCAAGGCGGTGATCTCGCTCTTCATGACTGGCGGGGTGAGCCACGTCGACACGTTTGATCCGAAGCCCGCGCTCGCCAAGCACCACGGACAGCCGCTCACCGGGTTCGGCGAGATCGTGGTGCGGCAGGGGTATCCGGGCCCGTTGATGAAGAGTCCATTCCAGTTCCGGAAGTATGGCCAGTGCGGGATGGAAGTGTCCGGGCTTTTTCCGCACGTGGGATCGATCGCCGATGAGATCGCGCTGATCCGGTCGGGCTGGAACAAGTCGAATGATCACGTTCTCGCGCACTATGAGTGGAACACGGGATCGCTGTTGATGGGCCATCCTAGCCTCGGCTCGTGGGTGACCTACGGGCTGGGATCAGAGAACAAGAGCCTGCCGTCCTACGTTGTGATCTATGATCCGCGCGGTGGGCCGAACGCCGGGGTCGCCAATTGGAACAACGGATATTTGCCCGCGGCCTACCAGGGCACGGTCTTCCGTCCGAGCGGGGATCCGATTCTCGACCTTCGCCCACCCGCGGGGATCCGGCCGGAACAGCAGCGGGCGCGGCTGGATCATCTGGCGGCGCTGAACGAAGAGCATGCGGCGCGGTATCCGGGGAGCAGCGAGCTATCGGCGCGGATCGCTTCGTACGAGCTGGCCTACCAGATGCAGTCGCGCGCTCCGGAGGCGGTGGAATTGGCCAAGGAGAGTCCGGCGACGCACAAATTGTACGGGCTGGATGATCCGGTGACGGAGCCGTTCGGAAGGCAGTGTCTGCTGGCGCGGCGGCTGGTGGAGCGCGGAGTGCGGTTCGTGCAGTTGTTCAATGGCGCCAAGCTCCGCACCGATATCGACGACTGGGATGCGCATGGGAATCTGTTCGACAACCATTCGGCGCATGCGCGCGAGATCGACCGTCCGATCGCCGGTCTGATCCGCGACTTGAAGCAGCGCGGGCTGCTGGAGGACACACTGGTGATCTGGCATTCCGAATTCGGGCGCATGCCGATTTCGCAGAAGGGGCTGGGCCGCGATCACAATCCGGGCGCGATGTCGTTCTGGATGGCCGGAGCGGGAATCCGCGGTGGACAGATCATCGGGGAGACCGACGAGTTCGGGTACAAGGCGACGCGGGATCCGGTGTCCTATCACGATCTGCATGCGACGATCCTGCATCTGATGGGGCTGGATCACAAGCGCCTGACCTATTATTTCAACGGACGGCAGATGCGGCTGACCGATGTGCATGGAGAGTTGATTCGCGATATCGTAGGGTAGACCGTGATGTCCTCTCACCATGCTGCGCTGGCCGCTCTGGTGCTGGCGGCCTGCGGGGCTCGTGCGCCTCAACACGCGGAATTGATCGCGTCGGATAAGACCTGGGGCAACACGGAGGGTCCGGCGCTCGACTCCAAAGGCGCGCTTTTCTTCTGCGCGCGGGGGAGCTTCAAAGGCATCGTCGAGTGGACTCCGGCGGGTGGCGGGCGGCACTACGTTGCGGTGGATGCGGTGCGGGGCCCGGGCGGACTCTGGTTCGACGACGAGGACAACATCTATGTCACGGGTCCGGGTGAGAGGAAAATTTTCAAAGTCGATCGCGACAAGCGCGTCACCGTGCTGGCGGAGAACTTCGAGCCTAATCCGAAGCAGGCGCGCGGTCCGAACGACTTGATCCTGGCGCCGGACAAGAGCATCTACTTCACTGACCCGAATGGGTTCGAAGGCGACGGGCCGCCGGGCACGATCTACCGCCTGGACCCGGCGGGCAAGGTCACGGTGTTTGACGCGTCGGTGGTGGGTCCGAACGGGATTACGATCAGCCAGGACGGCAAGTGGATCTTCGTGGGTGGCAATGTCGCCAAGTCAACTGCCAGGATCACGCGGCTGGAGATCCGCGCGGATGGCTCGGCGGGCGCGAAGTCGGAGATCGCGACGATTCCCGAGTGTATCGCCGATGGTATGGACATCGACCGCGAAGGCAACATTTGGCTCACCTGCTATTCGTTCGGGACGGCCTACCGCGTGAGTCCGGACGGGCGGATCCTCGACACCGTGGTCACGGAGCAGAAGGCGCTGACCAACTGCCAATTCGGGCGTGGCGCCGACGCGCACTCGCTCTATCTCACCAGTTCGGACATGGCTCGCGAGACCGGCTATGTCTACAGAATCCGGACCGCGGTTCCGGGATTTCGATGAAGGGGGGTGAGTGTATGAAGCTTCGGATCTTAGCGATCGCGGCAGCACTTGCGGCGCTGCTAAGCGCGCAAACCGAGTCGCGCCTGACAGGGACGGTCACCGATGGGAGCGGATCGGCGGTGGCGGCGGCCGAAGTCACGGCCACGAACATGGCAACGGGCGTGGCCTACCGGAAGGCTTCGAACGATACCGGCACATACGTGTTTCCGGCGCTTCCGCCCGGGCCGTACCGGTTGTCGTGCCAGGCGTCCGGATTCAAGCGGTCCGAACAGGCGGGCATCGTGCTCGACACGGGATTCGTGCGCACGGTGGATGTCCGGCTGGATGTCGGCCAGGTGACGGAGACGGTTGAGGTCCAGGCGAGCACGCCGCTGCTCGACACAGAGAATGCAACGGTCGGCCAGTTGGTCGGGCGCAGCACGCTGCTCAACATGCCGATGGCGAGCCGCCGCACCGGATCGCTGGTCCGGCTGGTGGGCGCGGTGGCGTTCCGTGATGAGGGTGGCGGCGCCGAGCAGCTTCCGTTCTTCACGATGGGCGGAGGGCGCGCCCGCAACCAGAATTGGCAGCTCGACGGAATGAACATCCAGAACAATGCGATCGGCAATGCGCAGATGCTGTTCAATCCGCCGTCGGAGACGGTGGAAGAGTTCAAGGTGGAGCTGAGCAACTACTCGGCGGACCTGGGACGCAGCGGCGGAGGGTTCATCCAGATCACCACGCGCGCGGGCACGAATCAATTCCATGGAGCGGCCTACGAGTTCCTGCGCAACGACAAGTTGGACGCGCGCACCTTCTTCGCCGCGGGCAAGGCGCCGCTGCGCTACAACATTTTCGGCGCGACGTTGGGCGGTCCGATCGCGCGCAACAGGACATTCTTCTTCTTCAACTACGAGGGTGCGCGCTACCGGATTGGACAGACACTGGCGAGCGACGAGGTGCCACACCCGGCAGACCGCGACGGCAACTTCTCCGCGCGGCGCGACGTGACGGTGATGAATCTGGCGTCGCGGCAGCCTTTCCCTGGCAATATCATTCCCGCGAGCCGCCTGGATCCGATCGCGCGCGAGCTGGTGAAGTTCTATCCGCTGCCGAACGTGGCGGGCTCCGATCCCACGCGCGCGCCTCGCGACAACTTCGCCGCCAACGGCGTCGACCTAACCGACATCAACTGGTACACCACGCGCATCGACCACAACCTGAATGACCGCAACCGCCTATTTGGCCGCTTCATCGTCGGCCGCAGTGTGCACGACAACGTGATCGCCTATCCGGAGCGCATTGCCGATCCGCGTGGAGAATTTCAGGATCCGCGCTCTCTGGCGATCGGCGTGAGCTGGCACCGCAGCCTGCGTCCCACGCTGTTCAACGAACTCCGGTTTAGCGTGGTTCGCGCGCCCCAGACGCAGACATCGTTTGGCAATGGGTCCGGCGTCAACGGGAGGCTCAACATCCGCGGGGTGAATCCGGATTTCTTCCCACGAGTGCGCCACGACGGATACGCCGGGCTGGGTGGCAACAACCAACATTTTCGCGTGGTGGAGCGCGACACGGTGGAGTTCGCCGATCACTTGACCTGGGTTCGCGGCGCCCATCACATTCGCATGGGCGCGAACCTGCGCTACTCGCGGTTCTTGAACGAGAGTGACACGGCCTCGGGCGGATTCTTCAATTTCAATGCCCGCTCGACGAACGAGAGTCTGGCCGCGTTCCTGTTGGGCTGGACCTCGAACGCCCAGTTCCTCGACGGCGAGCCGGTGATTGGACGCACCGACTATTGGGCCGCGTTCATCGCCGACGACTGGAAGATCACGTCCAAGCTCACGCTGAATATCGGACTACGGTGGGATCTCGACACACCACTGTGGCGCAAGAACAACCTGCTGAGCCGGATGAACGCGGGACCCACGAATCCCGTGTCAGGCACTCCGGGCATCATGGAGTTCGCGCCGTTTTCCGAAACCGGCAAGTACTCGTCGGACTTCGACAAGAACAACTTCAGTCCGCGCCTTGGATTCGCCTGGCGTCCAGCGGGGGCGCTGGTGCTACGCGGCGGATACGGGCTGTTCTATAACGGTCCGTTCCTCAACGTGGCCGGGATCAGCGTCACCGGATTCAACCAGCAGGCCGACTTTGTGTCGCCCGACGGCGGCTTCACTCCCGCGTTTCAGTTGCGCAACGGGATTCCGCCGCCACCCGCCAATCAGCAGCTCGGACCCGGATTCGGCGCTGTGCCGGCCGGCGCGGCCACGCTGATCTCGCCGGACTTCATCCAGCGGCATCACGTCAACGGTTACCACCACCAGTTCAACCTGTCGGTCCAGCGCCAGATTTTCGGGAATCTGCTGCTTGAGGCCGGATACATGGGGAATCTCGGCCACAAGATCGTCGGCAGCAACATCAACATCAACATGATTCCGCTCGTGAACGGGCGTGGGCCAGCGGCGCAGAACCAGCGGCTGCGGCCGTTCCCGCAGTACAACAACGTGACGCACGTGGGTCCGCCGTGGGGCAACTCGAACTATCACGCGCTGAACCTGCGGGCGGAGAAGCGCTACTCGGCGGGGTTGAGCTTCCTGTCGAACTTCACATGGTCGAAATTCATCGACGACATTGACGCCACCAGCGAACTGGGCCTTGAAGCGCCGTACCAGCACGTCGAGCTGCGGCGGCTGGACCGCTCGCTCGCGGGCAGCCACATGGGCCGGCGCCTGATCGCGAGCGCCGTGTACGACCTTCCGTTCGGCAAGGGACGCAAGTTCCCGGTGTCGAACGCCGTGCTGGCGCACATCGTGGGAGGATGGTCGGCGGCGGTGATCGGAGAGGCGCGGGATGGCCCCGTGTATGGCGTGACGGAGGTGACCAACCGGTCGAACGCGTTCTCCAACAGCCAGCGGCCGAACCTGCTCCGCAATCCCTCGTTGGATACCGGCCGCTCGCGTGGCGAGCGGGTCCTGCAGTACTTCGACACGTCCGCGTTCCAGGATCCCGGGGTTGGAGTGTTCGGCAACTCACCGCGCGCAATCTGCTGCGGTCCAGGGCTGGTTTTGGTGGACCTGTCAGCGCAGAAGTGGTTCCACATTAACGAGCGCTGGCGGATCCAGTTCCGCGCGGACATGGAGAACATGCCGAACCGTCCGAACTTCAACCTTCCGGCGCGGGCGCGGGGCGCGGGTGATTTTGGCCGCATCAGCTCTCTGATCTCAACCGCCCGCAGGATCCAGATGGCCTTGCGGCTGGAGTTCTGATGAACCGTGGCTGGCTGATCGCGCTGTCATTGCCGGTGCTGTTGGCCGCGGACCCTGCCGACAGAGCCGCCGCGTTGGCGGTGTTCAAGCTCGGCGGACGCGTGACGGTCCATGGCGGCTCAGGTGTCCTGCGGTCGGCCGCGGAGCTTCCCTCGGGAGACTTTCGTTTGGAGACGGTGGACTTCGCGGGCACTCTGGTTGAGCCCAAGGACCTGGCGTCATTGAGCGGCTTGCGCCATTTGAAGAAGCTGCTGCTCACGGGTCCGATGTGGAATCCGTCTGCTGGAGACCGGCGCGACGAGAGTGGCATGCTGCGCCATCTGAGTCCGGTCACCTCGCTCGAGAGCATCCAGATCGGGCACACTTTCAACCAGGAGATCCGCGTGTTCGACCGCGGGCTCGACCACCTGGCTTCGCTCGAAAATCTGGTTGAGCTCCGGTTGAAGCTGACCCAGGTCACCGGCAAGACGCTGGCGCCCTTCCGCAAGCTGCGGCGGCTGGACCTCACGCACGCGCCAGTCACCGACGACGGCGTGAAGGTGATCTCGGGGTTGAGCGGCCTGGTGACGCTACTGATCGGAGGAACTCAAATTACCGACGCCGGGATGCGCCAGCTCGCGCAACTGCACGGATTGTCCGAGTTGGAGCTTGATCAGACCGCGATTTCCGATGCGGGGCTGGCTCACCTTGCCGGCAGCCGTGCGCTGCGGAGGCTGAGCCTATCCGGGACCGAGGTCACCGATGCGGGACTCCAGCACTTGGCGGGGCTGGCCGGGCTTGAGGAGCTGAATCTCTACCGGACCCGCGTGACCAACGCCGGACTCACGCACCTGCGCGCGCTTCGAAACCTGCGTGAGGCCGACCTGCGCTATACGAGGGCATCGGCATCCGGCGTGGATGCGCTACGGTCCTCGCTGCCCCAGTGCAAGGTGGCGTGGGCGGAGTCCGAGGGACGCCCGGCGGTGACCCGCGTCGAGCCACCAGTGCGCAAGGACTCCGCCGCCGCGGCTGAGTGGGTCCGGCGGCTGGGCGGGAGGGTGACCGACGACGGCGGCGCGGTGAGCCTTGCTGGAACCGCTGTCCGCGATCAGGATTTGCCGCACCTCGCGGCGTTCCCCAAGCTCCGGCGGCTCGACTTGAGCACGACGGAGACCGGCGACGCGGGTGTTCGCGTGGTGGCCACGTTGGCGGGAATCGAAGAGCTGAATCTCGAGAACTCGCTCGTCTCGGACGATGGTCTACGGCACCTCGCAGGGATGCGGGGGTTGCGAAGCCTGAAGACCGGCTACACGCTCGTCGAAGGACGTGGTCTGATGCACCTGTCATCGTTGACGCGGCTGGCGGAGCTCGACATCAGGGGCATTCCGCTGAGTTCCGGGCACGCCGCGGCTCTCGGCCGGTTGGGATCTCTCGAAGCGCTCGCCGCCGGATACTCCGGATTGAACGATGCCTCGCTTGCGCACGTTGCGGGACTGTCGCGGTTGCGGCGGTTGGATCTCACGGCGACGCTGGTTTCCGACGAAGGCGCGGCGCACCTGAAGCAGCTCATGATGCTCGAAGAGTTGTGGCTGAGCTACACCAACGTGTCCGACGTGGGTCTGGCTCACGTGGCGGGACTCACCGGGCTGGCACGCATCGAGCTGGCAAGAACCGCGGTGACCGACAAGGGACTCAAGGTCCTGTCGCAGATGCGTGGACTCAAGCGGCTGAATCTCGACTACACCAAGACCGGAAACGCTGGACTGCGCGCGCTCCAGCAGCTTGACCAGCTTGCTGAACTATCATTGGACAGCACGGACGTGAGCGATGAATCGGTTGAAGTGTTGCGCCGGCTGCGAGGCCTGAAGGTGCTGAACCTCTATCACACACTCGTCACGCCTCGCGGCTTTGAGCAGCTCAAGCAGGCGTTTGCGGACTGCCGGATCGTCTGGGACCGCGATTCGATTCTTCCAAACCGGAGGCGTGGATGAAGATCGCGTTGTTGCTCTACGGCTCAGTGGCTGCGGCTTCGGAAGCCTGGGTCCGCGACCTCGGCGGATCGCTCGTCAAGGACGAGGCAGGGCAGGTTGTGGAGGTGTCGCTGCGGGCGGCCTGGACCGGCGATGGAGACTTGCGCCGGCTCGCGGCTTTTCCCAAGCTCCGCAAGCTCGACCTGTCGCACACTCATATCAACGATGGAGCGCTCGAACATCTGAAGGCCCTGCCCCATCTCATCTGGCTCGACCTCTCGTTCGCCGAGCACATCACTGACGCTGGACTCGCGCGGCTGCGGCCGCTGCCGCGACTGGAGCGGCTGAGTCTTGAAGGCGCGCGCGTGTCGGACTCCGGCGTTGGATCGATCGCGGCGCTCGTGAACCTGCGCGCGCTCAATCTCAAGTCGACGCTGATCACCGATAGCGCGATCGAGCAGTTGGAGCCTCTCACCCAACTCGAGGAACTGGCGATCGGCGCCAACCGCATCGCGGGATTCGGACTGGTCTACCTGCAGGTCTTGCCGCGGCTGAAGCATCTCGATTTGAGCGGGGTCCAGTTGACCGATGACGGCATCTGGTCGGTGGCGCTGACGGATCTGAATATCGAGGCAGTGGCTGGGTTGGTCCAGCTTGAATCGCTCAATCTGGCTTCGACAGAGCTTACGGGGGTCGCCACGATCCCGGATGGTGGAATCCGGGAAAGCACCGCGATCCAGATTACCGATCTGGGCATCGAGAAGCTGGCCACCCTGCGGAATCTGCGGCGGCTCGATCTCTCGCGCGCGCAGGTGACGGCGCGCGGACTCCGGATCCTGGCCGCGTTGCCCCGGCTCGAATCCTTGGGCCTCGCCCACACCACGACGCTCGATGGCGAGGCGATGGCCGTACTCAAGCAAATGAGCGGACTCCGGAACGTTGATCTGTCCGGCACGGAGCGGGCGCGATGATGCGCCTCCTGTTGCTGGGGGCTGCGTCCCTATGGGCCGCGGCTCCCGTTGATTTCAGCCGGACCGTGTATCCAGTGTTCGAGAAGGCCAACTGCCGCGGCTGTCACACGCACGATGGAGTCGCGTCGGCGACACGCGTTTTGTTCCCGGCAGAGGGCGCCACGCCTGGCCAGATCGAGGCCTTTGGACGGCGCCTGGCCGCGGTGGTCGACCGCGGAGATCCCGCCGCATCATTGCTGTTGCGCAAGCCCACCAACCGGATTGCGCACACCGGCGGCGAGCGGATCCGGCCGGGAAGCGACGAGGAGAAGGCGATCGCGGCCTGGGTGGTGCACCTTGCCAGGATCCAGGCGGATCCATCCGCGCCACGCTCGATGTCCCACGTAGCCCACGGTGTCCGGCGGCTCACGCACGCGCAGTATGACAACACGGTCCGTGATCTGTTGGGAGACCAGACGCGTCCGGCACTCCAGTTTCCGCCGGAGGATTTCATCGGTGGATTCAAGACGCACGCGCAAACGATTCCGCCTCTGTTGGCCGAGTCCTACATGTCGGCCGCGTCACGGCTTGCCCGCAACGCGGTGCGGTTCGGCACCAACGCGATTCCGCGCTGCCAGACCGGCGAGGCGCATTGCGAGGAGCGGTTTGTCCGGGAATTTGGACTGCGGGCGTTCCGCACGCCGTTGAGCGAAGAAGAACAGGCCGCGTACGTGGCGCTGCTGCGGAAGTCCCCGCTGTTGGTCATCGAGGCAATGCTCGGGTCGCCGAGCTTCCTCCTGCGGACGAAGAGCGGACCCGCTGGATTCCGCGCGGCATCGTTCCTTTCCTACACCTTGTGGGACACGATGCCGGACGGGGAGCTGTTCCGCGCCGCCGGTGCTGGTGAGCTGGACACCACCGCGGGCATCGAAAAGCAGGCGCGGCGGATGCTCGCTGATCCGCGGGCGCGCGCGGCGGCCGGCGAATTCACGGCCCAATGGCTCCGGTTCGACCGTCTGGCCGCAAGCGTGAAGGACCGCCGCATTTATCCTGAGTTCTCTGCACCGCTCGCGGACGCAATGGCCGAGGAGACGCGGCGGCTGGTGCAACACCTGGTGTGGGACAACCGCAGCTTCATGGAAATCTTCTCGGCAGATTTCACTTTCGTGAACGCGGAACTAGCGCGTTTGTACCAACTGCCAGCGCCATCAGCGCCATTCGCGCGCGTGGCCTATCCATCGGATTCGGAACGCGCAGGTGTCCTGGGACATGGCTTGTTCCTGGCGCAAACCGGCAAACCCGAGGAGACTTCACCCACCGAGCGCGGCCTGTTCGTGCGGGAACATTTCCTGTGCCAGCAGGTCCCGCCGCCACCTCCCGGAATCAACTCGACCCTGCCGCCGTTCCTGATCGGAGCAAAGCCCATGACGAACCGCGAGCGGCTCACCACTCTGCACCTGGCGAATCCAACTTGCGCCGGATGCCACAATCTCGTGGATCCAATCGGATTCGGGCTCGAGCGCTTCGACACGGTGGGCCGCTGGAGCGCCAAGCAGCGTTTGACCGTGTTCCCGACCAAGGATCAGCGGCGCAACGTGAAGCCCGAGTATCACGAGCTCGACCTCGATACGAGCGCTTCGGTAGCGGGAATCCCGGACTCCGCGTTCACAACAGCCAGGCAACTCGGCCGGATCCTGGCGGCGAATCCCACCTGCCAGAAGTGCGTCGTGCGAAACTGGTTCCGCTACACGATGGGCCGGCAGGAGACGGACGCCGATCAATCCCTGATCGACGCCGTGTTTCAGGACTTCCGGCGTTCCGGGTTCCGGTTTCAGGAGATGATGGTATCGATGGCCACCAGGAGCATCCAATGAAGGCTCTGTCCAGGCGCACGTTCCTGCGCGGTGCCGGGAGCGCCGGATCCGTGGTCCGGTTGGCGCTGCCCCCGTTGGCCGCCATGTTCAACCCGCACGGCACGGCGTACGCCAGCGGCGAACCGGTTCCCACACGGTTCCTGCTATGGTTCAACGGAAACGGAATCCCTGAGAAGTTCTGGATCCCGGTCGAGACCGGCACGGACTACGGGATGACGCCGTGCCTGACGCCGCTCGCTCCGTTCCGCCGCGACATCCACGTGATCACCGGACTGGATAGTCCGAACGCGCGTGTCCCCGGGCCCGGCAACGAGCACATGCGATCGATGAGCGCGCTGGTGTCCGGCGAGCGGTTCACGGGAGCCGGCGCGGGAGCCGCTTCTATCGACCAGTTGATCGCCACCAGGACCGGCACCGGGACCCGGTTCCGGTCGATTGAGGCAGGCGTGTGCCAGGAATCGTTCGGCCACAGCATCCAGCGGAATCTGAGCTGGGCCGGGCGCGACCGTCCCTTGCCGCCGGAAGTGATCCCGCACAAGCTGTTTGACCGCTTGTTCGGGGCGCGCGAGCAGGGCTGGGTTGACCGCAGGATCAGCGTCCTCGACGCCGTCTATAAGGATGCGGACCGCCTGAGGAGATCGCTCGGTGACGATGACATGCGGCGTGTGGAGGAGTACCTGGCCTCGATCCGCGACATTGAACGGGCGATCACGCGGATGCCGGCCGGGTATTCGCGCGTGGAGCCGCCCGGCGCCGATTCGGATCCCAGAGACTGGCCTTCGGTGGCGCGCGTGCAGTCAGATTTGATTGTCCACGCGTTTGCTTCGGGGCAGACGCGGGTGGCCAGCTACATGCTGACCAAGTGCCAGGGACTGTCTCGGTTCCCCTGGCTGGGGCTGGGATCCAAGCGCCACCACGACTACAGCCATTTGGAGGGCGGGTCGGCGCTGCAACAGGAAGTGATGCGCGACATCTGCCGCTGGCACGCAAAGGAGTTCGCTTATATGCTGGGCAAGCTGAAGTCGGTGCGCGAGGGCGCGGCGACGGTGTTCGACCGTACGTGCGCGGTCTATCTACACGAACATGCGGAAGCCAATGATCACAAGAACAGTGGTCTGGCGCTGATCGTTGCCGGACACGCGGGCGGACTCATCACGGGACGCCACAGCCGGATGACCGGCGCCGTTGGGGATCTGTACCTGACGCTGGCCAACCGGGTGATGGGCGCGGACCTGAAGGCTTTCCCCGGCGCCAGCCAGCCGCTGGCAGGAGTGGTCGCATGAGACTGGCATCCCTAATCTGGCTTGCCGCGGGCGTGGTGCTGCTTGCCCAGTCGAACTGGCCCCGGCTCAACTACCAGGTGGATCCGCATTGGCCGCGCCTTCCCGCCGGGTGGACGTTCGAGGAGACTCCGGGGATCGCGGTGGATGCTCGTGAGCACGCGTTCGTATTCCACCGCGGGAAGAACTCCATCATGGAGTTCGACAAGGATGGCAACCTGGTGCGTTCCTGGGGCGACGGCGTGTTCGTCCGCCCGCATGGGTTGCGGTTCGACCCGGAGGGGAACCTGTGGGCGGCGGATGACCAGGGCCATATCGTGGTGAAAATGGATGCACTTGGGCGGGTCCGGATGGTGCTGGGCCGCAAGAACAACAAGGGCGAGACGAAGGATCTGTTCAACCGGCCGACCGACCTCGCGTTCCTCCCCAACGGCGACTTCTTCGTGTCGGATGGCTATGGCAATTCCCGGGTTGTGAAGTTCAACAAGGAGGGGAAGTTCCTCACCGCTTGGGGGAAGAAGGGCACGGGTGAGGGAGAGTTCAACCTGCCGCACGCTGTGGCAGTAGATAAACGCGGAAGGGTGTACGTGGGTGACCGCGAAAACTACCGCATGCAGGTATTCGATTCAGACGGCAAGTTCATCACTCAGTGGAAACACGTCGGCTCACCGTGGGGCATCGCCGTCACCCAGTCTGACGAGATCTTCATGTGCGACGGGCACAATAACCGGATACTGAAGCTCAATCTCAACGGGGATGTACTGGGGGTGCTGGGAGCATCAGGCAAGCTGCCCGGCCAGTTCGACTTTGTTCACCACATGGCGCTGGGGCCTGGTGGCAGTATTTATACCGCTGAAATCAAGAATTGGCGAGCCCAGAAATTCATTGCACGATGAACCTTGCCGGGTCCAAAACGGCCGGTAGAACCGCGACTAGCAGTCCATACAGCGGAAGCACCGTAGCGTTTTCCCAGACTGCGCAAATTACTGGACGGGTCACGGATCCGAGCTGATGATTCCGAACAGGGCATCTCCAAGGAGACAACGCCTCATGCCGTGGATCGGCTGCTTGTTTCTGCCAGCGTGCATCATCCCGGCATTTGGACAACTGGCGCCGCGGTATGCGATCACTACGGTAGCGGGCATCGCGGTAAACGAGGAAGGAGCCCGCGCCACGAATGCGTGGCTCGAGCGGGTGGCGGGCATCGCCGTTGACGGGGCTGGCAATCTCTATGTCTCGGAGAACCTCGCGAACCGGGTGCGCCGGATCAGTCCCGCCGGGACGATCACGACGGTGGCGGGCACGGGCAGCACCGGGCGTCGCGGGGACGGCGGACAGGGCGTCGAAGCGGAGTTGAACTTCCCGAACGGCCTGGCCGCGGACCGCTCCGGAAATCTCTACATCGCTGACAGCGATAACCACGTGGTACGCCGGCTCGGAACCGATGGCATCCTTACTACCATTGCGGGGACCGGGCGGGCAGGA
>Ga0194131_10006894_pt1 | contig 15555 bp, 10 predicted proteins | sample TA2KigO120mmetaG_FD_148631 | JGI IMG/M metagenome (GOLD analysis project Ga0194131, IMG submission 148631) | Freshwater microbial communities from Lake Tanganyika, Tanzania - TA2015053 Kigoma Offshore 120m | ecosystem: Environmental > Aquatic > Freshwater > Lake | place: Tanzania: Lake... | reverse complement strand
GGACATGACCTCGACGCCGAAGCGTTTCGCGAAGTATGTCAACGGCGCGAAGCATCGTGAGGATGTCACCGGTGACGGCGCCAACATCGACGGGCGCTTCTCGCTGCCGGCTGAAATCTTCATGTTCAACGACGGCGACGACAATGAGCAGAGCTCGGCCTACGTGAACGCGATCCAGTTCCGCGAAGGCGCTTTGTCGGATGAAGAAGTGGCGGCCTTGGGCGGTCCTTCCGCGGATGGACCTCCGCTGACCGGATCGGCGGCGGCGGCCTGCTTGCCGCTCGCGGCGGCGCCCAGCGTGCAGTTGTTCTCCTCGGCGGTGGTTGAAGGACCCTACACGGCGGCTGGCAACGCGGTGGTCAATGCCGCCAGCAAGACCATCACCATCCCGACGTCGGGCCAAACCCGGTTCTACCGGGTGCAAAGCGGTGGACGCACGACGATCAAGTCGATCAACGTTCAAGGTGCCTCGGTCACCCTCGTTTACGAGTAAGACTCGCGGCCTGACGGATTGAACTCATGCAAGCGCGGAGGGGTGGCATCATCCCTCCGCGCTTTTTCGCCTTCCGAAAGCATCGTTGGCCCTCATGAACGCGGAGTCCAGTCCTCCACTCATCTCACCTGACTCCGGCGCTCGTCCGCGTCTGGACTCCCTCGACGCGCTGCGCGGGTTGGTCATGATCATCATGGCGCTTGATCACGCGCGGGGCTTTTTCTCGAACGTCGAATTTCAGCCGCTGGATCTCGAGCAAGGGCATGCCGGATGGTTCTTGACCCGGTGGATTACCCACTTCTGCGCCCCGTGTTTCTTTTTTCTCGCGGGCACGGGGGCATTTCTTTCCATGGGCCGGGGCAAAACCAAGAAAGACTTGTTCTACTTCCTGTGGACCCGCGGCGTGTGGCTGGTGTTTTTAGAACTCACGGTGCTGAAGTTCGGCTGGTCGTTTGAGCTGAGTTACGCGCGTCCGCCTGTCATGCTCATGATGTGGGCGATCGGGTGGTCCTTGATCATCCTGGCTCTCCTCATCTGGCTTCCATTCCCCGTCATCGCCGCTTATGCCCTGCTGGTGGTTTTCGGGCACAATGCCTTGGATTTTTTGGATCAGCGCAAGGACTTGGGCGTGTTCGAGCCCTGGTGGATTTTTCTGAACAAAATGGGGGTGATCAGTCCGATCGGGGATTTCAAGATTTTCATCGTCTATCCCACGCTGGCTTGGTCCGGCATCGTGACGCTTGGCTACGTCTTTGGGATGTTCTACCGGTGGGAAGCCTCGCGCCGAGCAGTCCTCCTCAAACGCCTCGGCGTGGCGTCCGTCGCTCTTTTCTTGCTGCTGCGATGGACGAGCGTTTATGGAAATCCCTCGCCTTGGAACTCGGAGGCCCCGGCGTGGAAAGCCGCGTTGCGCTTCCTGGATTGCCACAAGTACCCGCCTTCGCTGCTTTATACGCTCATGACGCTGGGGCCCTCGATGTTCCTGCTGGCCTGGTTCGAGAAACTGGATTGGAAAGGATGGCTCTCGCCCTTGGTGACATTCGGGCGAGTACCCATGTTCTACTTCATTCTCCACCTGTTCCTGACGCATGGACTGGCCAGACTCATGGGAATGAAGTTCGGATTATGGGGGATTTATGGCATGTGGATTGCCATTGTTTTCCTGCTTTATTGGCCGTGCCGTTGGTTTGCGGAGCTCAAACAGAGAAGGCGCGACGTTTGGCTGGGATATTTTTAGCCAAAAAAACTCCGCCGGGTCGGGGTTCGGAATGGTGAGTAACTTGAGCATCAAGTTAGTCGGGAGGTTGAATCACTCGCCCTGACGATGAAGGCAGCCGACCCCATCGGGGAGACAGCCCGCGAGTTGATTCATGATCCTAAACGGTGCAGTTGCCCTTGCCGAATCTGCGCAAGGTCTTGGCGATAAAGCCGCTCTGCCCAACTCGACGTATCACCTCATCGGATACGCCTCGTCGTGCATCGCGGCTTTCTCGCTCAAGCCTTTGCGCATCTTCGACACGCTCAACTGCTCCATTTAGGATGAACTCCGCTCCGAGATGAGCGAGCGAGACGAGGGGTGAAGCTGAATTTGGTGGGCCCACTCGGATTTGAACCGAGGACCAAACGATTATGAGTCGTCTGCTCTAACCGCTGAGCTATGGGCCCTCCCACCGCGGAATCGTAGCGGGGAGAATCCGGAAAGTCCATGGCGGAGGCATGCCCCTAAATCCGCGGGCTAGAATTCCGACGGAATCGCGAAAGGCGGTTCGCGCGGCTGAAAGAAGCGCGGATTTAGAACGGCCCGCTGTCGCGGGCGTGATCGATGGAATGTCGATGATGCGAACCTGTCCAACGCACCTCCGGGCGTCGTGAAAACATGCGTTGCTGCGTGTGACGCGTGGAATTGGGGCGTGCCCGGACGCAACTTCAAAAGGCACGAGATGTTGCATGCTCCGAGATCGACGGTCAGGAAAATAGCCTCTTGATCGTTTATGGGGTTGCAGCGTGCATGACCCAGCCCCCAGCCTATCCAATGGTCTCCCGCGATAACACCGGCAAGAGTTCGGACTGGCTCGCGAGACTGTCGCGTGGTTTGCCTCCGGTGCTGCTGCTCGCCGGGGGATGGGCCGGATTCGTGATCCTGTCACGGGAAGCCGTGAAACCCAAGAGTCCGCCCGCCACCCCGCAAGCGCTCCGGACCCAAGTGCAGGAACTTGTGCCTCGAGATTTTCCGGTCGTCGTCCGAGCCCAAGGGGTCGTGCGACCCCACAACGAGATCTCGTTGAGCCCGCTGGTGGCAGGCAAGGTCGCCCGACTGAGTCCGGCGTTTCAGGAAGGCGCGTTTTTCGAATCAGGCGAAGTGCTGTTGGAATTGGAGGCCGACGATTATCGAACCGCTTTAGCCGTGGCTCAGGCCCGAGTTCTGGGCGCGAGTGCGGCCCTGCAACTGGCCCGACTCAGCCATCTGCGGGACCAGGAAAGTTTGAAGTCCAACCTCATTCCCCAAGCCCAGGCGGATGTGTCTGCGGCAAGCCTTTCCCAAGCCCAGGCGGAACTTGATTCCGCGCAGGCGCAAGCGGAACGGGCACGACGGGACTTGGAGCGAACGTCCATTCGGGCTCCCTTCAAAGGGTGTGTGCGCAAACGATTCGTCGGGCTTGGTCAACTCGTCAGCCCGAGCGTCCCCCTCGGCACGATTTTCGCCATCGACGCGGTTGAAGTGCGGCTTCCGATTGCCGGAAGGGAATTGCCCTTTCTGAAAGTTCCTCAAACCGCCGGGGATCCGCCTCTGGACGTGGAATTTCGAAACGCCATCGGCGGGGCATCCGAGCATGTTTGGAAAGGCAAAATCGTCCGCAGCGAGGGGGCCCTGGATGAGAATTCCCTGGAATTGTTTGTGGTGGCTCGGGTGGAAGATCCGTTCGGACGGGAGTCGGGCCATCCGCCTTTGCGCGTCGGCCAGCCGGTGGTGGGATTCATTCAGGGCCAAGTGCTGACCAATGTCCTCGCTTTGCCTCGTGGGGCCGTCCGCCAATTGGACCGCATTCATTTGGTGAACAAGGAGAAGTTGACTCTGCGCGGAGAGACCATTCAGGCGGTGTGGTCTTCGGAGGACCACGTTGTGGTTCGGAATGAGCAGATTCCACCGGGATTTCTCCTGGCGACGACGCATCTCGTTTATGCTCCGGACGGCGCGAAGGTGGAGATTCTGCCCTCGCCCCGATCGGCGGTGGTGGCCGCGGCGGAGACCAATCGTGTTTCGGCGGGAGGCCGGGGGGAGCCGGTGAGGAACTAGGAATGAAGCCCAGATTGGAAAGAACGGGCAGCATGACATGATATGATATGATACGCTGGTTTGCCCAAAACAGCATCGCAGCCAATTTCCTGATGCTGGCCATTCTGGCTGGGGGCATCTGGGTGGGCCTCTTTCGAGTTCCCATGGAGGTGACGCCGGCCTTGAGCTGGAACACGGTGATGATCGAAATGCCCTATCGAGGGGCGACGGCGAAGGACGTGGAGCGGGCGATTTTGATTCCGGTGGAGGAAGCCTTGGAAGGTGTCAAGGGGATCAAGCAACTGAACGCGGACGGATCGAGAGGCATGGCCCGGTTCTTTCTGGATGCCGAGCCGGGGACGGACCTCCGGGAATTGCTGGAAGACGTGAAGGCCAGGGTGGATACCATCACGACGTTTCCGAACGAAACGGAGCGTCCTCGTGTGTTCATCCCCGAATCCGGAAATTACTTTGCGGTCTTGAAAGTGGCGATCACGGGAGACATGAGCGCGCACGATCTGAGGAAGGTTGCCCGGCGGGTTCAGGAGGACTTGCTCGAGATGCCGGGCATCAGCCGGGCCAGAGTGGAGGGCGGGAGGCGGCTGGAGATTAGCATTGAGGCGAAGGCGGACAAGCTGACGGCTTACCAACTCAGTTTCCAGGATTTGGCGGATGCCATCCGCCGATTCTCGATCGATTTGCCGGCCGGCGCCATTGACAGTCCGGGCGGCACCTTGATCGTTCGCACCCGCGGCCAGGCCTATGGGGAGAGTGAATTCGCCAAAATACCCATTCGATCGGCCCATGGGGCTGAGGTATTGCTTGGGGAGGTTGCGGACATTCACGATGGATTCGAGGAGGGCGACAAGCGGGTCGAGTTTGACGGGAAGAGAGCGCTCTTCGTTCAGGTGATGCGGACGGGACAGGAAAGCGCGATCGACATCTCGAACAAAGTCCGGGAGTACGTGCGCACCGCGTCCGCCCGATTTCCCCAGGGCATCTCCCTGGCCGTGTGGAACGACGAGTCGCGGGCGATCCGTGCCCGGCTCACCACGGTGACTTCAAACACACTCCAAGGCGGAGCGCTCGTGCTGCTGTTGCTGGGGCTGACACTGCGCCCTGCGCTGGCGTTCTGGATTGCGGTGGGCATTCCGGTCGCCCTGGCGGGCGGGGTGATGTTGATGCCCTGGTTCGGCTTGACGGCGAACATGATGAGCATGTTCGGTTTTTTCATTGTCATCGGCATTGTTGGGGATGACGCCATCGTCACCGGGGAAAACATCTACGAGAAACTGAAGTCCGGAATGAAACCCCTGGACGCCGTCGTGGCGGGAACGCTGGAAGTTTCAACGCCGGTGACCTATGGAGCGCTGACCACGATCGTCGCGTTTCTCCCGATGATGTTTTTCAAAGGGACTTGGGGGGACTATGCCCGGCAGATTCCTCCGGTCGTGGCTTCGGTGCTCTTGTTTTCGCTGCTGGCTTGCAAATGGTTGCTTCCGGCCCACCTCAAAAGCTTGCGCGTCGATGCACGCGCGAACGCGTTCGACCGAATGCAAGGCCTTGTCACCACGGGACTCGAACGATTTGTGAATGCCCTCTACGAACCGGCCCTTCGGAAAGCCGTTCGTCACCGCTATTCCGTGCTCGCGCTGTTCGTCATGATGGGATTGCTCATGGTCGGCTACTGCCTGGGCGGGCGCATGAAGTTCGTGTCCTTCCCCTCGGTGGACTCGCGCCGCATTACCGCCGTTCTCCGGCTGCCGGAGGATACGCCGCTGGAATCCACCGCCCGTTACATGGACCGCATTCTGGCGTCGCTTGAGACGGTGAAGCGGGAATTCGTGGATCCCGGTACGGGCGAATCTTTGATCCGGCACGTGACCCGGGTGGTGGGCGGATCGGAGAACCGAAGCAGTTTTTCAAAATCATCCGGTTTCGTTTCGGTGGAGATCCTGGATCCCAGCGAACGAACGACTCCGGGACCGCGCAACAGCCAGATTGCCAACCGGTGGACCGAGTTGATCGGACCCATTCCCGAAGCCCGCCTTTTCCGCGTCTTCTCGGAGCAGTCATTCGAAGGGGGGCGTGAGTACTCGGATGCCAACCTCCATCTTGAACTGAGGGGTCCAACGTCTCCCAAGAAGGCGGAGATTGCCGAAAGGATCAAGAAGCTTCTGGAAGATTCTCCGGGTATTCGAACCGCCTGGGCGCAGATCAATTACGGGCAGGACGAGCTGGAATTCAGTCTGAAACCGCGCGCCGCCGAACTGGGTTTGAATCAATACCTGCTTGCGCAGCAAATCCGGCAGGCTTTCTATGGCGAGGAAGCTCAACGGGTGCAACGGGGCCCCGACGACATTCGGGTCATGGTGCGACTGCCCAAGGAAGCCCGGGAAACGCTGCATACTTTGGATCAAATGCGGATTCGCACCCCTCGTGGCGCGACCGTGCCGCTCGCGACCGTGGCGGAAGTGCGTTTTACCAAGGCGCCTTCTTTTGTGGAACGCAACGATGGCGCGGAGATCATACGGATCGGAGCACAACCGCGGGACGAGGATGTCAACGTGGTGGCGTTGGCGAAGGAAATCGCGCCTCAAGTCGAGAGGATGTGTCTGGAGGGCGAGGAGATTTCGTTTCAGTTCAAAGGCTACGTCGACGAAGCCGAAGATTCGCGCCGGAGGACGATCCTGGGCACGGCGGCCTTGTTGCTGGCCATCTACGCGCTGCTTGCGATCCCCTTGAAATCACTCTCCCAACCGGTGTTCGTGATGCTTGTGATTCCGCTGGGCACGGTCGGGGCGTTGCTGGGTCATCTGGCCATGGGGATGACACCTTCCTATCTTTCCGTCTTTGGAATGCTCGCGCTGGCGGGCATCTCGGTGAATAATTCGCTGGTCATGGTGGACTACGTGAATCAGCGGCGGTTGGCGGGCGCCGGGTTGGAACAGGCCGCCGTCGAAGCGGGCGTCAGGAGGTTTCAGCCGATCTTGCTGACTTCGATCACGACTTTCGCGGGACTGATGCCGATGATTTTCGACGATTCCCTTGAGGCTCAATTTTTGATTCCGATGGCCGTGTCGATGGGTTTTGGGATTTTGTTCACGACCGCCATTACGCTGTTCCTGGTGCCGTGCTCGCTCCTGGCCGGGGCCGATATCAAGGAACGGGTTTCCGCGGCTTGGAGTTGGTACGGGCGTCCGTTCCGGACTCACCCCGGTCCCGACGGCGAAGCGGGTGCTTTGGGGCAGGCTCCAGGTGTGAGGGATCCGTCATGAGCCTGGACGAGGCAGAAATCCTGCAGGTGTTGATGAAGTGGCGCACGCGATTATCGGCCGCAGCCTGGACCGTGGTGCGGGATGCTCACGCGGCGGAAGACATTTTTCAAAATGCCGCCCTGAAGGCGATGACCCGGGAGGTGAGTTTCGAAACCCCAAGCGCTTTGATCTCCTGGGCCTTCATCACCGTTCGCCACGAGTCGATCGACTGGCTCCGACGTCACCGCCGGGAATCCGTGGGGCTGGGGGAAGGTGTTCTGGAAATGCTGGAAAGAGAATGGTCGATGAGCCGTCCGTACTCCTCCGGCGCCAAGACGGAGGCTTTGCGGGACTGCTTGTCCGAGGCGTCACCCACGGCGCGCGAGCTGCTACGCCTGCGTTATTTCGAGGGATGCAGTTGCGAGGAAGTCGCGGAACGGATGGGGATCGGCATTACCGCCGTCTACAAGCGGGTTTCCCGCCTGCATGGGATGTTGAAAGACTGCATCGAAGGAAAACTTCGCCGAGTCGCGGAAACCTCCTGACTGTACTCATGAAACCCGGTGCCGAAGAGTGGATGCTGCGCTGCCTTGACGGAAAAGCCACGGTCCAGGAACGCGAGGCCTGGGAAGCGCTCTTGCGCGACGACCCGGAAGCCCGTGCCTACCTGCGTGAACTTGCCGAGCAGGCTGTCCTCCTCGCCGACCTGGAGCGGACGACCTCAGAGAATTTTTCCCGAGCCGATCTCGGGGTGCTTTCCTCCTCCTCCACGGCTCAACCTCGCCACAAGGCTCGCTGGGCTCCGTGGGCACGCGGAGCGGTGGCGGCGGCGGCCCTGTTGGCATTGCTGGCCGTGGCGCTCTCCTGGTTGCGAACCACGGAGGCTCGATCCAAGCTCGCCCGAGTCACGCACGCCACCGGTTCCCGTCAGTTCTTGGGATCTCGGGGGGAGTTGGATTACGGATTGAATCCGGGCGTGAAATTGAGAGCGGGTGACACGATCGAGACCCGGTCCTGCGATGCCTGGGTTGAACTTGAATTGCGCGACGGCACGAAGATGACCATCGGCGGCCATTCGTCTCTGCGGCTGCTCGACGGGCTGGACGGCGGACTGCGGTTGAAGATGACCCGGGGCAATTTATGGGTCAGTCCGGGGAAAGCCGCTTCGGAGAATCTTGTGATCCAAACCCCGACGCTGGCGGTGCAGTCACGGGCGGCTCAGTTCGATGTCCAGGCTTCAGGCATCGAGACTCTGGTCCGGGTCAACGAGGGAGTAGGAAGCGTGGCTCGGGGATGGGATGGAGGCGTGGCGAAGCTGGGTGCGGGCCAGCAAATCCACAACGCCCTTGGACGCAAAGACCCGCTCCAGGCCTCGCCGCAACCGGCGCCCGTGCATCGATGGGAAACACCGTCGGATCGGAATAGCGCGGTCATTCTGGGCCGATGGTTTCCGGGTGAAGCCGGGGAGGCCATGGGTTGGGACGCCGAACCTCTCCTGTGGCCCGTTCCGGACCGCGAGCCTGTCCTGCTCTTCGCCGTTTCGTTCGTGGTGCCTGGCGCCGGCAAAGTCCCCCTCCAGTTGCGGGCTGGCTCCAAGCTGGTGTTCGAAGGGCGAACCGACCGGAAAGAGCGGGTGCGCTTCGGGTTCAGCACGCAGAAGATGCGCGGGGTGTATGCGGGCAAATTCGAGACGGATGTGCAGCCGGAAGAGTTGGGTGCCGAAGGTGCGGTTTGGCGTGTGGAATTGCCCTTGGAACGATTTCGCCCATTGCAGCCGCAGCTTTCCTCCAAACCCGACGGCCTGGAGATGACGGATCTTTACGCGTTGACGATTCGGGAAAATGCCGGCTTGGCGATCTTCCGAGCCGAGGTGTTACCCTAAAAACAGAAATTGATCAGCATCAGGAATCCCAACGGGATTCCGTCGCCGTGGGCATCGCCCATTCCGTGGCCCATTGAGAAAAACACGACGAAGAACGAGGCCTATCCTTGATGGATCTGGTGAGAAATTTCAGCCTCAAGTTAGTCGGGAGGGTCAAGAATCGCCACCTCCCATCTTGGACTCGCCTTGGGACGAGGAACCACGCCGGGAGGGCTGCGTTCCACCGCAGCCCATCTTGATCACCCTCGGAAAACGTGGGACGGCGGTGGAACGCCGCCCTCCCGGAACCGAGGTGCATGGACACCTCGGGAGATCCGCATGCACGCCGTGGTTGCCCTGGGCAATCGTCCCCCAACAACGAAGTGATTCTGCTCGGTCTGCTGCGACTGGCTTTCAGCACCGTCGCGCTCCGAAGACGAAAGGATCCGGAGTTTTTACACTGCTTGTGCCTATTGCGGCAATTCGATGGTCGTCTGGACCAAAGCATTCACGGCGAGTAGCTTCCCTGTTGGGTCGCGTGTCCGGATGCGATTTGTGAACAAACGGCGGTGCCGAGAAACAAAAAAAGGGCGCTCCGAAGAGCGCCCTTGATGAAGTGAAAACTTTGCGAAATTCCGAGGCTTAGGTGTTGCCCGGAACGGCGAGGAGGTTGTTGTCGTCGCCAGAGTTCCGCAGTTGCTCGCGGAGCTTGGAACCGCTGACCTGCTGCACCGAGCCATCACCCTGCAGGATGTTGCCCTGGTTTTGGTGAATGTTCTTATCCCAACCCGCACCCTTGGTGGAGGTTTGGTTCGTGCCCACCTTCACGACCACAGAGGCGTTCTTGGCCAGCACATTGACCAATGGAGTGTCGTTCGTGACGTTGCGATCGCCCGCGAGAATGCTCTGGGGCTTGGTTTCGTCCGCTTCATATCCCAAGAAATAGCTGACGTTCGCGTTCTTGGTGAAAGGAATGCCAGGAGCGACAGCCTTTTCGGCGAATACCGTCGATTCCGCGCGGTTGATGTCGCTCGGGCAAATCACGATCTTCGGGGTGCTCAATTCGTTGGAAAGCGCAGCAAAATGCCTCCAAATATTCTTCGTGTCCGTCGCGGCGGTAAACTCCGAGGAACCACCCGCGTTGGTGGAAACCGCAAACGGGAATTGGTCGTTGTTGTCCGTGGCAAAAATGCGGAAAGCCAGGCCGATGTTCTTCAAGTTGTTCACGCATTTGATGCGTTGGGCCTTGGCTTTCGCCTTGGCCAGCGCCGGGAGGAGCATGCCCGCCAGAATGGCGATAATGGCAATAACCACCAAGAGCTCAATGAGCGTGAATGCTTTGTTTTTCCTTAGCACGCGATTCATAGAATAATGGGTTGTTGTTTTGGGTTAACGGTGCTGGGACTTTAAGCAAACCGTTTTTCAAGTGTCAACGGTTTTCCCAAAAAAATCTTAGCAGCCCCGGTGCCAGTCGCTCAACTCCCTCACCTCCAAGCTCCCTTCCCAAAAACTTCAGGTTTTTGGGCCGATTTCACGCATTTTTGCGTGAAGTTGACTCGCGCACAACCAACCTCACGCTTGTCTTTCGGCCGTTCCTCCGCATACTTCGCGCCCTCAACCGAAAATCATGAAATCCATCGGAATCGCCATCGTCGGATGCGGCGGCATCACCCTCCAAAATCACCTCCCAGGCCTCGCCCTTTGCCCCGAAAACCGCGTCGTCGCCCTCTGCGATTCAGACTCCGTCACCCTGGAGCGCGCCCGACAACAAACGGGTGTCAACACGGTCTCCACCGACTACCAGGAAATCGTCCGCCGGGACGACGTCCACGCCGTCATCATCGCCACCCCCAACGTCGTTCATGCGCCCGTCGCCCTGGCCGCCATCGCCGCGGGCAAACACGTGCTTTGCGAAAAACCCATCGCCATGAACTATGCGGAAGCAGAGTCCATGGCCAACGCCGCAGAACGAGCCGGGGTTCGACACATGACGGCGTTTACCTACCGTTTCGTGCCCGCCATGCGCTACCTCGCCCACCTTATCCAAAGGGGCGATCTCGGACGCCCCCTCCACTACCGATCCTGCCGCCTCCAGGACTGGGGTACACGCCATCTCGGCTGGCGTCAGCATTCTAAACTCGCCGGCAGTGGCGAACTCGGCGACATGCTGTCCCACCGCATCGACTTCTCCCACCTGCTCATCGGCCCCATGAAACGCCTCGTGGCCGGATTGCGCCGGCATCACGAGTTCCGGGAAGGCAATCCCAGCGACCTCGACGATTGGGCCGCCATCCTCGCCGACTTCCAAAACGGAGCCACCGGCGTCCTCGAAAGCAGCAAACTCGCCGCCGGACGCAATGAAAGCTGGCGCAGTCTGGATTACGTCGAAATCAATGGCGAGGAAGCCTCATGCGTTTTCTTCACCGGACGCTGGAACGAGCTCCAAACAGGCAAGTTGGGCGGCCCCGGTCTCGAGACCATCACGATTCCTAAGGAATTTTGGACTTGGCCAGGGTCGCCTCGCGACCCGGGGCAGGGGGATCCTCTCGTCACCTTCCGATACGACCAGGCCTTCGAATTCATCGACGCCATCCGCAATCAACGCCCCTGCCGTCCCTCGTTCCATGACGGTGCCCTGGCTCAAAAGGTGATGGATGCCGCCATCGCTTCGGCGCGCGACTCACGCTGGATCGAACTTTCCTAATTTCCTTATGACTCGTGTAGCTGCAATCACCGGTGCCGGCAGCGGCGTGGGCCGGGCCATCGCCATCGCCTTGGTCCAATCGGGTTGGAAAACCGCGCTCATCGGACGCCGCCCCGCGCTGCTTGAAGAAACGGCGAAGCTGGCCTCCACCCTCAACCCCCATGCCGCCGTTCGAGCCTTTCCCTGCGATATCGGCAACCACGACGCTGTGGGCGAGATGGCCAAATCCGTTGTCCAATCCCTGGGTGAAGTCGAGGTTCTGGTCAATGCGGCCGGCACCAACGCTCCCCACCGTTCCCTGGAAGTATTATCACTCCAGGATTACCGCGAGATGATCGATACGAACCTCAATGGCGCCTATTTCTGCACCCAGGCGTTCCTGCCCGGCATGCGCCAGCGCGGATCAGGGACGATCGTCAACATCGTCTCCGACGCCGGTAAGCTCGCCAGCCCCAAAGCCGGTCCCGCCTACGTGATGTCCAAATTCGGACTTTCCGGCCTCACCCAGTCCATCAACGCTGAGGAACGCGCCCGCGGGGTTCGCGCCTGCGCCATCTTCCCGGGAGACATCGATACGCCTTTGTTGGACAAACGACCCGCGCCCCCCGACGGAAACGCCCGTTCCCGCATGCTTCGTGCGGAGGACGTCGCCCGCTGTGCCTTGCTGGCCATCGAGCTGCCTTCCAACGTCATCGTGGAGGAACTCGTCGTTCGGCCCCGATAACGCAAACTCAAGTGGCCGGAATCCGCTTCTGGAACCATAACGCCAGTGCGAAGCAAGCCGCGAAGAGCCACCAACCTTGGCCGCACGTCGATAAACAGTCCACCAGGGGAATCCCACCCAGTAGTCCAGCCACGGATTTCCCAACCTGCGGTGGCTGTCTCCAAAAACTCCACCGCAAACACCCTACGCACCATCCGGCCACCACGATCGAACACAGGATGGCGAGCCCCCGGTATCCTGGACCGTTGATCAACAACGCAAAAAGGATCGGAACCGCCAGCAACAACAACGGCCATCGGCGAATCAAAACCCCTCCGCTCTCCTTCCTTGCCAGATAACTGAGTCCGGCGATGTAGGCCCCCATGGCCAAGGCGCTCCAAAGGGCGTGCCCGGTTACCCCGTCGCCCCCCGTTGAAGCAGCCAGCACGATCAGCCAGACCCGGCACGCCGCCATCAAAACGGGGCTCAGGACGAACCATTTGTGCAGGGCGTCATAAGCCAGGATCGTAAAAACCAACAACGCCACCCAAGGCGCTGTCATCGATCCCAGCACCAACAAACACAGCATTCCCAGCCCCAACCAAGCAAATCCCCATATCCAAACTTCGTTCCGCTCGATCTGTCCCGAAGGAATCGGGCGCTCAGGCCGGTGCGCACGGTCAAACTCCGCGTCAAAAGCGTCATTCAAAAACATGCCTCCCCAATAAACGAGCGTCGCCCCCACAAAGAGGAATCCCAGCTTCCCCCATTGGCCGCCCCCTCCCAAAAGCCAGCCTGCCAAACAATTAGACCACACGGTCGGCAGATTCGAAGTCCGGCCCAGGATCAACAGACTCCTCAGGTAAGCCGCAGGATCGCGCCATGGTGGGGAAGAACTCATCTCGTGCTTGGACATGGATCCTCAACCGATCCAGGTCTTGGCGCAAGCCCCCGGTTCAAGCCTCGTCGTTCAGCGGTGCATCCCGAAATGGTCTGCCGTGTGGCGCAGGCTGCCCAGCCTGCCGTATCGCCGACGGCCCGTCGGCCCGGTCGGTGAAGCACGAGGCCCTTCCGTGCTCTCGACGAGCCGGGTTCCCTGCGTCGCCCCGCAGGCTGGGCAGCCTGCGAAACAGCAGACAGGGCTGTCTGCGTTACCAAGACGACCCGGTCACCGACACCGCCTCGCTCCAGGTCAAATACCCGGCGCGGGAAAATCGGAATTCATTGTTGCGCGATTCCTAAGAGGAGAATGGCCGTCAAGCCAAACCGCGCTCCCGCAAATGTGACAGGGTCCAATCATACTCCGCGCACAATTGGTCCACGACGTCGCGGTTCTTCATCGATTCCGGCAACACTTCCCAGGTGTAAGTCTCCATTTCCACATGGCGACAGCGTTCGGGCGACCTCCCCAAATAATCCATCACCCCCAAGAGATGATCCGAGGTGCTGGCAAAGCCCTGCGCCGGGCGCGCATGCAAGGGGATGTGAAAATGAATCCGCCATTCTGTTTCGTCGGGATGATGGACCGCCAGCGCTTCGTCCAAATCCCGGTAGCGCCGCAACCCTCCCCCCGCCAGCTTCGCAACCACTTGATGGAAATAGACCCCTTCCACAAAAGGTGCCAGCGCCAACCGGTTGGCAGGCGAAGGGTTCGCTCTCAGCGCCGCGCTGAAATGAACCTTGCTCAACCGGATGCCAGAAGTTTCGATCCGCTTCAAAGAGGCTTCGGGTTCCTCATACTGAATCGCCAGATGGCAGGCGTCATAATTCACCCCCAGCCGCCGCCAGAGGCGTTCGTCGCCCGGACGATCCGCCGCCATGCGCTCCAAAAACTCCACCGCCTCCTGCGTCGTCTCCAGGTAACACAAGGGCTCCGGTTCGAGTCCCACATGCAAATCGCGCCCGCTCTCCAGGGATTTCGTCTCCAAATGCTCCACGCACTCCCACAAATGGCGCCTCATCGCGCGCTCCTGATCCGGCGTCCGGATGAACTCCTTGAACGAGCAGGGCACGGTGCTGAGGCTGCCCTCGCCGCCCGCGGGCGCCAGCTCCGCCAACAAATCAATCAAGCGGCGGGTGTAATCCAGCCGTTCCGGGGATGTCCAGTCCGGCACATAAACCTGCTCCTTGACCCGCGTGCCATGAAACCGTCCGTAGGGAAATCCATTGATGGTAAAAACATAGCAGCGTTCGCGATCCAGCCATTCGCGAAATTCACGCAAACGATCCGGAGCTGAAAGTTCAAGCGCCGCCGCCGCGCTCAACCGCAACCCGATGCCGTAGGGACGCCCTCCAGCCACCCGATCGCGCACGCGCAAGGTGTGGCAGCGCAACCCATCCCATGTTTCCGCCCAGGTCTCCCCGCGGTGGATGTTTGTGCAGTATCCGAGGTGAATGCCTCTGAGCAAATGCATGCCGTAAAGAGTCCCTTAGCCCATCCCGGTCTCAGGCCGCGGCCTCCGCGGTCCCGAATCGTTTCAAGTAGTCCGCATAAGCATCCCGCACGCCCTCTTCGAGTTCAAAGCGTGGCTTCCAGCCCAGGGCGAACATGCGCGAGCTGTCCATGAGTTTGCGCGGTGTTCCGTCCGGCTTCGAGGCGTCCCATTCGATCCGGCCTCGAAATCCAATTACTCGGGCCACCAACTCGGATAGCTCCTTGATGGTCACATCCGTCCCGCTGCCCACATTGATGAAAATCTCCTCGCTGTAAACCTCGAGAATCCGCACGCACGCTTCCGCCAGGTCGTCCGCGTGCAAGAATTCCCGTCGCGGCGATCCGGTGCCCCAACACGACACCACGTCCCGTCCGCTCCTCTGGGCCTCGTGAAATTTCCGAATCAGCGCCGGCAAGACATGGGAATGCTGCAGATCGTAATTGTCGTTGGGACCGTAAAGATTCGTCGGCATGGCGCTGACGAAATCACACCCATATTGGCGCCGATAGGCTTGACAGAGCTTGATGCCCGCAATCTTCGCCACCGCGTACCACTCGTTGGTGGGCTCCAAAGCGCCGGTCAGCAAGTACTCTTCGCGCATCGGCTGGGGAGCATGCTTCGGGTAAATGCACGACGACCCCAAAAACAGGAGCTTGCGAACGTCGGCACGATGCGCGTTCGCGATCAAATTGTTTTGAATCTCAAGGTTGTGCAACAGGAAGTCCACCGGCAGCGTCCGGTTCGCCTCGATGCCCCCGACCTTGGCCGCCGCCACCACCACGTATTCCGGACGCTCCCGATCGAAAAACGCCTTGACGGAGCTCGCGT
>Ga0194131_10006891_pt1 | contig 15558 bp, 12 predicted proteins | sample TA2KigO120mmetaG_FD_148631 | JGI IMG/M metagenome (GOLD analysis project Ga0194131, IMG submission 148631) | Freshwater microbial communities from Lake Tanganyika, Tanzania - TA2015053 Kigoma Offshore 120m | ecosystem: Environmental > Aquatic > Freshwater > Lake | place: Tanzania: Lake... | reverse complement strand
CGGCCTGCTGAAGACGAAGGCGCTCCTCGACGGGCTCTCGGCCGGCAACTTCGACGCCGCCATCGGCGGCGCGCGGCGCGACGAGGAGCGCTCGCGCGCCAAGGAGCGCGTCTTCTCTGTCCGCGACCCCAACGGCCAGTGGGACCCGAAGCGCCAGCGGCCCGAGCTGTGGAACCTGCTCAACGGGCGCCTGCGGCCCGGCGAGAGCATCCGCGTCTTCCCCCTCTCCAACTGGACCGAGATCGACGTCTGGCAGTACATCCACGTCGAGAACATTCCCATCGTCCCGATGTACTTCGCGAAGGACCGCGAGGTCATCGTCCGCGGCCACTCGCTCATCGTCCAGGAGCAGCCGTTCGTGGTGACGATGCCGGGCGAGAGGCCGCAGGTCGTGCGCTGCCGCATGCGGTCGCTCGGCTGCTCGCCGTGCACGGGCGCCATCCGGTCCGACGCGGACACGGTGCCGAAGATCATCGAGGAGCTCGTCTCGATCCGGCAGTCGGAGCGGCAGCTCCGCATCATCGACCACGACCAGGACGGGTCGATGGAGCTGAAGAAGCGGGAGGGCTACTTCTGATGTCGGGCCTGCTGCGCATCTGCACCGCCGGCAGCGTGGACGACGGGAAGAGCACGCTCATCGGGCGGATGCTGCACGACTCGCAGTCGGTGTACGAGGACCAGCTGCAGTCGGTGAAGTCCGCGTCGAAGAACCGCGCCGCCGGGCCGATCGACTTCTCGCTCTTCACCGACGGGCTGAAGGCCGAGCGCGAGCAGGGGATCACGATCGACGTCGCCTACCGCTACTTCGCGACGGCGCGGCGCAAGTTCATCCTCGCCGACACGCCGGGGCACGAGCAGTACACGCGCAACATGGCCACCGGCGCGTCCACGGCCGACGTCGCGATTCTGCTCGTGGACGCGACGCACGGCGTGCGCGTGCAGTCGCGGCGCCACGCGCGCATCGCGCGGCTCCTCGGCATCACCGACTTCGTCCTCGCCGTCAACAAAATGGACCTCGTGGAGTTCAACCGCGACGTCTTCGACGGCATCAGCGACGAATTCGAGGAGATTCTCGCCGGCGCGCGGTATCACGCCATCCCGCTCAGCGCGCTGCACGGCGACAACGTCACCACGATGAGCGAGCGGACGCCGTGGTTCGACGGGCCGCCGCTGCTGCAGTTCCTGGAAACGGTGCACGTCACGCGCGACCTGACGTCGCTGCCCTTCCGCTTCCCCGTTCAGCTCGTGATTCGCCCGAACGACCGCTTCCGCGGCTACGCGGGGCAGATCGCCTCGGGCACGGTCCGCGTCGGCGACGCCGTCACCGTCTGGCCGTCGGGACGCGGCGCGCGCGTCAACCGCATCACGACCTACGACGGCGACCTCGACATGGCGTTCGCCCCGATGTCGGTGACGCTGACGCTGGACGACGAGATCGACATCAGCCGCGGCGACCTGCTCACGATCAGCCGCGAGAACCCGCCGGACGTCGGCCAGACGTTCGAGGCCGAGGTCGTGTGGATGGACGAGCGGCCGCTCGACCCCGCCCGCGTCTACCTGCTGAAGCAGGCGGCGAAGACCGTCACCGCCGAGATCAACCACGGGCTCGTGCTCAACCAGATCGGAACGGTCACCGTCTCGACCGCGCGGCCGCTCGTCTTCGACAGGTACGAGCGCCACCGCGGCACCGGCAGCTTCATCCTGGTGGACCCGGCCACGCATTTCACCGCCGGGGCGGGCATGATCGCCAACGCCGTGCGCGAGGGGACGGCGCAGGCCGCCGCCGCGCCCGTCAGCGCCGCGGAACGGATCGCGCTGCTCGCGCGCCATGCGGGCTCCGATGCCGACGCGATCGACGCCGTGCGGAAAGCGCTCGAGGAGATTCTCAGTTGAACTCCCAACTGCCAACTTCCAACTCCCAAGGCGTCATTCTCGAAGCCCTGGCCGGAGCCGGGAAGGCTTGCATCACCTCGAGCTTCCAGGCCGAGTGCGTCGTCCTCACGCACATGCTGCTGCAGGAGCGCCCCGACATCCCGGTGCTGTTTCTCGACACGTTCCATCACTTCGAGCAGACGCTCGCGTATCGCGACGAGATGACCGCGAGGTGGACGCTCAACCTGGTCAACCTGCGCGCGCCCGAGCCGAAGGTCGGCCTGTGGCAGGCGGAGAGCACCGAGGCGTGCTGCGCGCGCCACAAGGTGGGGCCGCTCTTCTCCGCGCTCGAGCACTACGACGTGTGGTTCACGGCGCTGCGGCGCGACCAGTCGCCGTCACGCGCCAACCTGCAGGAGAGCGAGCCGTTCAGGCTGCCGAGCGGCAAGACCATCCAGCGCGTCGCGCCGCTTGCCGGGTGGACGGCGAAGGACGTCTGGGGCTACGCGAAGCAGCACGGCATCCCGCTGCTGCCGCTCTACGACGCCGGCTACACCAGCATCGGCTGCGAGCCCTGCACGTCGCTGCCGCTCGACCCCTCCAATCCGCGCTCGGGCCGCTGGCAGGGCCAGAAGCTCGAATGCGGCATCCACATTCAGGCGAAATAGAACCAGACCTGTCGTTCGCTGTTCCAGGTTCCGAGTTCCCGGTTCGTGTCAGAGGAACAACTGCTCAACCTCCGGATGGGAATCACGCGAACGTACCTGCTTGGCGAGATGAGGTGGAGCGGCATTATCTGGGGCAATCCAGTCACATGGGGAGAGCATGAACGGTTGAGGTCACAGATTGTGACCTCGAGTGGCTGGAACGACCTCGCAAGGCCGGCGTCATGGACCGTGAGCGTCGAACGGCGAACCGCACCTGAACACGAACGGGGAACCAGGAACCCGGAAGGGTGAACGACAGTTAGGCTGTCACGCTCACAGTGACTGCTGACAGGTCGAGGCCTTCGGCGTCGACGGTCCACGTCTCGCCGGCGGCAATGGGCTGGGGATTGGTCAGCGTACCGGTGCTGATCAGCTCACCGGCGCGCAGGGGCTCCTGGCCGGGCTGGTTGGCAACCGCGGTCGCGAGCTCGCCCACGCAGAGCGCGGGACTCTTCAGCGCGTTCTTCCCCGCGCCTTCCTCGACGAGCTCGCCGTTCTTCTTCAGCGCGATCCTGAACGTCGCGAGCTGCTCGGCAAGGGCGTCAAGGCCGTCGGCACCGACCGGCCGGGGCTCACCGACGAACAGCGCTGCATGCAGCCCGAACGACGCGACGAAGTCGGCCGGCTGGAACGTCCAGTCGGGATACGGGCAGTCGACGACCTCGAAGCCGAGCGCGATCCATTCGGTGGCGGCGAGCACCGCCGCCGCGTCACTGCCCTGCGGGACGGCCTTCAGCCTGACGACGACCTCGGGCTCGATGCGCGGCGAGCGCAGGCCTGACATCGACAGCTCGCGCGACGCGGAATGGACGGTGTCGTCGTACATGTTCGCCCACACGAGCGTCTGCAGCTTCAGCGCCCGCCAGACGGCTCTGTTCGCGTAGCCGACCTTGCGGCCGACGGTCGTGTGCCCGGCGCCGCGCCGGAGACGGGTGAGCTCGGCCTCGACGGCGTACGCGGCGGCCAGATCGCACCCCTCGCCGCGTGCCGACGGCGGCACCGTGACGGGCTGGCCCGCCACGCGCGCGTCGAAGAGCTCGCGGGCGAGAAAAATGGGGTCGGGAGTCATTTTTCGAGGACAGTCTCCAGAATCAGCGGAGTCAGCGCCAAGAGTGTCCTCGAAAAATGACTCCCGACCCCATTACACAACTGTCGGCGCCGGCACAGCGGCGACCCGCGCGGCCGGCGCGCCGACCGCGCGCAGCCCGACGGCAATCCCCGCGGCAATCAGCGCCAGCGCCGCCGTGCCGTAGAACGCCGCCGTCCACGTGCCGAACTGCTGGAACAACACCGCGGCCAGCCCGCCGCCGACGATCGACGCCACGCCCTTGGCCGTGTAGAGCACGGCGTAGTTCGACGTCGCGTGCTTCGGTCCGAAGTAGTCGCCGCTCATCGCCGGGAAGAGCGAGTAGATCTCACCCCACGTGAAATAGACGAGCACCAGCGTCAGCGCGAACCAGCCCGGCGAGAGATGCCCGACGCCGACGACGAGCAGCAGCGCGACCGCCTGCAGGACGAAGGCGACGATCATCGCCAGCTCGCGGCCGATCCGGTCCGACGCCCAGCCCCAGAAGATGCGGCTCGCCGCATTCGCCAGCGGACTCACGGTCGCCGCCAGCGTGAGCGCGCCGACGCCGAGGCCGAACGCCTGCGCCATCGGGCCCGCCTGCGCGGTCACCATCAGGCCGCCGACGCCCATCAGCACGAACGCGACATACATCGCGTAAAAATGCGGCGTCCGCACCATCTCCGCGGTGGTGAAGTGGTGACGGGCCGCCGGCGCCTTGCCGGCCCCCGCCGTCGCCGTGGCGGGCCCGTGCCCGGGATGGCGCAGGAACTGCGCGACGACGAAGATGACGATCCCCTGCAGGATGCCGGTCCAGATCAGCGCGTCCCTGTAGCCGCGGCCTTCGATGATCGCCGCGATGATCGGGATGAAGAGCGCCGTGCCGCCGCCGAAGCCGGCGGCAATCACGCCCGCGGCAAAGCCGCGGCGATCCTGGAACCACTTCAGCGCGGAGCCGATGCAGCCGCTGTAGACGAACGCGGCGCCCGTGCCGGCAAGCGCATACAGGGCATAGAGCATCGGCAACGAGGTCGCGTAGCCCATCCCCGCCCAGCCGAGGCCGCAGAGCACGCCCGCGGCGCTGATGAACCCGCGCGGCCCGAGGCGATCGATCAGCCACCCGTCGAGCGGCTGCACCCACGTCTGGCAGAGGATGAACACCGTGAACGCCCACTGCACCTCCGCCAGCGTCCAGCCGTTGCTCTCGCGCAGCGGGTTGACGAAGAGCGTCCACGCGTACTGCAGGTTCGCGATCATGATCATCGCCACGAGCGACGCGCCGAGCTGGAACCAGCGATTGTTCACGGTCATGAAAGCACCCCAGGCACGTCAGGCACCTTCGGCACCCTCGGCACCCCTACGATGTGTTCGTTCACCAACGTGGCGCACGCGTAGACCGCGCGCGTGGCCGGCATCGCGATGCCGAGCCGCTCCCCGAGCTCGATGACCGCGCCGACGACGGCGTCGAGCTCCATCGGCCGGCCGGCCTCGACGTCCTGCAGCATCGACGTCTTGTGAGCGCCCACCTTCGCCGCGCCGGCGATCCGCTGATCGATCGAGATCGGGATCTCGATGCCGAGCCGCGACGCGACCTCGCTGGTCTCGCGCATCACGTCACGGACCAGCTGCGACACCTCGGGATGCTGCGCCAGCTCGACGAGCGTGCCGTGCGTGAGCGCGCTGATCGGGTTGAACGCCACGTTGCCCAGCAGCTTCACCCAGATCTCCTGCCTGATCTTCGTCGTCACGGGGCAGCGCAGGCCGGCGGCAATCAGCGCCTGCGCGATTCGCGCGGCGCGGTCGGATTTCGAGTTGTCCGGCTCGCCGAGGCTGAGGCGATGGCCCTCGATGTGCCGGATGACGCCGGGCGATGCGATCTCGGTGGCGAAATAGGCAATCGATCCGATGACACGGCGCGGTTCGATCGCCGCCGCGATGACGCCGCCCGGATCCACGCGCTCGAGCCTCGTCCCCTCCAGCCCGCCGCCGTGCTGCTGGAAATACCACCACGGGATCCCGTTCTGCGTGCTCAGGGCGACGGTGTCGGGCCCGAAGAGCGGCCGCAGCCGGGGCGCGAGGTCCGTGAGCCCGTGCGCCTTCACGCCGAGGACGACGACATCCGCCTGGCCGATGGTGTCGAGCGAGGCGGTGACCTGCGGCCGGACCTCGAAGCTGTCCTCGCCCTCCTCGATGCGCAGCCCGCGGTCGCGCATCGCCTGCAGGTGTGCGCCCCGCGCGAAGAGGACGACGTCGGCGCCCGCGCGCGCGAGGCGCGCGCCGATGTAGCCGCCGATGGCGCCGGCGCCCGCGATGACGAATCTCACGTGACCGCCCTACTGGGTTGCCGCGCCCGCGAACGCCTCTGCCACGCGGCTGCGCTGGATCTTGCCCGTGGCCGTGCGCGGAATCGCCTGGGTGATGAAGATCTGCTTCGGCCGCTTGAAGTCGGCGAGCCGCTCCTTGCAGTGCGCGGTGAGCTCGGCTTCCGTCGCCGACGCGCCTTCCTTGAGGACGACCGCGGCGGCGACTTCCTCGCCCCAGCCCGGATGCGGCACGCCGAAGGCCACCGCCTGGTCCACGGCCGGATGCGAGAGCAGCGCCTCGTCGATCTCGCGCGGCGCGATCTTTTCCCCGCCGCGGTTGATCATCTCCTTGAGGCGGCCGGTGAGCAGCAGGTAGCCGTCCTCGTCGAGATAACCCTGGTCGCCGGTCCGGAACCAGCCATTGGTGAACGAGGAGGCGTTCGCCTCGGGATTGTTCTCGTACCCCTTGATCACATTCGCGCCGCGGATGACGACCTCGCCGCGCTCGCCCGCCTGCAGCAGGTTGCCGGCGGCGTCCATGATCGCGATCTCGGTGGTGCCGGTGTTCGGGCCGACCGAGCTCGCCTTGTGCGGCCGCGGCGGCAGCGGGTTCGACGCCATCTGGTGCGCGGCCTCGGTCATGCCGTAGGCCTCGAGCACAGGGGCGCCGAAGCACTCCTCGAGGTCGCTGAGGAGCTGCGGCGCCAGCGACGCGCTGCACGAGCGGATGAAGCGCAGCTTCCCGGCGCCGGCCGGCCGGGCATTCCCCTTCGCCCGCGCCACGAGCAGCTGGTGCATCGTCGGCACCGCCGAATACCACGTGGCGCCGTAGGTCTCCGCGACACGCCAGTGCGACAGCGGGTTGAACTTGGCGGGGACAATCACCGTGCCGCCAGTGGCCAGCGTGCCGAGCGTCGAGGCGACGAGGCCGTGCACGTGGAAGAGCGGCATCACGCAGAGCGACACGTCGTCGCGCGTCAGGGAGTAGGTGTTGGCGACGTTCACCGAGGCGATCGACAGCTGCGCGTGCGTGAGCGGCACCCGCTTCGGGCGTCCCGTGCTGCCGCTCGTGTGCAGGATGAGCGCGATGTCCTCGGGCTTCGGTCTCTCATAGGGACCGGACGTCGCGGGCCCGCCGCCGATCTCCACGTCGCCGGCGTCGTTGATGTCGGCGGTGAGAATCTTCACGCCGCTGCCAGCCGCCGCGCGGCGCGCCTCGTCCATGCCTTCCGGCGGGACGATGATGAAGCGCGCGGAGGTGTCCTCGAGGTAGAACCTGAATTCCTCTTCCTTATAAGCGGGATTGAGCGGCGCCGCGGTACCGGCCATCGACGCGGCGAGGAACGACACGATCGTGGGCAGCCCGTTCGGCAGCGCGATGCCGACGCGGTCGCCGCGCGTCACGCCGGCCGCGGCGAGCGCGCCCGCGCACGCCTCGACCTGGTTCGTCAACGCGCCGTAGCTGACGCGGAGGTCGCGCTCGGGGACGATCAGCGCCGTGCTGCCCGCGGGGTGCTGGGCGAAGACGTCGAGCAGGGTTGTCGGGACGGGTTGCATCACGGGGTTCTCCTCGGGCCGGTCTAACGGTCGGCCCCTACGTATTCACTAGGAATGTCGTACACGAAATCATGGGCGGCCAGCGCCTTCGGATCGGTGATCGTATCCCGATCGCTGACGATCGCGTCGAGGATGATGGTGCGGTCCGGCTCGGGCTGCTCGACGAGCGAGAGCAGCACCCGCGACCCGTACTTGATCCAGCGCGGCTGATGCGTGAGGCGGCCGTCGGGCGCGGTCTCCACGATCTGCCGCTCGAGGATCGTCAGCACCAGCTCCGCATTCGTCTCGTCGTACTCGACCCCGAGCTTCGCGAACAGCTGTTTCACCGTTTCGCGCCGGGCGTCGAGCAGCTGCACGAACAGCTCCGGCGTGACGCGGTCGCCGGCGCGCGTGCGCGGCCCGTCCGCGGTCAGCTCCACGCGGTGGCGCACGGCGAGATACAGGAAGTGCCAGAAGATCTCGTAGGTGGCGAGATCGTTCATGAACCGCAGCCCGGTACGCGGGTCGTCGATCGCCGCGGCGTTGTTGCCCTGCAGCTGCTGGTACATGAACTCCGTCGCCATGTACATCGCGTAGCGGAGCCCCTCCTCGGTCGTCGGGCCCTTCGGACGCGCGAGCAGGCGCTCGCGCGCCTCCTCCGAGTACAGGCGCCCGGGCGCCAGATCGGCCTCGGTCAGCTCCAGCGGCTGGATGCGCCCGTTCTTCAGCAGGCCGAGGCTTTCCAGGCGCGTGCGCTCGTCCGCCGTCAGCTTGTCCACGACGCCCTGGAGCTCGGACGTCTTCGCCACGAGCGACTCACGCCCCGCCTCCACGTACTCGCGCGCGATCGTCGCCACCCAGCTCTGGCGGTAGGTGTCGTACAACTGGCCGTTGATGCGGAAGAGGCCCGTCAGGCGTTCGCGCAGCTTGTCGAACCAGATGTCGCGCAGCGCCTTGGCGTCGTTCTCGGGCGCGCGCGGGTTCTGCATCTGCGCCGCCATGCCGCCGATCGGCATGCCGCCGGCGAGGAGCGCCAGCAGCGCGTTGCGCATCGTGTAGTAGGTCAGCGACGGCTCCGTCATCGTCACCGTGTGCGGGTCGGGAATGACCATCGCCGGGTCGTGGCGGAACATCTCCTCGCGGCTGTTCAGGTAGTCCCAGCGGCCGACGTTCGGGCCGATCAGGTTCTCGCGCAGCACCCACATGATCACTTCCTGCTGCAGCGCGTACTCGGCGCGCTCGTTCAGCATCTTGATCTTGAGCGATCCGCGCTGGAGGCCCATCGCCTCCTCGAGGCGCTTCAGCAGGCGTGACACGAGCCGCGCTTCCTGCCACGTCTCGATCTTCGGGATGTAGAAGTAGACGCCGGAGCCGTTCGCGCGCTGTGACTCGTAGTTGTTGAGCGCGTGAATGACGAGCGCGGGGATCATCGCGGGCACCGGCGCACCGTCCAGCGTCATCTGCCGGTTGCGCAGGTGCAGCCCGGGGACGCGGTGGAAGATCGTCGGCCACCGGTCGCGCGGCAGCGTGATCTCGTACTTGCGCGGGCTCCCGCGGTCCAGCTTCGTCGGATGGAAGAACGGCTTGCCGACCCAGTGCCCGGCGAGGATCTCGGACAGGTTCTGCCAGGCGCGATACAACTGTTCCCCGTAGTCGCCGCCCGCGTCCTCCCAGTCCCACATCCACGACGCGGCGCCCGTGTTCAGCGCCCCCATGGCCATGCCAAGGTCGATCGCCGGGCCCGTGCCCTCCAGGCCGGGCGTCAGCGTGTCGGCGGGCGCGGGCACCGTCGGATTCAGCGTCCACGCGGCCGGCGTCGTCCGCCCGAAGAAGCGGTCGAGCATCCCCTGGCGGATGCCGCCGACGGTCGCCGTGCGGCCGTCGGCATCGCCGACCTGCGCGTCCGCCGGCAGGAAGTCGTAGCGCGCCTCGCCGCGCGCGACGCGGTCCTGGAACGCGTGCCGCTCGGCCAGCAGGCCCGCCAGCTCGCCGGCTGCGTCCGCCGTCAGCGCCGCGATCAGCGATTCGACGCGCACCGCGCGGCCGTGCACTGTTTTTTCCCCGAAGAGCGCCGCGTAGTGCTGGAGGATGTCCGCGCGGATCTGGAGCGTCCCCATGGGAAGGCGAATCATATGCTATCGTCCGTAGTCCCATGAAGCGCCAACGCCCCGGCTGGCTGTTGGAGCGGCTTGCCGGCGCCCTGCAGCGGAAGCTGTCGGCGGCCGCCGTGCAACTGGAGCTCTGGGACGGCCAGATCCGCTACAGCGGACCGCATCCGCCCATCGGCGCGCTCGTCGTCGACGACGCGCGCACGCTGCGGGGGCTCCTCTTCAACCCCAACCTGCGGTTCGGCGAGGCGTACATGGCCGGCCGGCTGCGCGTCCGCGGCGAGCTCGAGCCGGTGCTCGAAGCCGTCTCGCGCCTGAGCCCGACGATGACGTGGCGGGAATGGTTCTCGCAGTACCTGTCGGTCGGCAACTCGCCGTCGCGGGCGCGCGAGAACGTGCACCACCACTACGACCTCGGCAACGACTTCTACCGCGGCTGGCTCGACGAGCAGCTCCTCTACACCTGCGCGTACTTCGAGCACCCCGACGTCTCGCTCGAGGAGGCGCAGCGGGCGAAGATGGACCTGGTCTGCCGCAAGGTCCGGCTGCGCCCGGGCGACACGGTCGTCGAAGCGGGCTGCGGCTGGGGCGCGCTGGCGCTGCACATGGCGCGCGCCTACGGCGCCCGTGTAAAGGCGTTCAACGTCTCGCGCGAGCAGATTGCCTACGCGCGCGCGCGGGCGGCCCGCGAAGGACTGGCCGGCCAGGTCGAGTTCATCGACGACGACTACCGCAACGCGCAGGGCGAGTGCGACGTGTTCGTCTCCGTCGGCATGCTCGAGCACGTCGGCCTGGCGCACTACGACAGCCTCTCGGCCGTGCTCCGCCGCGTGGTGCGCCGGGCGACCGGCCGCGGCCTGCTCCACTTCATCGGCCGCGACTTCCGCCGGCCGCTGAACGCGTGGATCCGCCGCCGCATCTTCCCCGGCGCCTACGCGCCGACGCTGGCCGAAGTGACCACGCGCGTGCTGACGCCGGCGCGCATGTCGGTGCTCGACGTCGAGAACCTGCGCCTGCATTACGCGCGCACGCTGCGCCACTGGAGCGGCCGCTTCGCGGCGATGGAGGGCCAGGTCCGCGCGCGCTACGGCGAGGAGTTCCGCCGCGCGTGGGAGTTGTACCTCGCCGGGTCGGAAGCGGCGTTCGCGGTGAGCAGCCTGCAGCTCTTCCAGATCGTGTTCTCCCCCGCCGAAGCGCCGCCGCCGTACTGGTCGCGGACCGAGGTCTACCGCGGCGTCGAGACGGCCGATCAGTGGTTCGCTGCGACGCGCTAGTCGTCGGCGGCGGGCCCGCCGGCTCGACGTGCGCGCGCCTCCTGCACCGGGCCGGCTGGAACGTCCTCGTCATGGATCGCGCGCGCTTTCCGCGCGACAAGGTCTGCGCCGGCTGGGTCACGCCCGGCGTCTTCCGGCTTCTCGACCTCGATCCGGCTGAGTACCGCGCCACCGGCCTGACGATCCAGGACATCACCGGCTTTCGCACGTCCGTGTTCGGCCCCTCGACTTCGCTCGGGGCAAGCCCCTCGACTTCGCTCGGGGCAGGCCCTTCGACTTCGCTCGGGGCAAGCCCCTCGACTTCGCTCGGGGCAGGCCCCTCGACTTCGCTCGCGACAAGCGCGCCGCCTGTGGACACCCGCTACCCGCGCGTCGTCAGCTACGCCATCCGCCGGTTCGAGTTCGACCACTACCTGCTGCGGCGGTCGCAGGCGCGCGTGCTCGAGGGGACGGCACTCGCGTCGCTCGAGCAGCGCGGCGACGTCTGGCGCGCGAACGGCGACATCGAAGCGCGCGTGGTCGTCGGCGCGGGCGGGCACTTCTGCCCCGTCGCGCGACAGCTCGGCGGCGGCGGGAAGGCGCGCCCGGTCGTGGCGAAGGAAGCCGAGTTTCCCGTGGAGCCCGGCGACAGCGACGTCGCCGGCGAGACGCCGGAGCTGTTCTTCTGCCGCGACCTCGAAGGCTACGGCTGGGTGGTGCGCAAGGGGAACTACCTGAACATCGGCATCGGCCGCCGCGACCACGGCGACCTCAACGCGCACGTGGACGACTTCATCGGGTTCCTGCAGCGCACCGGCCGCGCGAGACGCGCCTCGGCCGTGCGCTGGAAGGGGCACGCCTACCTCGCCTGGGGCGCCGGGCAGCGCCCCATCGCCGGCGACGGCGTGCTGATCGCGGGCGATGCGGCGGGCCTTGCGTATCCGGAGAGCGGCGAAGGCATCAGGCCGGCGGTCGAGTCCGGACGGCTCGCGGCCGAGACGCTCATCGCCGCCGGCGGACGGGTGTCCGCGGCCGATCTGCGGCCGTACGAAACCGCGCTGCGGCGGCGGTATCCACCCGTGCGCCCCACGCCGGCCGCACTCACCGGGGCGGCACGCGCCATCGGACGGCGGCTGCTGCGCTCGCCGGCGTTCACGCGCCGCTATCTGATCGAGAAGTGGTTTCTACGAATCTGAGATGAGACCGTCGACGATCTCGAAGAGCGTCCGGCGATGGCCGCGGCGTTCTTCGCTGACGTCTGGCGAGGACGTCGTCACGACGACGAGGCGCAGATCGGGAACCACGAAGATGTACTGGCCGCCGTAACCCCAGGCGAAGCACACTTCCCGGTCGCCAAAGTCGCGGACCCACCAGCCGTAGCCGTACTTCCGATCGCGCATCGGATCGGGAACGCCGTCGGGATTGAACAGCGGGCTGTTGCGGCGGAAGCGCCGTTCACGACCCTCGCACGACTTCGTCACCCACGCCTGCGAGACGACCTGGCGCCCGCCGGCGCGGCCGCCGTTCAGGTAGAGCTCGCCGAAGGCGAGCATCTGCCGCGGCGTCATCAGCATGTCGTTGCCGCCGAAATAGACGCCCTGCGGATCCCGCGGCCACTGCGGCAGCGAGAAGCCGAGCGGCCTGCCGAGCGCCTCGTTCGCAAACTGCCACGTGCTCTGCCCCGTCGCGCTCGTGAGGATCGCCGACAGCAGGTGTGTGTTGCCCGTGCTGTATTCCATCTCCTCGCCCGGCGCGGCGAACATCGGCCGCGCCAGCGCGTGCTGCACCCAGTTGCGGCTCAGCACCCACGCGCCGTAGTGCCGGTTGCTCGTCCCCTCCAGCCCCGAGCGCATCGTCAGCAGGTCTTCGACGGTGATGGACCGCTTGCGCTGATCCGCGTCCCTGGCGACCTGCGGAAACCAGGTCGTGATGGGCGTGCGGACGCCGGGGATGATCTTCCGGTCGATGGCGACGCCGGCGAGCGCGGAGATGACGCTCTTCGACGCCGACTTGATGTTGGCCGGACGGTCGCGCCGGGCGCCGTTGTAGTACTGCTCGAAGACGAGCTCGCCGCGGCGGCTGACGAGCAGGCTGTGCAGGCGCGGCAGCGTGCGCGCCGCCCTATCGACGCCGGCGAAGCCGGAGGCGAACCGAGGCTGAGTCTGGGCCGAAACCGCCCCCGCGACTGCCAGGGCGGCGAGGAGCATCCCGGCAGCTGAACGAAACGCCGCGCGCATCGAGGTCGTATGTTACCCTACCGATTCTCTGAGAGATCTGTCCCTATTCATAGGGGGAGGACGTATGCGATTTGGAGCACTCTTCGCCGTGCTGATTGCCGCGCTGTGCTACTCCGTCGTGCCCGGCGGCGCGCAGGGACGCGGCCAGCAACCGGTGAACCTGCCCGACGGTCCGGGCAAGGAGCTCGTCTCCACGGCGTGCGCGACATGCCACGGCCTCAACATGATTGCCAACTCGCAGGGGAACAGCCGCGAGAACTGGGAAGCGCTGATGGCCTCGATGATCGCGCTCCCGGCGGATCAGAAGGCGCAGATCAGCGGCTACCTCGCGCAGCACTTCCCGGTGAAGCCGAACGCGATCAAGCCGGTCCTCGTGAACGGGCCGGTCAACATGCGCGTCCGGGAATGGGACGTGCCGACGCTCGCGTCGCGGCCGCATGACGCGCACGCGGGGCGCGACGGCTCGATCTGGTGGACGGGGCAGTTCACGATGCGGCTCGGGCGCGTCGACCCGAAGACGGGCGCGATCAGGGAGTTCCCGACCGGCAAGGCGACGCCGCACGGCCTCGACGAGGACCGCGACGGCAACATCTGGTACACGGGCATCAACATCAACGTGATCGGCAAGCTGGACCCGAGAACCGGCCAGTACACCGAGTACCCGATGCCGATTCCCGAAGCGCGCGGGCCGCACACGCCCATCTTCGACCAGAAGGGCATCCTCTGGTTCACGCTGCAGTCGGGGCACGTCGGACGCCTGGACCCGGCGACCGGCCAGGTGCGCATCCAGAAGACGCCGACCGACGGCACCTATCCCTACGGCATCCAGATCAACTCGAAAGGCGTGCCGTGGTACGTGGACTTCCGCGGCCCGCGCATCGGCAGCGTCGATCCGGTGACGATGCAGATCACGGAGTACACGCTCCCGAACGCCGACGCCCGCCCGCGCCGCATCGAGATCACGCCGGACGACGTCATCTGGTACACGGACTTCCCGCGCGGCTACATCGGCCGGTTCGACCCCGCGACGAAGCAGACGAAGGAATGGCTGTCGCCGAGCGGCCCGCAGTCGGCGCCCTACGCCATCGCGGCCGTCGGCAACGTGCTCTATTACAACGAGTCGGGGCCGCGGCCGAACACGCTGGTGCGCTTCGACACGCGCACCGAGCAGTTCCAGTCGGTGATCGTCCCGTCCGGCGGCATCGTCCTTCGCCACTTCATGGCGGATGCGAACGGGAACATCGTGCTGGCCTGCAGCGGGATCAACAAGGTCGGGCTGCTGGAGATCTCGAACAGCCCGCGTACTCAGTAAGCCACTCGACGTGATGGTAGCGGGCGACGCAATGCGTCGCCCCTACCCCCTACCACCTATCTCGGATTCAGCCTCGCCCAGGGACCGCTTCACGATGCGCCATAGGGTGCGTCCCGGCCACGCGCGCGCGGAGCTTTAGAGCGGTTTCTGAAACGTCGTAGTGTCCGGCTTTAGCCGGACCAAGTTGATCGGCACCGCCGTATGTGGTCCGGCTAAAGCCGGACACTACGAAGAAGTCGAAACCGCGCCAGGTCTTCGAGACCAGAAAGTGCTCAGCCGTATGGGGTTGCGGGGGCTTTGGCTGTGCCGGCGGTCAGGGCCGCCTCCCCAGTCTCAGGCCGATCGTCCCGTTGAGCGTCCACCCGTGCAGGTCGATCTCCGCGTCGCGCACGCGGGCAAACACAGGCGCGAAGCTGCCTCGCGCCGTCTGATGGCGGCCTTCGACGCCGAGCGCAAGTCGATCGCTCACGACCCGAAGCCCAACGACCACAACCGGGCCGACCGCGGTCCTGGTCGTCTCATATCGTTCGTCGCGAAAGAGAGTGCCGCGCGCGGCGAAATCGCCCGATTCCAGAACATGAAAGCGAATCAGCGCGAGGCCGCCGCCGGCATACGGCTGGACTCGATACGGGTGCCCGAGCGGCAGCCAGCGAACGGTGAGAGCAAGAGGCAACTGGCTGTGACCCAGCGTCCGATGGATGGGACTGCCATCGGGATTGAAGACACGCGAGTGCGTGGCGGCAACCGTCCGACTCGAATACGACGCACCCACGCCGGCTTCAAATGTCCCCAGGGCGGCCCTCAACGGGACCGGGACGAGAAGCTCGCCGCCGAGGCTGAGGCCATTGAAATCACCGGCCTCGATCGCAAGGTCGTGGTGCTCGATCCGGAAGATGTCCGCCGCCGAACGGTGGTGCCGGAGCATGAAATGCCCGAACGACACGCTGAGCGTCGGCTGGGCGAACGCCGGGGGCGTGCAGACGCTGGCCGCCGCGCAGGCCAGCAGAAGGGAGCGAAACAGGCGCGTCTGCATCACACTAGGAGCGTGTCCGAGTAATCGCCTGTGACATGTGTCTGTTCGTGCTGCGCGCTGGTGCCACAGATGTACTACACTGCCGGCGATGGCGAAAACCTATCGTCCGTATGTGCCTGAGCAGGATCTGC
>Ga0194131_10006889_pt1 | contig 15559 bp, 14 predicted proteins | sample TA2KigO120mmetaG_FD_148631 | JGI IMG/M metagenome (GOLD analysis project Ga0194131, IMG submission 148631) | Freshwater microbial communities from Lake Tanganyika, Tanzania - TA2015053 Kigoma Offshore 120m | ecosystem: Environmental > Aquatic > Freshwater > Lake | place: Tanzania: Lake... | reverse complement strand
CGTTTTCCCTCTCGGACGTCTACGGCCTGTCGCTGGCGATCGTGCTGGTCGGAGGCTTCGGGATGGCCGGATTCACCACCATGCAGGCGACGCTCCCCTTCCTGCTGGCGCCGCCGCAGGTCCGTTCCCGTTTCATGGGGCTCGTGTCGGTGTGCATCGGCATCGGCCCGATCGGCCAGCTCCACCTGGGCTTTCTCGCCGATTGGCTGGGCGCGCCGACGGCGACGACCTTGATCGCGATCGAAGGCCTGATCGGGCTGACCCTGGCGGTCACGTTCCTGGTGGGAAAAGGACTTTGGCGGCGCTGAGGAGCCTCAGGCCGCGGCGTATTTCTGAATTTCGTGAACCGACCAGACGTGGGTCAGGGCGCCCAAGAGGCTCCGCATCATCTCGTCGCTGTGCAACGGCGTCGGCGTGAAGCGCAGCCGCTCGGTGTGGCGCGGGACCGTCGGGTAGTTGATCGGCTGCACGTAGACCCCGAAGTCGTTGAGCAGCATGTCCGAAGCGCGCTTGCAGCACGCCGCGTGTCCGATCAGCAGCGGCACGATGTGACTCACCGAGGGCATCACCGGCAGGTTCGCCTGGCGCATCAATCGTTTGAGAGTCGCGGCGCGTTCCTGATGACGCACCCGCAACTCGTGGTGTTGCTTGAGATGCCGAATGCTGGCCAGCGCCCCGGCCGCCAACACCGGCGACAACGAGGTCGTGAAGATGAACGAGGCGGCGTAGCTGCGAACGACATCGCAGATCACCGCCGAAGCGGCGATGTAGCCGCCCATGACGCCCACGGCCTTGCCGAGCGTACCCTCGATGATCGTCACACGGCTCATCACGCCGTCGCGCTCGGCGACGCCGGCGCCGCGGGCGCCATACATGCCGACAGCATGAACTTCGTCGAGATACGTCATGGCGCCGTACTTGTCGGCCAAGTCGCAAATCGCCCCGATGGGCGCGATATCGCCGTCCATCGAATACACCGACTCGAAAGCGATGATCTTCGGCCGACCGATCGGCGTCTCGCGCAGCAACTGCTCGAGATGGGCGAGGTCGTTGTGACGGAAGATCTTCTTTTCGGCACGGCTCGCCCGCATGCCCGCGATCATCGATGCATGGTTCTTCTCGTCGGAGAAGATCACGCAGGCGGGCAACAGGCCGGCCAACGTCGCCAAGGTCGCTTCGTTGGCGATGTAGCCCGAGGTGAACAAAAGCGCGGCGTCCTTGCCGTGCCAATCGGCGAGTTCCTGCTCGAGCAGGACGTGGTAATGCGTCGTTCCGGAGATGTTGCGCGTGCCACCCGCCCCGGCACCGACCCGGTCGAGCGCCTCGTGCATCGCCTGGCGCACGTTCGGGTGCTGCCCCATGCCGAGGTAGTCGTTCGAACACCACACGACGATGTCGCGCGGCTGTTCGCCGCCGTGGTAGATCGCGTGCGGAAACGCTCCCGCCCGGCGTTCGAGATCCGCGAACACGCGATAACGCCCCTCGTCCTTGAGGGCGGCGATCTTCTCGGCGAAGAACTTCTCGTAATTCATGGACTTAACCGATAACCCGACTCTAGGGTCGTAGCCTAGAGCGGGCAAACACGTATTTGTCGCAGCAGGCCCTGGGCGGCCAACCGACCACCGGTTATAAGAACCCCCATGAAGCGCGCTTATTCCGCGCTCGACCCCAGTTTTCCGCGAGATCACCATGAATTCGACCGCTGCCGCCCGTAAAGATGCCTCCGCCACCGTCGCCGAGTTCAAGTGGGACGACCCGTTCCTGCTCGACGATCAGTTGAGCGAAGACGAACGCATGATCCGGGACAGCGCCCGGGGTTACGCCCAGGACCGTCTGATGCCGCGGGTCCTCGAAGCCAACCGGCACGAGGTATTTCACCGCGAGATCATCACGGAGATGGGACAGCTCGGCCTCCTGGGCTTGACGCTCAAGGGGTACGGTTGTGCCGGCGTCAACTATGTCTCCTACGGTCTGGTGGCGCGCGAGATCGAGCGGATCGATTCGGGCTACCGCTCTGCCATGAGCGTGCAGTCGAGCCTGGTGATGTACCCAATCTATGCCTACGGCAGCGAAGCCCAGCGCCAAAAATACCTACCACGGCTGGCCAGGGGCGAGATCGTCGGGTGCTTCGGTTTGACCGAGCCCGACCACGGCTCGGACCCGGGCGGCATGGCGACCCGTGCCCGCAGCGTCAAAGGCGGTTACGCCCTCACCGGCGCCAAGATGTGGATCACCAACTCGCCGATCGCCGATGTCTTCGTCGTGTGGGCGAAGAACGATCAAGGCCGCATCAACGGCTTCATCCTGGAAAAAGGCATGAAGGGCCTGTCGGCGCCCAAGATCGAAGGCAAGTTCAGCCTGCGCGCCTCGACGACGGGCGAGATCGTCATGGACGAGGTGTTCGTGCCAGAGGAGAACCGCCTGCCGAACGCCGAGGGACTATCAGGGCCCTTCGGCTGCCTCAACAACGCCCGGCTCGGCATCGCCTTCGGATCGCTCGGCGCCGCCGAGTTCTGCTGGCACGCCGCCCGCCAGTACACCATGGACCGCAAGCAGTTCGGCCGGCCGCTCGCCGCCAACCAGTTGATCCAGAAGAAACTCGCCGACATGCAGACCGAAATCGCGATCGGACTTCAGGCCTGTTTGCGGGTCGGACGACTGCGCGACGACGACAAGGCCACGCCCGAGATGATCTCGCTGATCAAACGCAACTCGTGTGGCAAATCGCTCGACATCGCGCGGATGGCGCGCGACATGCACGGTGGCAACGGCGTTGCGGACGAGTTTCATGTCATCCGCCACGTGATGAACCTGGAAGCGGTCAACACCTACGAGGGCACGCACGACATCCACGCCCTCGTCCTCGGTCGCGCGATTACGGGAATTCAGGCCTTCCGCTGAGCGCGACGGCGATGTCCGCGCGTCTCGCCTACTTTCACATCCTGTTCTACCGCTATCGGGACGGAGAACCCGAGGTGACGGCACGGATGGAGACGTTCTTCCAGCGCTTCCGGCGCGAGGTGCCGGGCGTCATCGACGCGCAGTACGGCCCCAATGTGTCCGCGTTCGCAGGCGAATACACCCACCTGCGACTGACCGCCTTCGAGAGCTACGCCGCACACATGGCCTATCAGGTCGCGCCACTCCATGACGAGATTGCGGCTTACGTATTGCCGCGAGCCAACGTCATTGTCGGCGATTGCCTGGGCGCGCTCGATGCCGGCGCGTTGCCGCGCTACTACCACGCGATCCTGATGTGTGCGAAGGCGCCACTCGGCCCCGATTTCTGGCCGCGCGTCGAGCGCCTGCGCATTCGGCTGCGCGAAGAGACCCCCGGCGCCGGCTTGTTCGAGATCGCGCCCAACCCCTCACCCCACGGCCTTCCGTGGACACACGTGCACTTGAGCGGTTTCGCGTCGCGCGAGGCGCACGATGCGTATCAGCGCTCCGCGCTCCACGGCGAAATCGTCGATCTCATGGTGCCGATGATCGAGTCGCACGTCGGCGATCTCGAAGCCCGCTGAGCTATCGCGACCCGCCGTAACGGATCTCGTCGCTCCAGAACCGCTCGAGCATCAGCAGCGCCTCGTTCATCGCCGTCAGGCGTTAGGTGGTTTCGGGACCACGGGCGAGCGTCGCGCATTGGGCCTCATGGAGCGCATCGATCTTCTGATAGAGCTCGAGGCCCTTTTCGGTCAGCCGGATCTGCACCGAGCGCCGGTCATGCGGCGAACGTTCCTGCACCAGGTATCCGTTCTCCGACATCTTCTTGACGTTGTAGGAGACGTTGGAGCCGAGGTAGTACCCGCGCGTCGTCAACTCCCCGACTGTCATCGTGTCGTTGCCGATGTTGTAGAGGATTAGCGCCTGGATGTTGTTGATGTCGGGAATACGCAGGCGATCGAGTTCGACCTTGACCACGTCGAGGAAACGGCGGTGAAGCCGCTCGATCAACTGCAACGACTGAAGATAGAGCCGTTTGAGCGCGGCTTGTTCGGACTCGGCCATGGCTGCGAATTGAGTGCGGCGCAAACCTTAGCGTCACGGGCCTGCGCCGCAAAGCTTTTTTGGGCGACGCCGCGGCCCAAGCGGTATTATGCCGCTGAGCGAGATCAATCGTGACCGACCGACCAATCCAGCGTCGCCTCACCAGCATCCTCTGTGCCGATGTCACCGGCTACAGCCGGTTGATGGGCGAAGATGAAGAGGCGACGCTCGCGACCCTCACCGACCATCGCCGAACCATCGATGCCCTGATCGAGCGGCATTACGGCCGGATCGTCAGCACCGCAGGCGATTCGGTGCTGGCCGAATTCGCCTCGATCGTCGAAGCGGTGCAGTGTGCCGTCGACATCCAGCATGAGCTCAAGGCGAAGAACGAGGCATTGCCCGCCTCGCGACGCATGCTGTTCCGCATCGGCGTCAACCTGGGCGACGTGATGGTGCGCGAGAACGATCTCTTTGGCGACGGCGTCAATCTCGCGGCGCGCCTGCAGGAGGTGGCCGAGCCCGGGGGCATCTGCATCTCCGGTGCCGTCTATGACCAGGTGCGCAACAAGCTCTCGGTGTCCTTCGACTACTTGGGCCCACGCACCGTCAAGAACTTCTCCAACGAGGTGCCGATCTATCGCCTGCGGCTCGGGACGGAGTCCCCGACCGGCCAACCCGCGGCCACCGCCGCGCCGCCGCCGGCGGCCGTGGCCGAACGCCACCTCGACCAGGAGCGGCGGGTGCGTGCGCTGCTGCGCCAAGCCATGATCATGGGCGTCGTCATGGTGTTCCTGTTCGTCCTCAACATGGTGACGAACTCGCGGAGTTGGTGGTGGTATTGGCCGGTGCTCGGCATGTCGATGTTCCTCGCCATGCGAGCGATCAACGTCTTCGTCTTTCCCGATCACGACCGACGGTCGCGCAAAAGACGCCGGCGCGAGAAGGCCGACGGGGAGGACGAACAGGTCCCGGGCCTGCCGCCGTTCCCGCCACCGCCTCCCCCTCCCCCACGGCGGTAGGCTTCTCGTATAGTCGACCCATGACGAAGCGGTTTTCTGCGCCGGGGTTCCCCCGAACGCGCATGCGGCGCAACCGACGGACCGACTGGTTGCGCCGACTGGTGTCCGAACACAGTTTGTCGACAAACGATCTGATATGGCCGGTGTTCGTGCACGAGGGGACGGGGCGCGCCGACCCGGTCGCGGCGATGCCCGGCGTGTTCCGGCTCTCGATCGACCTCCTGGTCGAACGCGCCAAGGAAGCGGCCGAACTCGGGATTCCGGTGATCGCCGTATTCCCGGTGATCGACCCGGCCCTCAAGAACCCGGAGGGCAGCGAAGCGGTCAACCCGGGCAACCTGGTGTGCCGCGCCACCCGCGCCCTGAAGAACGCCATCCCGGAATTGGGCGTTCTTTGCGACGCCGCACTCGACCCGTTCACCTCGCACGGGCATGACGGATTGCTGCGGGACGGACGCATCCTGAATGACGAGACCGTGGCCGTCTTGGCCAAGCAATCGCTGGTTCAGGCCGAGGCCGGCTGCGACATCATCGCGCCCTCCGACATGATGGATGGTCGCGTCGGCGCCATCCGGGACGCGCTTGACGGCGCGGGTTACGGCGACGTCGCCATCATGTCGTACGCCGCAAAGTACGCCTCGGCGTTCTATGGCCCATTCCGCCAAGCCCTGGGTTCCGCCTCGGTGCTGAAGGGCGACAAACGCACCTACCAGATGGATCCGGCCAACAGCGACGAAGCGCTGCGCGAAATCGCCCTCGATATCGCCGAGGGCGCCGACATGGTGATGATCAAGCCGGGCATGCCCTATCTCGACGTCATCCGCCGCGTCAAAGACACTTTCGGGATGCCGACGTTCGCCTATCAGGTGTCCGGCGAATACGCGATGCTCAAGGCCGCGGCGCAGCACGGCTGGCTCGATGCCGACCGCACGATGATGGAGGCGCTGATCGCGTTCAAGCGCGCCGGTGCCGATGGCATCCTCACCTACTTCGCCATTGACGCCGCGCGGAGAATTCGCCATGGCTAACACCATGGCGAGTCACGAGAAAACGAACGCTACCCGATACCCGAACCTGATCGGCGCGGGCCTCATGGTCGGCCTGCTGGTGGGCGCAGCCGTCGGCGGCGCCAGTGGAAACTTCGACGTTTGGGTTCCTGTGCTGGGGATCGCCGGCGTTCTGTTGGGCCTCGCGCTGAAGCGCTTCGCTTAGTCGACCACGAGCGAATAGCTCGTACTGCGGCCGCCTGAAGGATTCTTCCGCAGAACGCCGCCCGCGATGAGGTCGACGATGTCGCGGTGTGCTGTGTCCTGGGAGCAGCGCGCGATCGAGGCCCACTTGCTCGTCGTCATGTGACCTTCGAACCCGTCTAGGAGCCGGTTCAAAACCTTGATCTGGCGCTGATTGAGTGCTTTCGCAGCGTGCTTCTCCCAGAAACGAGCCTTCCGGAGAACACTGCCGAGCAGATCCTGGGCGCGAACGATCGAACGCGTGAAACACCCGAGGAACCATTCCAACCAGCCCGTGATATCTAGCGTTCCCTTCTGCGTGTGCTCGAGTACATCGTAGTACCTGACCCGTTCCTGGCGAATCTGTGACGACATGCTGTAGAAGCGCTGCCGGGTTTGTTCGGCGCGAGCGAGCACCATGTCCGCGACCGCGCGAGCAATTCGCCCGTTGCCGTCGTCGAACGGATGAATCGTGACAAACCAGAGGTGCGCCTCTCCAGCTTTCAGAACCGGATCGAGGTTGTGATCGTCGTTGAACCAGGCCAGAAACCGCTCGATCTCGATATCGAGCCGCAACGCGGGTGGTGCGGTGAAATGCACGCGCTCCCGCCCCACCGGTCCGGCCACGACCTCCATCGGCCCCTTTTTGTCGTCGCGCCACCGGCCCACGGCAATCTTGGTCATGCCGCTGCGCCCGGTCGGAAAAAGCGCAGCGTGCCACCCGAACAGCCGCTCCTTCGTCAGGGGTCGGTCGAACTGCTGGGTCGCGTCCACCATGATTTCGACGATCCCCTCGACATCCTGCTCGGCCGGAATCAATCCAGCGACATCGATCCCCAGACGACGGGCGACCGAGGAGCGGACCTGCGCTCGATTCAGGGTCACGCCTTCGATCTCACTGGTGTCGAGCGCGTCCTCGGTCATCGCCTTGAGCGAGGCTTCCTCCCGCAATCGGAAGCCCAACGCGTCCATCCGCCCGAGCAGGTAGCCCTGCCGGTGGCGCGCGGCGCCCAGGGCCTCACTCAGCCGTCCCTCGTTCCAACGGAGCAGAGGCCAATCCGGCAATTCCCAGATGTACACAATATTCTCCGCCATTTTTGCGGATAATATGGGCTTCGTTCTCCGCATGCGCAAGGGGCGCCACGACCTTTGGCGACCCGCCCTTCGTCGAGGCACGCTCCGGCAAAACGGGCACGAACAGCAAAGGGGCTGACACCATGACGTCGCCCCCCAAGGGCGAGCATCGATTCCGACGAAACATCGCAGTCGGCACTGTGCCGTCCGCTCAAGCTCCGAACGGAACTGAGGCGGCGGCCGCCCGCGGTTTGCTTGGCTCCGTTTTGACGGGGCTCACCGAAAAGCGTCTGCCGATCAGCGCTCCTACCAAATCGACAGTTCGACGCCGCGTCAGCCAAGACCATGAACGGATGGTGCCGGTCGAGGCCACGCTCGCAATGAAAGCACTCCTTTGGGAAACCATGCGCCGTCAGCAGACAGAGCCCGCTGATCTAGCGACTGCCCTGAAGTGCACAACCAAAGACGTGCTCCGTCTACTCGACACCAGCATGGAAAGGAGAGAAGCGGCGCGCTACCAGTTCGATTGAATCGGGTTTTGACCGCGCGCCATCCCTAGCGCACACTTTCCCAATGCGAATAGTTCTGCGCGTGCTGGCAGCCGTCTTCGTCCTGATCGCCGTGGTGCTGGGCGGCGGTTATCTGTGGCTGCGCGGCTCTCTGCCTGACCTCGACGGACGCATCGTCGTCAGCGGGCCGTCCTCCGCCATCGAGATCGTCCGCGACCGACACGGCATCCCGCACATCGTCGGCACCACCATCGAGGACGCGTTGTTCGGCCTCGGCTTCGTCCACGCCCAGGATCGCCTGTGGCAAATGGAGATGAACCGGCGGGTCGGGGCTGGCCGCCTGGCCGAGATCGTCGGGTCCGCCGGACTCGGACCGGACCGTTTCCTAAGGACGCTCGGCGTCTATGAGTCCGCCGAGCGAACCTTCGGCAATCTCGATGCGGCCACCCAACGCGGGCTCGAAGCCTATGCTGCCGGAGTCAACGCGTTCCTGGCCACCCGTTCCGGTCCGTTGCCACCGGAGTTTCTCATCCTCGGCCACACACCGGAGCCTTGGCGGCCGGCCGACACGCTCGTGTGGGTCAAGATGATGGCCTGGGATCTCGCCGGCAACTGGAGCGAAGAACTGCTCCGCGCCCGTTTGGCGCGGCAACTCGCGCCCCAGCAGTTGTCCGAGCTTTTCCCCAACTATCCACGGGACGGCGTCACCGTGCTCACGCGATACGCCGATCTTTATAGGGCCCTGCCGCTCGATCAGCTGGCCGAGGCCCTTCCGGTCGTCGATCGCCACAACGGTTCGAACAACTGGGTGGTCTCGAGCCAGCGCTCGACCACCGGCAAGCCCCTGCTAGCCAATGATCCGCATCTGGCCCTGGGCGTCCCGTCCCTTTGGTACTTCGCACACCTGCAAGCCCCCGGCCTCGACACCATCGGGGCGACGTTGCCCGGCGTTCCAGCGGTCGTCCTGGGCCGGAACGATCGCATCGCCTGGGGCTTCACGAACACCGGGAGCGACGTTCAGGATCTCTACATCGAACGCGTCGACCCCGCCGACGCCAGCCGCTACCTGACACCCGGAGGTTCGGCGCCCTTCGAAACCCGGCGCGAGACCATTCGTGTCAAAGGCGCCGAGCCGGTCGAACTGCAGGTACGGCAAACCCGCCACGGCCCGGTGATTTCGGACGTGGTCGGATCAGCGGCCACGATCGCCGGGCCTGGACACGTGCTCGCGATGTCCTGGGTCACGCTTCGCGACGACGATCTGACCGCGCAGGCGGGAATGCAGATCAACCGCGCTGGCACCTGGGAGGAGTTCCTCGCCGCCGTGCGCTCGTTCCATTCGCCGCATCAGAACATGGTGTTTGCCAGCGTCGATGGAACCGTCGGTTTCGTCGCGCCGGCGCGTGTCCCGATTCGGCGTCCGGGGCACACCGGCAACGAGCCAGTGCCCGGCTGGACCGGCGAGTACGACTGGAACGGCTTCATCCCGTTCGAGCATCTGCCGAGGATCGTGAATCCGGCGAACGGCGTCATCGCCACGGCGAACAATCGAATCGTTCCCGAAGACTACCCTTACTACCTGACCGACGATTGGGCTGCCCCGTTCCGCGCCGATCGCATCGCCGAGCTCCTCGACCAGAGGGATCGTCACTCGCTCGAACATTTCCGCGCCATTCAGGGCGACGTTCGCTCCGGGGCTGCGGCCCAGTTTCTGCCGCGACTGCTGCAGGCCGCCGCCCAGAACCCGGATGCCACGAGGCGAAGCGCCCGCTCGCTACTCGAATCCTGGGATTACCGCATGACCGCCGACCGCGCCGAGCCGTTGATCTACGCCGCGTGGTACCGCGAACTGACGCGGCTCGTGGTCGAGGACGATCTCGGCCCGCTGTTCGGCGACTTCTGGGCGCAACGCCCGCTGTTCATGGCCTCGGTCCTGTTGGGCGACGCCAGCCACTGGTGCGATGACCGCGCGACCCCACGTGTCGAGTCCTGCGACGACCTGATCCGCGCCGCGTTCGAGCGCGCCATCGCCGACCTGACCAACCGCTATGGCGCAGATTTGACGCGGTGGCGCTGGGGCGAGGCCCACGGGGCGCAGAGCGAACACCGGCCGTTCCACAGCCAGAGCCTCCTCGCGCGAATCTTCGACGTCCGGGTCGTCACCGGCGGCGATGCGTTCACCGTCAACGCCGCCAATCACCGGATCACCAACGGAGCCGATCCGTTTCGCCAATACCACGGGGCGAGCCTGCGGGCACTCTATGACCTCGCCGATCCCGAGCGTTCGCAGTTCGTGCTGTCGACCGGACAGTCGGGCAACGTGCTGTCTTCGCGTTACCGCGATCAGGCGGCGCGGTGGAGCAAGGTCGATTATCTCCCGATGCAGACCTCGCCCGCCAATTACCAGGACGGCGCTTTGGGCCGCCTCACCCTGATCCCAGGCCGACCTTGAGCGTGACCCTCGACGACGTGCGCGCCGCGGCCGCGGCGGTCGGCCCGGCCATCTTGCGAACACCGTTTCTCGCCTCGCGCGTCCTGTCCGACATCACCGGCGCCAAGGTGTTCGTCAAGTTCGAGAACCTACAGTACACGGCGTCCTTCAAGGAACGTGGTGCCCTCAACAAGCTCTTGGCGTTGCAACACTCGGGCTTTGGTCGCGGGGTGATCGCCCTGTCCGCCGGGAATCACGCACAAGGCGTCGCGTATCATGCACGCCGCCTCGGAATCCCGGCGACGATCGTCATGCCCCGCGGCACTCCGATGGTGAAGGTGCGCCATACGCGCGCCTTTGGCGCCCACGTTATTCTCGAAGGAGAGGATCTCGACGCCGCGAAGGTCGTGACCGATCGTGTTGCAGAAGCCGAAGGCCTAACCCTCGTCCATCCCTACGACGATCCGCTGGTGATTGCCGGCCAGGGCACGATCGCCCTCGAAATGCTGGAGGACGTTCCGACGTTGGACGCCATCATCGTCCCGATCGGGGGCGGCGGCCTGATCGCGGGCATCGCGACCGCGGCCAAGGGACTGCGTCCCGGAATCGAGATCCTGGGAGTCGAAGCGGCCCTCTACCCCGCGATGATCGACACGCTTGCCGGACGACCGGTCGTCAAGGGTGGTCTCACGCTCGCCGACGGCATCGCCGTCAAGAAGGTCGGAAAAGTCACTGCAGCCATCACCCGCGCCCTCGTCGATGACATCGTTACCGTCGACGAGACCGCGATCGAGACGGCCGTGATCCACTATCTCGAAATCGAAAAGACGGTGGCGGAGGGGGCCGGGGCCGTCGCGCTCGTCGCCCTCGAACAACACGCGGCTCGTTTTCGCGGCCGAACCGTGGGCCTCGTGCTGAGCGGCGGCAACATCGACTCGCGCCTGCTTGCCTCGGTGATCATGCGGGGCCTGGTCCGGGACGGACGCATCGTCCGGCTTCGCATTGCGCTCCGCGACACCCCGGGCGCCCTCGGAGAACTCGCGACCGTGTTCGGCCGGGCCGATGCCAACATCATCGAGGTCCTGCACCAACGCACCTTTTCCAACCTGTCGGCAAAGGCAACCGAAGTCGAAGTGGTGGCCGAAAGCCGGGACCAGGAGCATGTGGCGAGTTTGCTCCAGGCGCTGGCGCAGGCGGGATTCGAGGCCCGGCGCTTGAGTTAACCAAGGATGCCGGCGGACCCACTACGTATTGCCACGACTGTCGCCAAGTCCCCCACCAAGAGTAGAATGGTCGAGAATCGTGCGGGACCAGGTCGCGCTCGGGACGGAAGAAGCCGCCCGAAGCGTTGATAGGGTCGTGGGGAACGGCAAGCGCTAGGGCTGACGACCGAGACCATGGAAGCGGGTCACAACCAACCGATCATCGTCAAGAAGATCAAGAAGGGTGGGCACGGCGGCCATCACGGCGGGGCGTGGAAAGTGGCCTATGCCGACTTCGTGACGGCGATGATGGCCTTCTTCCTGCTGTTGTGGTTGCTGTCGACGACCTCGGTCGAACAGCGCAGCGGCATCGCCGACTATTTCACGCCGACCACCGCGACGCTCTCCAAGGTCAGTGGCGCCGGAGACATCCTGGCCGGCCGATCCCTCGCCGATGGGGCCCGTGTCGGGGACGGCGGATCCTCCGCCGTCATTGTCGCGGTCCAGATCCCAAAGGTCGCGACCCAAAAGGACATCGAGGAACTGAAGGCCAAGAAGGAACAGGAAGCCTTCGACGAGGCCAAGTCGGCCCTGGAGAAGACGATCTCCGAGAATCCGGATCTCTCCGACCTCCAGAACAACATCAAGATCGACATGACCGAAGAGGGCATGCGAATCCAGATCGTCGACCGCGAGGGTGGCGCCCTGTTCGATGCCGGAACCGCCAACCTGCGCCCGAAGACCCGCCGCCTTCTCGAACAGGTCGCCAAGGTCGTCGCGCAGCTCGACAACGATGTTTCCATCGCCGGTCATACCGACTCGGCGGCCCTTCCCCCCCGCCCCGGGGCCGCGGCCAACGACTATTCGAATTGGGAACTGTCGTCGGATCGCGCCAACGCCGGCCGTCGCGTGCTCATCGGTTCGGGAGTCGAAACGGCACGCATCCAGCAAGTGGTGGGCAAGGCCGATCAGGAGCCGTTGCTCGAAGAGGACCCGACCCGACCCGAGAACCGGCGAATTTCGGTCGTCCTGAAACGGCGGGCCACCGTGCTGCCCCCGGAACTGCATCAGCAGAAGAAACAGTAAGCGGCGCTTGGCAACGATCGGCCGTCGCCGCAAGATGGACCGGCTGGTGCGGCCGTGAACAAGCTTCCCGACACTCCGCTCATTCGCTTCTACAAGACGCCGGCGATGCGTTGCCCGTACCTGCCCGACAGGCAGGAGCGCCTGGTCTTCGCCCATTTGCGTGGGGAGCAGGCGGATTCGCTACACAATGTCCTGGCGCAAGCCGGCTTTCGGCGCAGCCACAATATCGTCTACCGCCCCGATTGCGACCACTGTACCGCCTGCGTTCCGGTTCGCGTTCAAGCGGCCCGCTTCACGCCCGATCGTCGCTTTCGCCGTGTCCTGGCGCGAAACGCAAACGTGCAGGCCGTCGCCCTGCCGCCGCTCGCATCTCCGGAACACTTCCGGCACTTCGCGACGTATCAGGCGAGCCGCCATCAAGACGGCAGCATGGCGCAGATGGATTTTGAGGAATACCGCGCGATGGTCGAAGACACGCCCGTCGAGAGCTTGATGATCGAGTACCGCGACCCCGACATGAGCCTGTTCGGTGTCGCCTTGACCGACCGTCTCCAGGACGGCCTTTCCATGGTCTACAGCTTCTTCTCTCCCGATCGCGCCGAGCGAAGCCCGGGCACGTTCATGATCCTCGATCACATCCAGCGGGCCCGAGAGCTGGGCCTGCCCTATGTCTATCTCGGGTATTGGATCGAGGACTGCAACAAGATGTCCTACAAGCGGCGCTTCCGCCCCATCGAGTTGCTCACCAAGACGGGCTGGCGCGTCGATCGCCAACCCACGCGCTAACGGCGGATCGCGGCGAGCGCGCGCCAGGCCATGGGCAGCAGCGCCGCGAGGATCCCGATTTTGACCGCATCGCCGAGCAGGAACGGCGCCACGCCACCCGCCCAAGCCTTGTCGATGCCGATATTGACGGCAAGCCAGCCGGCGCCGAGGGCATACACGATCAGATTGCCGATCACGAGGGCAACGAGCGCTAGGAGCGTCTTTCGATCCCAGCCGCGTTCCGCCAGCCATCCGACCACGAGGGCGGCCAGGAGAAACCCGTACAGGTAGCCGGCCGTTGGTCCGAGGAAATACACCAAGCCGCCGCCGCGCGCGAACACCGGAACACCGAGCGCCCCGGCGATCAGGTAGGCGGCCAACGTCGCCGCCCCGAGGCGCGATCCATAGGCAAGCGCGATGGCAAACACGGCGAGGGTCTGCAGCGTCATCGGAACTGGCCAGAACGGCACCTGCGCCCGCGCCGCAAGCGACAAGAGGACGACTCCGAGACCCACGAACACGAGCGTTCTCAGGACAGAGAGCGCGGCACCCGCCTCCTCGTTCACCGGCCAAAGCGCGCGGGCAAGCGTGGGGTTGGCAGTCGTCATGGCATACCTCGTCGTTCTGCTGGTCGAACTCTACGTCAGCGCCGCGGTTGGCGACAACGCCGGCTAGGCAAATCGATTGGACTTGGGAAATCCCTTGGGCGGCAGACGGCCGGCTTGGCCGCGGCTGCCCGCCCAAGGCGCGAGCGCGGTTTCGCTGAACGTGCGGCCGGCATTGACCCACGTGAGGCCGTCCTTCCGTGTAAACGTCTTGAGGTCGGAAAGACCGCCATCGCGATAACGCTGGAGACGGACGCCGCGTCCGCGATTGAGCTCCGGCACCTCGGCCATCGGCACCACCAGCAGCTTTCGATTTTCACCGATCAACGCAAGGGAATCGCCGTCCACCGCGGCACAGCCAGCGGCTTTGACCGCATCCTTGACGTTCAGCACCTGTTTGCCGGCGCGAGTCTGGGCGACGACCTGATCCTCGGGAACCATGAAGCCACGTCCGTCTGAGGCCGCAACGACGAGCTTGCGTCCGGGGCGATGGACCAGCAATTGGACGATCTGCGCCTCGTTGGGCAGGTCGACCATCAGGCGAACCGGCTCGCCGTGTCCGCGGCCCGAGGGCAGTTTGTCGCCCGCCAGGGTGTAGAACCGGCCGTTGCTGGCGAAGACCAGGACTTTGTCGGTCGTCTCGGCTTTGAGCCAGAAGCGCCCCTGGTCTCCCTCCTTGTACTTGACGTCCTCGCTCGGCTCCTGGTGTCCCTTGAGCGCGCGAATCCAACCCATCGCCGAGCAGACGACCGTGATCGGCTCCTTCTCGACGAAGGACTCGAGCGGCACCTCGACCTCCTTGGGAGCAGCGCCGATCTCGGTCCGGCGCTTGCCTTCGGCCAGGCCCTCGCCAAACTCTCTGCGCGTCTTGCGGATTTCCTCGGCGATCACCGCCCAACGACGATCGTGATCCTTGAGCAGCCGCTTGATCTCACGTCGTTCGGCCGAGAGCTTCTCATGCTCGCCGCGAATCTCCATCTCCTCGAGTCTGCGAAGAGCGCGCAAACGCATGTTGAGGATGGCTTCGGCCTGGTTGTCGGTCAGCTTGAAGGCCTTGACCAGCTTGGGCTTGGGCTCGTCGCTGTCGCGGATGATCCGGATCACCTTGTCGAGGTTGAGGTAGGCGATCAGGTAACCCTCGAGGATTTCGAGCCGTTCCTCGATGCGCTGCAGCCGAAACCGGCTGCGTCGCAGCAATACCGTGTGGCGGTGATCGAGGAACGCCTGGAGCACTTCCCGAAGGTTCATCACCTTCGGGGTCCGCCCCTCCTCCAAGACGTTCATGTTGAGCGGGATCCGCGCCTCGAAGTCGGTGGAGCGGAACATCATCTCCATCAGGTGCTCCGGCTCGACCGAGCGGCTGCGCGGTTCGAGTACGATCCGCACATCGTCTGCCGACTCGTCCCGGATATCGGCGAGCAGGGGCAGCTTCTTGTCGTTGAGCTGTTCGGCGATCTTCTCGATCAGTCGTGATTTCTGGACTTGAAACGGGATTTCGGTGACGACGATCTGCCACGTGCCGCGCCCCAATTTTTCCACCGCCCATCGGGCCCGAAGGCGAAACGACCCACGACCGGTCGCGTAGGCTTCGCGGATCGACTCGGGCGCTTCGGCGAGCACGCCGCCGGTCGGAAAATCGGGGCCTGGGA
>Ga0194131_10006885_pt1 | contig 15572 bp, 13 predicted proteins | sample TA2KigO120mmetaG_FD_148631 | JGI IMG/M metagenome (GOLD analysis project Ga0194131, IMG submission 148631) | Freshwater microbial communities from Lake Tanganyika, Tanzania - TA2015053 Kigoma Offshore 120m | ecosystem: Environmental > Aquatic > Freshwater > Lake | place: Tanzania: Lake... | reverse complement strand
CCTGCGAGGCCACGCAGGCGCCGAAGGCATCACGGCAGGTGTCCATCTCGTTGCGCGCCTGTTGCAGCAAATCGGCGGCGCTGGGATGGCGGCCCTCCACCCCGGCGATTCCCGTCGCCAGCCGCAGCCACGCCGACAGCCAGGTGTCGCCCGCGCTGCGCGTGATGGCCATCCCCTCGGTGGCGTGCGCGTAGGAGCGCGGCACGTCGCCACGCGCCGCGTAGGCGAGCGCCAGCCCCATCAATGCCTCCGCTCGCACGCGCTGCACCCCGGTCCGCTCGGCCTCCGCTTCGGCGCGCTCGTAGCAGGCGATGACCTCTTCGAGCGTGCGCTCCGGCTGCAATTGCAGCGCGTGGCCCAGCCGCATCCACGCGACAGCCTCGGTAAACGGCGAGTGCGCCTGGGACAGCGCCTGCCGGGCGGCGGCCTCAGCCGCGCCCGCGTCCCCCTCAAGGGCGGCAATGTACGCCAGCACGAGGACGTCGTCGCGATGCCCGTCGGCCGCTTCGGCGGGCGCTTCCTGGCGCGCCTGGAGGAGCGCGCGCGCGGCCCGCAGCTGGCCGGTGCGCAGCAATATCCGCGCGTCGAGAACGCTGCGCTGCGGTCGGGTCAAAAGGGAGGCGCCCCAGCGGCGGTAGCGCAGCGCGGCCGCGGCACGCCCCTCGTTCACGCAGTTTTCCGAGATCAAGTCGAGGATGCGCGCGCGGTCCTCCGCGTCGTCCGGGGACGTCTGGCGAAACGCTTGCCGGAGCAGGCGCGCGGCCCGCGCGGGTTGCACGGTGTCGACGTAGACCGCGGCGGCGGCGGCGAGCGCTTTCGGCGCCACCGCTGCGTCGGCGGCCGCCTGCTGGAAGTCCGCGAGCGCCGCTTCGAACGCGTTGGCGCGGCGATGCGCATGGCCGCGGGCGAGGAGCAGCCGCGGGCTCAACGCGGGCAATGCCGATAATAGGCCGAGCAGCCGCTCGTGCCGCCCGCCGCTGAGCAGGGCCGGAGCCTCCTTTTCCAGCAGCGCCGCGGCCGCGTCCGGGGTCCCGGCGGCGAGCCGATGGGGGATGGCGTCAAGCGCGTGCCCGCTGGCTTCGAGCGCGCCCGCCGCGCGCGCGTGGCGTTCCGGCGAGGCCGCGCGCTTGCGCAGAAAATCGCGCAGCACCGGCTGCGGGCGCCACGTGTCCGGGGATGCGGTGGGCGCCAGCAGGCCGAGATCCGCAAGGCGGCGCAGCGTGTCGTCGCGGCCGGTCAGCGCGCGGCAGAGCGGCGCCGACCACTGCTCGAGCACCGCGCACGCTTCGAGGAAGGATTGATCGTCCGCCGCCAGATCGTCCCAGATCTCGAAAGCGAGGTACTCGTCGAGCGCGGTTTCGCGGCGCGGCGACAATCCATGCCGGGCCATCAGGTCGACGGCCAGCGGCCATCCGCCGGTGGCGGCGTGGATTGCCTCGGCATCCTCGGTCAGTGCGGCCACTTCCTGGGGCGTGAAAAACAACTCGGCCGGGCCGAGCGTGGCGACGCGCCCGCGGGCCAGCCATGGCCCCCACTCCTTCAGCGCGGGGACACGGCGCGAGGAAAGCACCACGGTGACGCCGGCCGGCAGGTAGCGGACCAGGTAGGTGAGCGCCACGCCGATGGATTCAAGCGGCAGGCGGTGCGCCTCGTCGATGACCAGGACCTGGCCGTCGCGCCCCACGCAGGCGTTGATGGCCGCGTCGAGCGTGGGACGCCACTCGTCCACCGCACCGGCCACCTGCAAAGCGGCGTGGACGTGCGCGGCGAAAACCGCCGGGTCGTCGTCCTCCTCGGACGCCTCGTACCACGCGGTGGGTCGGGTCGCGGCCCACTCACTGAGCAGCATGGTCTTTCCGCTGCCCGGCCCGGCCACAAGGGCAATGATGGGATGCGCGGCAGCCTCATCAAGCCGCGCGAGCGCGGCGGCGCGACTGATGGCCGTGGCCGGGCGCGGCGGAATGCTGACGCGAGTGCGCGCCACGGCGGCAGAAGATGGCATGTGCGCCATTATACACAGGCGCACGAGGTTTGGCCAGCGCCGGCATGCCTGCCACCGGATTTAAATTTAAGGAATCAAAACGGAGACCAGTTGCCCCGCTCCGGAAACGGGCGCGTCGGCGGTCCGCAGGCGCGCTGCAGCGCGGACATCATACGATCGCGAAAACGGTTGGTCGTTTCCGCCAGGTTGATTTCCTCATCCACGGTCATGGCCGGCCAGTCGGCGTAGCGCGCCGAAGCCAGCGCGGCTTCCTCGAACGTGGTGGGCTCCCAGTAGAGGCGCACGTTGTAGCGCGCGCTGCGCCGGTACTGGCGGGCCTCGAACACGCAGATCAGGCTGTGTCCGTGGGTCACCGTCACGGTCAACCGCACGCACACGTTCTTGTCGTCGAGCCTGGCGGAAATCCGCGCGGGGAGCAGTGGATACGAATAGCGGACCGCCTGGTAGACGTACCACGCTTCCACAAGGAATTGCTCGGTAAGGTCGCGGGGGTGGAAGGTCATCGGATGCTCCTGATCCTACGACCTGCTTCCCACCCGCCTCGCGCGAGAAAATCCTATCCGCCGATTGTAAACAATCTGGTGCGGCCGGCGATCCGCGATGTTTCCAGATAGAAACGACCGGGGTGGTTATCGGGCCGGTACCGCCTCGAGTCGCACCGCGCGGGCCGGGCCCGTCTCGGGAAGGAGTAATCCTCCGACCGCCAGCGACGCCGACAATACCGCGAACACGCCCAGGCCCGCGGTGAAGCTCCCGGTGTTGTCCTTCAGCCAGCCCACCACCAGCGGGGACAGGAACGACACCACGTAGGCCACGCTGAACACAACACCCATCATCAGCGCCACGCGGGACGGCGTCATCCCCTCAAGCTCCATCGGGATGGTGAACAGCGGCGACACGTACAGGAAGAAGGAGGCGCCCAGGAACACCGCCGACACCACGCGCACCGTCGCGTCGGGCGAGCCGAACAGCCCGAACGCGGAGATGGGCATCAGCAGTCCGGCCAGGACAATCAGCGGGCGGCGCAGGCCCAGGCGGCCGGTCACCCATCCCGCCATCACCGCGACCGGAATTCCCACCAGGTTGAACAGGCCGGTGAGCTGGGACGCGGCCTGCTTGCTGAGGCCGAAGGCAAGCTGGTAGTGGGTGGGCAGCCAGGTGTTGAGCGCGAGGTACAATGAAAGGGGGCCGCTGAAGGCCAGCGCGATCAGCCAGGTTTCCCGCCGCGCGCACACTTCGCCCAGGGTGGCCCGCTCACCAACGGCTTTTTTGGCGGCGGCTTCGTCACCGGCGTTGCGTCCGAAAATCGCCCAGGCCAGCGCCAGCAGGCCGGACACCGCGCCGAACGCGACCAGCGTGGGCTGCCAGCCGAAATTGCCGGCCAGCCCGACGGTGGAAAACATCGCGAAGGTAATTCCGCTGTTGACCGCCACGTTGTTGAGGCCATTGACCATGGGCAATTCGTTGCGCGGAAACCACGACATCACCATCGGGCCCATCAGCGTCACGACGATGGCGCCGCCAATCCCGAAAATTACGCGCACCGCCAGCAGGGTGTCGAAATTGGGGGCAAGCGGCGCCAGTGCGGCCAGCGCCGACAATCCCGCGCCGACCAGCAGCGCGTAGCGGAGCCCGATGCGCGCGGCCAGCAGGCCGGCCAGCAGCGGCACGAACGCCTTGGAAATCGACACCAGCGAGATCAGCATCCCCGCCTGCGCGTGGGAGACGCTGAAATGCTTTTCCAGGTCGCCCATCAACGGGCTGTAGGCCAGCCAGGAAATTCCAAAGGCGAAATAGATGAGGAATAAAAGTGCTTCAACAACCCAGCGGTACATTTGCGCGACCTCCTAGTTTTGCGACGGCTCGATCAGCAGGCGCTTGAGCACCTTGCCGGTCGCGCTGCGCGGAAGGGCGGCCACCACGCACACCTCTTTGGGCGTCTTGTAGCGGGCGAGACGGCCCTGGCAGTAGCGGATGAGCGACTCGGAGTCGAGCAGGCCCTCGGTGCGGGCCACCACGAACGCGCGGCCCACCTCGCCCCAGTGCGCGTCGGGGACGCCCACCACGGCGGCTTCCACGACCTCGGGGTGGGAAGTCAGCACCTCTTCGACTTCGGCCGGGAACACGTTCTCGCCGCCGCTGATGAACATTTCCTTGCTGCGGCCGGCAATATAATAGAATCCTTCGGCGTCACGGCGCGCGAGATCGCCGGTGCGGAGCCAGCCATTGCTCAGCACGGCGGCTGTCTCGACCGGGCGCTGCCAGTAGCCGGGCGTCACGTGCGGGCCGGCGATGAGCAGCTCGCCCACTTCACCGACTTCCGCCTCGCCGCCATCCGCGCGCTCCAGGCGCAGGCGGACGTGGGGCAGGGGCGTGCCCACCGTCCCCGGACGGCGGCACGCGTCCTCGGTGCTGGCGCCGAAAGTGTTCGGACCCGCCTCGGTGAGGCCGTAGCCCTGGCGGAGCGACAATCCCTGCGCCCAGTAGGCTTCGAAGAGGGCGGCCGGACAGGGGGCGCCGCCGCTGATGAAGGCCTTCACGGTGCGGAAGCGGTCCGCGTCGAAGGCGTCCGAGTCGCGCAGCATCTGGAACATGGTGGGGACCATGAACACGTGCGTGCAGCGCTCTTCCTCAATCACCTGGGCGGCCACCGCGGGATCGAAGGAGGCCCCTTCCGGAAGCACGATGGTGGCGCCCAGGCAGAGCAGCGGCGTGGCCAGAACGTTCAGCCCGCCGGTGTGGAAGAAGGGGGTGAAGATGGGGGCCACGTCGGAGGGGCTGAGGCTCCAGCCGCTGATGGTGTTCCAGGCGTTCCACTGGATGGTCTTCTGCGAGAGGAGCGCGCCCTTGGGCACGCCGGTGGTGCCGCCCGTGTACAGGATCAAGAGCGGATCTTCCGGATCGGGGAGGGGCGCAATGACGTTGGCGTCCTGGCTGGCCGGGGACAGTCCCTCGATGGGCAGCCGCGCGACTTCCGTCTTCACATTGCGGCCGGCCTCGACGAGGAGGAGGCTGGGGGTGCAGTCCTCCAGGATCCGCTCCAGCTCGGGCTCGGTGAGGCGGAAGTTCATGGGCACCATGATGGTCCCGATGCGGGCGCACCCAAAGAGGAGCTCCAGCATTTCGATGCGATTCGCGGAGAGCACCGCCACGCGATCCCCGGGCTCCAGGCCCAGGCGGAGCAGCGAGGCGGCCTGGCGCATCGCGGCGTCGCGCAATTCCCGGTAGGTGTATGTGCGGCCGTGGGCGCGGTCCACCACGGCGGGATGGTCCGGCCGCAGCCGGGCATGAGCATCGAGCCACCCGAAGAGGTGCATGGCGTTCCCCCTGTTCAAGTTGTCCCGCCCATGATGCTCACGGCGCGTTGCAACAGCGTTGCAAGCGCGCCGGATCAGCGGATATAATCGGAGGAAATGGCTTCGGGATTGAAGACGTTCCGCTTCGCGGGGCGCGCCAAAGATGGAAACATCCTCAAGGGCAACGTCACCGCCTGGGATCAAGAGCAGGCGCTCAACCAGTTGCGCATGCGCGGCGTTGCCGTCACCGACCTCCAGGTCCTGCTGGACACGCCGCTCAAGACCGTCGCCAGAGACATGGTCGGCGGCGAGAACCTCTCCATCATCTACCGCCAGCTCGCGACGCTGGTGAATGCGGGCGTGTCGGTGCAGGTCTCCTTCGAGCTGCTCGCCCGCCAGGACAACACCGACGCCGAGCGCCGCGTGCTGGAGGGCGTGTCCAACGCGATGACCGTGGGGATGTCGCTGTCGCAGGCCATGTCCTTGTACCCCGGCGCGTTCGGCCCACCGCACGTGGCGATGGTGAGGGCCGCGGAGTATGGCGGCATCCTCCCCGCCGTGCTGGAAGTGCTGGCCACTTTCACCGAGCAAGCCACCCGCCTGCAGCGCAAGGTAAAGTCGTCCACGACCTATCCAATGTTCGTGTTCCTGGCCTCGCTGGCCACAATCATCGGGCTGTTCCGCTTCATCATGCCCCAGTTCGTGAGCCTCGTGCAGGATCTCCAGGTGAAGCTTCCCTGGTCCACCCACCTGCTGATGGGGGTGGCCGCGATCATCGGGCACCCTCTCTTCATCATCGTGTTTATCTTGCTGCTGGTGTTTTCGCCGAAGATTTTCCGCGCCCTCAGCCACCGCGCGGAGGTGAAGAACCTGCTGGACACCCACTCGCTGAAGGCCGCGGTCGTGGGGCAGGTGACGCACAAGGTGGCCCTGGCGCGCTCCCTGCAAATGCTGTCCGCGCTGTCTCACGCCGGGGTGCCGCTGCGCGACTCCCTTCCGCTGTCCGGCGCGGTGAGCGGCAACAACGTGGTGCGGCGCGCGTTCGAGGACCTCGTCCCCCCGCTCGACGGGGGGATGTCGCTGGCGGACGCCATGAAAGACAATCGCGAGATCTTTCCGCGCACCCTGATCGCCTACGTGGAAGTGGGCGAGCAGGCCGGCGCGCTGCCGGACATGCTGGTCCACGCCTCCAAAGTCATGACCATCGACGCCCATAACGCGCTCGACGTCCTGCCGGAATTGATCGAGCCGCTGGTGATCATCGTGCTGGGCTTGATGGTGGGCTACATCTTGATTTCGGTCTTCGTGCCGCTTTACGCCGCACTCAAGGTGGTGTGATCACTCTTAACGATTTCAGGATCTCGCGCACCTTGTCGATACGCTGCTCCTACCCGTCGGCCCGGGCCGCGTAGTCCCTGGCGTTCTCGGCGTTCGTGACGCCCCAGAGGTTGCTTAGCGCGGGGTCGGTCCAGTCGATGCGGGGAGCGCGCCCGTCCATCTCCGAGAGGGCCACGTACTCCATGGCCACGTGCAGCGCCAGGGCCCGCTTGTTGATGTACTCCTCGGGTCGGTCCTTGTAGTCGTTCACCTGTGGGATGACGAGCTTGGCCATGTAGTAGGGCCAGTCGGCGGCCACGGTGACGAAGTCCATATTCCAGGTGGCGTACAGGTCGTCCCACGACTTGACCGCCTTCTGCTTGAGTTCGACCATCTTACCGTCGGGGGACATCGTGGCGGGGCCTTCCCCCTGGGGCCCGTGGGTGGCCAGGATCCAGCCCGCGTACGCGTTGCCGCGATGCCCCTGGCGGCTCCCGGCCCCCTCCCTGCTGAGGGTCCCGTGGTAGATGTCCGCCGCCACTGCTTCCATGATGTTGAGCGGCAGGATGAACCTCAGGGTGTTGGGGTCGACCTTCCCGGTTCGTTGGATCTCGTTGTACTTGTCGATGCCCAGGTTCACGGAGGCGAGCTTGGCCTTCTGGAAGGCGTTGAGGCCGGCCCGGAAGGCCGGGTTGCTCTCGAAGCGCTTCCAGTGCTCGCGGCAGGCCTGGCTCACCTTGTAGTCGTCCGCCATCACCTCGGTCAGCCGATCCAGCACCTGGGCGTGGAGCAGCACGCGGGGGAGCACCTCGGCCCCCTCGGTTCGGACCTTCTCCTGCAGCCTGGACAGGTCCGCGCCGCGGGCGCGCCCCAGGAACTTCATCAAGTAGGGGTTCTCCTGCGCGGCCCGACCGATCCGGTCGATGAAGGCCCGCATCCCCGCGGCGTCGAGGTCGCCCGGCAGCAGGGCGGCCTCGTGGGCAGCCAGGGCGGGGACGGTCCATCTGCCCTTGTCGTCCATCAGGTGCAGCGTCTGGTACTCCCGCATCGTCCCCTCGCGCGCCAGGGTTGGCGTCAGGCCGTCCGCCGACTGCTCCAGCGTCCGGACGACAAGCGCCAGGGCCTCCCTGGCCTCGCGGTTGGAGTCCGCCCCGGCCCTGGGCGCGATGGCCAGGGCCGGGCGCGCCGCTGCGCCCGGCACCCGGGCGTCCGCGATGGGCCCGGGCTCCGAGGTGCGAGACGCGGCCATCTGCAGCGCCGCGACGAAATGGGACTTCGGTGCTCTGAGGATGCTGGTAAGGCTGTTCATGGTTCTCCTACCCGCGTGGTGTGGGGACCGGCGGTGCCCGGACCCGATGGCCTCATCATAGGGCGGACGAGAGGAGGTCTCCACCTCGGCGTCCTGAGAGGTCGCCGGCGCCGGATGAGGTGCCGCAGCGGCCGATGGAAGCCGGGCGCTCGAGCTGCCTTCCCCGGGGTGGAGTGGTCGGCAACTGGGCCCTGGCGGACGCCAACAGCCTGACCGCTCCTGGCCCATTTCCCCTGGGTCCGGTGCCTGCGAACGGCTTCGCATCGCCGCCCTCAGCAGGCTCGGGGCCGTTCCGGGGCGAGTCTCCCGGCGTGTTTCGCTGGGACCACTGGCTCGATCAGGCCCGCCGCGCGCTCCGAACGGCCAATCTCGCGCGGGGGGCGGGCGAGCACGCGTGGGCCTGCTTCCTCTACCAGCAGACGGCGCAGATGGCGCTGAAAGGCGCCCTGGAGCGCAGCGGGCGTGACCATCAGGGCCACAGCGTCATCGCGCTGGCCAACGATTTGCCCGACGGCATCAGCGAGGACGTTCGATCGGCGGCCCGCCGGCTGAGCCGCCTGTACATTCCCACCCGGTATCCGGACGCCGCCGGCTCCGCCCCCGCCGAGCTGTACACCGACGAGGAGTCGAGCCAGGCACATGGGGACGCCAGCCTGCTTCTCAATCACGCGGAAGCGTTGCTGGAGGGCGCGAATGACCCTTGACGGCGACCCCATCGTCCAGGGCTATCTGGAATGGCTTGCCACGGCGCATCCCGGCAAGGTTTCCTTTGTTGTCCTCTACGGATCCCGGGCGCGTGGCCACGCGCGAAAAAAATCGGACTACGATGTTCTGGCCGGCCTGTGCGAGGACGACGAACTGCGCTTCATCGATCGCCTGGGCGAGTACAACGAGTGGGACTATTGCCGCTCCGAAGCGTCCCGTGAGGCGAGAAGTCTCTCGTTGTCACGCCGTAACCGCTCAATGCGTGGTAACCTTACCTCCCAATGAGTGGTTACCCCAGGTATTGATGGGTTACCGGCGCGCGGCATCGTGGCCCAGCAGGTCATTCCCCGGGCGGACGTTCGCCCGGACGAAGCAGGACGAGCGGTCTGCCGCGTCCTGGGCATGATCGGGGAGGACAGCGCGTTCACGGTGGACTCGGCGCCCGGCCGGGGAACGCGGATCAGCTTTCGGACGCGGGTCGGATGAACAGTTGGTGCGGGTGCCGCACGAGGGTCTCGTCGTCCATGCTCCGGCTAACGTAGGTGAATCCCCCGTCGGCGTCGGGGAGCGAGACCTGGCCTTGCTCTCCAGGGGAGAAGTCGTACAGGAAGGGCTGACCGGCCGTCAGCTGACCGTATCCCGTCAGGTCCATCCCGCGCGGCCTGCCGCCGCGGGCCGGGAAGACCATGCCCTCGAGCGTGGCGTCGACCCGACCGGCTCCGGCCGTGAAGTGCTCGACGTACTGCTCCTCGTGCGCGAAGAACCAGGTGTTGCCGGCCGCGTCCACGACCTGGTGAGCCTCGTTTCGGCGCACCCACGCGCTCTGGGCGAAGGGGGCGGTGGTGGGGATCTCGACCTCGCGCGGCCGCGTGCTCACGTCGATGCGGTGGGCCCGGGGGTCCAGCCGCGTCTCCAGGCCGCTCGTGGGGTCCGAGGCGACCAGGACGTCGTGCCGTCCCTCTCGCTCGGCGTGGGCCTCGAGCGGGTTGCCGAGGGCGTCGGTTGCAGTCACGGTCGGCGGACGAAACCATCCGCCCCCCTGCACCTCGAAGCGGGAGGCCACGCCCGGTGCGGTACCGGGGATGTCGAAGGCCTCCTTCCCCCCCTCGCGGCTGTGCACGACTCCGCCGGGCCAACCGCCTTGGCGTGCCGCGGCGGAGGGCGGCGGGGGAGTGAAGCGCTCCATGAAGCGGGCTTCGGTGAGGCTGATGGCGTCGCGCGTCACGGTGGGGTCTCCTCTTGCATCGAGATCTTCAATCCGATGATCCCATGCCGGCGCCGCGCCGGCCACACCTGCCCGATGAGCGGCGCCCGGCCCGGATGGCCTGCGCTCCCTGGCGGGTGAGCGGTTGCCTGGGGCACCGTGAGCCGCTTCCTCTTTGAGGACGCGCGAGCGCCAGATGGAGGTCCAGCGGTCGACGCCGGAAGGGCGCGCCTCGACCTTTCCGTCGACGCGCACGACCATGCGCCACGGCTCGGCCGCGACGAAGGCGGAGTGCGAGAGCGAGGAGAAGGAGGACGGTGAGGAGCCTGTGCATGTCCCGGAAGCGTTCGGCGGGTCCTGGCGTGCCCGCTCCGGAGGGGCGCGCCTCGGTGGCCTCGAACCGGTCCGCATGAAGCCGCGACGCGAAGCGACACCCACCGAACGATGGCAGCTTGCCGTTGACTGGATGAACTGGTCTTTCGAAGCGTATCTTCAAGCACAGGTGGCCGCTGGCTTTACCCACGAGGAAGCGATGGCACGACTCAAGTCAGCCTGGGAGCGCGAGGATCGCGAGCGGCTTGAAGCCATTCGACGAATCGGCGAGCGTACCGCCCGTGCTGGGTGATCGAATCAATGCGCTCGTCGCGAAGGCGGTTGGCGCGCTGGACGAGGCGGGCGTTCCGTGGGCCGTCTGCGGCGGAATCGGAATGGTGCTTGCCGGGCGCGACCGCGGCACCCGCGATCTAGACGTCATCACCAATCTTGAAGGTGAGGGCCTGGCGCGCATCAAGCAGGCCGCACGCGAGGCCGGATTCGCCCACCATGATCGCGCCGATCGGCACTCGCTCGAAGGCCTGACCCTCTACCGCTTCTGGCTTCCCATCGGAAACACCGACATGTCCATGCCCCTGGACGTGCAGGACGGGCACACTCCGTTTCACGCGTCCGCACTCGCTCGTGCGGTTCCGGCCTCCATAGGTGGCTTGCCAATTCGCGTTGTGTCGCGAGAGGATTTGATACTGCTCAAACTCCTGGCATGGCGTCCGGTCGACCGAGCCGATGCCATTGAATTGTTACGTCTCTACCCGGAGCGCCTTGAGAGCGCATACTTGAACGACTGGGCGGACCGATTGGGCGTGTCCGACCGCCTGCGCGAGGCACAGACCGCCGCGGACGAATCGATCGATTAATTCTTGCTGAAAGCGGTAGAGCAGATTGCCCGCCACGCCTATGGACTGTCCCTGCGCGCCGCGCACCTCGCCTTCCAGGCTCCGGATCTGAACGTGGAGAGGATACGCGCGATGGCGCGCGGGATTTCCTGCAAGGTGGTGGTTCGCGTGGAGGGGCTCAGCGGTGAATTCAGCGTGACCCTCTATCGCGAATGCTCGGGACACTGCGTAACGTCGACAGGCCACACTCTCTTGAGCAACTGCGCCCATGCCGTCCGGAAGGTCTTTCGGGAGGGCGTCTGCGACAAGGGGACCGGTGACAGCGCCGACAGCGCCTCTTGCTTACGCCGAGTGCCACGCGCTCGGTTGCTGCAGCGGCCCAGGTAGTTCACCCCGTGCTCGCCCGGGTCGGGAACGTGAACCGCCAGATCGGCCATGAAGTCGAGTGCCTGCACGCGCCGAGTGCGTGCCTGGGAGTCCGAGCGGAAGGCTCCTGTGCAAGAACAAGAGTGCAAGATTGCATGGCAGTCGTGCCTGCGGACGACTGCCATGAAAGGGGGGGGCGGGCGGGCATTTCAAAAAATAGACACCACGATGTCGGAAACGCGCGCGCTGGAATTGTTGCACCTCGCGTATGGAGCGCAGGCACGATTTCGCTCCGGTCAGTGGAACGCCATCCAATCCGCCATGCGTCCTGCAGGCCGCACCCTGGTCGTGCAGCGCACCGGTTGGGGCAAGAGCGTCGTCTATTTCCTGGCCACACGCCTTTTGCGCGAGCAAGGGTTGGGGCCAACCCTGCTCATCAGCCCACTGCTTGCCTTGATGCGCAATCAGGTGGATATCGCCGCACAATTCGGCGTCCACGCAGTCAGCATCAACAGCACCAACCCCGAGGAGTGGGACGCGATCCACGACCAGGTGATCAATGACCGCGTGGACCTGCTGCTGATATCGCCGGAGCGGTTGGGAAACGCGAGATATGCGGACTCCCTGATGCCCTTCCTGGAACCGCGCGTCGCCCTGCTGGTCATCGACGAAGCGCACTGCATCAGCGATTGGGGCCACGACTTCCGCCCCGATTACCGGCGCATCCTCCGCACCGTCAATCGGCTGCCGGCTGCGGCCCGTATCCTGGGAACCACCGCCACCGCCAACGACCGCGTGATCTCCGACGTCCGCGCCCAGCTCGGGGAGTCTCTGGAGGTGCAGCGCGGCTCCCTCACGCGTGAGAGTCTGGAAATTGAAGTTTGGGAGCCGGGGGATCAGGCGGAACGACTGGCCTGGCTTGCCCACGAGATTCCCCGCATGCCAGGGAGCGGAATCGTCTACACCCTGACCGTGAACGATGCGTGCCGCGTCGCACAGTGGCTGAGAATGTGCGGAATCGCCGCGGAGGAATACCACGCGGACCGTCCTCACCCGGAGCGGCTCTTGCTCGAGTCCCGCTTCCGGGCCAACCAGGTCAAGTGCCTCGTCGCCACGACGGCACTTGGGATGGGCTACGACAAGTCCGACGTATCGTTTGTCATCCACTTTCAGCGACCGGGATCGATTATCGGATACTACCAGCAGATCGGCCGCGCCGGTCGCAGTCTGGATCGCGCACGCGTCGTTCTCCTCAGCGGCACGGAGGACAATGAGATTGCGGAATACTTCATCCGCACCGCGTTTCCGGGCCCGGCCTGCTTCACCGAGGTGCTCGAGGCCATCAAGGCCTCACCACGCAATAACCTCGATACGGTCACCGCGCGGACCAACCATCCCCGTGGACAGGTGGAAAAGGCGCTCAAACTCCTGGCAGTTGAAGAGGTCGTCAGGCGGACGGATGCCGGCTTTGCGATCGTGCGCCAGGAGTGGGAGTACGCGTCACTGCGCGCGGAGCAAATCACCGCGCAGCGCAGGCGCGAACTCGAGCAGATGAAACAATTTGTCGCACATGCCGGTTGTCGGATGGAATTTCTCGCCCGCTCTCTGGATGACCCCTCTCCATACCGGTGTGGGCGTTGTGACCGCTGCAAGCCACGGTCTCCGGTAATCGTTTCCAGAAACATCGTGCTGCAAGCAGTTGCCTATCTGCGCGGCGATCATCAGGTCATACCGAGAAAGTCGTTCTATCCGCCGGTGGATGGCGCCGGTCGAGCGAAAATCCCCGCCGCGCTGCGCGTCGAGCCCGGTCTTGCTCTTTGCGTCTACAACGACGCCGGGTGGGGCAGGCTTGTGCGTGAGGGGAAGTATCAGCGAGGGGAATTTTCCGACGAGCTGGTGGCCGCGTCCGCCGACCTCATCCGCACGATGGAGGTTCAGCCGGAGTGGATTGCGTGGGTCCCCAGCTTGAGCCGTCCGCTGCTGGTCGCGTCCTTCGCGTGCCGGCTCGCCGCGGCGCTCGGACTGCACGCGGCAGCGGCAGTCAGAAAGGTCGCCGCCAACTCCGAGCAGAAGGCTATGCAGAACGCGACGCGTCAGTTCCTGAACATCCGCGACGCATTCGAAGTCGACGCCGCAGTGGTCCGCGAGGAACCGTGCCTCCTCATGGACGACGTCGCCGATTCAGGCTGGACGCTCACGACCATCGGGATCAAGTTGCGCGAAGCCGGCTGTCGTCGCGTCGTACCGTTTGCCCTTGCAGTCGCGAAGTCGAAGGAGTAACACCAATGCGCAGCCTATTGGCCGCAACCCTGACCAGCCACCTGGTGGACGACCCGAAACCCCTGGGTGCGGTGGCATGGCGCAAACTGCGCGAACTGGTGATCGACGCACCCGATCCCGACAGCCTCGCACGGCTTGTCGAAAAACGGCTCCCCGCGGACGCCGCCGCCGTGCTGGCCAGGCTCGCCCTTCTCGATCGGATGGAGCAGTTGCTCGACACCCTGCGAAACGACGGCGTCGAAGTTTTGAGCGAATTCGACGAGACCTACCCGCGACGCCTCATCCAACGACTGGGCGGAAAACATCCGCCGCTGTTTTTCGTAAGCGGCTCCCGCACGCTGCTGAACGCGGATACCATCGGCGTGGTGGGCTCGCGGGATATTGACGACAACGGCAAGGCATTTGCGCGCGCAATTGCAGACGAGGCCGTCTCACGCAACATGGCGATTGTCTCCGGCGGCGCTCGCGGAGTCGACCTCGAAGCCATGCGCGCCGCGGTGGACGCGGGCGGCGCGACCATCGGGTTTCTCGCAGACTCACTGGTCACGCTCGCACGCCGGCCTCAGATGCAACAATTCCTGGAAGACGGCCGCATCTGCCTGGCCACTTCGTTTTCACCCACGGCGGGTTTTCAGGTGGGGAACGCGATGTCGCGCAACAAGTACATATATGCCCACTCCCAGGCGACGGTCGTCGTGTCGTCGGCGGCCGGCACCGGCGGCACCTGGGCGGGGGCCGTGGAGGCGCTCGACAAGCGACTCTGCACCGTGCTGGTGCGCGCCTGTCCAGCCGCAGGCAACGTGGAGCTGGCACGACGCGGAGCGACCACCATCACCGCGCCCGCCGAGTTATGGGCGCAACTGCGCGAAAACGAGGCGCCGGTTCAGGGCGTTCTCTTTTGATGCTGCAACGCCGCACGCTCCTGCCGACCAGCCGCCTGCGAGTTGCGTGAAGGAGGCCAGTCGTCAGTCATGACCACCCGCCGGCAACACGCCCGCGACCTCGGTGGACTCGTCGCCGCGGCGCTTACCGCCACGCAACAGCAAGAACTTCTCGGCACGCTGCTGGGGGTGGCCGTTACACAAATCTCCGGCGCTGGCGCGGACCATCACTGCCCCTGGAACGGTCTGCCGATCTCCAAGCGCCGTGCGCAGTCCCCGGCAGAGCGTCTTCCACACGCAGTGGCCCAGCTCGCGCAGCAGGGCGCGATCACGTAGATCATTTCCGTGTGCGGACGGCCCATGTGGCTGGTGCGATACGTGGTCTGCTCGATGCCGCCCATGGCAATTCTCTGCGCGGCCGGAATTGATTTTACGCTGCGGCACCAGCGAGCAGCGCTGCTGTTGCCCGCGATCATCCTTACGCTCAATGCCGCCGCGCTGATGTCCTGGTACGGGCGAAGCGTCGCGGAGTCGGATTGGAAGACCGCGACCGCGCTCCTCAGCGAGATGCGCAAGGAAGACGAGCTGGTGGTGTTCGATTCATGGTGTCCGATGCACCCGCTCAATCACTACCTGCCAGACCGCCGCCGACGTCGGGTCTTGGAGGCAAGTGAGGTCTCCCACGACGATGTGCGGCGCGAAGTTTCGCGCCACCACCAGGTCTGGCGGGTGGCAAGCGTGGAAAACGGTCCCCGCCTCGCCGGGATTCGCCGCCTGGTGGCACGGACCCATTCGCTGAAGCTGATGCGGGACTTTCAGGGCGTCGAGGTGTGGCTGCACCGGCAACCGGATTGACGTAGAACCGTGCTATCTTGCCGACGGTCCGAGCATGCTGGGGTGGTCGGTGAGCATCCTCATCCAGGAACCGACGCCGGACGCTGACGCCGTTCACCTCGGGTGATCCGCAGCTGCCGCGGCACGGCCCCAAGACTGACGACCGGGCCCTGCTCTGGCCGTGTGGGGGCATACTCATTAGCATTAGC
>Ga0194131_10006883_pt1 | contig 15574 bp, 12 predicted proteins | sample TA2KigO120mmetaG_FD_148631 | JGI IMG/M metagenome (GOLD analysis project Ga0194131, IMG submission 148631) | Freshwater microbial communities from Lake Tanganyika, Tanzania - TA2015053 Kigoma Offshore 120m | ecosystem: Environmental > Aquatic > Freshwater > Lake | place: Tanzania: Lake... | reverse complement strand
CTCGATCGCGCTGACGCCGGTGCTCGGCCAGTCGCACGCCGCCTACATGGTCGTGCGCGGCATCGAGCAGGCGGCCAAGGGCCAGGACATCTTCAAGTCGGGCAAGAAGACGACGCTCAACAGCATTTTCCGCATGCCCGAGGATATACGGCGCGATCCCGACCGCGAATTCGCCGTCCAGCTCGGCCTCTACCAGAAGTACTTGCGCGCCACCGAGGCGCTGGCGCGCGACTACGATTTGAAGTCGGCGTACTTCCTGCAGCCCGCCCCGGCCCACGGCAAGGTGTTGACCGAGGAGGAGAAGCGCCTGGTCGGCGACCTCTCCTACGGCCCGCTCTATCGCCGCATGGTGGCCGGCATGCTGACGCTGCGCGATCGCGGGCTTGCGATCTACGACCTGGGAGACATTTTCGCCGGCGTCAAAGAGACGATCTACGCCGACCACATCCACTACTGGCGCGACGACAAGGCCGAGAGTCCGGGCAACCGGCTTATGGCGACCCGCATGGCCAGCCAGCTCGCCGAAACCTGGGGGCTGCAGAAGAAGCCATAGGCGGGAGGTGCCCCCGCCATTCGCGTACACGGGCGATCGTCGTCCCACAGGGTATGTCGAGTCCGACTGATTCCAGCCGGCCTCGTCGTGCTTCAGACGATCATTACCCGCAGCTTTCGGCGCCCAAGCTGCAGAATCTCTTCGACCTCGATCGCGTTGCGGCCCTCAGCGAACAGGAAGCCGAGATAGCGGTCGCCCCAGGGCAACGGCCGCACGGTTTGCCCAAGGGGAAGGGTGATCGACAGGCCGGTGATGCCGGGGACGGCGCGCGCCTCGGCCTGGCCTTCGACCGCCAGCAACTCGCCCTCGCGCTCGACCGGCAGCATCAGCACGCCGGCCGCACCGGGCGCCGGCGCGAGATCGACCCTGGCGCCGAGCGCATTCAGCAGGATCAGCATCTCGAGACTCGTGCCGTCGAGGAAGCGGAGCGACCGCGAGCAAAGCCCACCGATCGATCGGGCGGCCAGCTCCAGCATGACCGGGCGGGCGTCGCCGGCTCGCGTGTCGATCCTGAGCTCGGCGTGGATCGGGCCGTGGCGGAGGCCGAGTGCTCCGGCCGCGCGTTCGGCCAGGCTCGTCGCCGCGGCGAGCGTCGTCGCGGGCAGGCGGGACGGCGTCACCAGCAGGGTCTCCTCGAAGGTCGGGCCGTCCGGCATGTCGGGCTTGTCGAAGATCGCCGTGACGGCGAGCGCCCCGTCGGTCAGCAGGCCGTCGATGCTGAGTTCCCAGCCCGGCACGTATTCTTCGAGCAGGATCGGTCCGTCGTCGGCGCAGTCCCCGGTCTCGGCCAAGATTGCGCGGATTGTTGCCACCGCTTCGGTTAGGGCCGCGTCGTCGTCGACGCGCAGCACGCCGCGACTGGCGCTGAGCGACACTGGCTTGGCAATGCAGGGAAAGCCGAGAGATCGAGCAGCGCTGTGAAGGTGACTCTCGTCGGCATCGGCAGGGACGACGCGGCAGCGCGGTTGGGCGATACCGGCGTGATGCCAATGGCGGCGCTGCGTCACCTTGTCGGCGGCGGCGGCGATCGCGGCGGGTCGGTTGCCGGCAAGACCGAGCGCTTCGCCCAGTCGGGCGGCCAGCGGCAGCATGTCCGAGTCGACGGCGACCACGGCGTCGAGGCCGCCGACCGTCGAGTGCAGACGGCGGACGCTGGCGTCGAGATCGGTCGGGTCGACCGACACCACCGGATTGCCACCCAAGGGCAGGGCACCGTCGCTGCCGATGATGACATCGAGCGCCAGCCGACGGGCGGCAAGGACGAAGTCGGTGGCGCGGTAGGTGACGGGCGGGACCAGCAGCAAGACGCGCTTGCCCGCGACGCCGCTCATCGCTTGGCCGGGGAGTAGAAGGGCTCGCGGCCGGCTTCGTGGTCGGTGAGATCGATCAGGCCGACCAAGCCCGGTACTTTCGCCCGCAGAAGCGGCTCGATGCCCTGGCGCAGCGTCACCTCGGCCAGGCTGCAACCTTGGCAGCCGCCGTCGAGGCGAATGCGGACCCAGCCGTTCTCCACCGCGACCAAGCTCGCGCGTCCGCGATGGGCGGCGATGACGGGATTGATCTCGCGGTCGAGCACGGCGCGGACCCGGCTCGCAAGATCGCCGTCGCCCGGGCCGTCGGTCGACGACGAACCCGCAGCCGGGCCGATCAGCCGCACGCCCACGATCTCAGGAATGGCTTGGCGGATCGAGGCCTCGATCCGTCCGGCAAGCGGCAGTGCGGCGCCGGGCGATCCCGTGATCTCGAGCACGACCGTGCCGTCTTCGACGCCGAGCACGCGGATCTCGCCGCCGCGTGCGATCACCGACGGCGCCACACTGGTCTGCAGCACGGCCGCGACCTTGTCGGCGATGGTTCGGGCCGAGCGTTGCGTCATTTGTCGGGGGCGCCGCTGCCGCTCGCGGTACTGCGCGCCGCATCGAGAGCCACTTCCAGGTCGGCGATGAGATCGCCGACCGATTCGATGCCGATCGACAGGCGCAGCAGGTCGTCGGGCACCGGCGATGACGGACCCTCCACGCTGCTGCGATGCTCGATCAGGCTTTCGACGCCGCCCAGCGATGTCGCGCGCTTGAAGACCTTCACCGCGGCCAGCGCGGCCTGTGCTGCCGCAGCGCCGCCCGCCATCCGGATCGACAGCATGCCGCCAAACCCGCCGGTCATCTGGCGCGCGGCGATCGCGTGACCGGGGTGCGACGGCAGGCCGGGGTAGAGCACGGCGCGGAGCGCCGGATGCTTCTCGAAGTGCTGCGCGACCGTCGACGCTGAGCGCGAGGCGCGCTCGACGCGCAGAAAAAGCGTGCGCATGCCGCGTACCAGCAGCCACGCCTCGAACGGTCCCGGCACGGCGCCGCCGGTGCGTCGCCAGGACCGGATGCGCTGCCAGAACGGATCGTTGCGCGCGCTCAGCACCGCGCCCGCCAACACGTCGCTATGGCCGTTGAGGTACTTGGTGGCGGAGTGCACGACGAGGTCGGCGCCGAGCGCGATCGGCCGCGTCAGCACGGGCGTCGGCACCGTATTGTCGACCGCGACCCGCGCACCCGCGGCATGGGCTAGATCGCAGACTGCAGCGAGGTCGGTGATCTCCCAGGTCGGGTTGGCCGGCGTCTCGACCCAGACCAGGCGCGTGACTCCCGGCCGGATGGCGGCTTTCACGGCGTCGAGGTCGGCGGTGTCGACGAACGCGACATCGAGGCCCCACGACAGGCCGAACTCGGCCAGCCATTTGCGTACACCCCAGTAGAGGACGCGGGCGACCACGACGTGATCGCCCGGCACCAGCGCCTGGAAGACGGCGGTGGCGGCGGCCATGCCGGAGCCGAACAGAAGGCAGCCGCCGCCGGCGCCTTCGAGCATCGCCAGCATCCGCTCGGCCTGCTCGTAGGTCGGATTGTCGGCGCGGCTGTAGACGCGTCCCTGATGATAGGAGCCGTCGGCTGCCTGCTCGAAGGTCGTGGAAAGGCTGATCGGCGGCGTGACGGCGCCCGATGTCGGATCGATCTCGCCCATCGCTTGTGCTACCAGCGTTTCCGGCGACAGATTTTGGCCCTTCATCGCCCGGCTCCACCCCATCCCGATCGATTGTGTCGCGTGATGCTGGGCCAGTTCCATCGTCTGCACCAGCCGGCCACTGACGGCAGTGCTGTCACACATCGACTTTTGTGGGCCGAGTCCGGGCGGCGAAGCTACTAATAGTAGGTCGGGGCAAAAGGTATCCTACGTATACCCCCTCCATGCGCCTCAAAATTCGCAACATTATTACCACCTGGATCGTAGGCCACGAGTTAAATCTTGCTTTGTTCCATTACTTTTGTTATCATCCAACCTTGGATGTCGCGCTCGGCGTGGATCGGAAATCCGGCTTTCGACGGGAAGCCAGCAAGACGGCAAGGGGGGTAGCGGAAAATGCGCAAACTGCGGGAAATCGTCCGTGTTGCGGGAGGCCGTTCGAAAAGCCGGAAACCTCCTGGCGGCGTCCGGATTCGCCAAGCGTCTGATATTCCCCAAAAAGTGAGCGAATTTTCGTTGATTCATCGGCCGTGTCGCGTTTCACTCACCGAGACGCGACACAACAACGTCACTACGTGACCAACAAGCGTCGCTTGGGATGGAGACACATATGGCCGTCACACGTCGGCAATTCATGAAGGTGAGCGCGGCGGGACTCGCCGCCTCTTCGGTCGGGGCTTTGGGCTTCGCCGGTGCGGGCGATGCGCTTGCTGCGGGCGTCAGGCCGTTCAAGCTCGAGCGCGCGACCGAAACGCGCAACACCTGCCCCTACTGTTCGGTGAGCTGCGGCGTCCTGATCTACTCGATGGGCGACAAGTCGAAGAACGCCAAGTCGTCGATCATCCATATCGAGGGCGACCCCGACCATCCGGTGAGCCGCGGCACGCTGTGCCCGCGCGGCGCGGCGGCGCTCGATTTCGTCAAGAGCCCGCTGCGCCTCAAGTACCCGATGCATCGCAAGCCGGGCAGCGAAAAGTTCGAGCGCGTGACCTGGGACTTCGCGCTCGACCGCATCGCCACCTTGATGAAGGACGACCGCGACAAGAACTTCATCGCCAAGAATCGCGACGGCGTCACGGTCAATCGCTGGTTGACGACCGGCTTCTTCGGGACCTCGGCGCAAAGCAACGAGGCCGGCTATCTGGTCTACAAGCTCGCCCGATCTACCGGGATATTAGCGTTAGAGAACCAAGCACGAATTTGACACGGTCCGACGGTGGCCAGTCTTGGCCCCACATTCGGACGCGGTGCGATGACGAACTCGTGGAATGACATCAAGAACGCCGATGTCATTCTGGTCATGGGCGGCAATGCCGCCGAAGCCCACCCTTGCGGCTTCAAGTGGGTAACCGAAGCCAAGTCCAACAATGGCGCCAAGCTGGTCGTGGTGGACCCGCGCTTCACGCGCTCGGCGGCGGTCGCCGACATGTACGCGCCGTTGCGGCCCGGGACCGACATCGCGTTCCTGTCGGGCGTGATGCGCTACCTGCTCGCCAACAACAAGATCCACGCCGACTACGTGAAGGCGTTCACCAACGCGAGCTACATCGTCAAGGAAGGCTACGGCTTCCAGGACGGCCTGTTCTCGGGTTACGACCAGGCACGCAAGGCCTACACCGACCGGTCGGGCTGGGACTACGAGTTCGACGAGCAGGGCATGGCCAAGGTCGACGACACGCTGCAGCACCCGCGCTGCGTGCTCAACCTGCTGAAGGCCCATGTCGAGCGCTATACGCCCGAAATGGTCGAGCGCATCTGCGGCACGCCCAAGGCGAAGTTCCTGCAGGTCTGCGAGCTGATGGCCACCACGGCGAACGGCGAGCGGTCGATGACCTCGATGTACGCGCTCGGCTGGACGCAGCACACCACCGGCGCGCAGAACATCCGCTCGATGGCCATGATCCAGCTCCTGCTGGGCAACATGGGCGTCCCGGGCGGCGGCGTGAACGCGCTACGCGGCCATGCCAACGTGCAGGGCATCACCGACCTTGCGCTGCTCTCGACCTCGACGCCGGGCTACCTGGTCCTGCCGACCGATCGCGAGCCGACCTACGCCGACTACATGAAGTCGCGCGGCTTCAAGCCGATCCGTCCCGGCCAGACCAGTTTCTGGCAGAACTATCCCAAGTTCTTCGTCAGCCAGCAGAAAGCCTTCTTCGGCGCGGCGGCGACCAAGGACAACGACTGGGCCTACGAGTATCTGCCCAAGTTCGACGCCAGCTACGACACGCTAAAGATCGTCGACATGATGGCGGCCGGCCAAATGAACGGCCTGTTCGCCCAGGGCCTCAACATCCTGCTGGCGGCGCCCGACAAGGCCAAGGTCCAGTCGGGCCTCGCCAAGCTCAAATGGCTGGTCGTGATCGACCCGCTGGAGACCGAGACGGCGCGGTTCTGGGAGAATCACGGCGAGTTCCACAACGCCAATCCCAAGTCGATCCAGACCGAAGTGATCCAGCTTCCGGCCAACGCGTTCGCCGAGGACGAGGGCTCGTTCACCAATTCGAGCCGCGTCATCCAGTGGCATTGGAAGGCGGCCGACGGGCCGGGCGAGTCGCGCAGCGACATCCAGATCATGTCCGAGCTGTTCTCGCGGCTGCGGGCGCTTTACGCCAAGAACGGCGGGGCCTATCCCGATCCGATCCTGAAGCTCACTTGGAACTACACCAACCCGACCAACCCCGATCCGGCCGAGGTCCTGAAGGAGATCAACGGCTATGCGATCGAGGATCTGCCGGATCCGGCCGACGCCAACCGCGTCGTGCTGCGCGCCGGACAGCTCCTGCCGGCCTTCGCGATGATGCGTGACGACGGCAAGACGGCGGGCGGCTGCTGGATCTACACCGGCGTCTACACCGAGGCCGGCAACATGGCGATGCGCCGTGATGCCAGCGATCCGACCGGCAAGGGCGTGCATGCCAATTGGGGGTTCGCTTGGCCGGCCAATCGTCGGGTGCTCTACAACCGCGCCTCGGCCGACGCCAGCGGCAAGCCATGGAGCGAACGCAAGAAGTACGTCTGGTGGAACGGCACGCGATGGACCGGCGCCGACGTGCCCGACTATGCGCCGACCGTCGCACCCGAGCGCGGCGTCGGGCCGTTCATCATGAACCACGAGGGCACCGCACGGCTGTTCTCGCGGGCGGCGATGGCCGACGGGCCGTTCCCCGAGCACTACGAGCCGATGGACGCCTACATCGCCAACCCGCTGCATCCCAAGGTCAGCACCAATCCGATCACGCGCGTGTTCGCGGCCGACGCCAAGGCGTTCGGCACGCCGGACAAGTTCCCGATCGTGGCGACGACCTACCGGTTGACGGAGCACTTCCACTACTGGACCAAGAGTGTGCACGGCAACGCCGTCCTGCAGCCCGAGCTGTTCGTCGAGATCGGCGAGCGGCTGGCCAAGGCCAAGGGCATCAAGGACACCGACTGGGTCGAGATTTCGAGCCAGCGCGGCACCATCAAGGCCAAAGCCTGCGTCACCAAGCGGCTGCGACCGATCATGGTCGACGGCAAGCCGTGCGACGTGATCGGCCTGCCGATCCATTACGGCTTCATCGGGCTGACGCGCAAAGGCTACGCGACCAACGTGCTGACGCCGCCGGTCGGCGACATCAGCGTCAACACGCCGGAGTACAAGGCGTTCCTGGTCGATGTGAAGAAGACGACGGCGCCGGCCCAGCCGGCGGTCGCGTGAGGGAGGGCGAACCATGGCTACTCTGCAATCCCTCGACATCCGCCGCCGCTCCGCCTCGACCGAGGTGCCGCCGCAGGTCCGCAAGGCGTCGGTCGAAGTCGCCAAGCTGATCGACGTCTCCAAGTGCATCGGCTGCAAGGCCTGCCAGGCGGCGTGCCTGGCGTGGAACGACCTCGTCCAGCCGGTCGGCTATTTCGACGGTAACTACGACAATCCGGTCGACCTGACGCCGACCTCGTGGACGGTGATGAAGTTCACCGAGATCGAGAAGGGCGACGATCTGGAATGGCTGATCCGCAAGGACGGCTGCATGCACTGCGACGATCCGGGCTGTCTGAAAGCCTGCCCGGCGCCCGGTGCGATCGTGCAGTACACCAACGGCATCGTCGACTTCGTGTCGGAGAACTGCATCGGTTGCGGTTACTGCGTGAAGGGCTGCCCGTTCGACGTGCCGCGCATCTCGAGGGTCGACCGCAAGGCCTACAAGTGCACGCTGTGCTCGGACCGCGTCGCGGTCGGCCAGGCGCCGGCCTGCGCCAAGGCCTGCCCGACCCAGGCGATCTATTTCGGTTCCAAGGACGACATGATCGTCCATGCCGAGAAGCGGATCGCCGACCTGAAGTCGCGCGGCTACCAGAAGGCCGGGCTCTACAACCCGCCGGGCGTGGGCGGCACGCATGTCATGTACGTGCTGCACCATGCCGACAAGCCGTCGCTCTATGCCGGCCTGCCCGACGATCCCAAGATCAGTCCGATGGTGGGGTTCTGGAAGGGCGCCATGAAGCCGATCTCGCTTGCGGTGATCGCCTTCGCCGGCGTGTTCGGCTTCCTGCACTACATCACCAAGGGGCCGAACGAGGTGAGCGACGCCGACGAGCGCAAGGGTGACGAGCTGGCCGGAGGCCAGACCAACTCCAGAGGGCGCTCATGAGCGAGGACAAAAACGCCGTCGCCCGCTACACGACGGCGGCTCGCATCAACCACTGGATCACCGCCGTCTCGCTCATCCTGCTGGCGCTGAGCGGGATGGCGCTGTTCCATCCCTCGCTGTTCTTCCTCACCAACCTGTTCGGCGGCGGCCAGATGACGCGCGCCGTCCATCCGTGGATCGGCGTGGTGCTGGCGATCAGCTTCACCGGCCTGTTCATCCGCTTCTTCACGCTGAATTTCTGGACGCGTGACGACACGGTGTGGATGAAGAATCTCGGCAAGGTGATCAACAACCAGGAGGAGGGGCTGCCCGAGCTCGGCAAGTACAATGCCGGCCAGAAGCTGGTGTTCTGGGGCCAGTCGATCCTGATCCTGCTGCTGCTCGGCAGCGGTCTCATTCTGTGGGACGTCTATTTCGAGGACTACACCTCGATCGACCAGAAGCGGCTGGCGGCGGTGGTTCACGCCCTGGCGGCGATCGGCGCCATCTTGATCTGGATCGTCCACGTCTATGCCGCGATCTGGGTCAAGGGCACCTTGCGCGCCATGACGCGCGGCACGGTCACCCGCGGCTGGAGCTGGAAGCACCATCGCAAGTGGTTCCGCCAGGAAGTCGGCAAGCCCTGACCGTTCCGCCGGAAAACACCCTGGGCGAGGTCGCCGCCAGCGACCCCGTCAGGCTACCCGACCTCGTCACCGTCTTCGCCAAGCGCGCCGAACGACTTCGCGCGCTGGCGCCGGGCCATGAGCTCGAAGGCTTCCTGCGGCTGATCGCGACCCTGATCGAGGCGCAGCACGCCGCACTCGCCGGCCTGCCGGCCGGCAGCTTGCCGGCGCACGGCGAGGGGCCACCGCTCGATCCCACGACTTGCCAGCGGGACGGGACGTGGCGGGTGGCGCTCGCCCGCATCCTCGAACGGCTCGACGCCGCATCGCTGCCCGAGGCCGCCCGCGCGGCTCAGGCGGCGCTCGCCGAGGCGTCGACCGACCGGCTGGAAGCCCTGGCCGATCGCTTCCTGGGCGGCGACGTCGCCGCGGGCGAGGCGGCTCAGGCCGTGTTCGTGGCGGCGGCGCTGCAGGTCGCCTGGACGCGCATGGCGGCGCTGCTCGATGCCGCCCAGCTCGATCCCGCCGATTCCGGCCAGTGCCCGGCCTGCGGTTCGCCGCCGGTCGCCGGCGTCGTGGCGCCCGGCGGCACCAAGTTCGGCCATCGCCATCTGCATTGCTCGCTGTGCGCCACGGCGTGGCGGTATGTGCGGACGCGCTGTGCGCACTGCGGCAGCACCGACAAGATCTCGTTCCGCCAGCTCGCCGGCGCGAGCTACCTCAGGGCCGAGTGCTGCGAGGCCTGCCACGGCTACAGCAAGGTCTTCTATCTCGAGAGCGCGCGGGCGATCGAGCCGCTGGCCGATGATCTGGGCTCGCTTGGGCTCGACGTGCTGGTCGGCGAGGAGGGCTTCTCGCGCGTCGCCAATCCGTTCGTGCTCGGTGTCATGGGCGAGTCGCGCGGAAACAATTGATACCAATGTTCGCTGCGGCGGAAACGCACGTTACGCAGCTTCCAGCTATATGTCTCGGCGACGCGCGGGAGGGGTCCCGAGTGTCGGGCGCCAAGGCGCTCCGTGGATTTGTGTGGCAGTGCCCCGGTCGATCGCGACACGGGGCGAGGGTGTCGGCAGGAGGGCGAAGGGGTTCGCCCGGCCGACGGGGTTTCGAACTTGGGGGTTCTCATGACGACCATTCTCGCGCTTCTGCAGGACCGTGCCGGCTCCGCCTCGATCAAGGCCGCGCTGGTGATCGGGCTGTCGTCCTCGGCCGTCCTGGTGCTGGTCCGGGTCGGCGTCGCGGTCGCCGGTCAGTAACGCCTTCTCGTTGATTGTGCCGCCGGGCTGAGCCAAGCTCGACCCGGCCGGGCGGGCTGTCCGGTCGACTCACCTTCAGGGATATGACCCGTGTCGCGTGCCGACCGCGCCCATAGCGCTTCCGATGCCAGTCCATCGCCGGGGCGCCCACCGTCGATCGACCGCATGGCCGGATGGCCGGCCCTCACACCGCTGATCACCCGCGTCGGGCGGCCGCTGGTGATCGAGGCGTTGCGCGCCTGGGTCGAGGCCAAGCGCGGCACGGGTGAGGTCGCCGACGAGACCGCCTGCGCCGGCTGGTGCGCGGCCAGGCTGGCCGGGCTGGCCGAACCCTCGCAGCGCCGCGTCTTCAATCTCACCGGCACGGTGCTGCACACCAATCTCGGCCGCGCCCTGCTGGCCGAGGAAGCGATCGCCGCGGCGGCCACCGCCATGCGCTCGCCGACCACGCTCGAGTACGACCTGTTGGGCGGCGCGCGCGGCGAGCGCGACGATCACATTGCGCCCTGGCTGAAGCGCTTGACCGGCGCGGAGGCCGCGACCGCGGTCAACAACAATGCGGCTGCCGTGCTGCTGGTGCTGGCCGCTTTGGCGGCCGGCCGCGAGGTCATCGTCTCGCGCGGCGAGCTGATCGAGATCGGCGGTGCCTTCCGCATCCCCGACATCATGAAACAGGCGGGCTGCCGGCTGGTCGAGGTCGGCACCACCAACCGCACGCATCTCAAGGACTATGCCGCGGCGATCGGACCGGAGACTGCGGCGATCATGAAGGTCCACCCGTCCAACTACGCCATCGCCGGCTTCACCAAGTCGGTGACGGCCGCTGAGCTGGTGCCGCTTGCCCGCGACAAGGGCCTGCCGGTGATCGAGGATCTGGGCAGCGGCACGCTGGTCGATCTCGAAACTTGGGGCCTGCCGCACGAGCCCACGGCACGCGAGGCGATCGAAGCCGGCATCGATGTCGTGACCTTCTCGGGCGACAAGCTTTTAGGCGGTCCGCAGGCCGGCCTGCTGGTCGGCCGCCAGGAGTTGATCGGCCGCATCGCCAAGCATCCCCTGAAGCGCGCCCTGCGATTGGACAAGGTGCGGCTGGCGGCCCTTGAAGCGACGCTCCGCCTTTATGGCGATCCGCCACGACTGATCGAACGCTTGCCCACCGTGCGTGCGCTGGCGCGGCCGGCGGCCGAGGTTCGCGTGGTAGCCGAGCGCCTGCTGCCGGTCGTCGCGACGGCGCTAAGCGGCGAGGCCAGGGTCGCGATCGAGCCGGTGCGCGGCCAGATCGGTTCGGGCGCCTTGCCGGTCGATCTGCTGGCGTCCTTCGCCATCGCCGTGCGCGGCAAGGGTCTCGACCGCCTGGCGGCCGCTTTCCGGCGTCTGCCGATCCCGGTGATCGGCCGTATCAGCGACGGCACGCTCTACTTCGACCTGCGCACGCTCGACGACGAGGCGGCTTTCGTGGCGCAGATGGACAAGCTCGATGTCATGGCTTGACAGGCTGCGCGGCAGCGAGCGTCAGTTGGCGCGCGCTCTGGCGGCATGGAACGCCGGAGACTACGGTGTGGCGCTCGATCTGTGGGCGCCGCTGGCCCATCGCGGCAACGCGCGGGCGCAAAGCAACATGGGTGCAGCCTTCCTCGAAGGCCGCGGCGTCGAGCGCGACCAGGCCAAGGCGGCCGAGTGGCTGCGTCTCGCTGCCGAGCAGGGTGATGTCGGCGGCCAGCGCAATCTCGCGCTCTGCTACTACGAGGGCTGGGGCGTCGCCCAGGACCAGGCAGCGGCGGCGCAGTGGTACGAAAAGGCCGCCCTGCAGGGCGACGCCGATGCCCAGGACATGCTGTCCTGGATGAAGCTTTTGGGCGGCGGCTGTCCGCAGGACTATCTCGGCGCGCGGCTGTGGGCCGAGAAGGCAGCAGCGCAGGGCCGTGCCGCGGCGATGGCGCGGTTGGGCGACATCCATCACAACGCCCTGGGCGTCGAGCGCGATCCCAAGACGGCGGCGGCTTGGTGGCGGCGGGCTGCCGAGCTCGGCCACGCCGAAGCGCAGGCGATGCTGGGCGCGGCCTATCTCGCCGGCAAAGGCGTGGCGCAGGACCGCACGCAGGCGCTGCACTGGCTCGAACAGGCCGAAGTCGGCGGCGCGGGCGAGCTTGCGGCCGGCTTCCTGCGCCTGGCGAGGGCCAAGCCATGATCGTCGGCACCGCCGGCCATATCGACCACGGCAAGACGGCGCTGGTGAAGGCGCTGACCGGGGTCGACGCCGATCGCCTCAAGGAGGAGAAGGCGCGCGGCATCACCATCGATCTCGGCTACGCCTACAGCGACCTGGGAGATGGCCGCCAGCTCGGCTTCGTCGACGTGCCGGGCCACGAGCGCTTCGTGCACAACATGCTGGCCGGCGCCACCGGCATCGACGCCGCCTTGCTGATCGTCTCGGCGGCCGAGGGCATCAAGCCGCAGACCGTCGAGCATCTGCAGATCGTCGACCTGCTCGGCCTCGGCCGCGGCATCGTGGCGCTGACCAAGGCCGACCTCGCCGACGACGACCAGCTCCTGGAACGCATGGCGGAGATCGAGACGCTGCTTGCTGCGACCTCGCTCAAGGGTGCCGAGATCGTGCCGGTGTCGGCGCTCACCGGCCGCGGCATCGACGAACTCAAGAGCAAGCTCCTGACATTGGGCGAAAGCGGCAAGGCGACGACGGGCTTCGCGCGGCTTGCGGTCGATCGCTGCTTCGTGTTGACCGGTGCCGGCGTGGTCGTGACCGGCACCATCCACGCCGGCGAGATCAAGGTCGACGATCGGGTCATGCTGACACCGTCGGGCCTGGAGGCACGGGTGCGCTCGCTGCATGCCCAGAACCGGCCGGCTGAGATCGGCCGTGCGGGCGAGCGTTGCGCCCTCAATCTGGTCGGGCCGCGCCTGTCGAAGGACTCCATCAAGCGCGGCGATTGGGTGGTCGACCCGGAGCTGCATGCGCCGGCCGACCGCCTCGACGTGCGGCTCAGCCTGCTCGCCTCGGAAAGCCAGCCGCTCAAGCACTGGTCGCCGGCGCATGTCCATCTCGGATCGGCGCATGTCATGGGTCGTGTCGCCCTCCTGGAGGCAGACAAGCTCGCGCCGGGGACCGCTTCGCTCGCCCAGCTCGTGCTCGACGAGAAAGTGGGAGCGCTGGCCGGCGATCGGGTCATCCTGCGTGATCCCTCGGCGGTGCGCACGATCGGCGGCGCCGTCGTCGTCGATCCGTTCGGCCCGCCGCGCAACCGCCGCGCCGAGCGGCGGCTGGCCGAGCTCGCAGCCTTGAGCACGCCCGACGCCGAAGTGCTGTCAAAGCTGCTGCGTCTCGAGGTGGGCGTCGTCGAGACCGCTCGGTTCGGTCGGGCGCGCAACCTCCGGCCGGTCGATGTCGATGCGCTGCTGGCAGCGGCCGACGGCACCAAGCTCGAGGGCTTCGGCTTCCTCGCCGAGACGCTGGCAGCGGCGCGCCAGGATATCGTCGATACGCTGAAGGCCCATCACGAGGCGAAGCCCGATGCGCCGGGTCTGCAGCCCGAGCGCCTGCGCCTGGCGCTGCAGAAACGCTGGCCGCCCGGCGTGTTCAAGGCGCTGGTCGATCAGGAGGTCAAGGCGCGCGCCGTCATGGTCGACGGCGCGTTCCTGCGGCTGCCCGGCCATTCACTGACCTTGGGCGCGCGCGACGAGGGACTGTGGAAGAAGATCTCGGCTGAGCTGGTGCGTGAGCGCTACCGGCCACCCCGCGTGCGCGACTTCGCCGGCGCCTATGCGGTGCCGGAGCCCGAGATGCGCCGGCTCCTGCAACGGCTGGCCAAGGTCGGCCGCGTCGTCGAAGTGGCGCCCGATCAGTTCTTCCTGCGCCCCGTCGTGGCCGAGATGATCGGCATCGCGCACGGCTTCGGCCGCGAGTTCACGGCTGCCGAGTTCCGCGACAAGCTCGATAACGGCCGCAAGGTGGCCATCCTGATCCTGGAGTTCTTCGATCGCCATGGCATCACGGTCCGGCGTGGCGACCTGCGTCGTACCGTCCCGCAGAAGCTCGAGCAGTTCGGCCCGGTCACGGGGAGATGACAGCGCCGCGATTCTGGTCAATCATCGGCGGTGGAGGAGAAGCGCTCCCGGTGGGGCGGCTGGCCTTCAAAGCCAGAGAGGGCCGTTAGCCGGTTCTTAGTGGGTTCGACTCCCACTCTCTTCCGCCAATTCCCATCCGATAGCATCCCGGAATGCCCGATATAGCCCGACAAAACGGGCACTTTTCCCATTCCGCAGTCCGATTCGGGCCAAGGTGGTCCACTGGAAGTTACCCCGGCTTTTGGGGTAACTTTCGGGGTAACTTTTTCGAGGCGCTGGAGTTACCCCGCCATGCTCACGGACACACTGATTCGCAAGGCTGCGACGCCCGCCAAGCCCACCAAGCTCAGTGACGAGCGCGGGCTCTACCTCCTGCTCGCGCCATCCGGCGGCAAGTGGTGGCGCTTCAAGTACCAGTACGCCGGCAAGGAAAAGCTCCTGTCGCTCGGCACCTATCCCGACGTCTCGCTGGCCAAGGCGCGGCGGGCCCGCGACGACGCCCGGGCGATGTTGGCCGACGGTGTAGACCCCTCGGCTCAGAAGCAGGACGAGAAGCGCGCCAAGGCCGAAGCCGCCGCCAACGACTTCGCCACAGTGGCCCGCGAATGGCTGGAGAACGTCAAGCCGAAGTGGGCAGCGGTTTACCATTCCGACACGGCCAAGCGCTTCGAGGCGTTTGTCTTTCCGGCCCTGGGGCGCCGTCCAATTGCCGCAATCGCGCCCAAGGAATTGCTGCCGGTCCTGCGCAAGATCGAGGCGCGCGGCACCATCGAGACGGCCCACAAGGTGGCCCGGGCCTGCGGGCAGGTGTTCCGCTACGGCATCGCCACTGGGCGGTGCGAGCGCAATCCGACGACCGATCTGCGTGGCGCGCTGAAACCCCGCCCGAAGGTCAAGCACATGGCGGCCCTGCCGGCGTCCGAGTTGCCTGATTTCCTCCGCAAGATCGATGCCTATGACGGCGAGGTGCAGACCAAGTTGGCGCTTCGGCTGCTAGCCCTGACGTTCGTGCGCACCAACGAGCTGCGCGGCGCGACCTGGGCCGAGCTCAACCTCGACAAGGCGGAATGGATCATCCCTGCCGAGCGCATGAAGACCATGCAGCCGCACCACGTTCCTCTTTCCCGGCAGGCTGTGGAGGCGTTCCGGACGCTGCAGACAATGAACGGCAAGTGGCCGTGGGTTTTCGCCGGCCGTGCGCCGACGACGCCCATGAGCAAAAACACCGTTTTGTTCGCGCTCTATCGCCTGGGCTACCACGGACGCATGACCGGCCATGGTTTCCGTGCGCTGGCTTCGACTGCGTTGAACGAGATGGGCTACCGCCCTGACGTGATCGAGCGGCAGTTGGCGCACACGGAAAAGAACGCCGTGCGGGCGGCGTATCATCGGAGCCAGTACCTCGAAGAGCGCAAGACGATGATGCAGCAATGG
>Ga0194131_10006882_pt1 | contig 15577 bp, 10 predicted proteins | sample TA2KigO120mmetaG_FD_148631 | JGI IMG/M metagenome (GOLD analysis project Ga0194131, IMG submission 148631) | Freshwater microbial communities from Lake Tanganyika, Tanzania - TA2015053 Kigoma Offshore 120m | ecosystem: Environmental > Aquatic > Freshwater > Lake | place: Tanzania: Lake... | reverse complement strand
GGCCTGTCGGATCGTTAATCTGCATCGAAGCAACGCCTACTACCGATCGCGTAAAGACCCGAAGGTTGAACTGCGGGCACGGATGCGCGAGCTAGCCCAGGTCAGGATCCGATACGGATATCGACGCCTGCACATCTTGCTGCGGCGCGAGGGCTGGAAGCTTGGGAAAGACCAAGCGTATCGGCTCTACACTGCAGAGGCGCTGCAATTACGCAGTAAGCGACCGAGACGTCGAAAGATGCCCGTCGGCCGCCGAGAGCGTTACGTTCCAAAGAGAGCCAACCAAGCATGGTGTATGGATTTCGTCGCCGATCAGCTTGTGGATGGAACACGACTCCGCGTTCTCACCATCGTCGATGTGTTCACGCGCGAAGCGCTGGCCATTGAGGTGGGTCATCGACTTCGGGGGGAGGATGTCGTCAGAGTCTGCAACCAGCTCGTTGAAAGTCGTGGTGCGCCAGTCAGGATATTTGTAGACAACGGCAGCGAGTTCTCCGGGAAGCTTTTCGATCTCTGGGCTTACCACCACAAGGTTCACATCGACTTCAGTCGCCCAGGCAAGCCCATCGACAATTGCTTTATCGAATCATTCAATGGCTCACTGCGCGACGAGTGCCTGAACGTGAACTGGTTTGAAACCATTGACGAAGCAAGGGTAAAGATCGAATCTTGGCGGGTCGATTACAACGAGAGTCGGCCTCACCAGGGTCTCAACGACATGGCACCAATCGAATATGCGCGGAAAATGGCTTCGAGAACGGTTGAACAGAGTGTAATCAACGCCGGAAACTAACTCTGAAGATGGCCCGAGAAGTTCAAGCGGCTCAAAACTCGTGGACCATCCGAACGCGATGGTCCGAATTTCTTGAGCTGGCACACGGGTTTGTAACGAGCACGCCGATCGCAGATCCGACGCTCGAGATCGCGCCGCAGTTCCCGTGTGTGACGGTCGCTGATGGGGTGATCTGGCAGATTGAGCATGACCGAATTCTCGGGAGGGTCCACGAGCGGGGAGAAGCGTCCCTCCTATCCTGAATTGGTTACGGGGCGGCGAGGTTGAGGAGATCGTCCGCGCGATGAACGGGCCTACGTCGCTCTATTCGGATCGCCGAATCGTTCGAGCTCCTATAGATGAGAATGCCGGGGTGGGCTGATTCGGTGGACTTCGGGGGTAACATGTCTAGAGCCAATACGTTTTCGTGCCTGTTGGTCATGCTGGCGGCGGTGGTTGTGGCGGCGGCTCCTCAGGCGCGGGGGCAAGCCGCATCGATGAGTGCGTCATCGGAGCAGATCGCGGTTGTTCGGACGGCGTTCGCTGGAAAAGAGCCCGCGCCGCTGGGTGCCACCGCCGAAGCCCTCAAGATGCCGGAGGCTCTTGTCGCGAGTGCGTTATCGCACGTACAAACTCATGGCGTGAGCGCTATCCATTTTCAGGCGATCTGGAAAAGCATCGAAACTTGGGGCGATGCGGCGAGAATCATCATCAAGGGTCCGAAACTTTTTGAGATTTAGGGGCCGGTCGGACGAGGCGAGCCCTCGACCCGAAGCAAGTTCTTCAATCTTCACCGAGAAGGACCGGGACTCGCCGGCCATCTTCGACCCGATCTCTACGCATCGATCTATCTGCTCGAGATCCCTGGCGCCTCGACGACGCTCCGTGGCATCGTCTTTTTCGATCAGTCTGGAGATGCCGTGTTTTCGGTTTACGTGCTAGGGGAAGGCGTCCCAGCGCCGGAAGCCGTAGTCGTACAATTCAAGGCGACCTCTGCGCTCATCCGAGCCTTGCCACGACTCTGTATAAAGCACAGCTAATAGGTGTTATCGACTTGAGTCCTCGACACTTTATGCAGACGTGGTCGGGCGCCCAAAGCGTCTGGGCGAACGATGTTATTCATCGAGGCGGCCGCTGACGGCTAAACTTGTGCCTTCACTGAGATAAAGCTCAGTGATCGACTGACCAATATTACTGGTCGCTCCGATGACAATTGCGACCTTACCGCCCAGTTCGCCGCTGCGATGGTTCATTCGAAGTTCGCTTCAGTCCAAACACTTCCCGGAATTCCTAATCGCACAGTCCTCTTAATGCAGGAGAAGAATCCCGCTTGCTGCTCAAAGATAATGTGTGATACCTACACCACCCCATCAACACGGTAGAACTGCACGGTGAAATGGGCTGTCTTAAGTCAGCTCGTCGTTCGAGGAGCTCAATGACCGACGATCCCACACTGCGACAAATCGTCGTATCAGCCGATTCTCCTTTGCCGAATACTTAGGGGTGAGTATCATCGAATCTCAGGCTTAATGATGAGCGTCTGCTCGCCACGGGATAGTTTCTTTTGCTGCTCTCGATCAGCTTTTCTGTCGTAGTTTGGGTTTGGGATCGTAAAAGACTTATTCGAGGTAGCACCCGCGCGAGTGATTCCGACCACAGTCATCACAAGTCCCGTATCGGTTGATATGACGTCGCCCTGGAGCTGACATGTATATGTTTGTCCAATGACGACGGCAGAGATCACACAAATGGTTTTGGGACCACCGACAGCGTTACGACCTAAGCCGATTTCAATCTCTGAGAAGCTAGTCCTCGGCTTCACAGAGATCACAGCGGTTGCGGGACTAGCGTGAATGACCCTAATCGATGCCCCCAGCTCCTCCGCATCAGGCATTTGGTGGGCTACAGCTTGGTTATTTGGAGTAAACGCACAGCCAATGAGAAAAAGAGATAATGAAAAAACTACTAGTTTCGACATGGCTATTTCTCCCGTCTTTACTGCGCTGTGAATGTCCAGCAGGTTTCTGCTGGGGGCGAGTAGTCACCGCAAAAATTGTTAACGCTATCGATGGTGGAACGAGAGACAACACTACATTCGCCAATGTAGCCCCATGTACCGCCGCTTGGAATAACAATTGAGCCTGTTGTTAGCGATGAACTATTACGAATAATTCCAGCAACCCTCGGTGCATTGACAAAAATATACGGTGTGGTTCCCGCTGCGCCGGTGACACTGTACCGACGACTGGTGATACCATCTCCGTCGAATCTCAGGTATCGCCTATTCGAGAGCTTGTTGTATTCGGCTTTTTCGCCAGTCGAACACACGCTTGTCGTTCCAGTAGTTGATATTCGTGTTATGACGGGAAAAGTCTGCGCAAAGGTTCGATTTCCTAAGACAGACTCCTGATCGCCCCAAACGTTATTGCCCGCGAAAGTGATTTTTGAATCAGTGCCAAGAGCGTCAATGGCTCCCGTTAGGGAGGGGTTTTGTTGCTTTAAAATCGCTCCATACGCCCATGGATTTGAGACCCAAGGTCCATTGATCCATTCCGTCGAAAAGTAGGGTGCAAGAATTTGAGCGGGTGTGAGTTTCGTCGATCCTGTGGGATCAAAGAGTTTCCATTTCAAGGAGGATATCGTTCGCTCTTGGAACCAGCCTTGCGTAGAGGCTTCGATGACTTGACTGTAGTCCCGTCTGCTCACTCGGAAGTTAGCACCCTGGGGGAAAATTCGTTCGGTAATAGGTGATTTTGTGATCATCAAAGGGATTCCTGTAGCGACACCTTCGTGTAGCGAAAGTGTGAAGTCTTGCCACTCTCCGACGGTGGAATGAGAGCCTGCAGGCGTAGTCTTTCTCATCAGCCAGCGCTGAGAATAGTGAACCATCTCATGAATAAGAATTAATGGATCTTGCTCCATGATCTCAAAATCCTGGGATCCGCTGAGGTAGATGTATGGTTCGCTTATGAAAGCTCCTGTTTTTTTCTCGACGCCGTTGGCATCTAATGCGCGATACCCTGATGCAGAGTAAGCACCCGAAGAGGGAACAATACCCTCGTCCAATCGATATTCTCCCTCGTTCCCACCCCCTTTATTAGAGGGAGACCAGACAATAGACAAGTGTGGTTGATCTCCTCGGCTGACAGAATTCCGCGCATCCGATAGAAACTGCTGATGCGTAGAAACATAGTCGATTATGGCGTAAGCACCACTCTCGCGTCTCGAGTCCACTAATTTTTTTGTATCACGATCATATCCGAGGGGTATCACTATCGTTACCGACTGTTTTGCGCGCCGCGTATCAGGCGTAAATTCTGCAGAAGAATTTACGTACGGACGATATCGTTCCCTAACAGTTTCGGCGGACGTATTGACAGGATTCCGATTGTTCAGGACCGCGATCTCAACACCGTCCACTGTCAGTGTCTTCGATGTAAGAGTTGGTGTGTATTTCCGAGAGGGGTCTAAACCTGAGAAGGTTACCTTTCCTTCTCTATCGGTGTACCTCGATGGAACTGCGGCGCCTGAGCTTGTTCTAAGCTCGGTGAAGCCCCGCGCCAACGGGCGTCGAGAGGGAGATTCGAAATTAGGTCGTCGGGTAGCAGGGGTTGTGGATTCATCAAGAACGCTAGGGCCCACCGTTTCGTACTGAACAGTTAGGGTGAGATCAAAGGTAGCGGAAACGATCACCTGCGCCGTTGCACGCACGGGATCGAAAAAGGGATTTTGACACTCAATTGAAAAAGTCGTCGTTTGAGTCAACGGCGTTGAAACTTGCTTACCGGTCAAGGCGATCGACTCAGCGATGCCAGCTGTCCCCTTACATGACTTCGTATTCTGCGATGCCCACGACAACTCAACGGTACTATTTGTGAGAATCTCGGCATCGCTAGGTGTGAGCGTTGCGGTGGGAGCGCTCCATGCCGTTACAGAAACGCTGGAGGACGAAGCGGGCGCTGTAGAACCTGAACATGAGATGGAGAAAGTTGTGGTTTGAGTAACTGGAACAGACTTCGAGCCTGACGTCGTGATAGACCCTGTCCAATCCGAACTGCCCGATGCTGTGCAAGCCGTTGCGTTGGAGGAGCTCCATTGCAGCGTGGTGGTTCCGCCTGAGCGCACCTCGGTAGCGGAGGACGACAACGACGAACTTGGCGGGGGAAGTGGATTTGATCCTCCGCCACCACCACAAGCGGCGAGTAGAAACCCGAGAAAACATAGAGAAAAGATACTTCTGATCCTCATCTGGTTCATACTCTATCCCCATTAAGTACGTTGGCTCGAAAAAAATAATGCTAACTCAAGTTTCCATGCAATAAACGCTCAATCCAAGTTTACTGACGCCGGACGTATGAGCTGGTGCTTCCTTGAGATTCATACTTTTCATATTTGCCGACTATTGCTGTAACCTCGCTCTTAGAGTCTGTGCTCAGGGTCGAGACGAGTAAACAGATGGCTATCCATTAAAAAGAACTTTCCGAGGGAAATATTGCTCTGGAGGCTGAGATCAAGCGGCTCTCGCAAGACTGATGGGCCGATAGGTTAAGACGAGCTACTGCGAGAACCACTTCATCGGCTAGAGAAGGGTGAGCTTTCGGGAATACTCTCCGAAAGGCAGAGAGGTTTACAGGCGGCGCCTTACGCTACTCAGTGCGACGGAGTGATACGTCCCAGAAATTACACCGCGCCGTATTAACGCCGTCCTGTTCGCGGACTGCGCCGGCCTCAAGCACGAGGTGGTTATCACGCGCCGTTTGGTACGGAGTCCACAGGGACAGTGCGCCGCCGCCCGGTTGTCCGCCGGCGGCAACGTTACCCCAGTAGCGCTGCATGTCCGTAGCGAGGGCGAATTCGGCGACAGTCGGCCGGTAGCCTCGTACGTCGAGCACACCGAAAAGATATAGCAGCTCGAGGCCGTGGAAGGCACCGAAGGGTTGAGATTCTGTGGCGTCTGGTACTTCCGTAAAGTGGTATCGAAATACCAACGGCGTCTGGGCTGCTGCGAGCGTCCGCGCGATCGTGCGTGCTGGACAGACGAACCTGATATCTGAGGTAAGGGCGATGTAAGCGCGGCGTGCCGAGCCAAACTCGGCAGCGGAGTAAAGCGCCGCGATTTGGGTGCGAACTGTCGAGCTTGGAAATGCCGCTAAGAGAGCAGCGTCGAAATCTCGTTGCGTAAAGGTCAGGGGTACTGAGCGCCCGAGTTCATCACCGTTAGCTCCAACGATTGTCGGCACGCGGTTATGTGCAGCGGCTCGGATTTGCGCAAGCGGTGACATGGGCAGAAGAGAGTCATCAACGCTTGGACCGAAGGGTGGTATCGGTCCGCCGACGCTTGCGACTGCCGGGAGCGCGGCGAGAATTTCGGCGACGCTCCGACTACGCAAACACGCGATCACGTCGGATGCACTCGCACAGCCGGCGTTCCTCGCAAGTGTGACTCCGGAGCTCAGCGCTTCCTCGCGCGTATCGGCAATACAGCCGCCGCTTTGCATGATAGCAGCGTCGAATAGGCCCGCGGCCGCAGGGCTCGCAAGTAATGCGCAGATATTGACAGCGCCAGCTGATTCTCCAAATACCATAACGCGGTCACGATTCCCGCCAAAAGCACCGATCTCGCGCTCGACCCAACGCAGCGCCGCGATCAGATCCTCCAGCCCGTAGTTACCAGCACGGGCATCCGCTGCCTCTGAGTCAAGTGCTGGATGCACCAGCCAGCCTAAAGCGCCGAGTCGGTACTGTACGGTGACTACGACATTGCCGCTGATCTCAGCGAGCGCGCGGCCATCATATAAAACGCGACCACCTTCAACTTCCTCGCGTGCTGAACCCTGCACGTTACCGCCGCCATGGATGAACAGCATGATGGGCGCCCGAGTGCCACCGAAAGCCGCTCTGGGTGTCCAAATGTTTACCGCGAGGCAGTCTTCATTACCGGATACGACACCGTTAACCGTTTGTGGGCAGATGGGTGCGTAGTCGGTGGCTGCAACGACAGTTGTCGGACAGGTCGGTGCAGTTGGAGCACGCCAGCGTAGTACACCGACCGGCGGCGCAGCATAGCGAATGCCGAGGAAGCGCCAGGTGTTAGCGGCTTCGACACCTTGATAATCGCCGCAGCTGGTCCGAGCGAGGCCAGGTGTCGTTACCGGGGGCACCGGCGAGAGCACCGTCACATTGGTCGACCCGCCGCCACCTCCACACGCGGCGATGAAAAGGGCGGTAAATGTGACGACTGGTATGATTCTGGAGGTCAGACAGCCCATACGCTTAATTCGCACTAGGCTCGAGCGCCCGGTTTTATCAACACTTATGAGTCTTTGCATTCTAGCGACACGCGTAAAAAATTGTGCGTCCTAAGCGCTATCAAAAATTTTGAGCGTCGTGAGATCCGACCGTTTCGTAAATCGCTGGTCGGAGGTTCAAATCGCTAACCCGATGCCGGTTTCAAGGGGCTAAGTTCTCAACGCCAGCCCGCCGAGCGTCCTATACATCGGCAAAATTGGATAAGGTTTGGACAAGCCTCGGACGTCGTCATCGCCGCCAGCTTAAACTGTTAGTCAGTTGGATGCCGCTTGCCCACATTTTTTTAAAATTATACAAATAGCTTAGCCTGTTCTTTCACAGTCGCTAGCATATTGTGCGCACCATTCCTACGATTCATGCTTAGGATGTTGCCCAAATCTAATTCTTCCATAAGATTGCGTTCGTTATTAGTAATGTCGTGTGGGCTGCTACCAGAGTAGATATCACTGATCAGCGTCACCGTGCCTTTCACAATCGCTGCGTCACTATCCGAAAAATAGTTGACTACACCGTTTTCAAATTTGGGTACAAGCCATACTTGGCTCAAACAGCCCTTTACCTTAAAGTTATCCAGTCTAAATTCTTCTGGAAAGGGCTGTGCTCGCCTCGCCAAGCTTATGAGATATTTGTAACGATCTGTGTTGTCAGAGAATGTATTGAGTATGTTGCAATAATGATCGACCTTTTGGTCTATTGAAGACATCGTTACACTCCGAGTCACCACGCCGAAAGATACAGCACCCCGAAAATCATTTGAGAGCATAGATCTTAAGAGCGTTTGTCCGCAAGCGAGTGCGAATTCTTAGGATACGGAGTCCACCTCACGGCTGTCTCTTAAAACCAGTTCAGGAGCCTCGTCCAAAGTGTGTTGGGCTTGTTTGTGGACGAACGATATCAAAAGATTCGGGGACAAGTCGGGGAATGCTCTGGGAGAGGACAGAGAATCACAACCCTCATTACTGAAACGCTTCTGATACTCTAATCAAAAAAACATGAGCCAGTATTTTTGTCTTCAAGACAGAGGGTATCGAGGATGGCGAAGCAGAGATAAGCGACTGAGGGGAACATCCATAAGCTTCGGGAGGCCGGTGCGGTAATGAAGGTAGTGGTACCGGACGCTGTGCGATGGCCTTTACCCGAGTGATTCCTGAGTCCCGACGCGTTACCGATTTTCCGTATTTTTCCGTACAGCCATTCAGCCGTCTTGTAAGTCTTTAATTCTTGGCGCGCCCGGCGAGATTCGAACTCACGACCCCTGCCTTCGGAGGGCAGTGCTCTATCCAGCTGAGCTACGGGCGCGTTGCAGAGGCATTATATCGGAGCGGCTTGAGGGAGGTGGATGGTGATGAACAGACGTATGATGTTTTGGACGGGCGTGCTGTGGGCGGTTCCGCTTTGCGTTCGGGCGGATGGATCCGACCTCCTCGAGATCAAGCTTCGAGGTATGCTTACGGACTTTCGTGGTGTGGTTTCGTTGTATGCCCGCAACCTCGATACGGGCCACGAGGTCGGCATAGATCCCGACCGCCGTGTTCGTACGGCCAGCACTATAAAACTTCCGATCGCGTGTGCATTGGCAGCGGAAGTCGAGGCGAAGCGGGCGCGGTGGGATGAGCGTCTTGTGATCCGTACACAAGACAAAGTATCCGGATCGGGAGTACTCACCGACTTCTCGGATGGAGAAACCATCAGCCTGCGCGATGCCCGAACGATGATGATCATCATCAGTGACAACACTGCGACCAACCTGATCCTCGATCGAATCAGCACTGATCGAGTCAATGATTTCATACAATCTTTGGGGCTTACGCACACTCGCTCGATGCGCAAGATCCGTGGAGATGGTACTCAGCTCAAACCTGCGGAGGGTTGGAGTCGGGAGGGGGATAAGCCTGAGAACAAGCGGTTCGGCATCGGCGCATCCACCCCTCGGGAGATGGTCCGTCTGCTCGAGATGCTGGAGCAAGGCAAGGTGGTGAGCACAGCTCATTCAAAAGAAATACTCGCCGTACTTGAACGTCAGCAGTACAAGGACGCCATCGGGCGTTACAGCGGCGAGTGGCGAGTGGCGAGTAAGTCCGGTGGCCTTGATGCTCTTCGAAGCGATGTGGGTATCGTCTACACGCCACAGGGTCGTATTGCGATAGCCATCACGATCGACGATATGCCTAAGGTCGATTATTCGCCAGATAACGTCGGTTTGAAACTCATGGCTGAACTGGCGCGGGTTTTGATCGTCGAACTTAACTAGTTTGCGTGCGTCGAAGCGATCGACGCTATGCCAAGCCGGCAATCAACATCAACAGAGTCCTAAGATCGAGCGAGCCGCCTCCGCCACGAGATGCGGTCACCGCGATCATGACGCTTTGCGGAGCACTGGTCACGAGCCCGTCGCTGGCGGTTACCGTGACCGTAAATGTTCCCACCGTGGCGTTCGGCCAAGAACATTCACCCGTTCTAGTATTCAGCGTGGCTCCCGATGGGATGCCCGTCGCACTGTAGGTGAGTGGATCGTTGTCCGGATCAGTGGTTGATGCCCTGAGGCTCACCGTGTTTCCAGCGGATGCGGGGATTGCTGGTAAGGCAGCGAGTACCGGAGTGCCGTTCGGCTAAAAATCTACAAAGCGCGACGCGTTCTGCATCACGACGCTATATCGGTTCGGTGAGCCGCAGTACATGTGAAAGCGCAGCGGTGGGACGACGATAGATGAGTCCCTCCCCTGCACGACTCGATAGCGACTCGAGCCGAGAGCTTGAGGGCTGCGGAAGACGGCCCGTTGCCAAATCGTCGCTAAAACGAGCGATAGGCTGGGTAATCGGAAGATCTAGTGCCCGCTGCGGCTCAGCGAAGGTAAGTAGTTTTGCGTACGATTGAGGGCTTGCGGACAGCGAGTTTGGCACGCCTAAAAATATCGATAGTGATCCGACAAGAGGGGCGATGACGATGGGAGTCCGATGGCTCAAAAGAGTCCCGGGATTTCACGCTGAGCTGGGGTCGGCCGCCCCGACACGGGGACCGGCTCGAGCTGCAGGTCGGCGTCTTTGGAGATGGTCGTGCGTTGACCGATGTTTGAGGCCTCAGCAGCCTGAGCGGTTGTGGCGGGGATCGGAGTGCAGGCTCGGCCCTGTAACCAGTCGAGGGCTTGTCGGGTCGAACCTTCCGAGGCGGAGCCGAGGGCTTGAGAGAAATCATCGTTGGCCCGACAGCTTGCCTTGACTGCCTCCGCGAGTCCGTTGAAGTAGGCATCGGACCCTGCTGAGTTCCGAGTGGTGAACGCGAGCACTCGAAGTCGGTCGTCACAGGCTGCGTTATCCGCTGCGATTTGACCGACGGGTTTGCCGAAAGTGTTGCCACCAATGAGCGCGAGGCGATCATTGAGGTACGGAATGAAGCTGTTGATCACGAGTTCACTCGCTGAGGCTGAGGATGACGTTGTGATGAAGGCCAGTTTAATCGGGGATATCGATTCTGGTTGAGGTGAGAACTGCTTCAACGAATTTTGTGAGGACTTGGAGCTACGATAAACCGTCTCCGAGAAGGTTTCGGAGGTTTGACGATTACCGCCCAGCAGATCGCCCATGGTCTGAGCGACCCTGACGAGCCCGCCACCGTTGTAGCGGAAATCGATGACGACTTCGGTGATGCCGGCAGACCTAAATTTTGCGAACTCTTCCTTTAGGCGAGTGCTCGCCGAATCCACAATAAACGTACGCAAATTGATATAGCCGTATCGCTTACCACCCTCGTCGATGATACGAGCACCATGTCGAGGGGATAGGGGCTCCAACGAATAGTCGGCTTTTGAGACGGTCACATTACGTACAGTAGATCCACGCGCGATCCGCAGCACGCGAGTGAGACCAGCTGTACTCGGACCGAGCGCATTAGAAACGCCTTGACGACCTTCGGCAGCCAAGATGTCGGAGACCTTGCGCAAATCGTTAGCAGACGTGCCGATCTCTATGATTTCATCACCGCGGTCAATGCCCGCAGTGCTGTACGCCGGTGCAGTTTCATAGGCTTCGAGGATAAACACCCGACGCGCTGTCAAATCATAGTACAGAAGGATCCCGAAGCCGGCCGTCGAGCCTGAATTGATCAGAGCGTTTTCCTGTGCGATCGATGTAATATAGGTGAAGTCACGATCTTTGTTTTGTAACTTGGCTGTCGCGATCATTGCACTTATGAGTGCGTCGATCGAGTTGTAGTTCGCGATATTGATGCTCTGCGGCAGTGTTTCGGGGTAGAGATACCACTCGTTCATCTGCGAGACGACCCAGTTCTGGCGATTCGCCAGCGAGCATGCCGAGCCGGTGGCGCCACCGCCCCCACTGGTATTTCCACCACCACCACCACCGCCACCGCCACAGGCTGAAACGAGTAGAGCGATGATTAAAGAACAAACGACGTTTTTAGTGGGAGGTGCTGAGGGAGTTTCCATACGCCATTGTAGGGTTAAATGATTTCAACTTGTAGATAACGTTCGTAAAGCCCCCACAGACTCTTCGACGGCGATGATGGTCGTGTCCTTGCCCTTCGGCAGGGCGGCTTGGGAAATCTCGAATCCCTCGGCTGTCAAAGACGTAGAGCCGGTAATTCGGCCAGTGATATCGATTCGGAGCGAACCATCACGAACCTTGAGGGTCTCGGGTCGAGGGGAAATACCGTCTGTCGCCGGTGGAAGCGCACTCTCCTGCCGATGGGCGAGGGTAACGCAGCTCTCCGGACGCAGACACGCCTGACGGGGCGGATACCGCTACGATCCGTACGCGCCGAGTGTCGGCAGCGAATGGATCCTCTTTGTCGGCCGTGGGGGGTCGACGAGATCAACCCAAATCGCATCGCCGGGTACGGTGACGCCCTTGTGCAGGCTTTCGCCGTGCGGTCCCGTCTCGTCGAGTCTGAAAACCGGATCACGCGCGCCGCCTGAGAGTCGCGCGCTCGAGGCTCAGCGAGCCTTCTCCGAGTTGGCGAGGTCGTTAATGAGGCTCAACATCTGTTGAATGCCTCCAGACATGCTGACATCCGTGGAGAAACGACCATTGACCGCCATGAACGGGGTGCCCTCTGCCCGATACCGACGAACGATATCGTCTGCCTGACGCAGCTTGGTGCTGACCCACATGGAGTTCCAGGCATCGCGGAACGCTTTTTCCTGGATCCCGTTTTGCTTCGCCCAGTCGGCCATGACCTCCAAGGCGGAGGCCTCGTCGCGACCCAGAAGGCCGTTACCCGTACGGAAGATGGTGTCGAAAACTTTTGTATGAAGACGTTCGTCCTGCTTTAGTGCTTGCAGCGTGTAGAAGAGACGCGCATGCAATTTAGACCCCGCGTTCCAGGTGACCGGAACACGAACGAACTCGACATGAGCGGGCTTGCCGTTTTTCTCCCAACGCTCAAGGAAAGGATCGAGCGTGTAGCAATGGCTGCAGCCATACCAAAAAATTTCGATGACTTCGACCTTGCCCGGAGCAACGTTGGTTGGAATCGCAGGGGAGATCCGGCGATAGTGGCGACCCTCTTGCCAGCGCGAGAGACCTTGAGCGGTACCTTGCGCCTCCGCGGTGATCGACGCGATCGACGTACTGATCAGCGCGACACCTACGACAGCCAACCATACTGCTCGAAGGGCAATCATCAACGTAGACCCTGGATGTAGCTCGCCAACGCCTTTTTATCCTCTTCGGTGAGACGCTTGGCGATCGTCGACATCATGTGTCCGTTACGTGATTTGGTTGGTGTGCCAGTTGCGACATCGACGTAACGTTGGTCATTGTAGTAGTCGAGCAATTGCTTGTGCGTGTATGCAGAGTGCTGCGCGCGCAGTGCTGGGTAACCAGCCGTTACGTTACCGAGCCCTCTCGGGCCATGGCACGAGGTACACGATGGAATGTTGCGGGTGCGATCGCCTCCTCGGTATAGCGCTTCGCCCACCTTGTAGTTAAAGGGGTCTGCCTCAAGCCCGTACGGCCTCTGTGTGGCGAAGTAAGCCGCGAGATCAGCGATGTCTTCGTCGGTGAGCGCCATGGCGAGCGGGTACATCACCAAGTTGTTACGGTGACCGGCGCGGAACAAGCGCAGTTGTTCTTCGGTGTATGCAGCCCCTTGGCCAGCGAGGTTGGGCCACTCCGGATTGACACTGTTACCGTTCACGCCGTGACAGGCCGCGCAGATCGCCGCTTTGGTCGCCCCAGATTCAGCGTTACCTTTGGCAAGCGCTGCGGGAGTCAGGAGGACGGCGAGGGCGGCGGTAGTCAGGACGGCAACGACGGACTTGGCGATAAACATTTCTCACGGCTCCGAACGTGGATTTACCACTTGAGAGTTTACACTATCGACCCTTTTTCGTGCCTGAGCGGGCGGTCCCGGCGTGTCGCGTTTTCCCGAGGCGGATTTCATTCTGAGCGTGGCGGCACCGATCCAGTTTCCAGCCGATACGGGGGCGGAGGTGGCGTTTGCGGGTCGCTCCAATGCCGGTAAATCAAGCGCCATCAATGCGATCTCTGGCCGCAAAGCCTTGGCCAGAACCAGCAAGACCCCAGGACAGACCCGGCTGCTCAATTACTTCGAGCTCGAGGCGGGACACCGGATCGTCGACCTGCCCGGGTACGGGTATGCCGACATTCGCACCGAAGAACGTCGTAAGTGGGTACCGCTGCTCGACGCCCTTCGCGAGCGCAAGAGTCTGAGGGGGCTGCTTTTGGTCGTTGATTGTCGGCGTGGCCTTCGGGACGAGGATCTGGGACTCATCGAGTGGGCCGACCCGTCGCGCCGCCGAATCCATGTGCTGATCGCCAAGGCAGACAAGCTCAACCAAGCGGAGCGCGCTGCGGCCTTGCGTGAGTCGCAGGCAGTGCTCGGCGAGGCCGCGACGGCGCAGTTGTTCTCGGCTCATTCGGGGCTAGGCGTCGAGGAAGCTCGCAATCGGCTCGATGAGCTATGGGCGAATGCCCAGGGATAAAAAAATCCCCGGAAACCTTGCGGTAACCGGGGCAGACGAACCCGGCACAGGTCTCATGGCCGGGAACCCGCTCAGGGAGGGCTGAAGCGGGGAACGCTTTACGCTCCACGATTAAGACTCACTGAGACCTGAAATAGTTCAGAAATTAAAATGTATAAAAATCAATGAGTTGAGGGGATTTCTGTCGCGTGTTCGCAGCAGTAAACAGGGTCAGTGGGCTTCATCCCAGTTCTGGCCGATTCCCACGTCGACCTTGAGCGGTACACACAGCGCCCCACGTCCCGCGTCAATCATACAGCGGCGTACGGCATCAGTGACCGCAGCGACGGCCTCTTCGCGCACTTCGAGTACGAGTTCGTCGTGCACCTGCATGATGAGCTGCGCTTTGCCTGCGGACTCGTACTCGCACCAAGCATCGACATGGATCATCGCAAGCTTGATGAGATCCGCAGCCGTCCCCTGCATCGGTGCGTTGATTGCACTGCGTTCGGCGTACTGCTGCAGCGCGCGATTACTCGAGCGGATGTCGGGCAGGTACAGACGACGTCCGAAGACGGTCTCGACGAAGCCCGCCTCCTTGGCCTGTTCGCGAGTACGATCCATGTATGCCTTCACGCCCGGATATCGCTCGAAATACAGATCGACATATCTTTGCGCGGAACTTCGATCGATGCCAAGTTGTTTGGCGAGGCCGAAGGCAGACATCCCGTAGATGAGTCCGAAGTTGATGGCTTTGGCCGACCGCCGCTGATCAGAAGACACCGAATTGAGCGACACCCCGAACACATCGGCCGCCGTGGCTTGGTGTACGTCGAGATTGGCTTCGAACGCGCCGAGCAGTCCTGCATCGGCCGACAGATGCGCCATGATGCGCAGCTCGACCTGCGAGTAGTCCGCGGCCAGCAGTACATGCTTTGGCGGAGCGATGAAGGTCTTGCGAATGCGACGTCCCTCAGGCGTTCGGATGGGAATATTTTGTAGGTTTGGATCGGTCGAAGAGAGTCGTCCGGTTTGCGCGACGGCTTGGTGGTAGGACGTATGGACGCGTCCCGTCCCCGCGTTCACCTGCAAGGGTAGTTTTTCGGTATAGGTGCTGCGCAGTTTCGCGATACTTCGATAATCGAGAATCAATCGCGGGAGCGCGTAGGCATCCGCAAGCTCCTCCAGTACATCCTCAGCGGTCGAGGGCTGGCCGGTAGGCGTCTTGCGTAAAACCGGAATCTGCATCTTCTCGAACAGAATTTGCTGTAACTGTTTCGGCGAGTCGAGATTGAAATCCGTGCCGGCCTCAGCATGCACTTCCGTTTCGAGCTCTTCGGCTCGATGCGCAAGCTCGCTACTCTGAAGACGCAGCATCTCTCGATCAATGAGTACGCCGCGTCTTTCCATACGCTGCAATACGCCGACGAGCGGCTGCTCGAACTCCTCGTAGAGACGCTTCAGCAGGGATTGATGTTCGATTGCGGGCCACAGCGTGCGGTGTAGTCGCAGCGTCACATCCGCATCTTCGGCGGCGTACTCGCCGGCGCGATCG
>Ga0194131_10006881_pt1 | contig 15579 bp, 13 predicted proteins | sample TA2KigO120mmetaG_FD_148631 | JGI IMG/M metagenome (GOLD analysis project Ga0194131, IMG submission 148631) | Freshwater microbial communities from Lake Tanganyika, Tanzania - TA2015053 Kigoma Offshore 120m | ecosystem: Environmental > Aquatic > Freshwater > Lake | place: Tanzania: Lake... | reverse complement strand
GTCCGGATTGTCGACGGTCGGGTCTACGTCAACGAGATTGCGCTGCACGACGACTACGTGCCCGAGGAGTTCCGGAGCCACGACGATTGGGGACCGATCACCGTCCAACCCGGTTACTACTTCGTCGTGGGCGACCACCGCAACAACAGCTCCGACAGCCGCCACTGGGGTCAGGTGCCGAAGAAGTACATCGTCGGCAAAGTCAACGTCCGATGGTGGCCGCTGCAAAAGGCCCGGATCTTCTGACGTTACCCCCCCCCGCCGCCGACGCGTGTCACGCACTGTGCCCGGATGCAAACCGCTGTGACTCTACCCTGCACCGTACTGATCGGGTCAGCGGAACTGCTGCCCGAGTTGAAGGGGCGAACTGGGAGCGACCCTGGAGAGCTGCTGCAGTTCACCGACGTGGATGCGCTCCGGGCGCTGGAGGCCATCACCGAGCGGCGGCCGTCAGTCATCGCGATCGAGAAGGAGTTCGCGGCCACGCCCCTCGGCTCCGCGCTGATCAACCGGATCAAGGCTGACCCGTCGCTCACGCACTCGGAGATCCGCATCGTCTCGCCGACAGCGGATCCGGTCAAGGTCACCAAAGGCAAGCCGGCCGAAGCCTCGTCGGTGCCGGCGGCACCGCTTGATCAGCGCGGCACGCGTCGGTCCCCGCGGTTTCGCATTGCTGGCCAGGTCGAGGTCCTCGTGGACGGGAATCTGGCGCTGCTGGTCGACCTCTCGGCGATTGGCGCGCAGGTGTTGTCGCCGACCGTGCTGAAGCCAATCAACGCGTTCGCATGGCGCTGTCCGACGAGCACAGCTCGGTTCGGTTCAACGCGAGCGTGGCCTGGGCGTCGTTCGAGATCCCGAGAAACGCCAATCCCCGCTATCGCGCCGGCATCGAGTTCATCGACGCCGACAAGGCCGCCGTCAACGCCTACCTCGCCAGACACAAGCAGGCGTGAGCGCTCTGGCGGTCACGCCTGCAACGTCAATGATCCCAGCGTCGCGTGAATAATGTCCTCGCGCAGAATCGTGTCACTGCGATCCGATCCCGTTGAGATGATGGCGGCCGAAACCCCCGACACGGCCTCGAGGCGCGCGACGTAGCGTTTGGCGGCGTCCGGCAGGTCGTGAAATCGGCGGATGCCCTTGGTAGGTCTCGTCCATCCGGGCATCGTTTCATAGACGGGCTCGCACGCCGCCAGCAGCGCCACGTCTGACGGGAACTCGGTCAATGTCCTTGAGCCCGACCGATACGCCGTGCAGATGTGGATCTCGGGGAGGCCGTCGAGCACGTCGAGCTTGGTCAGCGCGAGAGCGTCCAAGCCGTTTATGCGCGCGGCGTATCGTACCGCCACCGCATCGTACCATCCACATCGTCGGGGCCGGCCCGTCACCGCGCCGTACTCGTTGCCGCTGTCTCGGAGCCGCTGCCCCATGTCATCGGCGAGCTCCGTGGGAAGCGGCCCCTCGCCAACCCGGGTGGTATAGGCCTTGGCCACACCCATCACCGCGCCGACCGACCGCGGACCGATGCCGAGCCCGGTACAGGCTCCTCCAACGGTGGCGTTCGACGACGTCACGAAGGGATACGTGCCGTGGTCGATATCGAGCAGTGTCCCTTGGGCGCCCTCGAACATGATCCGCTTGCCCGCGCGCATGGCGTCGTTGAGCATCAGGGACACGTCCCGCGCCAACGGCCGCAGCCGCTCCGCCTGCTCGAGTAGGCGCGCCAGAACCTGGTCGGCATCCATCGTCGAGTCGTGGACGAGCCGGTTGCGGGCATTGACGTTGTCGCGCACGTTCTTGTCGAGTCCGGCTGGATCCGCCAGGTCGCCCACACGGATGCCTCGCCGCGCAATCTTGTCCTCGTACGCGGGTCCGATGCCGCGCGAGGTGGTGCCGATCTTGCGTTCCCCGCGCCGGGCTTCCGACAGCAAGTCGAGGTCGCGATGGTACGGCAAGATCAGATGCGCGCTGCCGCTGACAAAGAGCCGGCCGTTCACATCGATGCCTGCCTGCATCAGCTCGTCAATCTCTTGGAACAACGCCGTCGGATCGACCACGACACCGTTGCCGATCACGCAGACCACGCCTGGATGGAGCATGCCGGAGGGGATGAGCCGGAGAACGAACTTCCGCCCGTTCACGTAGACGGTGTGCCCGGCGTTGTGACCACCCTGATAGCGAGCCACGATGTCGAAGTTGGGCGTCAGCAGGTCGACGACCTTGCCCTTCCCTTCGTCACCCCACTGCGCGCCCAACACGGCGAGATTCATAAGCGTATCGATTGTATCCGACTCTCGCGACATTTCCCCGAAGTGTCGTGCGCTCGATCGCGCGCGTGGCGTCCGATGTCGCAATGAACGAGGAGCGCTGTCGAGTCAAGAGAAAACGTGATCTTCTTTTCGATTGACATCCTTCACCGCAATTTCTAATTTCTAGTCTTTCGCGAGCGACATCAACGCGCTTCGAGATGCCACAAGAGTCCACCCGACACGTCGTCCCACTGTTTCATCGCCCGGTCACCTTGGGGCACTCAGCGCGCATCGCCAACGTCGCGCACCAGCGCAGTCCCGTCGTCTTGGTCCGGAGGCGCGCATGATTACTCCTCGCACGACCGTCATCCGTCGCCTGCTTGGCGCGCTTGACGCATCGCCGTCTCGTATCCCGGTGTTGCTCGGCGGCTGTGGCAGCGGGCGCACCACGCTGTTGTGGCAGCTGCACGAGCGCCTGGGGCGCACCTCAGCGCAATTCATCGACGTCGGCCGCACCACGACCACGCCGGAACGATTCCATCACGCCGTCGGAATGGCCGCGCCGTTCCCGGGCCTCGAGCCGCCGAAGGTTGGCGCTCGAGCGGCGTTCGACTCGACCTTGGACTTCTTTACCGAGGCGCACGCGCCCAACGGTGGGCCGGCGACATTCCTCTTCGATGAGTTCCTCGAGCTGCGAACGTTCGAGAGCTTCCCCGGGTTGCGCCGGGTTATTTACGACTTCATCGATCGCCTGGCCGGCAGCCGCAACCGATTCGTCCTGACCAGCCGCTACACGGCCCGGAGCCTGCGTGTGCTGCGCGATCAGACTGCTCGGTTCGAGGTGATTCAGGCGCCCCCGTTCTCCGCGGAAGACACCTTCGACCTGTCGGGGCCTCCTGCGGCGGGCGGCACCGAACCACATCCCGCTCATGTGCACGACACCGACTTCCAAGCGCGAACCGCGCAGGCCATCGGCGACGGGCGCCCCGCCTACATCCGGGCCATCATCGATGAGTTCAACGCGATGCGGGATCGGGACGGCGGCGACGCCCTCAGTGCGCTCGCGTCCCAGTTGGCAGCCGGCGGACGCCTAGCCAACCTCTGCGAGGCTTCGTACGAGCGCCGGCTCCACCGCGCACGTGGGTACGGCGCCCTCAAGGCGATTCTAGAGATCCTCGGTGAGGAAGAGGGGCTCACGCTGACGGAGATTTCCCACCGACTGCGGCGTACCCCCGGGTCGACGAAGGATTACCTGTCCTGGCTGGAGGATGTCGATTTGGTAACGTCACGGCAGAAGCGCTACAGCTTCACCGACCCGCTCCTGCGGGTCTGGGTACGCCTGCACTGCCGTGCAACCGCGCCAACCGACGACGACGTCGCCCGCGAGGTGCACCGATACGCGCTGCCACGGCTGCCGCAGAGTGAGCCGGCGCTCGCCATGGCAACCGTCGGCGCGGGACCGGCCGACGACGAGAAGAAGCCTTGGGGCATCATCGAGATCGATTGAGCACCGAGCGGCTGGCCGCCGGCACGAGTGACGACTAGGAGCCGCCGCTCGTGAGCCGCGCGAGCGCCGCTCGCGCCGCCTGTTGCTCCGCGTCCTTCTTTCTCGTCCCCGTGGCCTGGGCCAGCGTGGCGCCCTCCACCACGAGGTCCACGTGAAACTGCTTGTGGTGATCCGGGCCGACGGTGCCGATCACGCGGTACTCGGGGAGCCCGCGGTCACGCGACTGCAGGAACTCCTGCAGCGCCGACTTGTAGTCGCCCCCCATGACGGCGTGCTCATCGCTCCGCGCGAGCGCGGGGCTGAACTCCCGCACCACGAAGGCACGGACCTCATCGATGCCGCCGTCGAGATAGATCGCTGCCAGCAACGCCTCGTAGGCATCCGCCAGGAGCGCCTGTTTTCGGCGGCCGCCCGTCTTCTCCTCTCCGTGTCCGAGCAGCAATTGATCGCCGAGAGCCAGCCGCGCCGCCTGATGCGCCAACGTGCTCGTCGACACCAGACTGGCCTTCAGTTTCGACTTTTGTCCCTCATCGTACTGCGGGAACTTATGAAACAGCAGGTCCGCGATCAAGAAACCGAGTACTGCATCGCCGAGGAACTCGAGCGACTCATTGTCGACCACGCCGCCGCTCACGTCCTCGTTCGCCCGAGACGTGTGCGTCATCGCATGCTCGAGCAGCCCCCGGTCCTTGAATCGATAGCCAATCGCGCGCTGCAGCTCCTCGAATTCGTCGCGCAGCCGAACGAGCTTCCCGCTGGGCGCGTCGAGGCGGTGAGTGTCGATGATGTGTCGAGCGTCGTCGGCCTCGGCCTCGCGTACCGAGATCCGGACCTCACCGAGCTCGTTCACTGAAAGCGGAAACACCGCGTGACTGACGTCCGACGTGACGAGCGAGCGGATGCCGTGCGCCTCCAGCAGGCCGCGGACAATGCTCGCCTCCACGTCGGAGTGCGTGCGGAAGATGACCACGAGGTCGTTCACGAGCGGACGACCTCACCCGCCGTCGCGTGTGCACCGCTCGGCTGCTCGTCCAGCCCCCGCGTGGGAAGATCGTCGACCTTCAGCAAGATGAGCGTCATGTCGTCGTGCTGCGGGGCATCGCCAACAAACGCCGCGACTTCCCGGACCATCCGCTCGCGAAGCTCAGCGCACGGGAGGTGCGCGTGCTCCTCGATGAAGCGGCTGAGTCGCTGCTCTCCGAAGCAGTCGTCGGTGCGATTCATCGCTTCGGTCAGCCCATCGGTGTACAGGAGGTACACGTCACCGGTTCGAAGAGGCAGCGTCTCCTCCTCCAACAGTCGCTCGAACAGCTGGCCGTCGTCGATTCGCAGGCCGAGAACCAAGCCGTCCGGTGTCAGCGCTCGTACCGCGCGGGGGGTGGCATCCGCGTCGCCTGGCAGGTAGAGGAGGGGCGTGTGGCCCGCGCGCGCGTAGGTCAGCGTTCGCCGACGCCGGTCGATGACCGCGTACGTCATGGTGATGAAGCTGCGCGCGTCCAGGTGAGCGGCGATCAAGCGATTCGCGGCAATCAAGAGCTCGCGCGGTGAGCTGTATACGCGGCTGAGCGACAGCATCAAGCCCTTGAGCTCGGCCATATAGAGCGCGGCGGACGTTCCCTTCCCGGCGACGTCGGCAATCAGCATCCCCATCCGCTCGTCGTCGAGTGGCAGGAAATCATAGTAGTCGCCGCCGACCTCTCGGGCAGGAACGCACGACGTGGCCACGGAGATGCCGGGGATGCTCGCCGGCGCCTGCGGCAGGAGCGACATCTGGATGTCGTGGGCGATCCGCAGCTCCTCCTCGAGCCGCTTCTTCTCCGCGGCCTCGAGTAACAGCGTCTCGATGCTCGCCGTCATCGAGTTGAACGAGTCGGCCAGCGCGCCCAACTGGTCGCGGGCCCTGACGGCAATCCGATGCGTGAAGTCACCTTGTCGCACTTTCACCGTGCCGGCGAAGAGTTCATGAACGGACCCAGTGATCGATCGCGCCAGCGCCAATCCCGCTACGAACGCGACGGCCTGGATGAGGAACAGCAGGACGCCGACGACGGCCAGCAACACGAGCGTCGCCTGGCCGAGGCTGAGTCCTTCAATCGAGCCCTGGGCGCTGATCAACCGCGCGTAGAGACGGCGGGGACTGAGCGACATCGTCGCGCCGAGCGTGCCCGGCGTGCCCGTCAGCCAATCCCGGTGCTCAAAGGTGCCGAGCGTCGGAAGGAACCCCAACGGGAGCTCCGCGTTCGGGCCTGCGTCCGCCGGCGATCCCCGGCCCTCCAGCGAAGGCTGGCCGCCCAACACCGTGATTTCCGACAGCTCCGCAGCGACGTCGGATCTGAGCGTCGCCTTGACGGCCGCGTCGACCGGCAGATCGATCAACGCCGCGTAGCCGGACGGCACGCCCTGCGGAAGGGCCACGGCGCGGATCGTCGCCTCGGTACGCATCTCGTCCGCGCTGCCACCGCGTACGCGGTACGGCACGACGCCTCCGTAGCCGTCGCAGCCGATCCATGCGGGCACCTCATGAGGTGCGTCCAGATGCGCCCAGGGACCCGCCGTGAGAATCAGTGGCAACTGCCCTCCGGTCCGCCCGCGACGAGCCGCGAAGTCGCCGCAGTCAGCGGTCATCGGAATGAGCACGATCGAGACGTCAGGCGTTTCGTGGAGGAGAGACTGTCGGCGGCGTTCGAGGATGGCACGCGCGTCTCGCCCATCGGCCACACGAACTTCGAGCGCGGTTGCCTCGGCGATGGCGAGCGCATGAGCGGCCATGCCGTTCAGACGGTTCTGCACGAGATAGGCGCTGAAGTTCGAGAACAACAGGAAACCACCGAGCAAAAAGAACGTGACGATCAACAAGGCCGGAATCAGGCCCACGAAGATGTACGAGATGATCAGCTTTCGGCGAACTCGCCACAGGAGCCGACGCCGCGCGGCGCTCAGGCCCATCCACAAGAACGCGGCGCCGCCAATCGCAGCCGCGACCGAGCCGATCACGTCGAGCGCCTTCGCGAAGGCGCCCAGGGTCGACACGGCATCCACGAGCGCGACGACGACCTTGAGCAGGAGACCGCCGAGTAACACCCGACCGGCGAACGTGTTGCGCAGCGCGCTGACGAGCCCACGGTGCTGAGGCTGTGGCACTGCTGCTGCGGCGCTGCGCGCCGACCGACCGATGGCAGGGGGCATACTTCGTGGGTTCCGCGATATTATCGAATTGTGAAGCTCAACGCGAACGCGCGATTCGCGACCAAATGCCTGCACGCGGGGCAGCAACCTGATCCGTCCACGGGCGCCATCATCACACCGATCTTTCAGACTTCCACATACGTACAAGAAGCCCTCGGTCGACACAAGGGCTTCGAGTACGCGCGGACCCAGAACCCGACACGCCAAGCGCTCGAGCAGAACATCGCGGCGATTGAATCGGGTGCCGAGGGCTTCGCGTTCGCGTCAGGGATGGCCGCGATCGGCGCGGTGGCGACGTTCCTGCGAGCGGGCGATCACGTGATTGTGTCGGACAACGTGTACGGCGGGACGTTCCGCTTCTTCGACAAAGTCCTGCGACGCTACGACCTCTCGTTCAGTTATGTGAACATGGCGGACCTGAACGCGTTCGAGGGCGCATTCACGTCGGGCACGCGCCTCGTGTTCGCCGAGACCCCAACCAATCCGCTCATGCGCCTGATCGATCTGCCGGCAGCCGCTGAGCTGTCCCACCGGCGTTGCGCGCTGCTGGTCGTCGACAACACCTTTGCGAGCCCCTGTCTCCAGCAGCCGTTGACGCTGGGTGCCGATCTCGTGCTGCACAGCACCACGAAGTACCTCAACGGGCACAGCGACAGCGTCGGGGGCATTGTCGTCGCCACGAGGGCTGAAGACATCGAGTGGCTGCGGTTCGTGCAGAACGCGCAAGGGGCCATCCTGTCGCCGTTCGACTCGTGGCTGGTCCTGCGGGGGACGAAAACACTCCCGCTGCGGATGGCCCAGCACAGTCGCAACGGGATGGTGCTCGCCGAATTCGTCGCGTCACATCCCAAGGTCAGGACCGTTCATTATCCTGGTCTGCACAGCCATCCGCAGCACGAGCTGGCGCGCCGGCAGATGCGCGGCTTCGGCGGCATGTTGTCGTTCGAGACCGGCTCGCTCGACGGCGCGCGCACCGTGCTGAACCACGTCCGGCTGATGGCGTTGGCGGAAAGCCTTGGTGGCGTCGAAACGCTCATCTCTCACCCGGCGACGATGACACACGCGTCGGTGCCGGTGGCCGAGCGCAACGCGCTCGGGATCACCGATGGTCTCGTGCGCATCTCGGTCGGGCTCGAGGACATCGACGACCTGAAGGAAGATCTCGCGCAGGCGCTCGACAGGCTCTGAGGTTCAGTGAGGCAGGGACTCGGTCATGCCGCGCCCGCTATGTCGTGGCGGCGTGAGCGAAGGTACTCCATCAGGGCCGGCAAGACCGAAACGAACACGATTCCGAGCGCGACGAGCGAGAAGTTCTCTTTCAGGATCGGCACGTTGCCGAACGCATACCCAGCCGTGACACAGATCCCGACCCACGCGAGCGTGCCGAACACGCTGTAGAACAGAAACGTCGGGTACACCATCGCGCCCGCGCCCGCGACAAACGGCACGAAGGTCCGAACGATGGGCACGAATCGGCCGAGAATCACGGCTTTCCCGCCGTACTTGTCGAAGAACTCGTGCGCGCGCGTCAAATGATTGCGATTCAACAGGCGTCGCATGAGGGTCGATCGGTCCTCGGACGTGAAGATCCGCTCGCCAACGAACCGACCAACGAAGTAGTTCACATTGTCGCCGATGATAGCCGCCGCGCAGAGGACCGTTGCGACACCCCAGGGGTTCAGGACGTCCGCGCCAGCCAGAGCGCCGGCCGCGAACAGGAGCGAATCGCCAGGGAGAAACGGCGTCACGACGAGGCCGGTCTCGGCGAAAACGATGGCGAAGAGCAAGCCGTAAATCCACGGGCCGTATGTTGTCGCCACAGCTGCCAAGTGCTGGTCGAGATGGAGAAAAATGTCGATCAACGTGTCCATGGGTCCTCACGATTGTCTCACGGACTCCCCAATCGCCCGTCACAGTCGACAGGGCGCTACGATGAGCGGGGCGTGGTCTCGGCGCGAACCCAATCGAGATAGCCCGTGCTCCCGTCATCCACGGCAAGAACGAGCAACTCCGGTAGCGTGTACGAGTGGAGCTCGCCGAGGCGCTTCCGAAGCGCCGGCAGGCGCGCCGCCGTCGTCTTGATCACGAGCTGTCGCTCGCGATCCGTGGTCACGGCGCCTTCCCACCGGTAGATCGACGTCATCGGTTCGTGCAGATTCACGCAGGCCGCAAGCCGCTCCTCGATCAGCCTGCGGGCGAGGGCCTCGCCGACTTCGCCAAGGGGTACCGTCGTCATCACCATCACGACGTCGGACATCATTCGCTCCCGCCCTCGATGAACCGTGTCAGGCGTGACCCTGCCCCGCCGAGGATCGAGGCTGCGCCCTCAGACATGCGGACGCGGACAGGCTCCTACCACCCTGCCCGGAGCGCAGGAGGCACCACGAGCGCAGTCGAGAGGCGGCGAGCTCGGACCGGACCCCTCATCGTTTATGGGCTTGTACCGAGGAGCGAAGTGCGGTAGTGTGTGAGCGCACGTGTCACAGGCTGACCACTCAGCGACTGGCGAGCGCCAGCCGGTCATCAGGCGCCGCGCCCGAATGAAGCGGGTCGTGCACCTGCTGATCCTGACGTTTGCGGCGATCATGTTGATTGACGCGATCGTAGGTGATCAGGGCGTGGTCGCGCTGGGACGGGCCCGGCGCGAGTTCGAACTCACCACCGACCAGTTGCGCCGGCTGCAGGCCGAAAACGACCTCATGCGCGAGCGCAACCGCCGGCTTCGGGAGGACGGCGACGCCCTCGAAGAAGCCGCCCGTCGCGACCTTGGTCTGACGAGGCCAGGAGAGAGGGTGTTCATCATCAGGGATCTGCGTTGACGCGGCGGGCGGTGCCCCGCCCGCTCAGACTTCCTTCTCTCCCGTGCGAATCCGGTAGCTCTCGAGCACGGGCAGCACGAACACGCGCCCATCCCCGATCTCACCTGTGCGCGCCGCTTCGCTAATCGCCTTGATCGCGTCGGTGGCCAGCGCGTCTGGAATGACGACCTCCACCTCCATCTTCGGCAACAGGCTCACGTTGTACTCCTGCCCGCGGTAAATCGCGGTATGCCCCTTCTGCTTCCCGTGGCCGCGGACCTCCGTAACCGTCATCCCGGAGATGTGCAGCTTCTCGAGGGCATTCTTCACGTCATCAACCTTGTTCGGCCGCACGATCGCTTTGATCAGTTTCATGAGCGTCCCTCCAGAACGCGTTGCAGATTCGCCGTCAGCTCCGTCAGTTGCGACGCCGACAGCTTCTTGCCCTCTTTGGTGAGATGGAACACGTCAATGGCGCGTCGCCCCTCGGTCGAAATCAGCACGAGGTCGACATCGCAGCCCGACTCGGACATCGCGCGGCTCATGCGATACAACAAGCCCAGCGCGTTTTCGGCCACAATCTCCACGATGGTGTAGCGGGGCGACGACTCGTTGTCGGAATGAATCACGGGAGCGAAGCCGGGCAGCTTTGGCACGAGTGCGCCCTCTTCGCGGCCCTTGAGCCGCGCCGCGATATCGGTCGTGCCGGCAACGACGTCTTCCAACCTCTTCGTCATCTGCGTCGCGCCGCCTTCGTTCATGGCCAGAAACCGCTCCAGGTCGGAGAAGTGGAACCAGTCGACCACCAGGCCGTCCGGCTTGGTGAACGCGTAGCCGCGCAGGATGTCCATCCCGTACGACGACAGCACACCCGAGCAATTCGAGAAGAGGAACGGTTGATCGTAGGTGATCACCGTCAACTCCCACTCGTTGCCCTTCTTCCGAACGAGCGTCCGAATCGTGCCCGGCGCCAGAGCGCGTGCGAGCCGTACGTGCGCATAGATGGCGTCGTGCGAAAACAGCTGCAGATAGCGCCTGGGCAATCCGTGGAGGAAGTGTTCGACCTCCTCGGCGGCCAGATCATCGGGCCGGCCGGCGATCACCTCAGACACCAGCGCGGCGTGAGATCCGGGCGAGCTGTCGATGACCTCGTCCCCGTACGCGACGGTCAGATGGTTGTAGGTGTCGACGTAGAGGCGCCACAACAGCTCTTCCTTCCACGGCGTGAGCGTCTCGCGACTGACCGCCTCCACGTCTGCCAATGTCATCAGACACAGCAGCTTCAGGCGTTCCTCGGTGCCAATCAGGGCGGCAAGGTGCGCGACGATCTGCGGATCCTCCGTGTCGCGGCGGAACGCCACGAGCGACATCCGCAGATGCTGCCCGACGAGAAAGCGAACCGTGGAGCGCTCCTCCTCATCGAGCTGCAGGCGGTCACACATCTTGACGATGAGCCGCTCGCTCTCAGCGGCGTGATCATCGTCGTCTTTCCATTTGCCGATATCGTGGTAGAGGAGGGCGAGCACCAGCAGCTCCGGCTGGTGGATCTCACTCAGGACCCGTCCAAAGCGCGCGCGCTCGGGCGTGGCGTTCGCAAGGCGCTCGAGATTGCGGATCGTGAGCAGCGTGTGCTCGTCAACCGTGTACTTGTGATAGAAGTCTCGCACCACCCGACAGTCGATCCGCTTGAACTCCGGCATGACCTGCCCGAGCATCCCCGCCTCGTGCATCTCGGAGAGCCGCTCGTAGAGCCCCGCGCGCGGCTTCAACAGCGCGAGCCACGCTCGTTGGTGATCCGCCGTCGGCATGAAGGCGTCTGGCGTAAACCGGCCGGCATTCTGCTGGATGCACGCGAGGGCATCGTCAGACACGCCACATCCCGCGTCCATCGCCGCCTGGAACGCCGCCACCCAGGTTTCAGGATGGTCGGCAGCGTAACCCGCGTCCACGAACCGCACGCCATCGGCGGCGCGCACCATGTTCGGACCGACCGGCGTCGGCGCCGCACGCAGCGCCCAGCGCAGCGACCGATCGATCACGCGGGCGTGGCGGAAGTAGTCGCTCATGAAACGCTCGACGGACTGACGTGCCGTTCCGCCCGTGTACCCCAACCGCGCGGCCGCGCGTTCCTGCATCTCGTGCCGCAAGACGTTGTGATGCCGCCCCGCCTCCAAGTGCAGCACCGACCGGACCCGCAGCAGGAACTCCTCGGCATCCTCCAGCGCGCGCGCGCCCGAACCGCCCTGAGCCAGGAGCGTCGGATCGGTCAGCATCGCGATCGTCTGGGCCCCAAACAGGTCGCGCAGTCCACCCGGCGACTCTTTCACATCCGGCTCGATCTGATACAGCGTGTCGTTGAACCGGGCGTGGCGCTCGGCGATGAGCGTCTTGAGCGCGCCAACCGCCCGGGTCGCCGTTCGCGCGGCGTTCGACCGGGCCAGAAATGCATCGAGCAGCGTGGCATCGCCCACCACGGGCCTGGCGTCGGTCAGGGCCAGGAGGAACTCCGGGTTGTCGTCCGTCAGCGTCCGCCCCTCAGCCACCTCGCGGACGTGGTGGCCGACGGTCAGCCCCAGATCCCACAGCGGATTCAGAAACCGCCGGAGCAACTGTTCAGCCGGCTCGTCGATTCGGTCCGAAAACAGCAGCAGCAGGTCGACATCGGAGTGAAGGCACAGTTCGCGCCGGCCGTACCCTCCCAGCGCGAAGACCGCCACCGACTGAGACACCGGCCCGGCTTCGGCGAAGAGCTGCTGCACGATGGCGTCCATGCGATGCGAGTACTGACGCATCGCCTGCCGCCCACCCTCTCCTCGTCCGGCCGCGGCGGCCAGTTCGTCGCGCGCGGCGTCGAGGCGTCGCGCACGCAGCGTGGGCGCGTCGGGCACGCCGCCAGAGACCGATGTCAAGTGATCTGTCATGGGCACGATCGGCACCGAGCCGACGCCTGTATCGTACGCGGAAATCCGCGGGCCGAATAGAACCGCACGACCGTAGACTCCGTGCCGAGCGCCCGCGGCGAGCCGTCGCAGCATGATCGCCTGTTCCACCACGCGTAGACGCACGGTCGAGCAAAAGACTCACCACCGCGCATGAACACGCCTCTTCGGCAAAGCGCGCGAAATGTGGGCGATTCTCGCGACATGCCGGTGGGCCTGAGGTCCAGTCAACGTATACACACCTGTAGGGTGATAGGACCAACTCGACAGAAATGTCGGAAACGGACCAGCTTAGTACCGTAGCGACAGGCCGACGGTGGCGACGACCTTCTCCGCCTTTCCAAGGTTCCTGGCCTTGGGGGCGTCCCCGAACAGGTAGACCTCCACGCCGCCGTGTAGATTCCAGGACCCGCCCGGCCCATCCTGCTCGAGCGGCAGCGTGATCAGGACACCGACGTTGAAGAACCCGAATCGGCTATCGGCCCGGAACGCCTGATAGTAGTTACTCAGGCTCAGCCCCACTCTGACGGGCGCTCCAACCCTTGCCCGACCCGACCCGAGGGGGAGTTCCGGCAGCGCGCCCAACTCGAGATATGTGCCGTTGCCGTCATCGATCTCGTCGGCCGCGCCATCCAGTTCGACGGCGGCCAGCGCGTAGGTACCGAACCAGCGGTGCGGATCGATTCGGATGGCCACCTCATGCCGCGGAGACAGGATGAAGCCGGGGCCCGAATAGCTCGTGTAGGTGGCGTCCACCGCGATGCCGCTGATGGGCACCGTCACACCGGCCGAGAACCGTTCTTCGTAGTGCAGGCGTCCCGTGATGCCGTTCTCGCCCGAGGATCCCCCGAGGAGCGCGTGCCAGGTTCCCACGTGCACGCGCGCCGTCCCGAACGCGACGCTGACGTCAGCTGACGGCGTGAGCGTGATCGTCGGCTCCTCTTCCTGCACGAACCCGCGGAAGACGTAGACGGAGGGTGCCTCGATGGTCGCCGAGAACTTCAGCGGGCCGGCGTTCGCCGAGCTCCCGGTCTGGGCCGCGACCGCCCCTGCTGTCGCCACCACCAGCACTGCAGCTCCCGCGCACAGAGTCAGACCCCGACGTCCTTGCCTCGTGATTGGTCGCACGCGTCGCCTCCGCAGATCGTTTGGGATCGCTCTACTCTACACCAGCTCAAGGGATCGCCCTCCGGCGTGGCTGGTGGTCGCCGGAGCGGCATCTTTGTCTGTGCTTTGCGTGGCGTCCAACAGAATTGTCGTATCGAACCACCGGGACGGTTTCCTCGTAACCTATTGCCCTATAAGCCATTACTCGATCGAATCGCCGCACCCTGATTCGGCGCATCGCTTGCCACTCCAGTTGAGCCGAGGGGTGCCTGGCCGGTCGCACAGCCCAATCACTGAGGTGCGCGTATGAATGCTGCGGATACGGGGTGGATGTTGATGTCGACGGCGCTGGTGCTCCTCATGACACCGGCGCTCGCGTTTTTCTACGGCGGACTCGTCCGTGCCAAGAACTCCTTGAGCACGATGATGATGAGCTTCATCTCCTTCGCGTTCGTCGGCGTGCTGTGGGCAGTGATCGGGTACTCGTTGTCGTTCGGGGTGGGAAACGACTGGATTGGTGATGCGGCGAACGTGTGGCTCCGAGGAGTCGCGCTGGATCCCGCCCCGCGTTCCACCAACATCCCCCACCTGCTCTATATGTGTTACCAGGGCACCTTCGCCATCATCACTGCGGCACTCATCTCGGGCGCGATCGTCGAACGCATGCGCTTCACGGCGTATATGGCGTTCATCAGCCTGTGGTCGCTGGCGGCGTACGCGCCGATCGCTCACTGGGTCTGGGGCGGCGGGTGGCTCGCGAAGATGGGGGCGCTCGACTTCGCTGGCGGCACCGTGGTGCACGTCAACGGCGGGGTGGCCGCGTTGGTCGCCGCGGTCTGCGTCGGCGCGCGACGGGACTACAAGAAAGCTCCGCTGATGCCCCACAACGTGCCATTCACACTGCTCGGGGCCGGGCTCCTCTGGTTTGGCTGGTTCGGGTTCAACGCCGGCAGCGCGCTCGCCGCGAGTCCCATCGCGGCCTTGGCCTTCACGACCACGTTCCTGGCCCCCATGGGGACACTGCTCATCTGGACGCTGCTAGACCTTGCCCGAACGGGCAAGCCGACGGCGGTTGGCGCTGCGACCGCCATCGTCGTCGGCCTCGTCGCCATCACACCCGCGGCCGGTTTCATCGGCCCGATGAGCGCTCTCGTGCTCGGCGGTGTCTCGGCCATCCCAAGCTACTTCGGCCTGCTCTGGAGAGCGAAGACCCAGTTGGATGACTCCCTGGACGTGGTCGCCGCCCACGGGATCGGCGGCACGGTGGGCGCACTGCTCACCGGCGTCTTCGCGAACAAGGCGCTGAACGGCGTTCAGGACGGACTCCTCTTTGGCAACCCAGGTCAACTCGGCATCCAGGCAGCGGCCGTGCTCACGGCAATCGTCTACAGTGGCGCGGTCAGCTTCGTCTTGCTGAAGATCATCGGTGCCGTGGTGCCCCTCCGGGCGGAAGCCGAAGACGAGTCGATCGGCATGGATTTGTCCCAGCATGGCGAGGAGGCGTACGTGCACTCGGGCGGCTCGCAGGCGTCGTCCTTCTAACGCAGGGCTCCCCCGCGAAGGCAGCTCGGTCACTGAGCGGGGCTCCGTGCCCCGCTCAGTGACCGAGCTGGCGCGCCGTGCGCGCCCCGTGCTCCGGTCCACTCTCCGCTCCGCGGCGCACGGATCTCTGTTGGCGCCCTCCACCCTCGTTCACCGTGCGTCGACCGGGGCACGCCGACGCGGTCCCGTCCTGTGTGGCCACCCGACCGCTGAAGGCGCCCGGCCAGACACCCGCGCATCCTCCTTCCTCA
>Ga0194131_10006871_pt1 | contig 15601 bp, 13 predicted proteins | sample TA2KigO120mmetaG_FD_148631 | JGI IMG/M metagenome (GOLD analysis project Ga0194131, IMG submission 148631) | Freshwater microbial communities from Lake Tanganyika, Tanzania - TA2015053 Kigoma Offshore 120m | ecosystem: Environmental > Aquatic > Freshwater > Lake | place: Tanzania: Lake... | reverse complement strand
TGTTTGCCCGTGGTTGATTCTTTGTGAGCAGCTTTGGGTAAACTGGATGGGGTCGTAGCTCAGTTGGTAGAGCGTCTCGTTCGCAATGAGAAGGTCGCAGGTTCGATCCCTGTCGGCTCCACCATCCTCCCTCCACTTCGCCCCGCGCTGAACCCTCCGCGAATCGCCGCGACACGCTTGCCGCCCTGAATTTCCGCCTTGTGCGCAGTGTTCAAAAGACCGACAACGGTGTCGAAATCATGAACGCTTTCCACCGTCGGCAGTTCATCCAAAGCGTGGGTCTCTCCGCGGCGTCACTGCCGTTCATCGTTGGCCTGCCGAGCCTCGGACTGTCGGCGCCCGCGCGCCCGCGCCAGCGGCTCATCGTGATGTTCAGCCCGAACGGGACGATTCCGCCGAATTACTGGCCGGACGAGGAGGGGCGCGACTTTCAGTTGAAAGAGATCATGACGCCGCTGGCGGAGTTCAAGGACCGGATGCTCATCCTGCGCGGGCTCTCGAACAAGGTGCGCGGCGACGGTGACGGCCATATGCGCGGCATGAGCTGCCTGCTCACGGCCATCGAGCTTTTCCCCGGGAACATTCAAGGCGGCTCGCACACGCCCGCGGGCTGGGCAAGCGGCATTTCAATCGATCAGGAAATCCGCAATTTCTTTCAGAGCAAGGACGACACTCGCACGCGCTTCGGCTCGCTCGAGTTCGGCGTGGGAGTCACGGATCGAGCGGATCCCTGGACGCGCATGAGCTACGCCGGGCCGAACAAGCCTGTCGCTCCGATCTCGGACCCGTATCAAATGTATCAAAAGCTCTACGGGCAGATGAAGGACAAGGCGAATCTCCAAAGCGTGCTCGACACGGTGCGCGCCGACCTCGTCAAGGTCCGCAAACTCATCAGTCCCGAAGATCGCCGGCTGCTCGAGGAGCACGAGGCACTGGTGCGCCAGATGGAGCAGGAGCTCAAGGACGGCGCCACGCAGAAACTGCGCGTGGCGCCACCCACGTTCGAGGAGGGCGTTGCCGACGCCAACGACAACCTGCCCCGCCTGAGTCGCATGCAAATCGACCTGCTCGTGAACAGCTTCGTCAACGACATGGCCCGGGTGGCCACGTTGCAATTCACCAAGTCCGTCGGCAGCGCGCGCATGAACTGGCTCGACATCAAGGACGGCCACCACGGTCTCTCGCACGAGCCGGACAGCAACACGGCCGCGTTCACGAAGCTCACGAAGATCAACCAGTGGTTCGCCGGCGAACTCGCCTACCTCGCGCAAAAGCTCGCCGGCACCCCCGAGCCCGGAGGTGAAGGCTCGATGCTCGACCACACGCTCATCGTCTGGACGAACGAGCTCGGCAAGGGCAATTCGCACACGCTCAACAACATTCCGTTCCTCCTGCTCGGCGGCGGATTCGGATTTGAGATGGGCCGCTCGCTCAAGTTCGACAACGTCGCGCACAACCGCCTGCACATCGCCCTCGCCCATGCGGTCGGCCACCGCATCGAGACGTTTGGCAAGCCGTCGCTCTGCGAAGGCGGGCCGCTCAAGCTGAGCTGACCGAACGCCGACGATGTCCCGTCCAAGCCAGGGCCTGCCTTCACGCAGAGCTTCCGCGACCAATTCCACCTGATCGAGGCTGGTGCAGCTTGGCTCGTCCACGCGAGTTCCACGCAAACATCCCCATGCCCATCCACAACCATCCTTGCGTCTCGGTGGTTTTCACGGGCGGCACGATCTCGATGCGCTTCGACCCGGCGGCGGGCGGCGCCGTTCCCGCGATGTCGGGCGCGGAAATCCTCGCGCGAGTCCCCGGGCTCGACTCGATTGCGCGAGTCTCGGCCTTGGACTTCGCGCGGTTGCCCGGGCCGCACATGACTCCCGCGCTCATGTTGGAACTGGCGCGCGTGGTTCGGCAGCGACTCGACGAGGTGACTTGCTGCGGGGTTGTTGTCACGCACGGCACGGACACGCTCGAAGAGACGGCCTACCTGCTCGACCTCGTGCTTGCATCCGACAAGCCGGTCGTGTTTGCCGGCGCGATGCGGCACAGCTCCGAGGACGGGTGGGATGGCCCGGCGAACCTGCTGTCCGCCGTGCGCGTTGCTGCAAGCTCCGAAGCGCGCGGACTCGGTGTGCTCGTCTGCCTGAACGAACTTATCCTCGTAGCGAACGACGCTACGAAGACGCACACGGTTGCGCTCGACACGTTTCAGGGACGTGATTCGGGCCCGCTCGGGAGGGTCGGGTCCGACGGCATTGTGATGCAACGCCGACGGGTCCGCCGCGAACACATCGCGCCGGAGCGCATTGAGGAGCGCGTCGAGATCGTGAAGCTGGCGGCGGGCAGCGATGGACGGTTGATCCGCCGGGCGTTGGAGGAGGGATGCCGTGGCCTTGTGATCGAGGGGCTCGGATGCGGCAACGTTCCGCTGCCGGCACTGGGCGAAGTCCTGCGCGCAGTCGATGGCGGAATCCCTGTTGTCATCACATCCCGATGCCATCGCGGCCCGATTGCCGAGACGTATGCCTACGAGGGTGCGGCGCGGAAGTTGCGGGAGGCCGGCGCGATCCTTGGCGGTTCCGTGCCGAGCCACAAGGCGCGCATCAAGTTGATGCTACTGCTCGGGGCGGGCGGGGGATTGGAGCGTATCCGCGTCTCGTTCAACCCGGCGGGTTGAACGCGCGGGTGCGCGCCGCGTCTGCCGTGAATTCTCGTTGCCAGCGCCGGGCCGGGTTCCTAAGTTTGACTCAAGAATTCCCGATGAAGCGCAAATCGCGTCACGGGAAGATTCATCAACACGACCCATCCATCCCATGAAGAACGGACTTCTCACTCGCGGCGCGGCGATGCTTGCAGCGTTGATTTTTGCCACGCCCGCGCATGCCGCCACAGACGACTGGGCTGCCAAGAGCCTCGGCGAGGCGCTCGGACACATGGCGCTCTTCGCCGTGATCGGCATCGTCGTCGCCGTCGTCGGCTACAAGGTTTTCGACAAGTGCACGCCGGGCGATCTGCACAAGGAGATCATCGAGAACAAAAACACCGCCGCTGCGATCATCGGCGCCGCCGTCATCATCGGCGTGTGCCTCATCGTGGCCGCGGCGATGTCCTGATACAAACGCGCCGCCATCGCATCATGGCGGCCGCGGCGCGCGCGACAAAGTCCGCGCCGTGATCGTGAAGCAGGATGCATCGCGCCGCCGCGGGTGGTTCGACCCGGCGGGTTGGTTCGGCACCGGCCCCGTGAAGAAGTCCAAGCACATCAGCCTCGTCCTCTCCGGCGCGCTCGCTACGGGCGCGGGCTTGAGCGAGGCGTGTCACCGGCGGCCGCCGCCGCCGCCGCCGCCGCCCGTGAGCCTCGTGGACAAGGACTGGCAGGCGCCGCCTGAGTTGTCCGAGACCCAGTCTTACACGAACAACCACTACACGCCCGGCGTGGGCTACTATCACGCGCCGTTTCAGTCGTGGTATCCGTATCCCTACAATTTCTTCGCGCCGGGCTGGGGCTACTATCACGGAGGTCGCTGGTCGCAGCAGCCGAACGACAGCACGATGCGGGAGTCGCGTCCGACTGCGGCCGGCACTTCGGGCGCGCGCTCGATGTGGCTCAACAACAGCCGAACCCGCAGCAGCTCGGGCGGCAGTTCCACGTCGACGTCGCGGAGCAGTTCCACCTCGCGCGGCGGGTTCGGGAGCAGTTCGCGCAGCACGGCAAGCTGATGCAACGCCACACCATCACGCCGCGCATCCGATGGAAGGCCAAGGTCGAGGAAGTCGGCCTCACCTATCACACGCACGAAGGAGGGCCGTATTGGGACGAGTCCGGCTACTACGAGCTTTCGAGCGCGGAGGTGGACACGCTCGAAGCCGCCGCGAACTCCGTTCACAAACTCTGCATCGAAGCCGCCACGTTCGTGATCGAGAACAACGGCTGGGCGCGCCTCGGCCTTCCCGACGCCGCCGTGCCGACCATCTTGAAATCGTGGGAGCGCGATGACTTCAGCCTCTACGGGCGGTTCGACTTCGCCTTCGACGGCACGCAACCGCCGAAGCTTCTCGAATACAACGCCGACACGCCCACCGCGCTCGTCGAGGCGAGTGTCGCGCAGTGGTTCTGGTTGCAGGACTGCTTCAAGATCGCCGACCAGTTTAATTCCATCCACGAACGGCTCATCGAGGCGTGGAAGCGGCAGGCCGGCAGGCGCGTCCACTTCGCGAGCATCAAGGACTTCCCCGAGGACGAGCAGACCGTCGTGTATCTGCAGGACACCGCGCACCAGGCGGGGCTCAAGACAAAGTTCGTGCACATCGAGGACCTCGGCTGGGATTCGAAACTCGAGTGCTTCACGGACATGGACGACGAGAAGGTGGAGACGTGCTTCAAGCTCTACCCGTGGGAATGGATGTGGCACGAGGAATTCGGCGAGCACCTGTCCGCGGAGTCCGTGCATTTCATCGAGCCCGCGTGGAAAATGCTCCTCAGCAACAAGGGCCTGCTGGCCGTGCTGTGGGAACTTTTTCCGGGACACGAAAATCTGCTGCCGTGCTTCGAGACGCCGAACGCGCTCGGCGGGGACTTCGTGAAGAAGCCCAGGCTCGCGCGAGAAGGCCACAACGTCACCTACGTCGAGCGCGGCACGACCGTCGAGGAAACGGGAGGCGACTACGGCGAGGAAGGCCACGTGTATCAGGCGCTCGCGCCGTTCCCCGACTTCAACGGCAACCGCCCCGTGATGGGCGTGTGGGTGATTGACCACGAAGCCGGCGGGTTGGGAATCCGCGAGGACAAACGCCGGATCATCGGCAACTTTAGCCGCTTCGTGCCGCATTTGTTCTAGCGCCGTCGCGCGGCATGATCAGGGTTGCGCGGCGCGGCGGGCTCTTGTTCTACTGACGCCGCTTCGCATGAACTCCCGACTCATCCACTTCGCCGCCGCGCTCGCATTGTTCGCGTGCACCGCCGCCGCGCCCACACAGGACGCCAAGTCCAAGAAGGGCAAGGGCCGCCCCGGCGTGCAGGGCGAGGCCAAGGCCGCCGCCGCCAACCCCATCCCCTTCGCCGTGCCGCCCGCCGCCACCGCGCCGGAGAAGCTGAAGGTCGCGAAAGACTTCAAGATCGAGCTGCTTTACTCGATTCCCAAGGAGACCGAAGGCTCGTGGGTCGCGATGTGCGTGGATGACAAGGGCCGGCTCATCGTGTCGGACCAATACGGCCCGCTCTACCGCGTCACGCCGCCCGCGCTCGGTCAGTCCGCGCCGGTGAAGGTCGAGAAAATCCCCGTGGACATGGGCGCCGCGCAGGGGTTGCTCCACGCGTTCAATTCACTCTACGTGGTGGTGAACGACAACAAGCACGGCGGGCGCGGCCTCTACCGCCTGCGCGACACCAACGGCGACGACATGTTCGACAGCGTCGAGCGGCTCAAGAAGTTCGAGGAGTCCGGCGGCGAGCACGGGCCGCACGCGGTCATCCTCGGGCCGGACGGCAATTCGCTGCGCGTCATCTGCGGCAACCAGACCAAGCTGCCCGACCATGACATCACGCGCGTGCCGCCGTTCTGGGGCGAGGACGAGCTGACGCCGCGCCTGATGGGCCGGGGCTTCATGCGCGGCACGGTCGCGCCGCGCGGGTGGATCGCGAAGACGGACCCGGACGGCAAGTCGTGGGAAATCCTCACCACCGGCCTGCGCAACGAATACGACGCGGCCTTCAACCGGCAGGGCGAGCTGTTCACCTACGACGCGGACATGGAATGGGATTTCAACACGCCGTGGTATCGGCCCACGCGCGTCTGCCACGTCGTCAGCGGCGCGGAATGGGGCTGGCGCACCGGCTCGGCCAAATACATGCCGTGGCACGCGGACAACCTGCCGCCCGTCGTGGACATCGGCCCCGGCTCGCCTACCGGCGTGGTCTTCGGCTACGGCGCGAAGTTCCCGGCGAAGTATCAGGACGCGTTCTTCATCTGCGACTGGAGCTACGGCAAGCTCTACGCCGTCCACCTCAAGCCCAGCGGCTCGACCTACTCGGCGAGCGTTGAAGAGTTCATCACCGGCCAGCCCTTCCCGCTGACCGACCTCGTCATCAACCCGAAGGACCAGGCGATGTATGTAACCGTGGGCGGCCGTCGCGTGCAGGGCGGCCTCTATCGCGTGACCTACACGGGCAAGGAATCCACCGCGCCGTCGAAACCGGACAACACCGGCTCCGACGCCCGCGCGCTGCGGCACAAGCTCGAAGCCTTCCATGGCGTGAAGGACCCGAAGGCGGTTGACGCCGCGTGGCCGCACCTCGGGCACGCCGACCGCTTCATCCGCACCGCCGCGCGCACCGCGCTGGAGCATCAGGACGCGAAGCTCTGGACCGAAAAGGCGCTCGCGGGAAAGCCGTCCGAAGCCGGCCTGTCCGCGCTGCTCGCACTCGTGCGAGTAGGCGACAAGTCGCTCCAGCCGCGCATCGCTGACGCGCTGGGCCGTTACGACTGGGCGAAGCTCACCGACCAGCAGCGCATTGACTGGCTGCGCCTGCACACGCGGCTCTTCACCCGCATGGGCGACGGCAGCGAAGCCTTCCGCAAGCAAATCACCGCGCGCCTCGACGCGTTGTATCCGGCGAAGCACATCCACCAGAACGCCATCCTCGCGGAGCTGTTGTGCTGGCTGCAATCGCCCACGGCCGTGGCCAAGACCGTCGGCCTGCTCAACACCGCGCCGACGCAGGAAGAGCAGATTTCCTACGCGATGTATCTGCGCGTGTGCAAAACCGGCTGGACCCCCGCGCACCGCGAGACCTACTTCAAATGGCTTTACCACAAATCCATCGCCATGCGCGGCGGCGCGAACTTCACCATGTTCATGGACGACGTGCGCAAAGACGCCCTCGCCGCCGTCGCCGAACCCGACCAGGCCGCCGTGCTCGCCATCGTGAAATCCGCGCCCGCGAAACGCTCGCCGCTCGAACTGATGGCCGAAGCCTTCGCCGGCCGCAGCATGGTGAAGGAGTGGAAGGTCGCCGACCTCGCGCCACTGCTCGACAAGGGCATGGCGAAGCGGAACTTCGAGTCCGGCCGCAAGATGTTCGGCGCGGCGGCGTGCTTCGCCTGCCACCGCTTCGGCAACGAAGGCGGCGCGATGGGCCCCGACCTGACGAGCGCCGCCGGCAAATACAGCGCGCGCGACCTGCTGGAACACATCCTCGAACCGAGCAAGGAAGTCAGCGACCAATACGCGCCCGTGGTCTTCAAGCTGAACGACGGCACCATGGTCACGGGCCGCATCATCAACCTTGCCGGCGACACCTACCGCGTGAACTCGAACATGTTCGACCCCGACGAACTCGTCGGCGTGGACGCGCGCAAGGTGTTGAGCATCGAGCCCTCGAAGATTTCGCTCATGCCGGAAGGACTGTTGAACATGCTCAAGCCCGACGAAGTGCTCGACCTGCTGGCGTATCTCCTCAGCGCCGGCGACGCGAAGCACCGGATGTTTCGGTAGTCCGCAGGCGATCGCAATGGCTGGAACAGTCGGCTTCCTTCTTGCCCATCCACCTGCACACTTTCAACTTCTAGCGTCGCCACGCCGCTCAAACCCCTTGCTCCGAACTTCTTGACTCCGCATAACGGCAGACAACCGTTAGAGAATCAACATGAAGGCGGAACAGTCTTCATCTCGAAGGGAAAACGTAAATGGGTTTGGGAGAGTAGGGGTTGCCAGCACCGTAGGGATTCTTGATACTGTCTGGTGAATAAGGGCTGCCGTATCTGCCATAAGGGTTCGATGTCGAATCCGGGTCGTATGGGTTGGTGCTCAACTTGCCACGATAATTGCCCTGACTGTCGTAAAGTTTAGGAGCATCGGTCGCGTAGGGATTCTGCCAAGACTTGTTGCTGTATGGACTGCCATACTGGCTGTAAGGATTCATCAGACCGTCGGCCTTGTAGGGGTTGCCAGCCCCGTATGGATTGGCGAGTGAGTTCGGGTCGTAGCGATTGACGCCAGACGGTCGCACCGGATTGGGACGCGCCTCCACGAGCGGCGTAACTCCACCGGGGTAGCCCGAGGTTGTATCGGCGGCTCCGTAGTAACCGCTCGCCGGGTATCCAGTCGGGTAGGCGACGGCGCTCCTTCCTTGACTCTCGACCTTTACTCCCGGTTGCGAGTAGTCACGGACGGTCGAGCCAGGCAATGTCGGATACACGCTCGTTGTCCGTCCATCGCTTTCGAGGCGAGCGCCGGGGCGTGAGTAGTCGCGGAGGGAAGTGCCCGGAAAGGTCGGGTAGGCTACAGCGCTCCTTCCATGAGTCTCAACTTTTACTCCCGGTTGTGAGTAGTCCCGAATGGTCGTGCCAGGCAATGTCGGATACACGGTCGTTGTCTGGCCATCTGTGTCGAGGCGAGCTCCAGGGCGTGAGTAGTCGCGAATGCTCGTGCCCGGCAGGGTAGGATACACGACGACGCTCCTGCCCTGAGTCTCGACCTTCATTCCAGGTTGCGAGTAATCCCGGATCGTAGTTCCCGGTATCGTCGGGTAAATAGTTGTGGTCTGTGCGCGCCCCCACTGCGTGCCAGTGGTCAGCGTGCAAACTACTGCGACAATGAGTTTTTTCATTTTCGTGTCCTTCGTTTGCTTTTTTTCACGATCCTACAAACGTGTGCGGCGTTGATGCTCCGAACAGTTTGATGAGCGATAGGAGGAGTATTAGGCGGTCACTCGATTCTTGTCGAGTGGATTGTTGCCGCACGCCAAGTGCACGGGTGCACCTCTAGGAATAACCCGTCCCGCTCCCGAAATGGCTTGTCGCCGTGGCGGCGAGGTGTTCCAGAAATACGGACAGTTTCTTCAGCCGGACGCGACGCTTGGAGCGGGCGACTCTGCGACGGGGGCGGGTTCGGGTGACGGCGCCGGTGCCGGTGTGGGTGCGGGCGTTGATTCCACCGAGGGCGGCGGTGGAGCGTCCATGGCGGCAGCCGACCCGTGGTGCACGTGATACATCGGATTCGCGGGATTGGTGAAGCTGTCATCCAACATTGGCGGAACCACGCCCAGCCCGCCGATGCGTGGCGGCACGGATCGGTTCTGTCCACGGGAACTTCGCATCAGCGCAATCACGACGAGGACGAACACGGCGATTCCGAAGGTCATGACGAGCCCGATGACGATCAGCCAGACCGCGGGGAATCCGGTAGTCGTCATGTGCACGGCTCCTTACACGTTGCCGGCGGAAAAGTTGCCTGGGTTTTCTGCGGTCCGGGATGCGAGTCAGACGCGCTTCGGACCGGTCAGACTGAACCTGCCGTGTGACTGCGCGTGCGTGAGCGCGAGGGCGAGCGCGTCCGCGGCATCGGGCGCGGGCAACTCCGCGAGACGCAACATCCGCTGCACCATCTTGGCCACCGCGAGTTTCTGAGCCGCGCCGTAGCCGACGATGGCCTGCTTCACCTTGCGCGGCGCGACCTCGTAGATTTCCAGTCCCGCCTCGGCCACCGCCACGAGCGCCGCGCCGCGCGCCTCGCCCATGATGAGCGCGGTTTGGAGGTTTTGCGCGAAGAACAGTCCCTCGACCACGCACACCGTCGGCTTGTGCGCACGCACCACGTCGCGCAGCGTCGCGGCGATTTTCACGAGGCAGCGCGAAAGCTCCCAACCCGCGGGACAGGCGATGGTCCCGTGAGCGAGCGTTTGAGGGAAGGGCCTCGCGAGTCGAATCACGCCGTAGCCCGTCGCGCGCAGCGACGGGTCCACGCCGAGGAAGATTTGGTGCGCCGCCGCGGGCGAACCGAGGTGGCTGCCGGAAACGGGTGTCGCGCTTCGCTTGGCCGCCCCGCTCACGCGCGCCTGCATCCGCTCGAATTGTCGCGCTGAAATGCCCACGGCGCGGGATGCTCGCAGAAACTCCGCAGGGCGCCAAAGCCCTTTTCCGCGGCTCGACATTCCAATGTCGAGCCCGCAACTCTCGCGGCCGGGAGTCTCGACATTGGATTGTCAAGCGACGCCACCATGCCGCTTCAAATCGAATTGACCCGCGACGGGCTTTACGTGCCGCGCCTCGCGCTCTGGCTGGACCCGCGTCGCTCGCGGCGCGGGGCGGAGCGGGTGGTGGTCACCCACGCGCACAGCGACCACATCGGCTCGCATGGCGAGGTCATTCTCACCGAGGCCACGGCGCATCTCATGCGCGCGCGGGTCGCCGGCAGACGCACCGAGCACCGGCTCAAGTTTGGCGAAGCCGCCGAGTTTCGAGGGCCGAGCGATTTCTACCGGGTCACGCTCGTGCCCGCCGGCCACATCTTCGGCAGCGCGATGTCATTGGTGGAGTCGGACGGCTCGTCGCTGCTTTACACCGGCGACTTCAAGCTGCGGCGCGGGCTCAGCGCCGAGCCGTGCGAGCCGCGACGCGCCGACACGCTCATCATGGAGACGACGTTTGGGCTGCCGTGGCATCGGTTCCCGCCTGTGGAGCAAGTGTGGGCGGACATCGTGGGCTTCTGCCGCGCGGCACTCGCGGAGGGCGTCACGCCCGTGTTGCTCGCTTACTCGCTCGGCAAGGCGCAGGAACTTCTGCTCGGGCTCGCCGCCGCCGGACTTCCGGTGATGCTCCAGCAGGACGCCGCGAAGCTCACGCGCATCTGCGGCCGTTGCGGGCTTGCGGTGCCGCCGCACGAGACGTTCGCCGTGGAGTCCGCGCGCGGCAAGGTGGTCGTCTTTCCACCCACGGCGAAGATTCCGGATGGCCTTGCGCCGAGACGCACGGCGGTGGTGACGGGTTGGGCGCTCGATCCGGGAGCCCGGTTTCGGTTCAAGACGGATGCGGCGTTCCCGCTGAGCGACCATGCGGACTTCGGCGAGCTTCTGGAATTGGCCGAGCGCGTGAGGCCGAAGCGCGTGCTGACCGTGCATGGTTACGCGAAGGAGTTCGCGGCGACGTTGCGTGAACGGGGCGTGGATGCGCGCGCCATCGGGCAGGAGGAACAGTTGGGGCTGCCGATTTAGACCCAGGGGCGACCGTTCAACCGGGACTATTGGGGAGCAGCGGCTTTCTTCGCGGCTTTCGTCGGCGGGGCGGGCGCGGGCTTCTTGTCGAGGTTTTTGTTCAGGTCGGCCTCGGCGAGGTCCACCGACACGCCGGCTTTCGGCACATCGCGGTGCGCGGTCCAAAGAATGCCGTTGAGCACGAGGGTGCGCTGGCTCGGGTAACTCCAACTCTTGTGGAGGTCCGCGCCTGTGAAGCCGAAGCCGCGGCCGCCGCCGGGCCGCTGGTGCGCCCAGGCGATGACTTCGTCGCGGCCGATGTGAGTCTTCGCGTCCGCGGTGGTGCGCGATTTCTCCGGCACCTGTCCGGCGATCAGGGGCACGGAACCGCTCTTCGCGAAGTGCAGGTTGTAGAGCCAGCCGTCCGCAGGCGCGGCGAAGGGTTTCACGCCGCGCAGCACGGGATGGTCGCCGACGGGCTTCAAGTCCATGTCCCAGTGTCCCCGGCAGCCGATGTCGCTGCGAAAGACGCCACCGAGCCAGTCCTTCACCGTGTCGCCGTCCGGCCCCTTCGGGAAATCGACCGCCTGATGCAGCAGCACGAGGCCCGCGCCCGAGTCGAGCAACGACGTGAGCTTTGCCCAGCGCGCGGGTTCGACGAACGGTTGCTTGCCGCCGCCGTCGCCGAAATAGACAACGGATTTCGCGCCTTCGAGGAGCTTCTCATTCTTCGGCCAGTCTCGCGCCATGATGGGCCAGACGCCGGGCTGTTGTTTGAGCCAGCCCTGCAACAACGCGCAGCCGGCGAAGTATTCGTGCGCCATCGTCTTGCTGCTCGGGCCGCCGGCGAGGAGGATGATTTTGGCGAGCTTCGCGTCCGGCGCATCGACTTCGAGCGGAACCTGCGACTGGTCAAACGGATCAGCGGCGCTCAGAGGACCGGCGGCAAGCGCAAGGAGGACGGCAAGGCGAAGCAACGGTTTCATGCGCACATTTAGCGGCGGCGCGCGCGCGGTGGCGAGGGGAATGTGCGCGGCTGAGGATGAGGTTCAGGATCCCGGCCTGTGATGCTTGAGCGCGGCTCCGCCTCCTCATCGCTCCTGCGCCATCTCCCGGCGGAACCGCTCACGTTCCGAAAGGACCGACTCGATGTACCGGCGCGTGCCGGGGAAGGTCATCTGCGAAAGAAACGACGAGCTGTTTGTCGCCGCCGGGCCTTGCAGCCACTTGAGCACGTTGCCGCGGCCCGCGTTGTAGTCTGCGAGTGCGTAGGCGGTGGGGTTGTCGGTCGCGGGATAACGCTTGAGCGCGTGCGCGAGATACCATGCGCCCACGAAAGTGTTTGTGCGGGGATCGAGGACGTGCTTGTGCATGAAGCCGGGCACGCGCTCGGCCGCGGCCCATTCGCCGGCAGAGGCGGGCATGAGTTGCATCAGCCCCAACTCGCCGGCGCGTCCGCGCGCGCGGGCGTCGAACGCGCTCTCGCGCCACACGACGGCCTTTACAAGCGCGGGCTCGATGTTGTAGCGCCTGGCCGCGGCAACAATCTCGCTGTCGTAACGGTGCTCGCGCCAGTGCCGCCACCAAAGCCAGCCCACGATCGCGTCCACTACAAGGATGGCGGCCATGAAGATGATCCAGCGGCGGTGCACGCCGTCTTTGTAGTGCGGCGCGGGCGGCGGGGGAAGTGTTGAGTGATCCGTGTTCAGATTGCCGCGGTCCGCAGCCGGGCAAGAAAGAGCGACTCCGGCGTCCGGACGCGTGCAGAGAGCCGCGCTCACGCGCGGGCCGTCTGGACTCTGCACACGGCACATTGCACACTCCTTCTGCGCCGCCGCTTGACTCGACCGCCTCTGCTCCCGACTCTTCGCGCACATGGTCGCCCGCGTTACGCTCGAGATCGCACTTCGCAAGGAGTTCGACTATGCGGTGCCGCCGGAACTCGAGGGGCGCGTCGAGGTTGGCACGCGCGTGAAGGTGCCGTTCGGCCCCAGGCAGGTGATGGGCTGCGTCACCGCACTCGCGGAGCAGTCCCCGCACACGAACCTGCGCTTCCTCATCGGCGTCGTCGGCCGGCAATCGCTCGTCACATCCAAGGTGCTGCGGCTTGCGCGCTGGATCGGCGGCTATTATTGCTGCGCGCCGGAGGTGGCGCTCAAGAGCGTGCTGCCCGAGGCCATCCGCCGCGAGAAGGAGGGCTGGCGCGAACGGCTGATCGTCCGGCTCGTGCCCCTGTTGGGTGAAGCGCCGAAGCTGACGAAGCGCCAGAAGGACATTTTGAACATCATCGAAGAACGGCGCGAATTGCTGCTGCAGGAACTGCTGCAAGCCGCCGACACGACCGCCGAAACCGTTCGCCGCCTCGAAGACCGGGGCCTTGTGGTGATCAGCCCGCACGTGAGCGAGCGCGACCCGTATGCGACGGAGATCATCAGCCGCACCGAGCCGCTGGAGTTGAACGCAGAACAGTCGGAGGCGCTGGCTGCGGTGCGTGCCGCGCTGGATCGAGGCGGCGGCGCGGGAGCGGGAACGCAGGAGCGTGAGGAAGCAGGCGTCGCCCCGGCGCCGTCTGGAATCTCGCTCTCCCGCTCTCCCGCTCTCCCGCCCGCGACGCATTCCACCTTCCTCCTCCACGGTGTCACCGGTTCGGGGAAGACAGAGGTTTACCTGCAAGCCATCGCACATTCGCTGTCGCTCGCGCGTGGGGCGATCGTGCTGGTGCCGGAGATTTCGCTCACGCCGCAGACGGTCGAGCGGTTCAAGGCGCGGTTTGGTCACGGGCCGCTGCAGACGCAGGTGGCGGTGCTGCACTCGCACCTGAGCGCGGGCGAGCGGCACGACGAGTGGCACAAGATCCGGCAGGGCCGGGCGCGCATCGTCATCGGCGCGCGCTCGGCGATCTTCGCGCCCGTCGAGCCGCTCGGGCTCATCATCGTGGACGAGGAGCACGAGCATTCCTACAAACAGGAGGAAACGCCACGATATCACGCGCGCGACGTCGCGGTTGTGCGCGGTCAAATGGAAGGCGCGGTCGTGGTGCTCGGCTCGGCGACGCCCTCGATGGAGAGCTTCTACAACGTGAAGCGCGGCAAATATGAACTGCTCGGACTGCCACACCGCGCCGACCACAAGAAGATGCCGCTCGTGCGCGTGGTGGACATGCGCCAGGTCGCGCGCAAGGAGAAGGGCGGCCCACCGATTTTCTCTCCCGAGTTGCGCGAGGGGATCCTGCAGCGACTGGAGAAGAAGGAGCAGGTGATGCTCTTTCTCAACCGCCGCGGCTACGCCACGTCGCTGCAATGCCCGCAGTGCGGCTACGTCGCCGAGTGCCCGAACTGCAGCGTCTCGCTCACTTACCATCGGCGCGCGCAAGAACTCCTCTGCCACATCTGCGCGTTCAAGTCGCCAGCACCGGCCGTGTGCCCCGTGGCGAAATGCCGCAGCCCGGCCGTCCGCTATTCGGGCCTCGGCACGGAGCGTGTCGAGGAGGCGCTGGCGAAGCTCTTCCCGCGCGCGCGAGTGCAGCGGATGGACTCCGACCTGATGAGGCGCAAGGACGATTACCGCCGCGTGCTCGGTGACTTCAAGACCGGCAGGATCGACATACTCGTCGGCACGCAGATGATCGCGAAGGGGCTGCACTTCGAAAACGTCACGCTCGTCGGCGTCATCCACGCGGACCTCTCGCTGCACATCCCGGACTTTCGCGCGGGCGAGCGGACGTTTCAGTTGCTCACGCAGGTCGCGGGCCGCGCGGGCCGCGGCGACGTGGAGGGCGAAGTCTTCGTGCAGAGCTTCACGCCGTTTCATCCGGCGATTCAGTATGCCCGCCGGCACGACTTCAACGGCTTCTACGACCAGGAAATCGAGTATCGCGAGCAGCTCAGGTATCCGCCCGCAACGCGCGTGGCGCTGCTGACGCTGCGCGGGCGGAACGAGGAGAAGGTGAAGCGGAGCGCGGACCACGTGGCGGAGGAACTCGCGACCCTGGCGAAGTCTGGCGCGGGCGAAGGTGGGAAAGCGGGCGAGCGGGAAGAGGAGGGGGGCGGGTTCGAGTTGCCGCTGTCGACAGGCGCGGACATCCAGCTTCCGCGCTCGCCCACCCTCCGGCCTGCGATGGCCGCGAAACCATTTCGCGACTTCCTCGTGTCCGGTCCAGCACCCGCGCCGTTGCTGCGGGCGGACTCGTTCTATCGCTACCAGCTCCTGCTGCGGACACGTCAGATGAGCCGGTTGAGCCGGTTGCTCGCGGCGCTGATGGAATCACTGTCGCTTCCCGAAGACGTAAACCTGGCGGTGGATGTGGACCCGGTGAACTTGTCGTGAGGGGGCCGGCTAGGGCAGCGGCATCGGCGGCAGCTTGAGCCGCGCGCGGATGCCTTCAATCATTGCCTTGTCAGCGGGGGAGAGCTTTGCGTTCTGGACTTCCTTCATCACCGCGGCCTTCGCGGCTGCGTTGCCGGTGCTGTGCTGGTAAAGCCAGCCCTCCATGATTTCCTGCTTTTCGCCGGGCGCCTTGAGCGACCACCAGTTGCCCTGTTTCGGTTCGGCAGTCGCCGCGGTCTCAACCTGCGGCGCGGCGGGCGCAGCGACGGGCGCGGGCGCGACGGGTGCCGGCGCAGCGACGGGTGCCAG
>Ga0194131_10006870_pt1 | contig 15604 bp, 12 predicted proteins | sample TA2KigO120mmetaG_FD_148631 | JGI IMG/M metagenome (GOLD analysis project Ga0194131, IMG submission 148631) | Freshwater microbial communities from Lake Tanganyika, Tanzania - TA2015053 Kigoma Offshore 120m | ecosystem: Environmental > Aquatic > Freshwater > Lake | place: Tanzania: Lake... | reverse complement strand
CGGCGCCCGCCCCCGCGAACCGTCGTGGTGGCGCGACCGCGTGGCGGTGGCGCTCGCGGTGGGAGATGGCGACGCGGCCCGGTTCGGCTTCGAGACCCTCGCCGAGCTCACGTCGGGCCCGGCCGCCGCCGAGGCGCTGGTCCAGGCCGCGCGCGTGGTGCGCGACCAGCTGGGCCAGGAGACCCTCGCCCGCGCAGAGCTGGCCAAGAACCGGGCGAAGTACCCCGAGGAGCCAGGGCTCCTGGTGGTGCTGCGCGAGCTCGGTCGCGCCGCGGCTGATCCCGACATCGAGCTTGCCGCCCTCGACGGGCTCGCGCGGCTGCAGGTGGCGAGCGTGGCCGCACAGGTTCACCTCGAGCGGGCCGAGATCCTCGAGCGCAAGCTCGGTCGCGTGGCCGACGCCATCGTCGCGACGGAGGAGGCACGTGCCGCCGACAGCGAGAACGGCGCGGTCTTCCTCGCGCTGGAGCGCCGCTACAAGTCGCAGGGCGCATGGGCGCCCCTGGCGAAGCTCTACCGCGAGGAGGGCGAGCGCCTCGCCGCGCAGGCCGGGGGCGCCGACGCGGCGTGGTGGCTGGCGAGGGCCGGTCGCGCGCACCGGGTGCAGCTCCTAGACGAGAAGGGCGCGGGCGAGTGCTACCGCGCCGCGGTGCGCGCCGCGCCGGCGGCGGCCGACGTGCGCCACGAGTACCACGCCTGGTGCGAGGAGTCGCAGGCCTGGGACGAACTCGCCGTCTCGATGGCCGAGGAGATCGCCCACGCGCCCGCCGAGGCGCGGAGCTTCCTGGAGTACCGCCGCGGCCTCGTGCTCGAGTCGCGACTCGGGCGCATCGACGAGGCACTGGCTTGCTTCCAGGCCGCCAGCGACGACCCGGCCGCCGCCCCCGCCGCCGAGAGCGTGCTGCGCGTGCTGCAGGCGCGCGGGGCCTGGGCCGAGCTGGTGAGCTTCCTCGAGACGCGCCTGTCGAAACTGAGCGACCCGAGCCTCATGGTCACCGTGCTCTACCGCATGGGCGAGACCTGCGAGGGCCCCCTGGGCGACCAGGCCGCCGCCCGCAAGCACTACGAACGCGTGGTCGACGTTGCCCCCGGCTACCTGCCGGCCCTCGAGGGCCTGGAGCGGGTGTACACGCGCCTCGGCGGCTGGGCCGAGCTAGCGGCTATCTACGAGCAACGCGCCATCCTCGCCGAGGAGCCCGCCGCTGTCGCCTTGCAGCGTCACCGCGCCGGCGCGGTGTACGAGTTCCGCCTGGGCGAGGAGAACCGCGGCCTCGAGCAGTACCTGCTCGCGCTGTCGTCGCAGCCCGACTTCGCGCCGAGCCTCGACGCCTACACCCGCGCGATGGAGGCCAAGGGCAACTGGGCGGAGCTGGCCCGCGTGCTGCGCGCCGCCGCCATCGCCACGCGGGACGGCAACGAGGCGGTGAGCCTCGCCTACCGGGCTGCCCGCGTGCTCGCCGACCGTACCGACGATCTCACCAGCGCGATCGCGTGCCTGCAGAAGTGCCTCGAAGTGTCGCCCGGCTTCCTCCCGGCAGTGCTGCTCAACAAGGAGCTGGCGGCCCGCCAGGGCGACTGGTCGCAGTACCACCGCCTCGAGCGCGGCCAGGCCGAGATGAGCGAAGACGTGGCGCGGCGACACTGGCGCCTCTACGCGGCCGCCGAGGCGGCGCAGCGACTCCCCGATGCCGACCCCGGGCAGCTCGCCCGCGAGGTGCTCCGAGAAGACCCCGCCCACCCCGGCGCCGTGGCCATCTCTGAGCGCATGGCGTGGTCGACCGGCGAGCCCGCGTCACTGGTCGAGCTGTTCCAGAAGCGCGCCGCGGCCACCCGCGACGACGCCGAGCGCGTGCGCTGCTTCGTGCGCGTCGCGGAGCTGTCGAGCGACGCCCTGGCCGGCGACGGCAGCGCCTCGGAAGACCTGCTGCGCGGCCTGTCCGAGGTTCTCGGCGCCACAGCTGTCCCCGGGCGACCCCTGCGGGCCCTCGCGCGTGTCGCGGAAGCCACGAGCTACCCCGAGGAGGCGCTCCGGGCGCTCCAGGAGGCCGGCGCTGGCGAGTCGCTCGACGCCGCGCGGCTCCGCCAGGACGCCCTGGGCGACGGCGAAGGCGCCGCCCGCTTGCTCGTTCGCGCCATGGACAGCGGCACCAGCCCCGACGCCGCCGCCTCCTTGCTCAAGGTCGCCCGCGACCCCGCCGCCCGCGCGCTCGCCCACGGGGCGCTGGCAAACACGGCGCTCAACTCGGGCATCCGCTCGATACACGCCGCCGAGGCGGCGCTGTTGCACGAGTCGCTTGGCGACCACGCCGCCGCGCTGTCCGCGTGGTGGTCGGCCTTCGAGGCCGCCCCGCACGCCGGCCAGGCCATGGACGGCCTGCGCGCGGCGCTGGTGCGCGGCAGGGACGCTGACGGGCTCCGACGGGCCTACGGCCTGCTCGGGCAGGCGCAGGCCCTCGGCGACGCGCTCGAAGAGGCCGGAGATCTGGCCGGGGCGGTGGCCGAGTGGCGGCAACAGGCTGCGAGTTCTCCCATCCCGCTGGCGTGGAAGCTCCGGGTAGAGCGCGGCCTCGAGGGGCTGGGCGACTGGCAGGGGCTCCTGGCCGCGCTCCGCGAGCGCCACGGGGCCGCCAGCGGCGAGGCCGCCGACAAGCTTGCCGGGCGCGTGCGCTGGGTGCTGGCCGAGAAGCTCGCCGAGAGCGACGAGGCCTGGAACACCTACCGAGAGTTGCACGCGTCGCGACCGGGCGACACCGAGGTGCTCGAGGCCCTCGCGCGCATCGCTGCCGCGCGCGGCGAGCAGGCGCTCGCGGGGCAATACCTCGAAGAGCTGGCGAAGCAGTCCACCACCCCCGCCGACGCGGCGCGCGTGCAGCGCCGCCGGGCGGAGGTACTCGAGCGCGCCGGCGACGTCGACGGGGCCCGCAACGCCCTGGCTAGGGCGCTCGACCACGTGCCCGACGATCTCGAGGCCCTCGGTGGCCTGCGACGGTTCGCCGCCGCGGCGAGCGACTGGCAAGCGGTGGTGGGCGTGCTTGCCCAAGAGGCCGCCCTCTGCACCGGGCGCGCCCAGATCGACAAGTTCGCGGAGATCGCGCGCGCCTGGGAGGAGAAGCTCGGCGACCGCAGGGTGGCGGTAGACGCGTGGCGCAAGGTCCTTGACCTCTCCGCCAACGACAAGGAGGCGCTCGCCCACCTCTCGTCGCTCACCGAGGCGGTGGGCGACTGGTCGGCCTTCGTCGACCACGGCCGCGCCTACCTCGCCTTCACCGAGGGCAAGGACCGGACGGCGCTGCTTCGCCGGCTGGGCGACGCCTGCGCCCAGCACCTGCGCCGCGAGGACGACGCGCTCGGCTTCTACGAGAAGGCGACCACCGGCCCCAACGCCGACACCGCCGCCTTCGCGGGAATAGAGCGCATGCTCGCGGGCCGGGCGGACAACGCCCGCCTCGTGGAGGTCCTGATGCGCCGCGCGAAGGTGGCGGGCACCCCCGCCGAGAAGGCCGACGCGCTCGCCCGCGCCGCGCACATCCGCCTCGACGCGATGCACGACAGGCCAGGCGCCGCCACCATCTACGACGAGTTGCTGGCCATCGTCCCCGACCACGCCCACGCGCTCGGCTTCCGCGCCGACTTCGCCTTCGAGGCCGGCGACTTCGCTGCGGCGTCGGAGCTCTTCCGTCGCATGGAACCCACGGCGATGGCGCGCGATCACGACGACCTCGACGAGGCCATCGAGGGCGCCACCTTCTTCTTCCGCTTCGGCGAGGCCCTGCGCCGCTCGGGCGACCCGGCGGGGGCGATCGAGCGTTACGTCAAGGCGCTCGAGCTCAACCCCACGCACCTGGCCTCGCTCGACGCGGTGGCGCCGCTGCACATGGCCGCCAAGGACTGGGTGGCGGCCGAGAAGGCGCTCAAGCAAGTGCTGCAGCTCAGCGGCGGCACGGGCAACACCGAGGCGCTGGCGCGCACCTACGCTCGGCTGGGAATCACCGAGTTCCACCAGGGCCACCTCGACCGGGCCCGCAAGCGCATCTCCAAGGCCATCGAAATGCGCAACAACGACGTGGAAGCGCTCCGGGGCCTGGCCCTGGTGATGGCGTCGCAGGCAGACTGGAGCAACCTGCTCAATGTCTACAACAACATCATCTACCACACCCACGAGCCCAGCGACGTGACCGAGAGTTACCTGGCCAAGGGCCTGCTGCTCGACCAGCAGATGAAGATGCCAGACAAGGCCGGGCAGCACTACGAGAAGAGCCTCGCCTTCGACGCGAACCAACCCGTCGCGCTGCTCCGACTCGCCGAGCTTGCCTTGCGACGGCAGGACTGGCCGGAGGCGGCAGGCTACGCCGACCGGGGCCTCGCGCTCGAGGACACACGTCCCGAGGTGACGGCCGCGCTGCACCTCGTGCGCGCCGTGGCCTGCCAGGCCTGCGGCGACGCCGTGGCAGCGCGGGACAGTTTCGGGGCCGCCATCGCGGCCGACCCGAGCTGGCAGGCGGCGGTCGGGCAGGGCGGCGTCGAGGACTACGACAAAGTGCACGAGGCCATCCGCTCGCGCGTGGCCGAGGGCAAGCTCTAGGCCTTGGCCGCGGCGACGGCACGCTCGGCTGTGTCGATGGGCGAGGTCCTCTTCCGTCACCGTGGCTGGATTCCCGTCCCGCTCGCGATCACCGCCTTGCTCCCGGAGCCCGCCTTCCGCTGGCCGGCGCTCGTTTGTCTAGTGGCGGGGGAGGGACTGCGGCTCTGGGCAGTCGGCCACATCGGGCGTCGCAGCCGCACCCGCGGCGCCGACGTGGGCGCCCTCGTCGACACCGGTCCCTACGCCATGCTGCGCAACCCGCTCTACGTGGGCAACGCGCTCCTGTGGGCCGCGGTCGGCGGCTTTGCCTGGCCCGCCGCGCTACTCCTCGTGCCCGCCATCGTGCTGCACTACGCCTTCATCGTTCGCTGGGAAGAGGCGAACTTGCTGGCCCAGCTCGGCGCGCCCTACGCGGACTACTGCCGACGGGTGTCGCGTTGGCTCCCACGCCCGGCGCCCAGCGGGGGAAGCTGGAGCGCGCGCGAGGCGTTCCGCAGCGAGCGCGGTACTCTCACGGTAATTGCGCTGGCTGGCGCACTCCTCGCTGCCCGGTGGTATCTTTCCCGCTGAGGTAACTTTGGACCGGTCGCCACGCCTGCGCCGATACCAGAAGAAGGACTACTCGCAGACCGTCGAGTTCCCCGTGGAGATTGTCGGTCGCGACAACCTCGTGCGGCGCTACCCCTTCGACGAGGCCGTCCGGCTCTACCATCGCCGCATCGCGACCGCAGCCTCGCGCTACGAGGACCCCGAGACGGTCGACGCCGAGATCGCCCACTGCGGCCGGCGGATCGAGCAGCTTCGAAGGAGCTACCTGGAGCGTTCCGGGCTCGGCGAACTGGCCGACAACTCGCGGAGCGCGCTGCTGCAGAGCCCGATGGCCGCCGACATCGCCGCGTTCCTACGCCGCACGCTGGCATCCGCGGGCCATGGCGGCGGGGCCATCGACCTCGCCTTCGTCGACCGGGCCGCCGGGGAGAGCTTCTGGGTGCGGGGCGGCGTTGCCCCGCGGGGCTGCATGCTCTACGCCTACCGTCTCGACGGGCGCGACGGTCCCGGGCCGAGGGCCGCCCTGGAGCGCGAGTTCGCCCGCCTGCGCGCCGCCGCCCACGAGCCGGGCGCCGAGCGACTCTACCTGGCGCACCTGTCCCCCGACCTGGCGCTGGTGCTGGCGGGCACGGAGCCCTGGTCGGGCCCAAGCGGGATCGTCGGACAGGAGGTCGGCGAGGCGCCCGAGGTCGACGACGAGGATGGCCTGCGCGCCGGCCTCGCCGCCCTGGTGGAGGGCCGGGCGGTGGCCGCGCTGGGCCTCTTCGAAGCGGAGTTCGAGCGCGCGCCCGAGCGGAGCGGCGTGGGTAACGCCGTGGCGGTGGCCGGCCTCCTCGCCGGCGAGCCGCAGCGCGCCGAGTTCGCGGCCCGGTACGCGGCGCTCCAGCACCCCGGCGATGCGCTTTCCACCTACCTCCTGGCGGTTTCGCTGCTGGCGCAGGACCGCGGCGCGGAGCTCGAAACCGTCCTGTCGCGACCGAACACGAGGAGCGCGTCGCTGGCCGTGCTCCGCGGCGCGCTGGCGCTGGCACGCGGTAGCCTTCGGGAAGGGGTGGCGCTGGCGCGGGAGGCGCGGAGCGAGGCCACCGACACCGAGTGGTTCGCGGTCCGAGCGAGCAAGCGCATGGTCGCGATGGCGCGCTGGTTCTGGTTCCTCCGCGGCTGCGTCATGGGCAGCGCGGTGCTGGGTGCGGTGCTGGCCTGGTTCCAGCCGGGCGCCTTGCTGCTCGCGCCCCTCGCGCTCGGGCTGGGCGCCTGGGTCGAGCGGGGCGGCCGTCGCGCCCTGGCCGACGCGCTGCGCGACGGTCGCTTCCGCGACGTGAGGCTGGTGTCGCCGGAGATCTTGCCTCGCGACACCGACGCGCCGCCGCGACAGTGATGATGGAGGGGGAAACCCGCGTGGCGGGTTCCCCCCTCCGCCCGGCACATCGTTACTTACGATGCGTGGGAAAGTCCTGTCACCAAGGCCGACTAGAAACTTGACGCGAGCGCTGCGAGCGTGGCGTCGTCAATGCGGAAGGGCGGGCCCCCCGCCTCGTCGCGGGCCACGCGGCCGCCGCCGGGGAGGGAGTCGCCGATGCTGACGACCTCGCCCTTGTCGCCGCCCAGCCCCACCGCGATCCGTCCCCAGTTGCCAGAGAACGCGGGCGTTCCGCTGCGATCGGCGCCGGCCTTGGCGATGGCGTCGAGGAGTTCGTCGACTTTGCCGACCGGCGCGCCGGTGGCGTCGACCCACTCGCCCTCCTTGCGACTGGCCACGAGACTCCTGTCGCCGAGCTGCACTTCCAGCGACTGGGCCATCCAGGCCTTCACCTCGAGTGCCAGCGGGGAGAGGTAGCCGGTCGTCACCAGCAGCTTCTCGAGGTCCTCCGTCGCTACGCGCACAGGAACGTCGCCCGCGATGGCGTTGGCGCCGTCGTGGTCCCGGGCGCCCAGCTTCAGCGTGTGGGTGCCCCCGTCGTCCTCGACGGCGAGCAGCGCGGGCGGATGGTCGAGCCCCAGCTCGCCCGGCGACTGGCCGTCGAGGAACCGCTCGGCCTGGGCGCCGGAGAGCGCCGCGATCCAGTCCCCCACCTTGTCGCCGTCAGCGCGCGGACCGTTGTCGCCGATCCACCAGCCGTGGTCGCTCTTCCGGAGCACCAGTTCAGCGCTGCCATCGACGATGCGAATGCGGCGGACGCTGGTGGGCGAGAAGTCGAGCAGCCGCTTGCTGCGGAAGTCGTCGGGGGCCTTCTGCACGAGGTCGGCCACCTTGCTCGACAGGAGCTGGGCCGGCGCGCCATCCGCCCTCGCCGCGTAGGTGCGGTAGCCGACGGTCGTGTCCTTGCCGACGATCACGGAGAACACCGCGCCGTCGGGCTTCTCCATGCGCAGGTCGACCCGGTGCTCGGCATCGAGACCGTAGTCCTCGGCCTTGCCCTCCAGAGTGCGATCCTCGATCTTGAGCGTCTCGAACCGGTCGATGATCGAGGTGAGCTTGGTGTCGTCGACGGCGGCCTCGCGCGGCCTCGTCATGCGCCAGCCCTCCATGCCCTTTTCGAAGCGGATCTCCCCGTGCGGGCCGTCGAGCGCGAGCACGCTGATGTCGTCGCGCTTGTAGTCGAAGAGCTTCGACTGCGGCGGGGCGTCGTCGTCCACGGTGGCCTCGTCGCCGGCCTCTGGCGGCGACAGCACGAGCACCGCCACGAGAACGAGCAAAATAACGGCAAGAATCGTCAACAGTCGGTTCTGGCGTTCCACTCCAATCCTCGGCTTGACACAGGCGACCCGGCGCTTATCCTCCCGGCCGCGCGAGAGGCGATCTTCATGAGCCGCGACGGACAGGGCGTGACGAGAAACGACGGCGACGACGAGGCCACCGGCGACGTGGCCCTCTGCGAGCCCATCGCCCAGGAAGATCTCCGCGGCCAGCTCGCCGACATGGAAGCCCGGCTCCGGCAGGTGAGCAGTGCCTACAAGCAGGCGAAAGACGAGATCGAGTCCACGAAGCAGCGGCTCGAGCGCAACGCCGCCCTGCGCGAGGAGATCCGCCGGGCCGAGGTGGTCGCCGCGGTCTTCGAGCCGGTGGAAAACCTGCAGCGCAGCATCGCGCCGGTGAAAGACGCCGCCCCCGAGGCGGCGGAGGGCCTGCACATGGTCTACGAGCAGTTCATGCAGGCGCTGCGCGGGCTGGGGCTGGTGGAAGTGGGCCAGGCGGGCGAGCGATTCGACGCCAACGTCCACGAGGCCATCCACTCGATGCCCGTGGCCGACGCCGCGCAGGACAACATCGTCCTCAACGTGTTCTCCAAGGGCTACCGCGCCGGTAGCAAGCTCATCCGGCCGGCGCGAGTGATCATCGGGGTGTACGCGGCGCCCGGGGGAGAGGTGTCGTAGGCTGTAGGCCCTAGGCGATAGGTTGCAGGTCGATGTTTCGAGGAGGTGAACCTCACCTCCACCTCAGGACGCGCCCCGAGCGGGGGGCTGCATGACGCCCCCCCCCTCAGCAATAACGCTCGTTCCTACAGCCTAACCCCAACAGCCTACCGCCTCGGGGCTATCGAGGCGCCTCCCCCCTCGGCGACCCCATCGGCCCGTCGGGACGAGCCAGGCTCACGTCGAGCACCGCCGCCGCGAGGCGCCGCAGGCCCGCCTGTACCTCGGCCACGGGCACGCGCTCGTCGTCGCCGTGCATCGTGCCGAGCAACTCGCCGTCGATGACGAAGGGCACGTAGCCGTAGGCGCGCGCGCCGAGCGGACGGAGGGCCTTGCTGTCGGTGTAGCCGGGGCTTCGCACCGGCCCGGCCACCGCCCCCTCCTGGCCCTCCACAGCGCGCGCCGCCAGCGCGTTGAAGAAGGGGTCGTCCCAGGGGCTCTCGTTGCCGGTCGAGGCGCTGATCACCTCGAAGCGCACCGCCGGGTCGTCGACCAGCGCGATGAGCTCGCGCACGATGTCCTCCGGCATGAAGCCGGGAAGGATCCGGCAGTCCAGCACCGCGCCCACCTCGCTCGGCACCACGTTGGGCTGCTCTCCACCGAAGAACCCGGTGACATTGACGGTGTTGGTGAGCGTGGCCCGCATCGGCGGCATCGACAGGAGCGAGTTCCTGGCCAGCAACTTGGTGAGGGCAGGGGAGGAGAGGATCAGTCCCTTGAGGCCACCTCCGGCGCGGCCGGCGCGGCGGAAGGTCTCGAGGTGCGCGTCGCTCCACACCACCACGTCCTCGCGCGCGGCGAGTCGCTGCAAGGCGCGGGCAAGGTGCTCGGGGGCTCGACCCGGGACGGGCGTGCTCCCGTGCCCCGGCGCCCCGCTGGCGATCATCTTCAGCCACACCGCGCCCTTCTCGGCCACGGAGATGGCGTGGAAGGTCTGGCCGTCGAAGATCAAGTCGCTCAGTCCCAGCCCACCCTCGTTCACAACGTGGGAGCAGCCGATCTTGTCCCACTGGGCGATCACGGCGTCGATGCCCTGGCCGTCCACCTCCTCGTCGGCGACCGCGAGCAATACGACGTCGCGACGTAGCGGTACAGCCAGGCGCTTGAGCGTGACCAGCGTCATCACCTCCACCGCGGTCATGCCCTTCATGTCGAGCGCGCCGCGTCCCCACACGAAGCCGTCTCTCACCAGGCCCGAGTAGGGGTCGACGCTCCAGCGCTCGGCCTCGGCGGGCACCACGTCCACGTGGCTGAGCAGGCACAGCGGCTTGTCCTGCCCGTTGCCCGCCAGGCGGGCCACCAGCGACCCGCGCCCCGGGGCGAACTCGATCACCTCGCTGTCGATGCCCTCGGCGCGCAACTTCTCGACCACCACGTCGATGGCCAGGGCCTCGTCGCCGGGCGGATTGATCGACCTGGCCTGGAGTAGTCGCGACAGGAACTCGACTGTCTCGCCCCCGACCGCGCTCCAGTCCACGCCAGCGAGCGAGGCATCGGTCGCGACCGGGGTGGTGGACGGAGAAGCGTCGGGACGAACAGTCCCCGCGAGCGCCACGGCAGCGAGCATCAACATGCGGCCGATGCTAACGTCCCCACCGATGCTCACCTTGCTCCTGGCCTGCGTGGAGGACACGCCTGCCCCGCCCACCCTCGATGAGTTCATGCACCTCGCGTGGCTGCATTACGCCGCCGAGAACTACACTGCTATGGCCGAGGCCACCGCCGCCGTGGCCAGCACTTTCGATCACGACGAGTTCCCGCTCCAGGGCACGTTCTCAGACCTCGCGCCCGAGGAGGTCGATCTCGTCGACGTGCAGTGGGGGGCCGATCCCGAGAAGGCCACCGGCTTCTACGTCGTCGACGTGCTCGACTGCTCCGACGGCGAGCTCGAGAAGGCGCTGACCAACCTCCACCAGGAGGAGGTCTACCCCGACAACTACACCGCCTACGAGCGCACCTACACCACCGACGACGAGGCCTACTTCTCCGGTGAATCGCCGGTGTTGTACTGGGACACCACGTACAGCGTGGTCATCCCGCTTTTTGGCGGCTACACCACCTCGATCCACGGAGGCGTGCAGAGAATCGAGGGCGAGTGGGACACCCCCGCCTACGCCACGCGCACCTGGGCGCCGAACCCCGCCGAGTGCGAACAGGAGGAGATGCACTTCGAGCAGGACTACCAGATCGAGGTGTTCTACCCGTCGAGCGACGGGGTGGTTCACGTGTACGGCATGTGGCGTCAGTTTGGCGTCACCCAGGACTCTGACCAGGACGACCCGCTCATCACCAGCACCATTCTCGACGCGATGCACGGCTACTTCGAGAACACGTCGACCTACTGCGCGTCGCTGCGCTGAGTGGCGCGGAGAGGACGGCGGCGCGCTCCCCCGTGCGCTACTCGACGGGCTCCAGGCCCTTGATGTGCCGCCGCTCCCGGTCGGCGCCCCCCGAGCGTAGCCTCTTGGCGCGGCGGTCCTGCACCAGACGCTGGCGCTTGAGCGTGCCGAACACGGCAGCGGGCACGGCGGCGATCGCGTCGCCGGACAGGCCGAGTTGCGCGAGGGCCGTCACCTCGAAACCCTCGCCCTCCGGGTACACGCGGAGGCTGTCGAGCGTCTCCAGCGCGGCGCGGACGGTGGCCGCGGCGATGCCCCCCGCGCTGCCGTCGCTAGCGTGGTGAGCGGCGACGGCGTCGGCGACGGGCGCAGGGAGTCCCCACTGGGTGACGACCCGCGCGCCGAGCTCCGTGTGGCAGCGACGCACCACCACTCGGGTCTTGCGGCTGTCTGAGAACAGGGCAGGGCGAGCGCTTTTCCGGTGCTTGGCGATGATGCCGTAGGCATACATCCAGCCGATGTCGTGGAGCAGCCCCACCGTGTAGGCCTCCCCCCGCTCAGAACCGCATACGAGCTCGATGACCGCGGCCGCGTGGGCCGCCGCCTCCGCTCGCCTGCGCAACCACTGCCCGATCTCGGGATCGCGGGGCGCACGCAGGATGCGCATGGTGCCCGCGGTGAGCACCACCTCGCGCACGCCCTGCATGCCGAGGTGGGCGAGGGAGTCCGCCAGCGACCTGCATCGGCGAGAGAACACGAAGTTGTTCGCTTTCTTCAGCGTGACCGCCGCGAGCGCCGGGTCGCTCTGGATCGCATCTGCGACCTGGTCGAAGCTGGCCGCCGGGTCGAACGAGAGCCGCAGCGCGTCCCGCGCGCCCTGCGGCAGCATCGGCAGGCTCTCCGGGGCGCGGTCGGCCGCGTCGGCGAGCCAGGCGCAGGCGTCGTCCAGCTCGGGCGACCCGGGCTCGAAGGCAGCGAGGTCCCGGCCGTAGTCCGGGCGGCTGAATGCCATGCTTTTCCTGCTCCTGCCCCAGATGGTAACAGTCTGAGAGACGGTATCGCGCGTCCTGCGCTGGAGGGGACGATGACCAGCACTCCTGCGTAGTGGAGTTTCGAAGTGGGCCTCTGGCTCGAAAAAATGCCACTACGGCTCCGTGGCCAGCCCGTCCCGGGAGAACCTGCCCCCGCGGCAGCCGCAACGCCCGAGAAGGGACTAGCGGTCGCCGCCCGGCTTCTTCTCGATCTTGCCCTCCTTCTCCATCTCCTCGTAGAGATTGCGCTTGGGCTCCGAGAACTTGTTGGGCGCGTCGGACGAGGTGTCGCCGAGATTGGTGACGATCTTCTCGCCCCAGCGGTCGAGGAACTTGTCCTTCAGGCCCTTGATCAGGTTGCGCGCGACCCCCATGGACTGACTCCCGTGTTGCGCGCCATCGTAGTGACGGAGTGCCCCCGCGGCAACGCCCCTTCGACCGGGGTCACACCGGCGCGGCGATGCGCGATACACTTGCACCCCGCCGATGCCGCCCGCTGAATCCCAGGCCCCGGCCCCCAAGTGCCGCTTATGGTTGCGACGGCTCGGCGTGGGCGAGAGCCCCTTCACGGTGCGCTTCGAGGTGGACAATGGCAAGGGCATCCTGCGGGTGACGCGGCCCGGCGTGCTGATTGATCCCCCGGCGCGGCAGACGGGCATGGAGGAGCGGCTGTCGACGCAGCAACTCCGTACCGCGCGCTTCATCCTGGTGTGGGACGGTGGCCGCGCCCGCCAGGGCCACCATCTCTCGCGCCTGGACGAGAGCACGCTCGAGCGCGTGGAGGCCGACCGGTGGCACGAGCTGGAGGTTGTGAGCGACGACGGCCTCCGCTACCTCATGCTCGCCGTGCTGCCGGCGGCCGCGCCGGCGCCGGCGCCGGCGCCCAGAGCCGAGCCCCGACGCCCCTCTCTTGCCGACCTGCGCCAGGAGCTCGACAGCCTCACGTTCCGCGCCGACGAGGACAAGGACGCCGACGGCGCGCTCGACTCGATCACCGGCCCCGTGCCGGCGCCCCGGAAGCCGCCGCCGGGGAGCGACGACGCCTTCGTCAACAGCAAGACGCTGGTCGACGAGGGCGCCGACCCGGCCGCGCTCGTCGCGCCCGAGGCCATGCTGCTGCTCAGCTTCCCGGGGCCAGCGGCCGCACTCGGCCGACCGGCGTCACCGGCGCCCGCCCCGGCCGCTGCCGCGCCTGCTGCCGAGGAGAGCGACGCGCTCGCCCTCGGCGAGGCCGACGGCAGCGAGGACGCCGAGACGCTCTCCCTCGGCGAGGCCGACGGTACCGAGGACGCCGAGGCCCTCCCCCTCGGCGATGGCGCCGAGCGCCTGGTCACCGAGACGATGGCCGCGCCCCCACCGCCGCCGGCCGCGAGCCCCACCGCCCTCGCCGGCTTTGCCGACGAGGACGAGGAGGCAGCCTTCTCCGTCGACCTGCCGTCACATCGTCAGTCCACGGAGCACCTGAGCGTCCACCGGGACGTGGGCGACGCAGTCACCTCCGTCGACATGAGCTTCGCGCGCGAGGAGCCGCCCCCCATCGAACACGTGGCGCCACCGCCGGGTAACGGCGTCTTCGACCAGCCTGGCGCCCCGCCCGCGCCCTCGGGGCGATCCACGCGACCCCGCCGGCTCGTGCCCGAGCCCGTGGGCAGCGCCGAGTTCGACGCCGGCGAGGTGCGGGGCCAGGCCATGCCGCTGGTGCGTCACCTCCGCCGTCGACTGGAGGAGCAGCGGCAACGCATCGCCGAGCTCGAGCAGCAGCTCGCGGAGTTGCAGGGAAGCCAGCGGCGCGGATAGCGCCCGGCCGATGTCTGCTCGCCGTGCCGACCGCATTGCCGTCCGCGTCCAGGAGGAGGTCACCGCCTTGCTCCAGCGCGGGGTGTCCGACCCCCGGGTAGGGATGATCAGCATCGTCTCCGTGGCCATCAACGACGACCTCTCCGTCGCCCGCATCAAGTGGTTGCCCTTCGGCGGCATCGGCGATCGCGCGCAGATCGCGGAGGGTCTCAAGGCGATTGCCCCGCAGATCCGCGGCCCCGTGGGCCGGGCCCTCGGCATCCGGCACTCCCCGGAGCTGCGCTTCGAGCTCGACGCGAACGTCGAGTACGCCGCCCACATGGACGAGATCTTCGCGCGGCTCGCGCGCGAGCGGCTGCCCCAGGAATGATCAGCGACGGCTTCCTCGTCGTCGACAAGCCTCCCGGCGTCACCTCGCACGACGTCGTGGCGATCGTCCGCAACGTCACCGGCCTGAAGAAGGTCGGTCACACCGGCACGCTCGACCCCTTCGCCACCGGCGTGCTCCCCCTGGCCCTCGGCGGCGCCACCCGGCTCATCGCCTTCCTCGACGAGCGCGAGAAGGTGTACGACGCCACGGTGACGCTCGGCAACCAGACCGACACCGGCGATCCCACGGGCACCGTGGTGGCCGAGGCCGCGGTCCCCGCTCTCAAGCGGGAGCGGGTGGAAGGCGTGCTCGCGGCCATGCTGGGCGAGCGCGAGCAGACGCCCCCGCGCTACTCGGCGGTGAAGATCGCGGGGCGCCCGCTCTACGACTACGCCCGCGCCGGGCAAGAGGTCGAGGCGAAGTCCCGGCGCATCAGCATCCACGCGATGGAGCTGCTTGGCCTCGAGGCGGCGACAATTCGCGTGCGGATTCGCTGTAGCCGGGGCACCTACGCCCGCGTGATCGCCGAGGAGATTGGCGTTGCCCTCGGGACGGTGGCGCACCTCGGCGACTTGCGACGGGAGGCCAGCGGTCCCTTCACCCTCGACTCCGCCGTGTCGATGTCGCGGCTGAGCTCGATTGTCGCGGGCCTGCCCGATTGGGTGCGCGTGCTACGGCCGCAGCGGGGGGACGACCGGGTGGCCTGGCGAGAGCGCGCCGAGGTGGTGTCTGGTCTGCAACCGTGGATGATCCCGGCCGCCACGGCGCTGGGGCACCTGCAGAAGCTGGCGCTGTCACCGTTCGAGTTGCGTCGCCTCCTGACCGCTGGCACCGTGCCGCCGCTCACCGGCAACGGCGCGACTGTGCTGATGGACGGCCGCGAGGTGGTGGGCGTCGTGGCGCCCGGCCAGCGACCGGTGGTGCTCGCGAGGGAAGGGGAGCCTCCGCCGCGGCGGGCCGCCAACTCTTGACGCCACCGGCATGATCGCATAGACGGCGCTGCTTTCCGGATACCCCCATGAACACCCTTGCTACTCTCGAGCGCGAGGCCCTCTCCGACAAGAAGTTCGACGCCAAGGTGGGCGACGAGGTGCGCGTGCACGTGAAGATCACCGACGGCGAGAAGAGTCGCGTGCAGGTCTTCGAGGGCACGGTCATCGCCATCCGCCAGGGCGGTCCCCGCACCACCTTCACCGTGCGCAAGACCAGCTTCGGCGTGGGCGTTGAACGCATCTTCCCCGTGTTCGCGCCCACCATCGAGCGCATCGAGATCAAGGTGCGCCACGACGTGCGCCGCGCCAAGCTCTTCTACCTGCGCGAGCGCTCCGGCAAGTCGGCACGCCTCAAGGAGCAGGCGCTGAACTAGGCGCCCGCTCGGCTTTGAAAGGGCCGCCGAGTTGACCGGGAGTGAGGCTGAAGACCACGTCGCCCGCGCGCTGCAGGACGCGGGCTGGATCGAGTGCGCCCGGAACTGGCGCAGCGGGGGAGGGGAGATCGACCTGGTCGTGGCCCGCGACGGCGT
>Ga0194131_10006868_pt1 | contig 15608 bp, 13 predicted proteins | sample TA2KigO120mmetaG_FD_148631 | JGI IMG/M metagenome (GOLD analysis project Ga0194131, IMG submission 148631) | Freshwater microbial communities from Lake Tanganyika, Tanzania - TA2015053 Kigoma Offshore 120m | ecosystem: Environmental > Aquatic > Freshwater > Lake | place: Tanzania: Lake... | reverse complement strand
TCGCGGCTTGCGAGGCTCGCCTAGGCCAAGGCCCTACATATCGTAGCTCTATTCGGTGTTTTGCTACAAATTAACGGCTTGCGTGGTTGCTTTGCCCAGCGGCCCAGCGCATTGTGCATTGGGGCTCCCGTCAAGCGGTGACACACGCTCGCCAGAGCCGCACGCGGATTTGCCTTTGGAGAAGTCCCGCGATGGACGGTGTCGTGACGTGTAAGACATTCCATTTGGTGCTGGTCAAGCCGACGCACTACGACGACGACGGCTATCCGATCACTTGGCTGCGCTCCCATATTCCGTCCAATACCTTGGCGGCCCTCAATGGCCTGAGTGAGGACTGTCGACGGCGCGAAATATTTGGGCCCGGTGTCGAGATCGTCATCAGGCCGTACGACGAGACCAATACCCGAGTCCGCCCCGATCGAATTGCCGCCGAGATCCGTCAGGCCGGTGGCAAGGCGCTGGTCTGCCTGGTCGGCGTGCAATCCAATCAGTTCCCGCGCGCCGTCGATCTCGGCCGGCAATTCCTCGCGCTCGGACTGCCGGTGGCGCTGGGCGGCTTCCATGCTGCCGGATGTCTGTCGATGCTGCCGGTCGTGCCGCCCGAGATCCAGGCGGCGATGGACATGGGCATCTCGATCTTCGCTGGCGAGGCCGAAGAAGAACGGCTCGACATCGTCCTGCGCGACGCTTGGAACGGCACGCTGAAGCCGCTCTACAACTACATGGACGATCTGCCGGGCCTCGAAGGCGCACCGACACCTTCGCTGCCGCCAGCAGCGCTGGCGCGCAACGAGGGCCGCAAGTCGAGCTTCGACCTCGGCCGCGGCTGCCCCTTCCAGTGCTCGTTCTGCACCATCATCAACGTCCAGGGCCGCAAGAGCCGCTTCCGTACCGCCGATGATCTGGAAGCGATCGTGCGCGAGAACTACAAGCAGGGCATCACGTCGTTTTTCATCACTGACGACAACATGGCCCGCAACAAGCACTGGGAGGCCTTCTTCGACCGGCTGATCGAGCTCAAGGAAAACGAAGGCATCGAAGTGTCGCTGATCATCCAGGTCGACACGCAGTGCCATCGCATCCCGAATTTCATCGAAAAGGCGCGCTGGGCCGGCGTGTACCGCGTGTTCATCGGGCTGGAGAACATCAATCCGGACAACTTGCTGGCAGCCAAGAAGCGCCAGAACAAAATCACCGAATACCGCAAGATGCTGCAGGCCTGGCACAAGAGCGGCGCGTCGACCTGGGCCGGCTATATCCTGGGCTTCCCCGGCGACACGCGCGAATCCGTGCTGCGCGACATGGAGATCATCAAGAAAGAGCTGCCGCTCGACATCCTCGAACTGTTCATCCTGACGCCGTTGCCCGGCTCCGAGGACCATCAGAAGCTCTGGAAGCAAGGCGTATGGATGGACGCCGACCTCAACAAGTACGACCTGCACCACCGTGTCGTGCACCATCCCAAGATGAGCGACGCGGAATTCGACCAGACCTATCGCGATGCGTGGAAGGCCTACTACACACCCGAACACATCGAGACCGTTGCACGCCGACACGGCGCCATTCCCGGCCGCAACCCGGCCGAACCCGCCCAGTTCATGACCATGTTCAAGATCATGTTCGAGGCCGAGGGCGTCCACCCTCTGGAAGGCGGCATCGTGCGCATGAAGTACCGGCGCGACCGCCGCTACGGCATGCCGATCGAGCCGGTCGGAGTGTTCCACTACAAGCTGGCGCGTGAGACCTGGAAGAAGCTCAAGATTTACGCCCGGCTTGCCTGGCAGGGCTGGCGTATCGGCCAGAAGGTCAGGCACGACCCCAAGCGCCACGAATACAAGGACCTCGCGCTGTCGCCGGTGATCGAAGAGGATTTCGACAAGCTCGCGCTGTTCGCCGAGACGGCGGGCGGCGAGGCGGCGGTCAGCAAAAAGCGTGGCGAGGACCTTGCCCGCGCCCGCGTCGCCGCCAAGCAGAACCAACAGAGGCTCGAAGCGGCCGAGTAGTGGGCCTCACAAGAGCCAGCCAGGCTGAGCCACGATATTTGTCAAACCGATCGTGCCGTCGCCGTTGAGATCCTGTCCGAAGCCCGCCTCCAGCGATTGCAGCGTCGTGCTGCCGCCCGCCATCAGGCCGTAGTCATTCGACGCCCAATTGCCGTTGGCGTCCGTCGTCCAGATCGAGAACTGGTTGCCCGACTTGAATGCCACGTGATAGCCGCTGCCGGCCGCCTCCGCGGCGATCGGCGCCCAGGACCCGAACAGGCCGGCGGTGACCGGCGCACCACTATACTGCAGCGTCGGACCCGACGAACCGGCAACCGGGAACATCGCGTAGGTGTTCCCCACCTGCATCAGCTTGGTCACGCCGAACGATTCGATCGTCGTCGCCATAAGGCCGGTCGTGCCGTCGCCGTTGAGGTCCTGTCCGAAGCCCGCCTCCAACGACTGCAGTGTCGCGCTGCCGCCCGTCATCAGGCCGTAGTCATTCGATGTCCAATTGCCGTTGGCGTCCGTCGTCCAGATCGAGAACTGGTTGCCCGACTTGAATGCCACGTGATAGCCGCTGCCGGCCGCCTCCGCGGCGATCGGCGCCCAGGACCCGAACAGGCCGGCGGTGACCGGCGCACCACTATACTGCAGCGTCGGACCCGACGAACCGGCAACCGGGAACATCGCGTAGGTGTCGCCAACCTGCATCAGCTTGGTCACGCCGAACGATTCGATCGGCGTCGCCACAAGGCCGATCGTGCCGTCGCCGTTGAGATCCTGGCTGAAGGTGGTTTCAAGCGCCTGCAATGCCGCGCTACTGCCCGCCAGGACAGCGCCGCCCGACAGCATGTTACCACCACCGTCCAGCGTCCATAGCCAGTACTGATCGGCGCTACCGTTCTTGAAGAAGACCTGGTAGCCACTCCCGGACGTCTCCGCGGCAATTGGCGTCCAACTACCCAACTGGCCGTTCTGGAATGTGCCACCTGCATAGCGAAGCGGTGCGCTTGTCGCCCCGGTGTGCATGGTATAGCTGTTCTCGACACGGACTAGGCGGGTCGCACCTGCCGACTCGATCGGGACCGCAAGCAAGAAGTCGCTCGCGACAAGCGACGAACGAAGGACATTCGACAGCAACAGACTGTCACCTCCGCCGAAGTCGATGAGAGTGCCGCCGCCCGCCTGTGTCGAACGGGCCAAAACATCGCCGAGGGCGGGAAGGCCAGTCAGCGCGGTCAGATCGATCTTGTCGCCGTCACTTCGTGCAAAGTCGGCGACGGTGTCGGCCCCGCTGCCCGATCCAAAGATGAAGAAGTCGTTTCCAGCGCCGCCGGTCAGCATATCGGCGCCGGCGCCGCCAACCAGCCAATCGGACCCGGCATCACCGAACAGCTGATCGATGCCAAGGTCCCCAGACAGCGTATCGCCGCCGTCGCCGCCCCGCAGCATGTCGTTGCCGGCGTTGCCGCGAATGACATCAGCGGCTGCCGTGCCGTTGAGCGTGTCGTTGCCCGAAGTGCCCGCGAACAGGAGATCGAGGATCTGCACGCCCCAACCCAAAGCGTCGACACGCTTGTAGGTCGTGAAGGTATTGACGACATTGTCGTTCTCGTTGTCGCCATCGAAGATCGACACCGCGCTCGCGATCATGGTCTGCTTCAGCTGCGCGAAAGGCAGGAGCTTGCCACTGACCTGCAGCGACAGTTGCTGCATATCGGCCACCAACCCGGCAATGTGCGGCGCCGCCTGACTGGTGCCCGACATCGTGTTGGTGCCGCCGAACTGGTTCGCCCCCGTGATCTGGCCGCCGGGCGCCAAGATCGTCGTCATGGAGCCGCTGCGCTGCGAGAACGAGACGATCTGGTCGGGACCGCTACTAAAGTCGATCGCCCCGCTCGACCAACTCCAGCCGCCGGCACTGCGATCCCAGACCGCACCAACCGACCAAGCATTGGGATCGGCCGATGGCGACGACACGCCCTGCGTCTGGTAGGAATAGTACGAGTTGCCGGACGCAACCACGACGGCCGTGTTGTTCGCCGCGAGCGTCGCGATCTGGCTGGCATAGACCGACGACGTCGGCACATTGACGTTGTCACCCTGACCGAGCGACATGTTTACGGCGACGATGTTGTAGGCCGCTCGATTGGCGACCACCCAGTTCAGCGCCTCCGCCACGTCCGAACTGGACGCACGAGGGTTGCTGCCATCGGGGAAAACCTTGAGCGCAATGATGTTCACGCCCGGCGCCATGCCGGTGTAGGTGCCGTTGCTCGATCCGACAATACTCGCGACGTTCGAACCGTGACCGTGGGTATCCGAGGCGTTCGAATCGTTGAAGCCCGAGAAGTCGTGGGCATGAACGATACGGTTGCCGAAGAAGCTGTGGTCAAGGTCGATGCCGGTATCGAGCACCGCAACCGAAACGCCGCGGCCATCGATTCCGGCGAATCGGAGATCCGCTCGGAACTGGTCGAGGCGAATGAGGGTCGTATCCGCTTGGGCTGTCAGATCGACCTCGGCATCAAACGCCGGCACCTCGAGTGTGGCTTGGCTGATGGCAGCGGACACCACATCGTCCGCCGATACCGTCAGCGATGATGCCGCGTCACCGTCCAGCACGACGCCGTGCGGCACGGCGACGTTGAACAGCTCGTCATCGTCGCCAAGTCTCGACGTGCCTTTCTTATCAGCCTTCATTCGCCAACGCGCCGTTTGATCGTCCACCCCACTTCAAGACGATAGGCCGAACCGATGCCATACCGCCTGTCGAACGGCTGCTATGCTAGAGTATCCTTCAACCGTAAGGTAGCGACGTGATGCTCCGAAAACTTGCATTTCTAGAGCAATTTGCTCGCATCGTGCGGTCGGCTCGAGGCAAGAGTCGCTAGTGAAATGCCGGCGGGCTGACTTCACCCAGTCCATCGGCAGCGGTCGCCGAAATGGTGGTGCGGATCATCGACCGCTCCTTGCGGTAGTCCCACGGCCGACCGCGATGGAGCATGGCGCGGTTGTCCCACATCACGGCGTCGCCCTGCCGCCATTTGTGGACATAGACGAATTCGCGTCGCGTCGCCTCGTCGAGCAACTCCGCCAGAAGCTGACGCGCCGCGCGGTCATCCATGCCGTCGATGGCGTAGGCATGACTAGCCACGTAGAGCGCGCGCCGGTCGTTGACGGGGTTGCGCCAGTTCAGCCGCCAGCGCACCGGCGGCAGCGCTTTTCGTTCCTCGGCGTTGGCGAGATCGGGATGAATCTGGTCTCGACTGTTGGCATAGGAATGGGTGGCCACCGCGTCCTTCAGCTTGGCCCGCAAGTCAGCGGGCAAGCGGTCCCAGGCGAGGCGTGTCGAGGTGAACTCGGTATCCCCATCCGCGCCCGGCAGGACGCGCGCCGTCAGCACCGAGGCCAGAGCCGGCGTCTTCTTGAAGGAGGAATCGGTGTGCCACAGGGCATTGGCCTGGGCCACCAGCACCTGGCGATGGTCGGGCGGCACGATCTCGCCTTTCTCGCCGATATTGGTCAGCCGTGAATAGAAGCTGCCGGCACCCAGTGAAGCCAGCTTGGTGAGTTCGAGCGGTCCGAAAGCGCGGCTGAAGGCGACCTGGACATCGTCGGCGACCGGCTGGTCGCGGAACACCAGAAGGGAATGCTCCTCGAACGCTGCGCGCACGGCCTTGTAGGCGTCGGCGTCGCTTGCGACATCGAGCATGCCGACGCCCTTGACCTCGACGCCGAATCCCGGTCCCAGCGGCACCAGTTCCATCGCGCTCTCCCTGCAGTACTTGGTCTTGGCGAATCATATCGTAGCGAATCGGCGGATGGCTACCGCTTCACGCCCGGTCAGTCGGGAAGGTCGAAGTCCTGCCCGTTGGTCTTGATCCCGACCCGGTCGAACCAATCGGGGCCGAGCTCGCTCACCGGCTTGCCGACGCACTTCAGCGACGCGATCTGCTTGCCTTGGTGCTCGGCGACCATGCCGGCTCTTTCCGCGACTTCGCCCTTGGGACCGAGTCTGCCGATCGCCGTATAGACCGTGGAGTTCAACTGACCGATCGTGAAGCGCAGCCAGGCGCCCCCGCCGCCCGCCAACGGAAACGAGCCGCCCGTGGCGGCCTTGGGTGGCGGGACCAGCGCCGTGGGCTGGATGATCTCGGCCGGCTCTCCCGAATCGAGCTTGCCGTGACGGTACTGAAGATGGCCACTCGTGGCCGTGGCTCCCTTGGAGGCGCACACCGAGATCAGCCGACTGCTCGTTCGGCACGAAAACACAATCGCCTCGTTACTGTTACAGAACGAAGCTGTCGGCCTGGTAGCGGCAGCCGCAGGAGGCGACGCTGCCGTTGGAGGCGACGCAGCCATCGGCCGCGCGGCACTGACCAGAACGACGCTCACCGTCTTCTTGCAGGCTGGATCGCCTTGGCACTCGGGCGACATCACGCTCTGCAGGATGTAGCTTAGAGCGACGCGTTTGCCGACGAGGCTACGCTGTTCGCAGAAGTCGAAGCCGGCCATTTCCTCGAACGTCGCGCCTCGATTGTCCTTGAGCTTGAGATAGCAGGCCGTATCGCCGGCGTTCATGCCCGTGACAATGCCGAACGCGCGCTTGACCTGCTGTCCGATCTTCACAGTTTCGACGCCCTGGGCCGCAACCGAGAACGGGAGCAACACCGCAAGCATCGTCGCGCCCGGCAACTTCATGCCTACACCTACCGTAACGCGCACGATGTCATTTCAAGTGTATGACGGGCGTCTGCCCGCCATTGCACGTGTAACAACAACTGCTGCAGCGCTGTTGACCGTCGGCGCCGACGCCCCAATAGAGCTTGGCGTTGCCGGTGACCCAGCCGCCATAGCAGATCTTCTCGCCACCCAAGCAACGCAGCTTGATGGCGTGCACGTCGGAATCGTCGAGATTGTAGGCCTTGCCGCCGCCCGGCCATTCGTAGCCCTTGCGATCCTGCGAAAAGAACTTCACTTGCGCTTTGTACTTGTATTCCGATTGAAAGCGGAAGGTCATGTCGGACTGTGCCTCCGCAGCGTCCACGCCGAACACGAGTACGAGCGCCGCTACGAGCGCGGCTACGACAGCGTTCGCTATTCGCATCCTTCCCCCGCCGATCGCGCGCTTTCCCCAGGCACGGTCGGATTGGTTTCATTTCAACTATTTGCCTTCCTCGTGCAATAGCATATCCGACCTGCTGTATTGCGCGATCTGCCGAGCGCCACGCTTGGCGGCGGTACCGAGACGATAGTACGAACCTCCCGATGGTCTCTCCCTCCCGTTCTGCTCCTCGCCTGGCATTCGTAGCGGCGGCCACTCCTGCCGCCCGGAGCGCCCGCAAGCGACTTGAGAAGCTTTACGGCTCGGTGGCACCGGCCCAGGCCGATATCATCGTGGCATTGGGCGGCGATGGGCTGATGCTGCAGACGCTTCACCGCAACATCCGTCGCGGTACGCCGATCTACGGCATGAATCTCGGCACGATCGGCTTCCTGATGAATACCTACAAGGAGGCCAGGCTGCTGCAGCGCCTCAATCGAGCCCGACAGTTCAGCTTGACGCCGCTGCGCATGGTCGCGGTCAATACTCATGGCCGCAGCGTCGAGGCCATCGCCATCAACGAGGTATCGTTGCTACGCTCCAGCCGCCAGACGGCACGCATCGCAGTGTCGATCGACGGCCGCAAGCGCCTGCCCGACCTCTATTGTGACGGCGCGCTGGTGGCGACACCGGCCGGCTCGACCGCCTACAACCTCTCGGCTCACGGTCCCATCCTGCCGCTGGGCGCGGGCCTGCTGGCGCTGACGCCGATCAACGCCTTTCGCCCCCGCCGCTGGCGCGGCGCGCTGCTGCCGCGTCATGCCAAGGTCGAGTTCACGGTGCTCGATCCGCGCAAGCGGCCGGTCGCGGCGGCCGCCGATTCGGTCGAGATCGCCAACGTCGTCAGGGTCACCGTCACCGAGGCGACCGACATCGGGCTCACCCTGCTGTTCGACCCCGAGCACGATCTCGAGGAGCGCATCCTCAAGGAGCAATTCGATCCTTGAGCGAGTCCGACAAGGCGCTCCCGTTCAGACCGGAGAGAAAGTACATCATCGGCCATGAGGGCTGGCGGCCGCTCGCCCTGGTGCTGACGATCGGCACGGTGGGCGGCTTCGTCTTCGACTGGCTGCGCATGCCGCTGGCCTGGATGCTGGGAGCCTGCGTCTTCTCGACAGTAGCCGCCTTCTGCGGCCTGCGCATCGGTATGCGCGTGCGGTTGCGCCAGGGCATGATCATCATCATGGGCGTACTGCTGGGCTCGGGCTTCACACCGGAGTTGGTCCAGCAGCTCGGCAAATGGGCAGTCAGCCTATGCGTGCTGAGCGGCATGACCATGACCGGCGCGACTCTGGGTTACTTCTGGTTCCGGCGTTTCACCCAATGGGACAAGGTCACCTGCTACTTCGCCGCCATGCCGGGCGGGCTGAACGACATGACCATGATGGGCGGCGCCATGGGCGGCCAGGAGCGCGCCATCGCGCTCGCCCATGCGCTGCGCATCCTGACGGTCGTGTTGACCATCCCGGTCTGGTACCGGCTGGTGAACGGCGCGCAGACCAGCGTGCTCGGCATGGTCAGCGGCCCTGCCACCAACGACTGGCGCGACTACGCAGTGCTGGTCGCGTGCGGCGTGATCGGCGCCGTGGTCGGCCGCCTGCTGCGCCTGCCGGCCGCCTTCATGATGGGGCCGATGCTGATGAGCGCCATCGCCCACCTGGCTGGCTTCACCGATTCCAAGCCGCCCGGCGAACTGGTGGCCGCGGCGCAGATCGTGGTCGGCGCCGGCATCGGCTGCCGCTTCGTCGGCGCCGCACTGCACCAGCTCCATCGCGAGATCGCGACGTCGATCGGCGCGGCGGCACTCCTGATCGGCTGCGCCGTCGCCTTCGCCGAGATCACCGTGATGCTGACCGGCCTCAACCTCGACGCCACTGTGCTGAGCTACGCGCCGGGCGGCTTCGCCGAGATGAGCCTGATCGGCCTGGCGCTGGGCGTCGAGGTGGCGATGGTGGCGACCCACCACCTCTTTCGTTTATTCCTGATCGTGCTGACCGGGCCCTTCATCTCGCGCTTCGTGCTCACGCGCGGACGGTGATGCCGCCATCGACCACCAGCAGGTGGCCGTTGACGTAAGCCGCTTCGTCCGACGCCAGGAACAAGGCGGCGTGGGCGGTGTCCCAGCCGCTGCCCATCTTGCCGGTCGGCGAGGCGCGATTGCGGATCTCGATCATCTTGTCATAGGCCTGATTGTGGTCCTTCTCGCCTTTGGCATACTGCTCGGCCAGGAAGTCGATCATCGGCGTGTGCATCAAGCCGGGCAGGATGGCATTGCAGCGGATGCCCCTGTCGGCGTACTGCGAGGCGATGGCGAGCGTGAGCGCATTCACGGCCCCCTTGCTCGCATTGTAGGCGACATAGGACACGCCCTTGGGTGAACGGATCGACGCGATCGAGCTCACGTTCACGATACTTCCCTTACCCTGCTTCTCCATGGTCGGCAGGACGTGCTTGGCGGTGAGGAAGAAGCTCTTGACGTTGACGTCGAATACTTGATCCCACTCGTCTTCGCCGAGCTCGACGGGGCCGCCGGTCGACCCGATGCCGACGTTGTTGTCGAGGATGTCGATCCGCCCCCATTTGGCGAGGCAGGCATCGACCATCGCCTTGACGTCGGCGTTGCGCGAGGAATCGGCCTCGAACACGATCGCCTCGCCGCCTTCCTTGGCGATCAAGCCGGCTGTCTCCTCGGCTGCGCCGCGCTTGCGGTCGACACACATCACCCTGGCGCCTTGACGCGCGAAAGTGACGGCGGTGCACTTGCCATTGCCCCAGCCGGGGCCGCTCGAGCCCGCGCCGACCACGATCGCCACCTTGTCCTTCAACCTGCCCGCCATGTCGTCACTCCCTTTGCAGCGAGCCTAGCACGGGCTTGACCCCCAACAGCACCAACCGCGATGTCTCGCCGTCCCGCCACGCGCCGTCATCGCTGACGTCGAGCCGGCGGCCGACCTGATGGATCACCGACCGCCGCTCCGGCGCATCGGCAAAGCGCATGATGCCCTTGGCGCGCAACCGGCCCGGCCCGCGCAGCATCGTCATCACCGTCTCGCGCTCGACCGGCTCGACCCACTCGTAGGACCAGCTCGTGAATGCGTCGGCCGTTTCGGTCGGCGCGGCTTGGCCACGACGATCCAGCCCAAGCAACAGGTCGAGTGGCACGTCGGCATGGCTGGCCTCGAGAATCGGCGCCGCCGAGTGGCCGGCCAAGAGTCGGCGCAGGCCTGGAAGATCCTCGGCCAAGTCGATCTTGTTCAGCACCAGCAGGTCGGCCGCGGCGAGCTGGCGCCCAATCGTGTCGCCGACCCGCCGGTCGGCGGCGCGCTGGCGGACCTCGCCGGCATCGACCATCACCACCACACCGTCGCGCCGCAGCCGCGGTTCGAGGACGGCGAGATCGGCGATGCGACCGGGATCGGCGACGCCCGATGCCTCGACCACGATATGGTCGAACCGATCGGGTCGCTCCAGCAGTGCGAGCAAGGTCGTCACCAGCGAATCGCCGATCGTGCAGCAGAGGCAACCGTTGGCGAGCGCAATCGTGTCGCCGCCATGCTCGACGACCAGTCGGCCGTCGATGTCGAGCGCGCCGAAATCGTTCACCATCACGGCAAAACGCCGGCCCGTCGCGCCGCGCAGCAGTCGATTGAGCAGCGTCGTCTTGCCGGCACCCAAGAAGCCGCCGATGACGGTGAAAGGAATCATCGGAGCGCAGACCTACAGATCCGCATCATGACCATGAGCGGGCCTGCAGGTTCACGCTCCGCATGGATCATTTCGGCGCCTCGAAGACCTTGCCACCCAGCACGGTGCCCCAAACGCCGACATCTTTGAGTTTCCCGGGTGGCACGGCGAGCGGATCGTCGTCGAGGACGGCGAAATCGGCCCGCTTGCCGACATCGATGCTGCCCAGTTCCTCGTCGAGCTTGAGCGTGTAGGCCGCCCCCAGCGTGATGGCGCGCAGGGCATCGGCGACCGGAATCTTCTCGGTCTCGCCCAGGGTGCGGCCCGAGGCGGTCAGACGATTGACCGCGCACCAGGCCGTGAACAACGGGCCGATCGGCGTGACCGGTGCGTCGCAATGGATGGCGAAGGGTACACCAGTCGTCAGCGCCGTAGCGCAGGCGTCCATGCGCTCGGCGCGCTCCGGTCCCAACGTCCTGGCGTAGTGGATGTCACCCCAATAGAACAGGTGATTGGCAAACAGGTTGACGCACATGCCGAGTGCCTTCATGCGACGGAACTGGCCGGCGTCGGCCATCTGGGCGTGCTGAAGGGTGTGTCGATGGTCCCAGCGCGGAGCCGTCATCAGCGCCCGCTCGACCGCCTCGATGGCGACCTCGGAGGCCTCATCGCCGTTGGTGTGGACATGGACCTGGAAGCCGGCGCGATGCCAGGCGAGCAGGAGGCGGTCGATGTCGTCGGGCCCGACATTCCACACGCCATTGGGCGTGCCGTCGTAGTAGCCCGGCCAGCGCATACGCGCCGACAGGCCCTGGATCGAGCCGTCGGTGACGATCTTGACGAGCTGAAAGCGCAGCCGGTCGTTGTTCTTCTTCATCAAGCCCTGAAGCCGCGGGATGCCCTGCTCGGGCGACACCGAGCCGGCGGCAAAGGCCGGCAGCAGCCGGATGGGGAAATCGTCCGATGCGCTGGCGCGCAGATAGCCGTCGACCGTGCTCTCGGGCAGCTCGTTGTGCAGGTCGGTCGCCGTGGTGACGCCGGCAAGCTGCGCCACGCGGGCGAAGCGCCAGACCGCCTGCTCGTCGGACAGCACGGCCGCGACCTCCACACCGGCGGCGCGATAGGCCATGTACTTGGCCGTCATCTCCTGCAACTCGCCGGTCGGCTCGCCCATGGCATCCTTGACGATGCCATGGACGTTGGTGCTGCGCGTGATGCCCGCCTTGGCCAGCACGGTGCTGTTGGCGTTGGCGACGTGGAAATTGGAATGGACCACCACGACCGGACGCGTCGTCGAGATCTTGTCGGCGTCAGTCAAGTCCATGCGTCGGCCGCCGAAATAGATCGGATCGAAACCCCAAGCCAGCAGCGAGGCTCCCGGCGCTAGCGTCTTCTCGAAGGCCTGCAGCCGCGCCACGACCTCGTCGATGCTCTTCAGTCCTTTGTGGCGTGTGCCATCGGGGCTGATGCGGTCGAAGTAGCCGACATAGGGGAATTTCCAGACGCCACCCTCATAGGCATGACTATGACCTTCGACGAAGCCCGGCAGGATCACCTTGTCGGCAAATCGGTCATCGACCTCGACCTTGCCCCAGCCGCGTAGTTCGTCGAGCGAGCCTGCGCCCAGGATACGGCCGTCGCGCACCGCCACATGGGTGACGGAAGGACGATTGGGATTCATGGTGAGGATGCGGCGGGCCGAGTAGACGACGATGGTCACGACAGGCGACTCTCTGGAAGGACAATGGGCGCCGGCACCTTAACACGGGGCTGGTGGGGAGCATGCTGGCATGGAATGCTCGCTCCACGAAGAGACCAGGAGAAGACTCGATGCGTCGCCGCGCCTTCGCTGCCTCAGCGCTTGCCGCCATTGCCGTGCCTGCCGCAGCCCAGGAATGGCCGACCAAGCCTTTGCGCATGGTCATCCCTTATCCGCCTGGCGGTCCCTCCGATGTGTCGACCCGTATCGTCATCGACCGCGTCGCCCAGCGGCTCGGCCAGCCCGTCGTGTTCGACAACAAGGCCGGCGCCTCGGGCATGATCGGCGCAGAGTTCGTCAAGAACCAGCCGGTCGACAGTCACACGTTCCTGACCACGACCACGGCGATGGTGTGCATCACGCGCCATCTGCAGCCGATCCCCTTCGATCCTGAGAAGGATTTCGTGCCGGTGTCGCGCATGTGCACCTCGTGGGGCATTTTCGCCATCCATCCCTCGGTGCCGGCCCGCACCGTCGCTGAGTTCGTGGCCTACGCCAAGGCCAATCCGGGCAAGTTGAACTTCGGTTCGTCGGGCCTCGCCACCATCACCCACCTGTTCGGCGAGATGCTGCAACTGGAGGCTGGCATCAATCTGACCCACGTGCCCTATCGCGGCAGCGCGCCGGCCACCAATGCCCTGCTGGCCGGCGAGGTACAGGCGCAGTTCGACCAGACCTGCCTGCCGCATGTGAAGGCGGGCAAGCTGATCGGTCTCGCGATGCTGTCGGATGTCCGCCATCCCGATTTCCCCGACGTCCCGACCCTGCGCGAGGCTGGTTACCGCAAGGAAGAGGGTGATTCGTGGTTCGGCATATTGGCACCCGCCGGCACGTCTCCCTCCGTGGTCGCCAAGCTCGACAACGCGATCGCCGAGGCACTGCGCTCACCCGATATCATCGAGAAGCTGCATCTCGGCGGCTGTTATGTCACCTACCTGAACCCTCCCGACTTCCGCAGCCGCATCGGCGCCGAGACGGCGATGTTCGGCAACATCATCCAGAAGGGCAATATCAAGCTCCAATAGATGTCAGCGCGGGAACCAAGCGCGCCGCCACAGGCAGGAAACGGCCAGCGCGGCAAGCAGGCCGCCGGCAGCGACGAGGAAGGCAAAGCGGTAGCCGGCGAGGAAGCCACCGGCGGCCGCCTGGGCGTGGAGCGCGCTCAGTACCGAGGCGCCGCTGACGATACCCAACGTGCGGGTGAGCAGAGCGAGGCTGCCGGCCACGCCGCGGTCGCGTACCGACAGGGTCGCCGTCACGATGTCGGTATAGGCGACCGTGAGCAGTCCCTGGCCGATGCCTTCCACGACCAAAAAAACCGCCAGCAGCGCGATCGGCGTCGCCGCGTCAGCCAGTGCGAGAGGCAGCAGACCCAGCCCGACCAGGGCCACGCCGGCGAATGCCGTGGGCCGCTGGCCGATCCGCGCCACCAGCCAGGCCGAGAGCGGTGCGCCCGCCAAGCTGCCCGCGAAGGCCAGCGCCAGCATCAGCCCGCCGGCCAGCGCCGACAGGCCGAGCACGTTCACGAGGTAGTACGGCGTGAGCAAGAGGATGGAGAAGCCCGCGAGGCTTGCCAGCACGTTCATGACATTGGGCACGGCAAAGGCGGCATCGGCGAACAAGGCCGGCCGGATGATGGGCTCGGCAACCCGCCGCGCGCGACGGAGATAGGCCCACAGCACCAGCAACGACATCGCGAGCAGGCCGGCCGGCAATGTCGCCGGTACCTGGGGTCGCTGCGAGAGCACCAACGACAACAGAAGACTGCTCATGCAGGCGGCGAGCAAGACTGCACCAAGCGCATCGAACGGCCGGCTGTCCGGCTTGGGGGACGGCAGCAGGCCCGACAGCGCCAACGCTGCCAGGGCGATGGGCACGCGTATCCAATAGACGGCCGGCCACCCCCACAGTTCGACCAGCAGTCCGCCCAGCGCTGGCCCGACGGCGGCGGCGAGCGACATCGCCATGCCGAAACCCGCCAGCGCCTTGGTGCGCGCGCTTTCGGGAAAGAGCGAGGTGGCGAGGGCCGGCGTGCAAGACAGCGCCAATGCCGTGCCGACGCCCTGTGCGGCGCGCGCCAGCAAAAACAGCGGCCAGTCCGGCGCCGCGGCGCAAGCCGCACAGGCGACGGCCGAGAGCGCAAGGCCGAAGCGAAAGATCAGGCGATGACCGAACAGGTCGCCGAGCTTGCCGCAGGCCAGCATCAACGAGCCGTAGACCAGCACGTAGCAGATGACGAGCCATTGCACGTCGCCCAGCGCCAGCTCGAAATGCGCGGTGATGGCCGGCAGAGCGACATTGACGGCGATGTCGAGCGGGGCGACCGACGCGCCCAACCCGACGATGACAAGCCCCGCCGCCGGTCGGATGCTCAGAGGTGTTTGCCCAGGAACGTCATCATGCGTTCCCAGGAGTCCTTGGCCGACGGGGCGTGGTACGCCGGGCTCTTCTCGTTGGCAAAGGCGTGCTGGGCGTCGTAGCGATGGACGTCAGGCTTGTTGCCCCCTGCCGCCATCTTCTTCTCGAACTCGTTCACGACCTCGGGCGTGCACCAGTCGTCTTTGTTGGCGAAATGACCTTGTACGGGAATCTTGATCTTGCCCGGATCGGCGAGCTGCGCCGGCGGCACGCCATAGAACGGCACACCGCAAGCAATACCCGACACGCGCGCCGCGGCGGCGATGGTGAGGGCGCCGCCCATGCAGTAGCCCATGACGCCGACCTTGCGGCTGATGGCGGCGAGATGCTTGACCGCGCCGGCAATGTCCTGGTCCGAGGCGCCGACAAAATCGAGGCCACTCATCATGTGATTGGCCTCATCGGGGCTTTGCGTCACCCGGCCTTTGTAGAGGTCGGGTGCGAGCGCGTTGTAGCCCGCGGCGGCAAACCGATCGGCGACGCCTTTGATCTGGTCGTTCAGCCCCCACCACTCCTGGATCACGACGATGCCGGGTTTGCCCCTGCCCGCCTCGGCCAGATAGCCCTTGCAGGCCGATCCGTCGGGACGCTTGAAGTCGATCATGCTGCCCATTGTCTCTCCTCCTCCGATGGCTCGCCATCCTAGAGCAGCTTG
>Ga0194131_10006862_pt1 | contig 15621 bp, 14 predicted proteins | sample TA2KigO120mmetaG_FD_148631 | JGI IMG/M metagenome (GOLD analysis project Ga0194131, IMG submission 148631) | Freshwater microbial communities from Lake Tanganyika, Tanzania - TA2015053 Kigoma Offshore 120m | ecosystem: Environmental > Aquatic > Freshwater > Lake | place: Tanzania: Lake... | reverse complement strand
TGCTCGAGGCGCAGGTCCTGATCGAGATGTGGCGCAACGCGTACAACCGGATCCGGCCGCACTTCTCGCTGGGCTACCGACCACCAGCACCACAAGTGCAGCCAGGCGAACCCGTGCTCAGCGCGGAGACTCTCACGCTGCAGGTGGTATGAATACCGCGGGCAGGTCATAGACTCGGTGTGCCGGACACGCCGGAGCCGATGGATTGGACCGACGCCGTGGTTGACTTCGCCGACACGCCCGAGCAGGCCACCTTTCGCACCGAGGTGCGCACGTTCATCGAGCGCAACCTGCCGGAGCAGCTCGTCGCACGGCCCGAGGAGTTCTCCGCGTTCGGCATGGCCGAGCCCGGGCCCGAGCGGCGCGAGGCGCTCAAGCGCTGGCGCGCGGCGCTCGTCGAGCGCGGCTGGATCGCGCCGGCCTGGCCGAAGGAGTACGGCGGCGCCGACCTCTCGCCGATGGAGCAGTTCATCCTCAGCGAGACCTTCGCGGAGACGCGCGCGCCGCGGCTCGGCGTGCACGACGTCGGCTCGACGATCATGGTGCACGGCACCGATGAGCAGAAGCGCGAGCACCTCCCGCCGCTCGTGCGCGGCGACACCCGCTGGTGCCAGGGCTACTCCGAGCCGGGCTCCGGCTCCGATCTCGCCTCGCTGCAGACGCGCGCCGTTCGCGACGGCGACGACTTCGTGATCAACGGGCAGAAGATCTGGACCTCCGACGCGCACAACGCGAACTGGATATTCGCGCTCGTGCGCACCGACCCCGAGGCGCCGAAGCACCGCGGCATCACCTACCTGCTGCTCTCGATGAAGTCGCCGGGGATCGCGGTGCGCCCGCTGCACCAGATGCACGGCGGCAGCGAGTTCAACGAGGTCTTCTTCGAGGACGTGCGCGTCCCCGTGAAGAACGCGGTCGGCGAGATCAACCGGGGCTGGTACGTCGGCGCCACGCACCTCGACTTCGAGCGCTCCTCGATCGGGTCGGCCGTCGGCAACGAGCAGACGCTCGACGCGCTGCGCGCCTTCCTCGTGAGCGAGCGCGGCGCCGGCAGCGGACGCTCGCGGCTCGGGCGGGTCGATGCGCCGCGGCTGCAGCTCGCCGACCGGTACGTCGAGGCCGCGGTCGCTCGCACGCTCTCGCAGCGCATCATCTCGATGCAGGCGCGCGGCCTCGTCCCGAACTACGAGGCGTCGATGTCGAAGGTCTTCGGGACGGAGCTCGGCCAGCGCATCTACCGCACCGCCGTGCAGCTGATGGGCCCGTACGGAGGGCTCACCGACCACGAGAGCGCGCACACGCCGATGCGCGCGCGCTGGTCGACGCTGTTCCTGCGGTCGCAGGCGTTCACGATCGAGGGCGGGACCTCCGAGATCCAGCGTAACGTGATCGCGACGCGCGGGCTGGGGCTGCCAAGGGGATAGCGCTGCGATCGTCTCGCGCAGGGGGACTGGCAACGTGCGTGCCCCGAGCGCTTCGAACGTGACCGCCCGGGAGTCCCCGGCACCGACGCGGCTCCTCCTGCCCGCGCGGCTCTTCGGCCGACCGATCTTCTACGGCTGGTACATCGTCGCCCTCGCGTTCCTCGGCTCGATGATGTCGTCCGGCATCTCCGCCTACGGCCTCGGCGTCTTCGTCAAGCCGATGACCGAGGAGCTCGCGTGGTCGCGGACCGACATCTCGCTCGGACAGACCGCCTCCACCGCGGTCTCCGGGATGATCGGCCTCTTCATCGGCGGCCTCATCGATCGCCGCGGCGGGCGCGGGCTGATGGTGATCGGCGCGGTCATCTCCGGCGCCGCCTACATCCTGCTCGGCCAGGTGCAGGAGCTCTGGCAGTACTACGTCGTGAAGGCGGGCGTGCTCACGTTCGGGATGGCGACGATGGGCTCGATGGTGCTCAACATCGCCGTCTCCAACTGGTTCATCCGCAGGCGCGGCCGCGCGATCGCGATCACCGCGATGGGCACCTCGGCGGCTGCGGTCGTCCTGCCGACGCTCGCGGCCTGGCTGATCGACGCCGCCGGGTGGCGCACCGCCTGGGTCGTGATCGGGATCGCCGTCTGGGTCGTCGTGATCCCGCCCGCGTGGCTCGTCATGCGCCGCAGACCCGAGGACTACGGGCTCGAGCCAGATGGGAGGCGGACCGAGACGGCGCCCGGCGACCGGCGAGCCGCCGAGCGCGCCGCGGCGGACGCGGCGCGCTGGACCCGTCGCCAGGCGATGAAGACGCCGGCACTGTGGATGCTCATCGTCAGCTTCGGCCTCGGCAGCATGGGCTTCGGCGCGATGCTGCTGCACCTGATCCCGTACCTGACCGACTCGGGTTACTCGCGGACGGAGGCGGCGGGCGCCTTCAGCATGATGGGCGTCTCCGGCCTGATCTCGAAGCCGATCTGGGGGCTGATCGTCGAGCGCGTGCCCGCACGCTTCGCCGCCGCGTCCGAGTTCGCCTTCCTCGGACTCGGGGTGGTGGCGATCCTCACGGCGCCGACGCTACCGCTGATGTACGGCGCGATCTTCCTGTTCGGGGTGGGCGTGGGCGGCGTCATCACGATCCAGGAGACGGTGTGGGCCGACTACTACGGCCGCCTCACGCTCGGGACCGTGCGCTCGATCGGGCGGCCGTTCACAATCGTCTTCAGCGCGGGCGGCCCGGTCTTCGCGGGGCTCGCGTACGACCTGAACGGCTCGTACGCGGTCGCGTTCCTCGTGTTCATCGGCGCGTACATCCTCGCCGCGATCTCGATCTTGGTGACGCCGAGTCCGAAGACGCCGGAGCCGGTGGGGGCCGCGCTGCCCACCGAGCGGCCCGCGTCCGCTGCGGAGGCGGCCGGCTGGAGCACCCGGCCGCCGTCGACGGCCGGCGGGCCGGGGGCCGGCCCAGCCCCCGCATCCGCCCCGGCCGATCCCGCGTCCGGCTCCGCCGGCTGAGGACGCGGCTTCGGGTCGCGGCAGCCGTGGCGACTCACGAACTGAAGAATGATCTCGCTCACGGTAGATCCCCGGGAACCCCGACGGGGTCGTCGCGCGCGTGCTGTCGCTGGTGCCGCTCAGCGCGCCGCTCGCGATGCCGGCGCGCTACGCCGGCGGGGAGCCGCCGCTCTGGGAGCTCGCGCTCGCCGTGGGGCTGATGCTCCTGGCGATCGCGGACAGCGTCTGGCTCGCCGCGCGCGTCTACTCCGGCGCGATCCTGGCGGGCGCGCCGCGCATCCGCGTGCTCGACGCGCTGCGCTCCTCGCGCGAGATCCGGTGACCGGGCACCGCGCGCGGTCGCTACCCTCGCCCGCGGTACGCGGGAGGGGGCGACGGTGAGCGAGCGGCTGCGGGTGGCGATCGTCCACGGGCGCGGGCACCGGGATCGGGCGGGCGACCTCGCTCGCCCTGCTGCGCGAGGGGTATGCGGTCGCGCTCGCGGGGCGGCGCGCGAGCCGCTCCAGGCGGTGGCGGAGTCGGCGGGGGCGCCGGAGCGGGTGCTCGTGCGCCCGACGGACGTCACCGACCCCGAGGCGGTGCGCCGGCTCTTCTCCGCCACCATGGAGCGCTTCGGCCGGCTCGACCTGCTCTTCAACAACGCGGGGGCGCGGCGTCCCCGGCGTCGCGCTCGAAGCGCTGTCCGTCGACCAGTGGCGTGCGGTCGTCGACGTGAACCTCACGGGCGCGTTCCTCTGCACGCAGGAGGCGTTCCGCGCCATGCAGACACAGGACCCGCGCGGTGGCCGCATCACCAACAACGGCTCGATCCCCGCGCACGCGCCGCCGCCGAACTCCGCGCCCTCCACGGCGACGAAGCACGCGATCACCGGGCTCGCGAAGTCGACCGCGCTCGACGGTCACAAGCACGACATCGCCTGCGGGCAGATCGACATCGCAATGCGGCGACCGAGATCACCGGGCGCCTGCCGGTCGGCGTGCCGCAGGCGGACGGGTCGCTCGCGCCGGAGCCGACGATGGACGTCGAGCACGTGGCCCGCGCGGTCGTCTCTCTGGCGAGCGTGCCGCTCGACGCGAACGTACTCTTGCTGACGGTGATGGCGTCGAAGATGCCGTTCGTGGGGCGGGGCTAGCACCCGCTATCCCGCACGGAGGAGCAGCGCATGCCGGTCGAGATCGTCGGGATGGTCGGGGCCGATCCTCCCCGGAGCGGGTCGAGCCTCCACGTCATCGGTGGGGGCATCGACCCGGACTACCTCGCGACGTTTGCGCGCGCGCACGAGGAGAGCGGCTTCGACCGAGTGCTCACCGGCTACTCCTCGAGCTCCGCCGACGGCTTCCTGATCGGCGCGCACGCGGCCGCGGCGACGAGCACCCTCAAGCTGCTGATCGCGCACCGGCCGGGCTTCGTGGCGCCCACGCTCGCCGCGCGCAAGGCCGCGACGCTCGATCAGTTCACGCGCGGTCGCGTCGCCCTGCACATCATCAGCGGCGGATCGGACGCGGAGCAGCGGCGCGACGGCGACGACCTCGATCACGACGAGCGCTACGCGCGCACGGCCGAGTACATGCAGATCCTCCGCCGCGTGTGGACGAGCAGCGATCCGTTCGATCACGATGGCCGGCACTACCGGTTCGCCGGCGCGTATTCTGACGTGCGTCCCTACGCGGGGACGATCCCGCTCTACTACGGCGGGCAGTCGCGCGCAGCGCTCGGCGCCGTCGCGTACTGCGACGTGTTCGCGATGTGGGGCGAGCCGCTCGCCGCGGTGCGCGAGAAGATCGATGAGGTGCGCGCGGCGGCGGCGCCTGCGGGCGTCAAGCCGCGCTTCAGCGTCTCGTTCCGCCCGATCATCGCCGTCACCGAGGACGAGGCGTGGGAGAAGGCGCGCCGGGTGCTCGCGGGCGTCCGCGAGTCCGCGCGCAGCGGTGCCGGCCGCGTCCCGCTCGGCAGCAGCGCCCCGCGCCCCGAGGCCGAGGGCTCGCGCCGGCTGCTCGCGCTGGCGGCCGAGAAGGAGATCCACGACGAGCGGCTCTGGCTCCCGATCGCCGGAGCGACCGGGGCGCCGGGCAACACCTCGGCGCTCGTCGGCACCCCGCGACAGGTGGCCGACGCGCTCATGAAGTACTACGAGCTCGGGGTGTCGACCATCCTGATCCGCGGCTTCGACCCGCTCGAGGATGCGCGCGCCTACGGGCGGGAGCTGATCCCGCTGCTGCGGGCGGCGGTCGCCGAGCGTGACGCCGCGAGCGCGGGGTAGCGAGCGCGTAGCGGCGTGCCCTGAGCCCTGCTCGCGATCCGATGGAGGGGGGCTGAGGCGCGCCGCTCGCGGCTGCCCGGCCCGCCCGCCCGGTGTGCGCGCGGGCCGCCGGCCGCGCGATTATCCGGGAAGCAGCCGGCGGTGCAGCTCGGAGATGATCTCGTCGGCGCAGGCCGAGGCCCAGACGCGGAAGAACGGCGACTCGCGCAGCGCGAGCCAGTCGCGCTGGTAGCGCTGCCCGGCCTCCCCCTCGCTCTCGCCGGGCCGGCGCGCACGCAGCCGCGCCTGGATCGTGTCCTTGTGGTACAGCGCCGGGAATTCCGTGTAGTGGTAGAGGTACCGCCACCGCGCGTCGAAGAACGCCGCGATCGGGATGGACTGGTACGGGCCGCCCGGCTTGCGGTTGAGGAACTGGCGCATCAGGTCGGCGTTCGGCGAATCCTCGGGCTCGGGCGTGGCGCCGTAGCGCTGGCCGTCGCGCGTGAAGATGCGCAGCTCGAGCGCGCCCGCCTCGGCGAGCCGCTGGAAGACGGGGACGTCGCGGCGGCAGTCCGACGACCACTCCTCGGAGACGACGAGCACCCTCGCCGGGCCGTCCGGATGCTCCGCGAGCCGCCGCATCGCGTCGGCCTGCCACTCGCTGAGCGGGGTGGTGGCGTACCAGCCGGCCATCGCGCGGCTCATGTCCCCGAGCGTGTGGCGGCTGCCGCCGCCGGTGCCCTCGCGCCGGAGGTTCTCGGCGCTCGCCGCGTACGCGATGTAGTCGCTGAACGTGAATCCTTGCGCGAACCGCTCCGGCGTGACCTGCGGCGTCTCCGGTCGCATGACCCCCCCTCACAGCCGGTCGCGCTCGGGTCGAGTCCGCCCGCGCGCCGTCGGGGCACTGTAGCCCGCTCGATTCGGGGCCGCGCGCCCCCGTCTCCGAGCGCCGAGCTGGACCACCCGCTCCCCGTGCCGCACCCGCGCGCGCGGGCGGCGCGCCGAACGCCGAGCTCGGACGCGACCGGCCCCCGTGCGCTATCGTCCGACCCGCCCGTCCCGGGCTGGACCGTCTCGGGGTCCCGGCGAAGGGGGTCGCACCCATGTCCGCGCTCGTCGTCATGCTCGGCCGCGAGGGTCCGGCCGCCGAGACCAGGCTCGCGGAGTGCCGCGCGGTCGCGGAACGCCTCGGCGGCGGGCTGGACCTGCAGTTCGTGAACGCCGACCAGCCCGTGGAGCAGATCGTCGAGCAGTGCCGCAACGCGCTCGTGATCTTCCCGGGCGGCGTGCGCGTGCTCACCCCGGAGGTCGTGGCGAAGCTGCCGAACCTGCGCCTCATCCAGACGTTCTCGGCCGGCACCGACAGCCTCGACATCGCGGCGCTCGAAGACCTCGGCGTCGCGGTCGCGAACAACGGCGGGGCGAACGCGGTGGCGGTCGCCGAGCACGCGATCGCGCTGATGATCGCGGTCTACCGCAAGCTCGACGTGCAGATCGACAGCGTGAAGGCCGGCACCTGGATGGCGGGCGTCGCCGGCGACCGCACCGAGTTCCACACGCTGGTCGACAAGCGCGTCGGCATCGTGGGGCTCGGTCGCATCGGCTCACGTGTCGCGAAGCGGCTCGCCGGCTGGGAGTGCGAGCTCGTCTACCACGACATCGTCGACCTCGACGAGGAGCACGTGCGCGCGACCGGCGCACGGCGGGTGCCGTTCGACGAGCTGCTCTCGACCTCGGACATCGTGACGCTGCACGTGCCGCTCGACCGCAAGACGCGGCACATGCTTTCGGATCGCGAGTTCGCGATGATGAAGCCGACGGCGATCCTCATCAATACCTGCCGGGGGCCGGTGGTGAACGAGACGGCACTGATCCGCGCGCTGCGATCGGGGGAGATCTTCGCGGCGGGGCTCGACGTGACCGAGGTCGAGCCGGTCCCGCCGGACAGCCCGCTGCCGACGATGCCCAACGTGATCGTCACGCCGCACCTGGCGACACGCGCGGTGGAGTCCGAGTGGAACGCGGCGGAGAACGCCGTGACGAACGCGGTGCGGATCGCGCGCGGCGAGGAGCCGCTCTGGGTGGTCGCGCCCGTCGACTGAGCGGCCCGCGCGGCGTGCCCAGGTGCCGGCGTGTGAGACCGCTGCAGCGCAATCCCGCGGAGCCGTCCGGGCTCCCGAGCGAGTGGAGAGAGCGATGAACACGATCCAGGCGGTGGCCCAGATCCTGAAGCGCGAGGGTGTGGAGTGGATCGCGTGCTTCCCCTCGAACAACCTGATCGAGGAGGCGGCGAAGGTCGGCATCCGCACGATCATGTTCCGGCAGGAGCGCGGTGCGCTGATGGCCGCCGACGGCTTCAGCCGCATGAACGACCGGGAGCGCTTCGGCGTCGTGATCACGCAGGGCGGTCCCGGCGCCGAGAACTCGATGGGCGGGCTGGCGCAGGCGTTCGCCGACAACGTGCCGATCCTCCACCTGCCGGGCGGCAACCGCCTCTCCGAGTACTTCGTGCGCCCGAACTTCTCGCCGGCGCGCACCTACCAGAGCGTCTCGAAGAGCGCGGAGGTCATCCTCACGCCCGACACCGCGCCGGCCGTCATGCGGCGCGCCTTCCACGCGATGCGCAACGGGCGGCCGGGCCCGGCCGTCGTCGAGATCCCGGCGGACGTCGCGACCGCGGAGCTCTCGACCGCGGAGGTCCGCTACGAGCCGCCCAGGCGCCACGTCACGCGGCCGTCGGCGAGCGACGTGCGCGACGCCGTGCAGCTGCTGCTCTCGGCGCAGAAGCCGGTGATCTGGTCGGGGATGGGCGTGCTGCTCGGGGGCGCCTCGGAGGCGCTCACCGAGCTCGCGGAGCTCACCGAGATCCCCGTCTACTGCACGCTCTCCGGGAAGTCCGGCTTCAACGAGCGCCACCCGCTCGCGCTCGGCGCGGGGAGCGCGTCGACGACGCTGCAGGCGCGCACCTGGCTGCAGGAGTCCGACGTGCTGCTCGCGCTCGGCTCGAGCCTCACGCGCACGGGCTACGGACAGCCGATTCCCGAGGGCAAGCGGATCATCCACAACAGCGAGGCGATCGAGGACATCAACAAGGACTACGCGGTCGAGGTCGGCCTCCCCGGCGACGCGCGCGCGACGATCGAGATGCTCGTGGAGGAGGTGAAGGCGCAGCTCGGCCCGCAGGGACGCAGGGGGAAGACGAAGGTCGCCGAGGAGATCGCGAAGACGAAGAAGCAGTGGATGTCCGAGTGGACGGACGTGCTCGCCTCGGACGAGAAGCCGATCAACACCTACCGCGTGATCGGCGAGCTCGAGCGCGTGCTCGACCACGACCGCAGCATCGTCACGCACGACGCCGGCGCGCCGCGCGACACGATCGTGCCGTTCTACACCGCGACGGTGCCGCACTCGTACGTCGGCTGGGGGAAGACGACGCACCTCGGCTACGGGATCCCGCTGATGATCGGCGCGAAGCTCGCGAAGCCGGACCGCTTCTGCCTGAACTTCATGGGGGACGGCGCGTTCGGGATGTCGGGGCTCGACATCGAGACCGCGGTGCGCGCGGGCGCGCCGATCACGACCATCGTGCTGAACAACGGCGGGATGGCCACGTACCCGGGCGGCTACCCGACGGCGCGCGAGAAGTACGGGACGACGCATATGACCGGGAACTACGCCGAGATCGCGCACGGTCTGGGCGCCGTCGGCATCGAGGTGACGGAGCCCGGCAAGATGGCGGAGGCGCTGGAGGAGGCGCAGCGGCTGAACGCGGACGGGCGCGCGGTGCTGCTCGACGTGCACTCGAACCTGGAGGCGCGCCGCTCTCAGTGGCGGTAGGGGTCCGGGCCGGCGAGCGGCCGGGGTCAGCCGGCTGAGCCTCCGCCCCGCGAGCGGTCGTTCCGCGGCCGCGTGATGCTCGTCCGGGGATCCGCTGCTCGTCGCTGCGGAAGCCCACGCGCGTGTGGGAGTCGTCGCAGAACGGCTTGTTCTGCGAGTGGCCGCACCGGCAGAGCGCGAGGCGCGTGTCCTCCCGCAGCACGTTGCAGTCGGCGTCGAGGATGCGGACGCGCCCGCGGATGAACAGCGGGCCGTTGATCTCCGGCTCGATCTCCGGCGGGTCCGGTGGCGTCTCCGAGGCGCGGCCATCGAGCAGCCGCGCGTGGAGCGCCCCGGTGCTGCAGCGCGCCACGACCTCGGCGATCTCATCCGCGCTGGCAGCGGTGACGTCGACCCGCGGGCGCCGTCACGGGTCGAACACGCGCGGGAGCCCGCGGATGCACTCCGCGGCGTGGATGCAGAACGACGGCTCCCAGGTCACCTCGACGGCGTCGGTGGCGTAGACGCGCTCGACGGTGGGCTGGTGGCGCGGTTCCCGTTCGCGTGTCCATCGGTGCGGCCGTTCCTGCGCGCGGACTGCAGCCCGACGCGGTGCTGCTTGGTGGCGGGGCGCCGATCGTTGGTGCGGGTGCGTATCCGCGACCGGCGCGGCTGGTCAGCCCGTCAGCTCGAGGATCTCCGCCGCCGTCGACGCGATGCGATCGCCGATCAGCAGCGACGAGGTCGCCCCGGGCGACGGCGCATTCAGCACGTGCAGGGCCGCCTCCGAGCGCTCGATGAGGAAGTCGTCGAGCAGCCGCCCGTCCGGCGTCACCGCCTGCGCGCGCACGCCGGAGCCGCCCGCGGTCAGGTCGCGCGACTCGACCTCGGGGATGAGCCGCTGCAGGTCGCGCACGAAGACCGACTTGCGCAGCGAGCGGTGCACCTCGTCGATCCCGGTGCGCCACTCCCGCATCGCGACGCGCCAGAAGCCGGGGTAGCGCGCGATCTCGAGCGCGTCGCGCAGGTTGAAGTCGCGCTTGCGGTACCCCTCGCGCGCGGTCGCGAGCACCGCGTTCGGGCCGGCCTCGGTGTACCCCTTGATGTTGCGCGTGAAATGCACGCCGAGGAAGGGCAGGTCGGGGTCGGGCACGGGGTAGATCAGCCCCCGCACGAGGGGCTCGCGCTCCCTGCGCAGCGTGTAGTACTCGCCGCGGAACGGCACGATCTGCACGCGCGTCGGCGCGCCGAGCCGCCGCGCGATGCGGTCGGCGTGCAGCCCCGCGCAGTTCACGAAGAGCCGCGCCGAGTGCTCGCGGTCGCCGGCGCGCACGTGGCGCACGCCGTCGCGCACCCACGAGTCGAGCAGCTCCGCGCCGAGCACGACCTCGCCGCCGGCCGCGCGCACATCGTCCGCGTACGCCTCCGCGAGCCGCGCGAAGTCGACGATGCCGGTGGAGGGCACCCAGAGCGCGCGCAGCGCGACGACGTGCGGCTCGATTTCGCGGACGCGCTCGGGGCCGATCATCTCGTGCCCCTGCACGCCGTTCGCCGTCGCGCGCTCGGCGAGCGCCTCGAGCCGCGGGAGCTCGCCGGGGCGCGTCGCCACGATCAGCTTGCCGCAGAGCTCGTACGGGATGCCGTGCTCGTCGCAGTAGCGGATGAGCGCGGCGCGCCCCTGTACGCAGAGCTCCGCCTTCAGCGAGCCGGGGCGGTAGTAGATGCCCGAGTGGATCACGCCGCTGTTGTGCGACGTCTGCTGCGCCGCCACGGTGGCGCCCTTCTCGAGCACGCAGAGCCGCAGCCCCGGCGCGCGCCGCAGCAGCGCCCGCGCGGTCGCCAGCCCGACGATGCCCGCGCCGATCACGACGACGTCGTGGGTGGTGGCGCTCACGGAGACCTCCTCGCCGAGCGGCACGCGATCGGCCGGCGGCCGAGGCGTCGCGCCCGCGCGCCGCAACCGCGTCAGAGGCGGATCACCACCTGCAACCGCGTCAGAGGCGGATCACCACCTGCAACCGCGTCAGAGGCGGATCACCACCTGCAACTGCGTCGACGGCGCCGTCAGCGCCTCGAACGTCTCCTGGATCTGCTCGAGCGCGATGAAGCTCGTCTCCGATATCAGCGCCGCCGCCGAGATACGGCCGGAGGCCATCAGCGCGAGCGCGCGGTGCCAGTCCTCCGGCTCGCTCGCGAAGCTCACGCGCAGGTCGACCTCGCGCGCCATCCAGTTCGCCGGCTCGAGCGACAGCGGCTCCCACGGCACGGCCACGAGCACGACCTGCCCCGCCGGGCGCGTCGCGTCGAGCGCCTGGTCGAGCGTGGCGCCGATGCCCGCGCAGTCGAAGACGACGTCCGCGCCGGCGCCGCCCGCCAGCTCGACGATGCGCGCGACCGGTTCCTCCTCGCGCGGGTTGATCACCGCGTGCGCGCCGAGCCGCCGTGCCGCGTCGGCGCGCGCGGGGGCCGGCTCGGAGACGATCAGCCGGCCGGCGCCGGCCGCGCGCGCCACCTGCATCACGAGCAGGCCGATCGGGCCCGCGCCGATCACCGCGACGGTGTCGCCCGTGCGCACCGCCGAGCGACGCACGGCGTGCACCGCGACCGAGCACGGCTCCGTGAGCGCGGCCGCGGCGTCGGGCACGCCGTCGGGGACGCGGGTCGGGCGCCACTCGGGCAGCCGCTGGTACTCCGCGTAGCCCCCGTTGACGCTGCCCGCGAACCCCATCGTCCGGTAGTTGTAGCGGGGATTTGCCGCGACCAGCCCGCCCCGCCCGTCGGGCGGCCGCCCGCCCCCGGCGACCACGCGCTCGCCGACCTGCCAGCGCTCGACGTCGGGACCGACCGCCGCGATCACCCCGGCGATCTCGTGGCCGATCACCGAGCCGGGCTTCGCGATGTCGTACATGAAGGCGTGCACGTCGGTGCCGCAGATCGCGGAGTGCGTTACCTTCACGAGCACCTGGCCGGGCCCGGGCTCCGGCGTCTCGATCTCCTCGACCGTGAATCGGCGCGACCCCTGGTAGACGGCTGCCTTCATGTGCGCCCGCTCCCTCTCGCCACCACCGGTGTCCGGTTGCCCGGCCGGACCGCCCGCACGATAGCGCGGGCGGCGCCGGTGGCGAGCGCTGGGGGCCGGCGTCCCCGCGGTGCTTCGCGAACCGCGCGCAAGCCGCGCGCCGTGTCCGCGGCGGGCCGCGCGCCGTCCCGGGAGCGAGCCTGCGCGTGGCGTCCCGCGAGCGAGCCGCCCGGCGTTGGGCCGACGAGCCCGACGAGATGCGTCCGCGTAGGCGGGAAGCTCGCTACATTCGCATCGCGCGGCAAGTCACGGTCCCCCATCGCTTCGCGCTCGGGGTGCCGGTGGGACGGCGGCGGAGTGAGCCAGGTTCCCGAGGTCGCCACGGAGCGCGCCGCGCGATGATCGGCCCCCGCAGCCTGAGCGTCTACTTCGAAGCGCCGCCCGGCTCGACCCCCACCGAGCGACACAACTTCCACCACGCGTTCCGCGAGTCCGCGCTCATCGGCGTGATCAACGCGGGCGGCATGTTCCTCCCGATCTTCCTGGTGCGGCTCGGCGCCTCCAACGTCGAGGTCAGCCTGCTCACCGCGCTCCCCGCCTTCATCGGCGTCGCGCTCGCGATCCCGATCGGCGCGTTCATGCAGAGCCGGCGCAACATCGTCCCGTGGTACGCGCGCGGCCGCATCGGACACCAGGCCGCCTTCGGTGCCGCCGCGCTCGCCTCGCTGCTGCTGCCGCCGCCGCTGATCGTGCCGGGCGTGCTCTCCGTGTGGGCCGTGGGGACCCTCTTCTCGACGATCACGAACGTGGCGTTCAACGTCGTCATGAACGCGACGGCCGGGTCGCGCAGCCGCTACGACCTGATGTCGCGCAGGTGGTCGATCATGGCGGTGGCGACCGCGATCAGCACCGCGGTCGTCGGCTACGGGCTGACGCGCCTCGCGTTCCCGCTCAACTTCCAGATCGCGTTCGCCGGCTTCACGCTCGCCGGCGTCTGGGCGTACCGCTACGGATCTCGGCTGATCGTCCCCGACCACCCCGCGGTCACGCGCGACCGCGCGGGGCGGTCGCTCGCGCGGCGCGCGGCCGACACCGTCCGGCTCGTGCGCGCGCACCCCGCGTTCATCTCATTCGAGGCGCGGCGCGTCGTCTTCGCGATGGGGACGACGCTCACGCTGCCGCTCATCCCGCTGTACTACGTGCGCGTGCTCGAGGCGTCGAACAGCTGGATCGGGCTCATCGGCACCGTGCAGTCGCTCACCGTGCTGATCGGCTACGCGTTCTGGCGACAGCAGGCGCGCGGCGGCGCGCGCTACGTGCTCGCGGCCGCGACGTTCGGCGCCGCGCTGCACCCGCTCGCGCTCAGCATCACCCACCAGGTGGAGACGGCCGTGGTGCTCGCGGGGCTGGGCGCGATCTTCACCTCGGGCGTGAGCCTGGCGATGTTCGACCGGCTGATGACGACGGTGCCGGACGGCTACGGCGTCACGTTCAACTCGATCGACAACACGCTGGTGAACATCGCCGGCGTCGCCGCGCCCGTGCTCGGCGCGCTGCTCGCCGACCGCATCGGGCTCGGCGGCGCGCTCGCGGTGGCGGGGCTGGTGGGGCTCATCGGCGCCGGGCTGTTCGCGATCGACCGCAGCGGGACCGGCACCGGGACCGCGGCCCCCGAGCCCGCGCCGCAGCCGACGGGCTGAGCGCCGCCCACAGGCCGTGTCCCCCGCGCTACCATCCGCGCGCGCTCGAGCGGGCGCGGGCAGCGGAGAGGACGCGGCGATGAGCTCGATCACCATCGCGCAGGCGCGCGCCATCGTGGCGGGGGCGCTGGGGCACGGCCGGGGGGCGTCGATGCGCCCGCTCGTCGTGCTCGTGCTGGACCCCGGGGGGCACCCGGTCGCCTACGAGCGCGAGGACGCTGCCGCGCCGATGCGCTTCAAGGTCGCCGACGGCAAGGCGCACGGTGCGCTCGGGCTCGGCATCGGATCGCGGGCGCTCTTCGAGCGTGCGCAGCAGCAGCCGTTCTTCGTGCAGGCCGTGAACGGCGCGTTCGGCGGGCGGCTCGTGCCCGTGCCCGGCGGCGTGCTCGTGCGCGACGGCGAGGGCGGCGCGGTGATCGGCGCGGTCGGCGTGAGCGGCGACACCTCCGACAACGACGAGGCGGCCGCGGTCGCGGGCATCAAGGCCGCCGGGCTCGTGGGCGACACGGGCTAGGGGCATGCCACTCGAACGACGCCGCCTCGGCCGCTCCAACGTCGAGGTCACGACGCTCGGGCTCGGGGGCGGGCCGATCGGCAAGGGCGGCGCGGCGGGGACGCTCGACGCCGCGGGCACGGCGCGCCTGGTGCGCGCGGCCTACGACGGCGGCGTGCGCTACTTCGACACCGCGCCGCTCTACGGCCACGGGATGAGCGAACGGCTCGTGGGCGGCGCGCTGCGCGCGCTCCCGCGCGACGAGGTCGTGCTCTCGACGAAGGTGGGGCGGATCGTCGTGCCCGCCGCCGAGGCGGGCGGCGGCCCGCAGAGCGTGGGCCCGCAGGGCCTCGGCGTCCGCTACGACTACTCCTACGCCGGCGCGCGGGCCTCCCTCGAGGAGAGCCTGCAGCGGCTCGGGCTCGACCGCGTCGACGTGCTGCTCTGCCACGACATCGACGCCTGGACGCACGGCGAGGCGCAGCCCGCGATCTACGAGCAGGCGGCCGAGGGGATCCTGCGCGCGCTCGCCGACCTCCGGCGCGAGGGCGCGATCCGCGCGTTCGGCATCGGCGTCAACGAGTGGCAGGTCTCGAGCCGCGTCGTCGACGAGTTCGACGTCGACTGCGTGCTGCTCGCGGGGCGCTTCACGCTGCTCGAGCAGTCGCCGCTCGACGGGTTCCTGCCGAAGTGCGCCGCGAAGGGCGTCTCGGTGATCATCGGCGGGCCGTACAACTCGGGGCTGCTCGCGGTGAGCGATCGCGCCGCCGCGACCTACGACTACCGGCCCGTCGATGACGAGCGGTGGGGGAAGGCGCAGGCGATCCGCGCGGTGTGCGATCGCCACGGGGTCGACATGCGCGCGGCCGCGCTGCAGTACCCGCTGCGGCATCCCGCGGTGGCCGCGGTGATCCCGGGCGCGGCGTCGTTGGAGGAACTGCGCGCGAACCTCGGCTTCGCGACCGCGCCGGTGCCGGCCGCGCTGTGGACCGCGCTCGAGGGCGAGGGGCTCGTCCGGCCGCTCTGAGGTGGCGGCGCGGGCGCGCCACCCCCGCGTAAGGCCTGTCGCACATCCGCAAGGGCGATGCGCTGTACTGATCGCAGGGGCGCGCGGCGCGCCCGTGGGCGCCGGCGCGGGTGGGGTGGTCGAGGTGCGGGCTCTTCGTCATCCGGGGTCGGTGCCGCTTCGAGCGCGTCGCACGCGCGGCCGGTTGCTCGCCCCGAGGCGCCGCCTGGTCGCGCTCCTCGCCGTCGCCGCGCTCGCGCTCGCCGCGGGCTGCACGCGCGACGGCGCGCCGGCCCCGCGCGCCCACCGCCACCCCGCCGCCGCCGTTCGCCGAGGCCGTCGCGCCGCGCCCTACCGCCACGCCGTGCCCGGTGTTCGCGAACGTCGCGCGGCCGCGCACCGGTGACGGGCCG
>Ga0194131_10006859_pt1 | contig 15627 bp, 15 predicted proteins | sample TA2KigO120mmetaG_FD_148631 | JGI IMG/M metagenome (GOLD analysis project Ga0194131, IMG submission 148631) | Freshwater microbial communities from Lake Tanganyika, Tanzania - TA2015053 Kigoma Offshore 120m | ecosystem: Environmental > Aquatic > Freshwater > Lake | place: Tanzania: Lake... | reverse complement strand
TGCGAGCGATGAGCTCCTCCGTGAGGTTGTTGGCCTGCCATGCGCCATCGGAGACGTTGAAGATGGCACCACCGATGAACGTGTTGCCGCCGTCGCGGCCGATCAGATTGACGCGCACGCCGCCTCTCGAGATGTCCGCTCCCAAGGCCGTGGACTGATACGTTGTCTCCTGAATCATCGCGTCGTTGTAGGGCTGGAACGTGAAGGCGTGCAGCGTGGTCACGAGGACGCCGTCGATCTGCTGCGTGGACTCCCACGACGTCCCGCCCTGGGTCGCCAGTGTGGGCGGAACGGAGACGTCGCCGACCATCGGTCGGTTCACGCCTCCACCCGTGACGGCTGGCAGTAGGACGCCAACGCTCCGATAGCCACGCCCGGTGGGCAGCGCGTCAATCACTTCGCGGGTCAGCACTTCGGTGCGCTGCGTCGTGTGGACATCGACCGCAGGGGCCTGTCCGGACACCGTGACGGTTTCTTCGACTGCGCCTACCCGGAGCTCGACGTTCACCGTGGCCGTGAAGCCGGAGGGCAGATTCAAGCGGTCCCGCACGACGGTGGTGAATCCGGGAAGCGTGAACGTGACGGAGTACACGCCTGGCCTGAGGTCGACGACGGTGTACCGTCCCTGATCGTCTGTGAGCGCCGCTCGGACTTTCTCAATGAGCGCAGGGCTCGAGGCCTCGACGGTCACGCCGGGGAGCACGGCGCCCGAGCTGTCAGTTACCAGACCGGCAATGGCGCTTTGAGCGGAAGCCGATGACGGAAGCGCGAGGAATAGGAAGACGAACCAACCGAGGAGCGCCGGCGAACCCAATCTGCGGAACATAGGACCTCCGAAACCCTGTAACTCGTCCGTCCGGTGCGGGAGCATTGCATGCGACTCAGCACGTGTCAAGGCCGGTGTTCGCGTCTCCGGGCCCTTAGCCAGAAGCTCTTTCGTGCGAAGGAGGATGCCAGCGACCGCTCCGCAGCGCAGTCCACAGGACCGCGACAGAGTCTGACAGAGAGGGCGATCGCTCTGGGCTCGTCCGAGACGACACGCGATCGGCACGCCACTCGTGTGCTGTGCTGAACTGAGATGACGAGACGCGCGCTGAGTGACGTCCGAATCACCGACGTGACACCTTACGAAGCGGCGTCAATGTTCGAGAGAAGCGCTCGGGGACCAGTGGTGATCCACGAGTTCCGCGTGGCCTGCGGCCGCACGAAGCCGTTGTACTCGCAGACCGGCCACCGTATAATTCAAACGATTCCTCACGGGTCGAGCCCAGTAGCAGTGTCCTCCTCTAACCCATCACGCATCGGCCGCTTCGAGGTCATCAGGCGCCTCGGGTCAGGCGGGATGGGCGTGCTGTACCTGGCTCGCGACCCATTGCTCGAGCGAGACGTCGCCATCAAGGTGCTGTCGCACCTCAGCCAGGAGCTACGCGTCAGATTTTCGCGGGAGGCCCGTGCCGCTGCGCGATTGAAGCACCCGAATGTGGTCATTCTCTTCGACGTTGGCGAGGAGGCGGGGCAGCCGTTCCTGGCCATGGAGTACGTCGAAGGCGAGACGCTGGCGGATGCCATCCGCCGCCGTGCCCCATTTGACGTGTGGCTCAAGGTGCAGCTCATCGTCGAACTGTGCGATGGACTCTCGTATGCCCATCGCATGGGGGTGGCCCATCGGGACATCAAGCCGTCGAATCTGATGCTGAGTGCGGACGGCTCGCTCAAGATCCTCGATTTCGGCCTCGCGCGGGCGTCATCGGAAATGACATCCACCGAGCTGACGATGCCGGGCACCGTCATGGGCACGCCGCACTACATGTCTCCGGAGCAGATCGAGGGGTTGCCGACAGACGTGCGGAGCGACGTCTTCTCGGTGGGCCTGGTCTCCTATGAGCTGCTCGCGTACCGGAAGGCCTATCCCGGCGACAGCGCGCCCATCGTTTTACACAAGATCCTGACATCCGACCCACCGCCGCTGCGCGAGCACGTCCCCACCCTCGATCGTGAGTTGGAGCGCGTCATTCACACCGCGATTCGACGGGTTCCCGACAGCGGTATCAGACCCTCGCTGCGATGCTCGAGGACCTGGGTCGGGTCATCGCACAGATGAACAGGCCGCGCGGTAGCGACCAGTCCACGATCATTGTCGGCTCACCGCCGCCGGTCGAACCGCCGTCGCCGAAGGTCATCGAGACCTCGTCCGGGCGACCGGGTGGGTCATCAGACGTGTCGCCGCCTAATGCAGTACCCGGTCGTCCCACAGAGACGCCGCCCGCTACGCCGCGTTTCGGTTCCGGCTTGGACGCCATCGCCCGCCGTCGCGCGGCCCAGATCGCCCAGTACCTCGAGGAGGCGTCGCGCGAGCTGGAGGCCGGCCGATTCGAGGCCGCGATCGAGCACTGTTAGCGGGCGGCCGGTCTGGACCCGCAGCATGCTGAGATGCTCGCGCTGCTCGAGCGCGCGCATGAGGCCGCCGCCGACAGTCGCGTCCGCTCGTGGTTGTCGGATGCCGAGGGGCATCTCTCCCGAGGGGTGGTCACACAGGCTGAGCTGCTCGTTGAGCAGGCGCGCCAGCTACGGCCCGAGCTCGAGGAGATCCGAAGGCTCGAGTCGGCGATCGTGCAGCGCCGGCGCGACCAGGAGCGTTCGCGACAGCTCAAGTCCGCCATTGTCCGCGCGCGCAGCGGTCTTCGCGAACGGGCATTCGACGTGGCACTCCAGGCTGCGAAAGACGCGCTGGCGGTAGACCCGGATAGCGCGGAGGCGTCGGAGCTCGAGCGCGCGGCCATGAGCGCAATCGAGGAGCAACGCACGCGGGAACGCCATGACCGTGACGCAGACTCGGTCATCCAAGAGGCCACGCAGTGGGCCCACGATGGTGACGGTGCCGCCGCGCTCCATCTCTTGGAGTCGTTCACGCCTCCCCATCCAAGGGTTACTGCGGCGCTAGCCGCGCTGCGCGAGGAGCTTGCGAAGACGACGACCGCGCTGGACACGACGGCGGTCGGAGACACCGACGTGGCCTCAGCGCCCCAGCCGGCACCGCCGCAGTGGGGTGCTACGCCGCCCGTGAATCGCTCGGCTGCGGTGCCCGGACCCGAATCGGAGTCCCGTAGGATCTCGAGCGCGAAACCGACGGTTTGGTATGTCGCGGTGGCCGCAGAGCTGCTGCTGCTCGCGGTCACGGTCTCCTGGCGACTGTGGTCTGGGCGACAAGAGAGCCAGGTGGCCGGCACGGCAAACACGAGCCCTTCCGGGGGCCCGGGCGTCCCCACTCCAGGAAATGCCGTTGGCGCGGAGCGACACCGTCTCGAGATCAACGCCGTGCCCTGGGTGTCGGTGCGGATTCAATCCACTCGCGGCTCAGACGAAACGCTAGAGCGCACGACCCCGTTTGCCGTATCCCTGCCGGCGGGAGAGTATCGACTGGAGTTCCGCCATCCAGCCTTTCCGTCCGTGGATCGCTCCGTCACCGTCGGTTCAGGTGGCGCCGCGCCGGTTCTGGTGTCATTTCCAGGCGTCGACATTGACCGGATCGTCGCCGACGTGCTAGGCGAGGAATAATCGGTGCGCGGGATGACGTTCTCCCGGAGCCTCGTGTTCGTCTTGCTCGTTGCCGCGCTGGCAGCCAACGCGCAGGCGCAGGACTTGTTCTACGATGCCTACGAGCGCGGGCGCGCGGCCTTTGACGCGGGTGATCTGACGCTCGCCCGCCAGATGTTCGAGCGGGCGCTCGCGCTGGACGGACGGTAGAGCTGTCAGAAGCGCTTCAGCGGCATGACGTTCAGTCCGTATTTCCCTGAGTACTACCTCGCGCGGATCAGCTTTCGAGAAAAGCGGTTCGATCTGGCGATCCAGTACTTCGACCGAATGGAGAAGGCTGGCTTGATCAGATCAGGCGATCCGGAATACCCCCACGTTGACGAGCGAACGGCAGGCGGCCCAGCAGGCGCGACGACGCAAGTTGCGGGGGGGGCCGACGACGTCTCCTTCGGGGGCGCCTCCTCCTCAGGCGACACCTACGTCCCCGCCGGTCGCGCCTTCGCCCGAACCGCCACGTGAGGCCACGCAAGCGCGACCGCAGGAGCCGGTGCCCGGCCCATCGACGCCGTGGGTGGTTGCGCCCCCGCCCCCGAAGACGCCGACCGCGGAGCCGCCGACCATCGTCGCCAGGCGGGATCCTCCGGCTCAGCGTGCGGATCCCCCTGGCACCTCCCGAACGCCCCCCCTCAGTGCTGGTCGCACCGCCGCCGGTAACGTCGGCGCCGCCCAGCTCCGCGGATGCCGAGCGGCTCGCGTCTGACGTGAATCGAAGTCTTGAGGCGCGCGAGTTCGCAAAGGCGTACAGCGATCTACAACGGCTTCAAACCATGCCTGGAGGCGCCGCTGCAGTGAGGGCCCCGCAGGCGCGCCTGCAGGCCGCGCTGACGGAGGAAGGGAATCCCCAGCTCCGCGACGGCAACTTGAGGGCGACGACGACGGCCGTCGACCTCCTGGTTCGCGTGGCCCCCAAAGGCGACGAGACGCGGCGTCTGCAACAGGCGCTGAACGACCGACGGGCCCAAGTGTCAACCGAACGTGCCGCGTTTGCCGATCTGCTTCGGGGCGAATATCGAAAGGTGTTGGAATCGGCGGCGCCGCTCGTCGACGCCGGCCGAGCCAGCCCTCGTCCCCTGTTCTACGCGGCCTGCAGTCGAGCCGCTCTATCGCTGACCGCGGCGCCGGACGGGCAAGCCGCGCTGGTCGACGACGCCCGTTGCCTTTTCGCCCGCGCGACGGCGCAGGGGGCGTCGTTCGCGCGCGACGAAACGCATATCTCGCCGGCTATTCTGTCGGTCCTCAAGCCGCGCTGACGCACCGGTCGCGCGCCGGTGGAAGCGATAGACCGCGGAGACCGAGACGGTCGTCGGCCGAGACGCGAGGCTCAGGGCGGCCTGGATGACGCCAGGCGAGAAAGGCCAGTGAGTGTCGCTCCTCGCGGCAGGGTGCCGTAAGATTGTGACGGTCAGGTCGCTGGGTTTCAGCCCCAGCATCCCGGACGTGGGTCTTACAGGCACGACTGCGGGAGGAATTGGTATGGGACACCGACACGCGAGCCGTCGTCAGATCCTTCGATGGAGCATGGCAGCGGGGGCTGGCGTTCTTGCTGCGGGAGAGACAGACGCTGCGGCGTCGGCGCGGACGCTGGGCGCACCGCTTGGTCCGTACGGAGAGCGATCCCCGTTCGAGAAGGGGATTCGGTTCACGCGCGAGTCGAGGACCCCGGAGACGGGATCCAGCTTCACGCCGATCCAGGAATCGCTCGGCACCATCACGCCCTCGGCGCTCCATTACGAGCGGCACCACGGCGGCATTCCTTCGATCGATCCCTCCGTGCATCGACTTGTGATTCACGGCATGGTCGAGCGACCGCTGTCGCTGTCGATGGCGGACATCCGTCGCCTGCCCTCGGTCACGCGCACGCTGGTGCTCGAGTGCGGCGGTAACAGCGCGGGGGAGTGGGCTGCGCCAGGACCAGACGTGCAGCGCACCTACGGCATGGTCAGCGGCAGCGAGTGGACCGGCGTCTCTTTGGCCCGCTTGCTCGAGGAGGCTGGCGTCCGGCCAGGTGCGTCGTGGGTCATCGCCGAAGGGGCCGACGCTTGTCGCATGATGCGCAGCATCCCGCTCGGGAAGGCGAGACAGGACTCGCTGCTCGCGTACGGTCAGAACGGAGAGGCCATGCGACCGGCGCAGGGGTATCCGCTTCGACTCATCAACCCGGGCTGGGAAGGGAACGCGAACGTCAAGTGGCTCCAGAGTCTGAGGCTGACCGACCAGCCGTACATGGCACGCGACGAAACGTCGAAGTACTCCGATCTCATGCCCGATGGCAAGACCCGCATCTTCACCTTCGAGATGGAAGCCAAGTCTGTCATCACGTTTCCCTCAGGCGGGCAGATGTTGCCTGGCCCAGGACTCTATGAGCTCACGGGCCTGGCGTGGTCGGGGCAAGGCCTCGTCGATCGCGTGGAGGTGACCGTGAACGGCGGCGAGACGTGGCAGCGCGCCCTGTTGCAGGAACCGCGTCTACCGATCGCGCTGACGCGCTTTCGATTGCCCTGGCGATTCGATGGACGCGAGGCGGTCATTGCCTCCCGCTGCGTCGATGAGACCGGCTACGTCCAGCCGACGCGTGAAGCGCTGATCGCAGCGCGGGGTACGAATTCGATCTATCACTACAACGGCATCAAGTTCTGGCGCGTCCGCGGGGATGGGACGGTTGTCCATGTGGGCGCGTAACGGCGTCGGCCTCGCAGTCCTCATGGCGCTTGCCAGCGCTGGATCAATCAACGCCAGCCTGGGTTCCGCTTCCGGCGTTGCGCAGTCGCCTCGGTTCGGCGTCGGGCGCGCCCCCACAGCGGACGAGATTCGCGACCTCGGCTCGGCCATCGCACCGGATGGGACCGGTTTGCCGGCCGGGTCGGGCAACGTGTCCCAAGGGCGCGCGGTGTTCGCGGCTCACTGCGCGCGGTGTCACGGACGCCAAGGTGAGGGGGAGATTGGTGCCAGGCTCGTGGGCGGGCAAGGCTCCTTGCGATCGCCGCGCCCGCTCAAGACCGTCGGCAGCTTCTGGCCGTATGCGACGACGCTCTGGGACTACGTGAATCGGGCGATGCCGTTCGACAAACCGGGTGCGCTGCAACCGGATGAGGTCTATGCGGTTTCGGCGTTTATCTTGAACCTCAACGGCATCATCGGCGACGACCAGGTCCTGAACGCCGTGACGTTGCCCAAGGTCCAGATGCCGAATCGCGACGGTTTCGTACCGGATGCTCGACCAGACGTCAACGGGCTCAAGCCGAGGCCGCAGCCCACACCGGTGCGCTGAAATCGGCGACACGCCTCGCCGCGGGCGGTCGACGCGCGCTGTTAGTTGCGTTGCTGGCGCCTTCGGCCGATCAGGATGGGTGCGGCGGCTGATGGATTGCGCCAATGGGGCCGGACGGAAGAGGGTCGGGGCGCAATGAACGACGTCGTCGCCGGCTGATCGTTCGGAAGCTCCGAACGTTGCCGATTGAGGCCGCGGCTCTTGTCCTCGCTGTTGCGGGCCCATGCATCCCGCCCAAAGAGTCGAACGCCACAGTAGATGGTCCAGCGCACCGGAGGCCACACATTGAGGGTCCGCATGCCTTCGAGCAGGACCCGATCAGCGGCCGCTCGTGACAGTGACTGGTCCCAGTACATCCAATCATGGATGACCGAGGCGTACCCGTACTTCCCCCATGGTGGCAGGACGCCGCGAAAAGGCAGGGGCACTGAGGCAAAGTCCGTCTCGAACCCGCGCGGAACCACGATCCGCTCGATCTGGCCGGACCTGCGGTACTGAAACTCGAAGGAGTCGGCGAGCACCCAACTCGTCCCGTCGACACACGGGCACACGACAAGTTGCAACGGAAAGTAACCCATCCCCTGCACAGCTGGTGCATCGGAGGCCAGAATCGTGACGCGTCGCCAGCAGTTTTCAGCGGCCGCAAGCCGCTGTCTCCCGTTGTTGTGCTACTTGATGACGACGAACTTGATGTCCTCGGTAGCGCTGAGGCCTCCGTCGTGCGCCTGACAACGCAGGACGTACTCGCCTGGCTCGCTGAACGTGGCGTTCACGAGCCACTTGCCGTCCGGCGGCACCGGCGGCGTCACCCAGCCGGGTGACCACGGCGATCCGGCGCCGTCGCGATAGTCCTCCCACACTTTGGTCTGTGGCGGATCGAACCTGACGTTATTGGTGCCCCGGTAGAGGAACCACGAGAGTCGGAGACCGGTGGCCGAGCTTGGCGTGCCGCGTGCGGCGCGCCCCGCAGCGCTGGTTGAGAGCGGCATCGGCTTCGTCCTCGGCTTCCCATCGTCTTTGGCTGATGCGCTGAGCGGAACGGCCTCCCCGACCTTCGCGCGACGGATTTTCTCGCCGTCGACGCTGAGCGACGGTCCCACGTTCCCGATCGTGTCGGGCGCACCTCCACCAGGTCCGCCCGCGCCGTTGTTGTTCATCACCACGATGTCGTTTATGAAGTAGTCAGGCTTGAGCGTGCCGTACGCGCGCTCGGTCACGCCCTTGCTCGTGACCGTCCAGACCACTTCTTGCTTGCCGAAGTCCTTCGGCACACGCACTTTGAAGACGAAGCGATTACGCCGGGGAAAGAAGTGCGTTGGCTGACCCTGGTCCGGCAACCCTGGGGACAGGTTGTTCTGCGGGCCGGTGGGGATGTCGAACTCCTCGTCCCAGTTTCGATTGTAGTAACCGAAGACCAGATTGAAAGACCCGTCCGGGTTCTCCTCCCAACCCTCGAACGACGGTGTGACGTTCTGTCCGGTTGGAGGGGACACCTGAGTCCCAACCGGTGCGACGAGCGTCAGGACCGCGACGACGCATGACAACACGAGCCCTCGATTTCGCATATCGCCTCCTGCGCGCCAGTGAGTCTCGCCCGCTATTGTTGTTGGGCGGTGGCGATCGGGGCCTTCTTGGGCGTGCCGCACAGCGGACACCCAAGCACGACCTGGCCTTCTTTGATGCCCAGGCGGGCTCGTCGTTCCGCCATCTCTCGCTCGAACTCCTCATCGGTCAGCGTGATCGACTGACCGATATTGATCATCATGTTGTCGATCGACCGATGGCCGATTCCAGACCAGTTCCTGGGGTCGGACACGTTCTTGTTGGCCGGCGTGTTGTCGAAGTATCCCGTCACGCGGAGAATCGTCCCCTTCGGCAGAAGCGGCGCGGCGTCGTCGGCGTACGCGTAGTTACGGACCCAACCGTGGTTGTATCCGGCGCAGCTCAGCGTCTGCGCGGTGGTCCCGTAAAGGGCGTCGAGACACATGCGAACGCCCGCCGCGTGCATGTGAGGCTCGTACACGACGATCTTGGTGTTCTCCGTGAGGGTCGAGTACGCTTCGAACTTCTGGTTGGCCATCATCGGCTTGATGTCGATGTCCATCGTTGCGGTGATGTCCAAGCCGACGATCTTCTTCGCGGGCTTGTAGCCCTTTGGATGGAACTTGAACCCGTACTCCACGTTCGCCTTCGTGTCGGCACTGGTCGCGTGCAAATGGATCGATGGGAAGACCAACTTCGAGCCGGCCTTGAGGAGTCGGCCGGCGGCTTGGTCGAACACGTCGGGATTGCGACCGACCTCGTGGAATCGGCCACGTTCGGTCTCTGGTCCCGGATTGCCTTTTTCCGGGATGGCCGACCAAATCAGATGGTGCACGATGTGGAGCCCGCCGATGGTTTGCTGACCGGTGCCCTTCTTGAGGTCGTTGACCTCACGCATCTCAACGGAAGCCACGTAGCGATCTTCCGTCAGCCCCGTGGGTACCGATGCCAGCGGACCCCACCAATCGGGCGCGCCAGCCTTGGTCTCGACCGTTGGCGAAATCACTATCAGGTCAGGAGTGCCCAACTGCCAGTCCTTGGCGCCCGCAAACTTGGCGGGAGGCGGCATGTCGGCCGGATTGCCGCGCGGGGCGCCGCTGTCCGCCCACCTGGAGATCTTGGCAACTTCATCGTCGTTCAGCGAGTAGTCCCCTTTGTACTGCTGGATGCCGATGTTCTTTTCGATGTACCACGGCGGCATCGCGTCGGGCGTGCTGCGGAGCCCGGTGCGGTGTTTGATGGCGCGCGCCCACGGACGAACTTCCTCATAGGTCATCAGCGACATCGGCGCGACCGAGTCTGGACGGTGGCATCGCTGGCAGCTCCGCTGGAGAATCGGGGCGATGTCCTTCGTGAAGGTCACCTGTGACCCGGTTGAGGTAGCGGAGGCGGTGGCTTGGGCCGCCACAGTCGTCACCGCCATCATCAGCAACGCAGCGGCGGCGATCGAGCGAACGATCCACGTCATGATGGGCTCCTCTCTACTACGGGAGAACTGGTCCGGAGCGGGCTCCAGCGTTTTCAAAGATTTATACGCGCCGCCCTGACGCTTGTCAAAGGGTTGTTGAGCCATAGTCTGCCACACGACGGAGGACATGGCGAGGGGAGCCGCTGCTGAGCTGTATGGCGGGGCGCGGCCGACTGAGCCAGGGGCCTCATGAGGAGGAGCTCATGAGGAGACAGCGCCGGAGGTACTCGACATTCCTAGCGTTCATTGGCGTACTGCTGACGGCAGCGCTCTGGCCCACCGTGTCGCACGCGCAAGCCGTTGGGGGGACGGTCCGCGACACGAGCGGCGCCGTGCTCCCGGGTGTGACCGTCGAGGCTCGGAGTCCGGTGCTGATCGAGCAGGTTCGAACGGCCATCACGGATGGCTCGGGACAGTACTTGATTACCGGCCTCGTCTCGGGGACCTACAGCGTGAGCTTCGCGCTCGAAGGGTTCAACAAGACGCAGCGCGACGGTATTGAGTTGTCGGCGGGATTCACCGCCAACGTCAGCGTGCAGCTCACGGTCGGATCGTTGGCCGAGACGATCACCGTGACAGGTGCCTCGCCGCTCGTGGACGTCCAAGGCGTCAACCAGCAGGTGGCGATGAACCGTCAGTTCCTCGACGACATCCCGAGCGGCAGATCGTTCCAGAACCTTGGCATCCTCGTGCCCGGTATGGTGTCGAGTGGTGGCAACACGGGCGCGGGATCGGACGTCGGCGGCCAGGGCGGTCAGACGCAGTTCAAGCTCGGCATCCACGGCGGCGATCCGAACGACCAGAACATCACGATCGACGGCATGGGGCAGGAGAGCGGACAGAACGGTGGCGCCGACTCGATGGCCTGGCTCGCGGACGCGAACTTCTCGGAGATCGTCATGAACTACTCGGCGAACTCGGCCGAGATCGAGACCGGCGGCGTGCGCGTCAACCTGATTCCGCGGGAGGGCGGCAACCGGTTCAGTGGCATGCTCCAGGGCAACATCTCCGGTCCGGATTTTCAAGCCGAGAATGTCGACGACGATCTGATCCGTCGCGGCCTGCCGGCCAACAGTGCGAATCGCGTGTCGAAGATGTGGCGTTTGGGGCCGGCGCTCGGCGGACCGATCAAGCAGAACGTCGCGTGGTTCTTTGGCGCGCACACGAGCAACCGGACCGATAGCTTTGCCGCGGGCGTCTTCCCGGATTCCGATCCGACCGACTTGGATTACACGCCGACGCGCAACGACCCCAAGAGCCAGTCCATCGATGATCAGCTGATGCGGTCCAACGCGTTCAAGCTGACCTACCAGATGACGAAGAAGGACAAGATCGGCTTCTACATGGACCGCACCACCCAGCGGCGCGCGCACTTCTTCATCGGGGGCCAGGCGGGCCGTATCGGGGAAGAGGCGTCGATCGACCGCGGCATCACGACCTACACGACACAGTTGACATGGAATCGTCCCGCCACGACCCGACTGCTCATCGAGGCCGGGATCGGCACCTTCCGCCACTCGTCGATCTCCGGCACGGTGCCGACGGTGCCTCGCGGCGCCATTCCAGCACTGCTCCTCGCGAGCTCGGGCGGCACCGCGTTCGTGCGTGGCTTCGCCAGCTGGTTTCCGCGGAACCCCGGCGAACAAGACGATCACCAAATGATCGAGACGTATCGTGGGGCCGTGTCCTACGTCACTGGCACGCACGCCTTCAAGGCGGGCTTCCAGCTTCAGAATCGTGAGCTCGACTTCTCGCCGAAGCGGTACTCGAACGTGAAGTACGTCAGTCCCGGTTACGTCGTCGACCGGGCGTTGCGCGGCACCTTGGTCAATGGGGCTCAATTCTTCGCGAACTCCGAGTTGATTGAGAAGGATGTCATGCCGCTGGGTGTCTACGTCCAGGACAGGTGGACGTTGAAGCGGCTGACCGTCAACGTAGGCGTTCGCTTGGACGCTTTTTGGGCCAGCTTTCCCGCGGGCGAGATCGAGACGTCGCAATACCGCGCGCAGCCGTTTCCCTTTGAAGGCGACGAGCCCTACGCGTTCAAGGACTTGCAGCCGCGTCTCGGCGCGGTCTACGACTTGTTCGGTAACGGCAAGACTGCGCTCAAGGTCAGCGCGAGCCGATTCGCCGATCAGTTGACGAACGACATTCTCGACAACCTGACGCCGTCAGACGTGGCGCCGATGACGCGCGTGTGGCGCGACCTGAACGGCGATGGATTGATTCAGGGTAATCCGCTGAACCCGCTGGCGAATGGCGAGTTCCATTTGAACGACGGTGACCCGAACTTCGGTCGCCCGGTGCTGACGGTGTCCGTTGACCCGAGCTATGGGAAGGGCTGGCGCATGCGGACCGCGAACTGGGAGTACTCGGCGAGCGTCGAGCACGAGCTCATGCCGAATGTCCAAATGGAGTTCGCGTACTTCTATCGAAAGTTCCTTCTCAACGAATCCCTGGACAACGTCAACCTGTCACCGGCCGACTACGACAGGTTTTCGGTGACGGTGCCGCGCGATCCCCGGCTGCCTGGTGGCGGTGGATACGTCATCGATAACCTCTTCGATCTCAAGCCAACGTCGCTCGGGCGCCCGGTTCGAACCGTCCGGACGAATGCCAAGCAGTTCGGCGGCGGACCAATCCAGACGTGGAAAGGCATCGATCTGACCGCGAACGTGCGGTTGACCCGATTGCTGCTGCGCGGAGGCGTGAGTGCCGGCGGCCAGACCACCAGCACCTGCGCGTACCGAGCCGCGCTGCCAGAGCTCACGCCCGGACGGGGCGAGTTCTGTGAAGCGAGCGAGCTGTGGAAGCCGCGCGGCAGTGTCGTGGCCGCCTACAACTTCCCGTACGACGTCCAGGTGTCAGGGACTGTGACTTCCGCACCCGGACCGATTCGCGCGGCGACGATGAATCTGCCGGTGAGCGCCACGACGCTCAATCGACCGCTGTCCGGGAACCTACAGATCAACGCCATCCAGCCGGGTCGGGTATGGGGCGAGCGGGCCACCGCGCTCGACCTGCGCTTCACGAAGTTCTTCCGGGTCCGGACCATGCGTCCGCGCGTGATGGTGGACCTGTACAACGCGTTGAACAACAACTCGCCCACGCGTGAGGACTACGTCATCACACCGGGCGGGCGGGACAACTACTTGAGCCCGGGGACGATCATGCCGGGCCGCTTGGTCAAGCTGGCGTTTCAGGTGGATTTCTAAGACGACGTCCCCGGCGTCTCGATCATCAGCGACCCCGTTCCCGCTGATACCGCTCCGTGGCTTCGGCGACGGCTTGGAGCTGTTTCTCGGCGTGTCCCGCGCGCGTGGCGTGGGCGCGGTCGGCGTGAGCCTGGAGGCCGCTGCCCGAGGACTGGAAGTGGGGCATCACGTGACGGGCGAAGAGCTCGAAGCTCCGCTTCGTGGCGTCGGGATTCGCCCAGTTGTGCGCGAGCACCAGATACACCCCGAAGCCGCCGTTTGACTGCGCGACGAGACTCCTAATCTGATCGACCATGCGATCTGGCGTGCCGACGACACCCAGGCCGTTGTTGACGAAGTCGATCATCTCGTCGAGCTTGCTCCCGATGACGGCCATTTGGGGGAACGCCGCCACGTCTTGGAAGTAGCGGAACCACTGTTCCATGCCGTAACTCACGTCCTCGCGGGCCTGATGGTCGCTCTCCGAGAGGTGCATGAGGCCGACGAGCCGCCATTTGCTCCGGTCCGCCACCTGTGCGTGCGTCGCGGCTTCCTGCTCCTGTACGGTCCAGTGGTGGGCGAGAACGTCCATGCCCACCGCTACTGTGGCGCCGAGCGACAGCAGGCCGGCGCCGAAGCGGCCTGCCAGCATCGCCCCCGATGGGGAGGCGACCGCGGCCACCGCGAGGTCGAAGAGCGGGTCGGAATATGGGCGCAGGTGCAGTCGTGCGTCCTTCAGCGTGAGCCGTGTCGACTCGAACGAGATCGGGTCTACACGAGTGAGCAGGTGGACGAGAATCGGGAGGTACTCCTCGAGGAGGGGCCGCATCTGGGGAGGCTCCAGCCCGAGCATCGCGGCGTCCGTGGGCAGCGCACCTGGCCCCACGCCGAGCATGACGCGCCCTCGGGTCAGATGGTCAAGCAGCACCATTCGCTCGGCTACCCAGAGCGGGTTGTGATACGGCAACGAGACGACACCCGTACCGAGCTTGATCCGCGCAGTCCGCGCTGCCGCGGCCATGATGAAGATCTCCGGCGACGCGATGATCTCGCTGCCCGCCGAGTGATGCTCACCGACCCAGGCCTCGTCAAAACCGAGTCGATCGAGATGCGCAATGAGATCGAGATCGCTCTCCAGCGAGAGCGTCGGATTGTGCCCCGGCGCGTGGAACGGCGCCATGAAGATGCCAAACTTCATTCGCACAGTACAGACCTTCACAAGTAGTCGGTTTCGTTCGCGTCAAACGCCCTTCGGCTCTGGATTTCGTTGAACCCTCGAACCCGTCAACCCCCGAAGAACTACCCTCACCCGTTTTAGCCTCGTCGCGGCACAAACGCGAGGAACCGACGCGGATTGTCGACGAGGATCCGGTGCAAGACGTCGTCCTGGACGCCGCGCTCTCGCAACATCGGTACGAACTTGGTCACGGCCCTCGCGACCCCGCCTCCGCCGCCGCGTTTGGACGAGGCTTGGAAGCTGAAGTCCGACGAGAGCAGAGCGCGTCGCTCGTGACCGCCGTCCAGAAAGGCCAGCACCATCTCAACGCGCGGTCGATCGGCGGCGGCTTGCTCGCCGCCGACGCGATCGAACCCGACGTACGCGCCACGTTTGGCAATCGCCGCGTGGACCTCGCGCCAGGGATTCGGATCGAAGTAGCAGCACATATGGCCGATCACGAGGTGGCTGAAATCGACGCCCTCGGCTTCGAAGATGTCGAGCTGGTGCATGGCCGCCTTTCCGTTGGCGGTGTGCGAGAAGATGGGTAGACCGGTCCGGACGTGCGCCTTGCCGACGGCGCGCAACATCTTCCGCTCATCCGGCGTGATGTCGTCCGACGTGCCAATCTCGCCGAAGGCTCCCCAACGCTGGTCACGCGCGTGCCGCACGAGCTCCTCGACCAGTTCGGATTCCGACATCCTCGCGATGCGGGGCGGATAGGTCAGTTGTCGGTAGTAGCCTCCGCCCTTGACGATCGGCATGCCCGAACGGTTCGACAGCAGTCGCAGGAACTCCACGTCCGTGCCCATGTCAGCATGACCGCCGTCGACCACGGCACTCACACCGTCCTTCGCGGCGGCTTGGAGTTCCTCCGTCATCCAGTCGAGGTCCTCCATGAAATGACGGCCTGTGAATGGACCGGCAAGTGGGGACCCCAAACGCTGCGGCGCTTCACTGCCGAGCCTGGCGAAGAAGTCGTTGTTGTAGGACAGGTGCTCGTGAAACAGTACCGCGCCGCGACCGAGCGTGCCGGGCACGAGGTCGGCGAGCAGCGATCGAATGACCGCACCCTTCGGGAACGCGACGGATGGGCGTCGACCCTCGGCTACCGGCGCCGCTGCCTGGCTGCCGCCAGCGGCGCCAAGCGCGTCACCAGCCAGGCCGAATCCGAGACTCGCTGTGAGGGCGGACAATGCGTCACGCCGCGTCCATCCGCTCGAAGACCCGTCTCGACGATGCAACACGTGCCCTCCTGAGGCTGGCTGTGACGGCAGTGGCGTGGTCAGCGGACCGGATAGCGCGCCACGCGATCGCCGCGCACGCTCCCGATCCAGATCTCCCG
>Ga0194131_10006857_pt1 | contig 15633 bp, 13 predicted proteins | sample TA2KigO120mmetaG_FD_148631 | JGI IMG/M metagenome (GOLD analysis project Ga0194131, IMG submission 148631) | Freshwater microbial communities from Lake Tanganyika, Tanzania - TA2015053 Kigoma Offshore 120m | ecosystem: Environmental > Aquatic > Freshwater > Lake | place: Tanzania: Lake... | reverse complement strand
CGAATGTGCGCACATACTCGCGGGTCACACCGCCGAGGCTGAGCTTCGCGACGACGAGCGCACGCCGCGGTCACTCCGTGAGCTCGAGGCCGAGGCCACCGCGATGCTTGTCTGCGCCGCCTTGCAGCTTCCAGGCATCGAAGAAAGCCGCGCCTACTGCCAACACTGGTACGGCCAGGGCAATCCCGTACCCGAGGCCAGCGCCCGACAAATTCTCAAAACCGCCGACGCCATCATCCGCGCCGGTAGAGGGGGAACCGCAACCGATGGCACAACGAACCTTGTGGACGATTCGGGAGAACGCGACCTTGACCGCTGAACGCTTCGAGCGATTCATCGAGAAGGTACGGCAGGCCGGCACGACGCCGGCCGCCGTCCTCCAACGGTTCATCCTCGACTACATCGGAGAACGCGACCATGACGACAGCAGCCAACGGTAAGCCGCTCCGCGCCGCGCTCTACGCCCGCGTCAGCACCACCGACCAGACGACCGACAACCAGGTCCTCGAGCTGCGCCGCTACGTCGAGGCCCGCGGCTGGACTGCCGCCGAATACCTGGACGAAGGCGTCAGCGGCACGAAGGAACGCCGGCCCGCCCTCGACCGCCTACTGACCGACGCCCGCCGCCGACGCTTCGACGTGCTCGTGGTCTGGCGCCTGGACCGCCTCGGGCGCAACCTCAAACACCTGATCGTCACGCTCGACGAGCTCCAAGCCCTCGGCGTGGCGTTCGTCTCGCTGAATGAAGGCATCGACGCCACAACGCCCGCCGGACGGCTTCAGATGGCCGTGCTCGGCGCGATCGCCCAATTCGAAAGGGAAAGGATCGTTGAACGCGTGAAGGCCGGCCTGGCGCGCGCCAAGGCCCAAGGAACGCGCCTCGGGCGCCGCCGGCAGCGCATCAGCGAACGCGACCTTGAACGCGTCGCCGGGCTGTCCGTCCGCGAGGCGGCCAAGCAGCTAGGCGTCCCCGCGTCACGCATCCACCGCGAGCGGGCCCGCCTGTTTCAAAATCCCACCCGACGCGCCCCTCAGATTGCGCCGGAAATCGACCGAGACGGCTACCCCGCGTAGCCGTTTCGGAATCAGTTGATTGTGAAACGTCCATCCAACTGAAGTGTCAGGATGGCGGCGCCCCGCTTCATGGCGCCTCGTTGCTCGACCTGTCCGTCAGACCCGCACGGCATGGCGCGCAATGGCGCAGCCCTGCCACGAGAGCAGGCCCGCGACCACGAGGGCGACCCAGCTCGGCCACATCGGCACCGACTGCGCCCCAATCATGACCGACCAGCCGGCCAAGATACGCCAGAGATGTCCGGCACCAACAAGCGCGAAGACCACGCTCGCCACGTAGCCATATTGTTTCGGAGTCATTTGTCCAGACCTCCTGACCGCGAATGCTATCCGATTCGGTGAATCAGGCTGGCCGCCACGGCTGCCGAACCGCCACGACCGTTCCCGTTGCGAGCCGCGCCACTCGATTTCTGGCCTACTCAGTTGTCACAGAGCCGCGCAGTATCGGACGAAAGCGGCCCATTCGAACCATCGCCGAAAAAGGGAGGCCGCTTGCGTTGGTTGAAGAGCGCAACGCGTTCCAGGTAGGTGGGAACGTGGTCGCCACCGCCAAGCAGGACCGGCTGTTCGAGGGGGAAACGGAAACCGACGGCTATACGCTGCTGAAACTGTTTGCGGCGTACTCCATCGCGCAGGGTCGCGTCGTCCACACGATTACCGGACGCCTCGATAACGCGACAGACACCATCTACCGGAATCATTTGTCCCTAATCAAGGACCTGGCGCCGGAAATGGGCGCGAATTTCAAGCTGCTGTACAACGTGAAGTTCTGAAAGTCAGGTCCACGTTGGGCAGCAGATCCTCGTCGTTCATCCGGCTCAGTCGAGAGACGCTGACAAACGTCGACATGTTGCAAGAATCATCCCGATGCCGGTGGGAGGTACTCGGCTCGCTTGACCAACGGACAGGAGTTGAGCGTCAGCCACATTCAGCCAGAAGGCTGGGTAAACGCTGCCAGCTTTAACGTCAGCCTTTCGTTCGCGTCCGTTCATCGCCAGATTCCATCCACTCATTGAATAGTCGCCGCAATTGGCGCAGCCCCGCGTCTATCGTGCGGCGGCGCGACAACCGCTGTATGGCGGATAGGTGCACGGCATGACACCGGGGGCCGACGGTGCATTGCTCGGCTTCCGCTTGCTGGATTGGCGCTCGGGTGATTTGTGGTTCGTCGTTGTCCGGGCGGCCCTTTCTATATTGCGCTCTGGATCGTGCTGATGTGGCTGTTCCTGCAACAGCCTGCTCGCTGAGAGTCCGCCCAGTCCGCTCTATGGCGATGCGCGGCAATTTACATTTGCCATGTCAACGAACCATCTCTATCGCTCGTTCCGCGCCGGACATCGCCTGTCGCGTCGGCAGCGCGCGGAGCTACGGCGCCTTCGTCGGATACGGCTTCGCGACGATTGGCTGACAGGGGTATTAATTCTCGTAGTCTTCCTGATCACAATCCTCTTCATCGCACCGCGGATGGCAGAGCTCCACGAGCGAATGCACCACCCGAAGGCGCATGCGCGTTAGTCTGGATCGACCCGAGGACGGTCGAGGCCAGGCGCCGGGGAGGATACTCGGAAACATCGGTGCGCCGGCTGGCCGTTAGAACGACACACGCAGCCCGAACTGCAACGTCCGCGGATCGCCGACTGCCGTCACCGTGTTGAACGACGCGACAGGATTCGCCGGGTACGAGCCCGGGCCGAATGTCGTGTTGCGGGTGATCGGGTTCGTGCGGTTGGTCAGATTGAATGCTTCGACGAGCGCTTCGAGGCGGCTGCCGCCAAACCGAAACGCCCGGCTCACTCGCAGACTCATCGTGAAGAAGTCGCTCCCGGTGCCGGCATTGCGCGGGATGAATTCCACGGCGCGGACGTCGAAGTTCGCTGTCGAGGCTGATCCGTTCGCCAGCGGCCTGCCGGCGGTCCCTTGCAGGCTCGTCACCCCAGAGACGATGTTGAACGGCAGGGCGGAGTAGTACTGCAGCATCAGGCTCGCTTGGAAGCCGTGGCTCAGATGCTCCCACATCGTCGTCGCGGGGGTCGTCGGTGAGCTTGCCGACCCATTGATCACGAGGCGGTGCCGCTGGTCGTTGTCGGACCGGCCCCAGTCTTTCATGATGTTGGTCGGGTCGGTCGGTGCGCTGAAGAACGCCTCGCCGAGGTCGTTCATCGACTTCGACAGCGCATAGGCGACGCGGACGGACGACCAGGTACTGGGCCGCTGCAGGAACGTCACGTGCAGCCCGTGGTAGTTCGACTCGCCTACGCCGCGATAGTCGTTGTTGTTTGCGTACGTCGAAACTGGGCGGCAGCCGTTGTTCGTACCGGCCGCGACGCAGGTCGGCACGTTCTGATTGATCGACATCAGCAGCTTCTCGCCACGAAAGTACTGATAGCCCACGGTAAGGACACGGCTCCCACCGAGTGCGCGCTCGACCTCGACGTTGCCCTGCTTCGAATAGGCGTTCTGCAGGTTCCTGTCCATCGTCTGGATCGACACGAGAGTGGTCGAGCCCAGGCGGTCGGGGAGGATGTTCGGAAACACCGGCGCGCCGGTCTGGGCCGGAAGGATGCCGGACACCTGCGGTTGACGCAGTTGTGTCAGATCCGTCGTATTGCCCGCCGAGAAGAGGGCGTTGGCGGTGGCCCGCAGTGGGACGCGATCGAAGAACAGGCCGACGCCACCACGAACGACGAAATCCTGCGAGGAGGTCGGCATCCAGGCGAAGCCGAGTCGCGGTGACATGTTGTTGGTGTCGGTGTTGATCGTTTCGAGGAACTGCAGGTCGTAGCGCAGGCCCACGTTCAGGGTGAGCCGCGAGCCGGCGCGCCATTCATCCTGGGCGTAGACGCCAATGTTCGGGTTCGTCTGGCTGACCACCGGGTTCCCGAACGTCTGCGCGTAGCCGCTGTAGTTGCCCGTCAGGAAGTTTGCCAGCGACGAAAAGGTGTAGGCGCCGCGGAACGACCGCAGGAAGGTAATGGTGTCGTCGTTGTAGAGGACATCGATGCCCGCGCGCAATGCATGGGCCCCGGCGCGATGCGAGAGATTGTTGACCGCCTGGAACAGCGTGTTTTGGCGGCGCGTCGGGCTGCTCCCGAAGGTGCCGAAGGTCGCGACGCCGCTAATCGTCACCTGAGGCCCGATGAGATCGGTGGAATACGCCTCAAGATCACCCTGGGCGAACTGCACACGTGTCTCGTTGACCGTATTCGACGACAGGGTCAGCACGTTGCTGACGGCCACCGACTGATCCAGGTTATCCAGGCCGGTCGAGCCCGACGGCGCACTTAACTGGCCGACGCCGCGCGCATTCCTCGAGCTGACGTTGTAGTACGCATACCGCACGCTCAACTGGTCGGCGCCGCTGAACTGGTGATCGATCTTGCCGAGCGCATTCGTGCTGTGCACGGGATTGGGATAGATCCCGGTCGCGACGGGCTGTCCCTGATAGCCGACCTGCGCCAGTCGCGCATTGATCGACGCCACGTTCTGCGGCGTAATCGAGACCACGCCCGTCTGATCGAGCAGCCGCCGCTCGACGTTCGCGAAATAGAACGTCCGATTGCGCGCGACCGGACCGCCGAGGCTGGCGCCGAACTGCTGCTGATCCATCGGCAGCGTGGTGCCAGTCAGCGCGTTCTTGCCGTTGAAGACATCGTCCCTGAAGAAGCCATAGAGCGTGCCGTGCACCGCGTTGGTGCCGCTCTTCGTCACGACGTTGACGTAGCCGCCGAGCGCGCGGCCCAATTCGGCCTGTCCACCGCCAGTGACCACCTGGAACTGCTCGATGGCGTCGACCCCAAAGGGAATGCCGCTCAGTCCCGCCGCGTCATCGTTTGCCGACAGGCCGTCGACGATGAAGCTGTTCGACAGATTGCGCTGGCTGGCGATCGACAGCCCCTGCCCAGGGACCGCAGAGGTCTCGGCGAACAGTTGGGTACTGTTCGTATTAGTCGGGGAGACGCCGGGCACGAGCAGCGCGAGATCGAGAAAGTTGCGGCCGTTGAGCGGCACGTTCTGCACTTCGGCCTGCGGGATGGTGCCGACGATCTGGCTTCGCGCGGTTTCGAGCACCTGACTGTCGGCGACGACCGTGACCGTCGCATCGACCCCTGCGAGCTGCAGGCCGATGGCGATGTCGAATGCCGAGCCCGCACTCAAGGTCAGTGTCTGCACGTAATCGCGGAAACCCTGCAGCCGGGCCCGCAGTTCGTAGGGCCCGATGCGTAGGTAGGAGAAGCGGAACCGGCCGTCGCCGTCGGTGGTGGCCTCGACCGTGACGTTGGTCGCGACCTGTTGCGCGGTGACGATCGCGCCGGGGACTGGAGCGCCCTGAGGATCGGTGACCCGGCCGCCGATCGTTGCCTGGTTGATCGATTCCTGTGCTGCTGCCAGGTGCGCCATGGCCACGCAGGCCACAACGAAAGTGATAGTCCGCCCGACTGTTACCGTCATCCCGTGCTCCTGAACGCAAGCGGAAAGCCGAAGCGCTTTCCGAATACTGGTGCTGATGCCACCAGCGGAACGATTGTGCGTGGACGGGACGGGATGAACCTGCGTCATGCTGTCGCAGGTGGGCACCATCGTCGTGGCTGCGACAATATGACGCAGTCGCGAAACGGTGTCCTAGTGCGGGACGGGCCGTTTCGCCAGCTTCCGTTGCAGTGACTTTCGGTGCATCCCGAGCTGGCGTGCGGCTTCGGAGACATTGCCGTCGCAGTCGGTCAGGACGCGATGTAGGTGCTCCCACTCGACGCGCGCGAGCGACGGGGTGTCGATGGGCACGTCGCGGGGCCGCGCCGCCAGCCCGCGATCGAACGCGGCGAGGATGCGGTCGGGATCGGTCGGCTTGGTGAGATAGTGGACGGCGCCGAGTCGAATGCTTTCGAGCGCGGTGGCGATGCTCCCGTACCCGGTCAGCACGACGATCGACGTCGAGGCGTCAATGGCCTTGAGCTGGCGCACGACGTCTAGGCCCGATTGATCCCCAAGGCGGAGATCGACGACCGCCATTTCCGGACTGTCTTCTCGCGCGGTCGTAATCGCCGTCTCGGCATCGGCGACTCCTGTCGCTTCATATCCACGCGCCTCGAGTGCTGATACGAGGATGCGGCGAAAAGCGTCGTCGTCTTCCACCACGAGAATCGTCGGCCGGATCCTGGCCTCGCGTTCATTCATACCGGCACATCCAGGATGACGCAGGTGCCATGGCCTGCTGACGAGCGCCAACGCAGCGATCCCCCCATCTGGTCGGCGAAGGCCGTGGCGAGAAACAGCCCGAGGCCGAGCCCTGCGCCCCGTGGCTTCGTCGTGAAGAACGGTTCGCCCGCGCGCGCAGATTCGTCTGGGCCCATGCCCCTCCCGCTGTCGGTGACTTCGACATGCAGGTTCGGCTGTTGGATGACACTGACCGTTACTCGTTGATGAGGGGCCGACGCGTCAAAGGCGTTGCGCACGAGGGCCACGAGCACCTGGCACAGAGGCTCCGCGGGTACGCTGATGGGACGTGGGTTCACCGGAAGGGTGACGTCCAGCCGAGCGGTGAGCGGCTCGCCCAGTCGTCGCCGAACGTCAACGAGCACGTCAGAAAGATTCACGCCGGTCTCTCCGGTGGCAGTTGACGCCGCGCGGCCGCTGAGGCCATCCAGCACCGCCGTACAGCGCTCAACCTCCTGACGTATGACCTCGGAGTAATTCGCGGCGACCGACAGCGGATGGTCGTCGCGGCTCAACGCCCGTTCCAGCTCGATAGTCGCGGTCCGAATCGTACTGAGCGGCGTCGCCAGTTCATGGGCGGCGCCGGCCCCGAGCGCAAACAGCGATGCGAGACGTTCGCTGCGCGCGGCGGCGGCTCGCGACGCCGTGAGCTCTCGCTCCCGCTGCTCGAGCGCTTCCGCCATGCGGCTGACGAAATGGGCAATCAATCCCCCCGCCGCCGCGAGCGCCACCCACATGCCATACAGGTGCAGCCCCAGCACGCCTCCGCTGAACGTGGCGTCAGTGAACTCGAAGGGGCGGTTGTAGGTGAATACCAGTCCGTACGCCAGGCTGGAGGCCACGGCCAGCGCGACCGCCCACCGGTGTCCGAGGGCAACGGCGGCCATCGTGATGCCGACCAGGTAGATGGTGCTGAACGGATTGAGCGACCCGCCGACCAGATACAGGATGCCTGTCAGGAGCCCAACGTCGAGTAGAAGAGCGCCCCCGATCACGTCGCGGCGCGGCGCCCTGGATCGGAGCTGGAATGTCAGCAACGCATTGGTTGCGGCCATTGCGACCAGCAGTATCGCCAGCGGAGCCAGCGGTAGACGCACGCGCCAGAACACGGTCGCGGCCCAGCCGGCGACTATGAGGGCCAGCAGCGAGACCCAGCGAAGCCGCACCAGCCACGGCACGACGACGCCGGATGCGTGCGCCTCGGACTCGGCCGATGTCCCGGGGTTCGTCGTCATACGTACATGCTATCCAGGTGGCCGAGTGCGTGAGCCTTCGGATTGCACAGCCAGCGTACCCGCGCGGCGCAGCGCGCGGCTGCGACAACTTGACGCAGCGGGCTTCTGACGCGCGTTGTTAGGCTGCAACGTAAGTGATCCGACATCATCGTCCGATGAGGGGGCTGACCTACGCAGCGCGGACGCTGTGGATTGTCACGGTTATCGTGGGGTCCTCGATGACGACCGCCTGCGTCGCCGCGGATTCGCCACCTGTTACGCTCACGCTAGGGGTTCCTGAGCGGGCAAACGAGTACGTCTCACTGGCCAGCCTCGGCACGTGGGTGGCCGCCGCATGGTCGGCCTCGTCCCAGGCGACCGGAACCAATATCTATGTCGCCGTCAGCAACGACGGCGGCCGGTCATTCGGCTCGCCGGTGAGAGTGAACGCGGTTGAACAGCAGGCCAATATCAACGGCGAACAGCCGCCGCGAGGGTATGCATCACAGGGGCGATTGACCCCGTGAAAAGAGCCGTTTTGGGCCACGAAGATCACGGGGTTCGGCACTGTGACAACCTTCGATGTCTGGATGTGTGTAAGTAGTTTGTGTGTGTGTAGTTAATCGAAGATTGTCATTGTCTCGTTTTTGACAACCTTCGCAGCCTTCGTGTGACAACCTTCGCGCGCCGTATTCGCCACTGCCGCACAAGTACGGACAGCAGCCCGAACCTGCTACCTGAAGCCTCCGGCGGTGTGACCGCGCTTGTGGCCATCCGTCCCGCAGCACCATGCAGGAGGGTGCGTGTTCATGCGACTTTACGACGAGGGCGTTCTACCTGGACCGCTTTCGTTGATGTTCCGATGGCTCAACAGGATGCGGCTTCTGTTTGGAGGTGTTCGCAATGCAGAGGTCAGGGGTTCGATCCCCCTGCCGTCCACCACGCCTCTTCAGTTCCTTCAGGCAACTTCCTCGCACGTTCCTCCTCAGAGTCGTGGGAGGAACTGACGACTTCCTGATGTCGCTCGCCGGCGCCGTGGTCCTGCCGGTCGCGTATCGCGCGATGACGCGCCGCCGCACGCTGCCACGAGTGCAAAACCGATATGCTGGTTGGTGGCTCCCGGTGAGCCACTGACCAGTGACGACCCGTATTCCGCTCGGACGCGCGCACATGCTCGCGTCCGCTGTCATCCGTGAGGCACGCCGCGCCGGACTGCCCGTCGATGCGCTCACGCCCGTCGGCAGCGTCAGGCGCTATGCCCCCGATATCGGCGACGTCGCGCTGCTCGCGACCGCTCCGGCGCGCGAGCACGCGCGCGTGCTGAAGGACTTCACCCGGCTTCCAATCGTCTCCGACGTCACGGCGCAGGCGCCCAGCAGTGTGACCGCCGAGACCGCGCGCGGCGGCGTCACGCTTCACCTGGCCGCGCCGGAAGACGCCGGCGCCGCGCTGGTCTGGCACACCGGCTCGCGGCGGCACGTCGAGCGCCTGCAGGAGCGCGCCGCCCGGTTCGGGCTGACGCTGGGCGGCTCGGGCCTCGCGCGCAACGGCGGCACGCCGGTGACGACCTCCACCGAGCAGGACGTCTATTCGCAGCTCGACCTGCCGTACATTCCGCCCGAGCTGCGCGACGGCACCGACGAGATTGCCGCCGCCGAGCGCGGCGAGCTTCCCTACCTGGTCTCCGAGCTCCACATCCGCGGCGACCTCCACATGCACAGCACGTGGAGCGACGGCCGCAACTCGATTGCCGACATGGTCGGCGCCTCGCGTCAGCTCGGCTACGAGTACATCGCCATTACCGACCACTCCGAGCGCGCCATGTCCTCGCGGAAGCTGGCGGCCGCCGACGTGGCGAAGCAGCGGGAAGAGATCGAGGATCTGCGCGCCCGCGTGCGCGGGATCCATGTGCTCCACGGCATCGAGGTGGACATCCTGCACGACGGCACCCTCGACTTCGCCGACGAGCTGCTCGAAGGGTTCGATCTCGTGCTCGCCTCCCTGCACGACCACGGCGGGCACGACACGAGCGTGCTCATGGAGCGGTACCTCCGCGCCATTCGCCACCCGCTGGTCAACGTGATTACGCACCCTTCGAACCGGTCGCCGGCGATGTCGGAAGGCTACGCGCTCGACTTCAACGCCCTGTTCGCGGCCGCGGCCGAGACCGGCACCGCGCTCGAGATCGACGGCGCACCCGGACACCTCGATCTCGACGGCGCCATGGCGCGTCGCGCCGCGGCAGCCGGCGTCACGCTGGTCATCAACAGCGACTGCCATCGCATGGACGCGCTGGGACGGCAGATGCAGTTCGCGGTGGGCACGGCCCGCCGCGGCTGGGTCGAGCCGCAGCACGTGCTCAACACCAGAAGCGTGAGCGACGTGCGGGCGTTCGTGGCGACCAAGCGCGCGCGTGCCTAACCCGCCTTCGCCGAACGGCTTCGGCGGGGCAAGCCGTCTCATCGTCGCGTGCGTGATCGCGACGGTCGCGTTCTGGGCCTATACGCGCACGCTGGTCCCCGGGGTGGACCTGGGCGACACCGGCGGCTTCCAGTCCGCGGTCCTCTGGCCGGAAGTCAGCGCGCGGCAGGCGTACCCCCTCTACTACACGCTGGCGAGGCCGTTGGTCGCCACGGTGAGCCCGGCGAACCCGGCGCGCGGCCTGAATCTCTTCTCCGCCGTCACCGCCGCCGCGGCCGTCGGCCTGCTCACGTTTGCGTGCGCCACTGTCACCGGCTCGCTCGGAGGCGGCGCCGTCGCCGGGCTGCTGCTGGCGTTCTCCTATACCTTCTGGTCGCAGGCGATCATCGCCGAGGTCTACGGCCTGCACCTCGCCCTGATCGTCCTGTGCCTGCTCGCGCTGCACGCCTGCGCCACGAAGCCGACGACCCGGCGTCTCGCGGTGTTCTTCGGCGTCCATGCCCTGTCGTTCGGCAACCACCTCGGGATGATCCTGCTTCTCGTGCCGTTCACCGTCTTCCTGTTTCAGACGGCGCCACGACGCGAGCTGCTGCGCCCGCGTGTCATCGCGCTGGCGGCGGTCGTCGCCGCCGCCGGCGCGCTGCAATACCTGCCGAACCTCCTCGCGGTCTGGAACTCGATCGACACGCCGGGCGACTGGACCGACCGGCTCGCGGCGTTCTGGTTCGACGTCACCAAGCAGGACTGGCGCGAGTCGATGGTGCTGGGCGTCAACACGTCGCAGGCGACGGACCGCCTGGCGATGTGGTGGTTCGACGCGCGGCAGCAGTTCGGCATCGCGGGGATCGCGCTCGCGGTCGCCGGGGTCGTCGCGCTCTGGAGACACGCGCGGCAGTGGGCGACGCTGCTGCTGCTCTCGTACGCCGCGTGCACGCTGTTCGCGCTCACCTACAACGTCGGCGACAGCCACGTCTTCTTCATGCCGGGTCACCTGCTGACGGCTTTCCTCGCGGGGGCAGCTTTGACGCGTAGGGCGCCCCTTCACGGGGCGCCATGGCGGGCCGCACGGGCCCGCCCCACGATCGCGCTGCTGGTCTTGCTCTACGCCGGCTGGCGCGGCTGGTCGACATGGCCCTTCGTCGATCGCCATGACGACCGTCGCGGCGAAGCGCTGATTGCGCGCCTGACGCTCGGCGTCAACGAACAGCAGGCAGTGCTCGTCTCGCAGATGGACTGGCAGCTCGAGAACGTGCTGCTCTATATCAGCCGCTACGAGCGCCCCGATCTGGCGTGGCTGCGGCTGGCGCACGTGCTGCCGCACTTCCCCTGGTTCGTGGACGACAACCACGGCGCGGCGCGCGACCTCATCGTCACCGCCGAAGCGGCGGCGGAGATCACCGCCGCGTACGGCAACCGGTTCGAGTTGATCGAGGACCCGTCGGTCCCGGCGGTCGGTCTGTCGGACCTCGTGCGGCAGATACCCCGGGGCTCGCCCTACGTGCTGGCCGTCCTCACACCACCGCGCGACGAGATCCTCGATCCCGAAGTGCTCACGGACGCGCTCGGCGCGCTGGCCGGCGGCCGCGCCGTCGAACGATCCGGCGGCGCGTACGAAGTGTTCGCAGGCGTGACAGGAGAACCGCCCGCCCTCCACCGCGCCGCCGAGCGTCCCTTCGAGGCGACCTTTCGCGTGCTCGATGAGCCGTTCACGGTCCGGATGGACTCGTGGCTGCCGACCGACACGTTCCGCCGCGCCGGGTTCGGCCACGTGCTGCGCGGGCGCAACCACATCCTTATCCTCGAGCGGGGCGTCAATCTGGTGTGGCTCGGCGCGGACGGACAGCCCTCGCCGCCCTACTATGTGGCCAGCTTGTTTGCGCCCAAGCCACGCTACCGTGTCCCGGTCACCACATTGCAACTGGCTCAGGGCATGCCCTGATGAGGCTGAGGTTTGGCGCGATGATTGAAGGAATGAGGCGCTTCGTCGTTTTCGCCACAGTGGCCGCCGGGCTGGCGGGCTCGGCCGTGGCCGCTCAGACGCCGTCCGCGGACATGGTGGCGCAGGCGCTCCAGCAGCGTTACCAGGGAATCCGCGACTTCTCCGCCGACTTCGTCCACAGCTACCGGGGCGGCGTGCTCCGCACCCAGACGACGGAGCGCGGCACGATGGCGGTCAAGAAGCCGGGATTGATGCGCTGGGACTACGCGAGCCCCGAGAAGAAGCAGTTCGTCTCCGACGGCAGGAAGATCTACTTCTACGTGCCCGCGGACAAGCAGGTGCAGGTCACCGACGTGCCGGCGACGGACCAGGCGACGACGCCGGCGCTCTTCCTCGCGGGCAGGGGGAACATCACGCGCGACTTCACGGCGGCCTTCGCCGACAGGTCGCCTGCCGGGACGGTGGCGCTGAAGCTGACGCCGCGCCGCTCGGAGCCGGACTACGAGTACCTGGTCGTGGCCCTCGATCCGACGACGATGCAGATTCGTGCACTCACCACCCGGGATCGGCAGGGCGGCGATTCGACGCTCACGTTCAGCAACCTGAAGGAAAACCGGGGACTGTCCGATAACGAGTTTGCGTTCCGCATTCCGCGAGGCGTTGACGTCATCACCGATGGCACACGCAACTAGGTACGCGCTTCTCACGCTCCTCACCCTTTTCGTGGCCGGCTGCGCGACGTCGGCCGCGCTCCGCTCCGGCGTGAACTCCGAGCTCGCCCAGGACTACGACCGCGCGGTGGTCGAATACACGAAGGTCCTGCAGGACGATCCCGACAACCGTGAGGCCAGGCTGGGGCTGGAGCGCACGAAGATGCGCGCCGCCGAGGAGCACTTCACGCGCGGCCGGCGCTTCCATGCCGCGGGACGCTACGACGAGGCGCTCGTCGAGCTCCAGCTGGCGGCGGAGTTGAATCCAGGCGCCAGCCACGTCGAGGAGCTGCTCTCGCAGACGCGATCGGCGCTCCGAAATCGCATCGCCGTCGCGCGCGAGGGCAAGACGCAGCTCGAATCGCTCATCGAGCGCTCGCGCACGCTCCAGCCGCCGGGCCTCGAGCTGCCGCCCGACGTGAAGCTGCCGCAGTCGCTCATGTTCCGCGACGCCGGCAGCCGCGACGTGTTCACCGCGCTCGCCCGCATGTCGAACGTCAACATCGTGTTCGATCCGCAGTTCCGGGATCAGCCAGTCACCATCGACCTGCGGAACACGACGCTGCAGGACGCGCTCGACGCGCTGTCGCAGGCCACGCGCAGCTTCTATCAGGTCACCGCGCAGCGGACGATCACCGTCATTCCCGATACGCCCGCCAAGCGGCAGGAATACGAGGAGGAAATCGTCCGCACCTTCTACCTGAGCAACGCGGACGTCAAGGAGACGCTCGACCTCCTCCGCATCGTGGTCGACAACCGGCGGCTGGCGCCGATTACAGCCACCAACGCGCTGTCGATCAAGGACACGCCGGAGCGCGTGGACGCCGCGGCCAAGCTGATCGCGGCGATCGACAAGGCGCGCCCGGAGGTCATCATCGACGTCGAGCTGCTCGAGATCGATCGCACCCGGCTGCGCGAATACGGGCTGCAGATCGCGTCGCCCGGATCGCCGGGCACCGACGGCGCGGCCACCGTCCCGAGCGAGGACTTCACGCTGCGCGACCTGCGCAGCCTCACCCAGTCGGACATCTTCCTGACGAACTTCCCGGGGCTGTTCTACCGGCTGCTGAAGCGGGACAGCAACACGCGCATCCTGGCCAGCCCGCAGCTGCGGACGTCCGAAGGACAGCCGGCGCAGGCCCGGTTCGGCGAACGGGTGCCCGTGCCGGTGACGACGTTCTCCCCCATCGCGACCGGCGGCGTCGCGCAGCAGCCAATCACGTCGTTCAACTACCAGGACATCGGCGTGAACATCGACATCACGCCGCGCACGCATCATGACGACGAGGTCTCGCTGGCGCTGAAGGTGGAGGTCAGCAGCATCTCCGGCACCGGGTTCGGCGGGCTGCCGACCTTCGGCAACCGCGCGATCAGCACCGTGATCCGGCTGCGCGACGGAGAGACGAACATGCTCGCCGGGCTGATTCGAGACGACGAGCGGCGCGTGCTGGAAGGCGTGCCCGGGCTGAGCGACCTGCCGCTGGTTGGCCGGATTTTCGCCCACAACCGCCGCGAGTCGCAGGAAACCGACATCGTCCTGACCCTGACCCCGCGCATCGTCCGCGTGCTGGACCTGACCGAAGAGGACCTGCGCCCGTTCCGCGTGGGCCGGACCACTGGCACCACCGCTCCCCTGCTCGACCTGCCGCTGCAGATCGAACCGCCGATCCCGGTGCCCGGGCCGGCCCCGGAACAGCAGCCGCCGCCCGCCGGCGGGGCGCCGACGCCCAGCGTCCCCATTCAGCCGCCGTCCCCGCAGGCACCGATTCGCCCGCCGCAGTAGAATCGCTCCTCCCGTGTTCGGCGCGACAGGGAGGTGCGTTATGGATCGCAGTGGCATGACGCGCGACGAGGTAGCGGCGTTCATCGCCCGCCGCCAGCAGGACTACGACGCCCGGAACGCGGCGGGGCTGGCGGCCGACTACACCGAAGACGCGGTCATTCAGAGCCCGATGGCGGGCTCGCACAGCGGACGCAAGGCGGCCCAGCAGGCCATCGAAGCGACGTTCAACGCGTTTCCCGACTGGAAGGTGACGCCCCAGATGCTGCTGATAGACGGCGACCGGGTGGTGAATATCGTCACCATCGAAGGCACGCATCAGGGAATGTTCATGGGACTCCCGCCAAGCGGCAAGCACTTCCGATCCACGGCGGCGCTGCTCTACGAGCTGCGCGACGGGAAGATTGCCGGCGAGCGCCGCATCTACGACTTCACCGGCCTGCTCGTGCAGGTCGGCGTGCTCAAGGCCAGGCCCGCCTGACGATGGAGATCCACGAACGCTCCCTCGGCGACATCGCCGTGCTGCGGCCTGGCGGGCGGCTCGTCCTCGGCGAAAACCCTGGCGACACGGCCATCAAGGACCGGGTCGACGTCCTGCTCCAGCAGGGGCGCAGCCAATTCGTGCTGGATCTGACGCATGTGTCGCACGTGGACACGTCGGGGCTGACGGCGCTCGTGGCCGCCTACATCGCCGTGCGCAAGCGGGGCGGACGCATCGCGTTGCTCAGCCCGACGCAGCGCGTGCGCGAGCTGCTGGCCGTCACGCGGATGAACAGCTTCCTGGACATCTTCGACAGCGAGGACGCCGCCGTCGGCAGCTTCGCCGCTACTCCACCTTCGCAACCTTAGCGCCGAGCGACTGCAGCCGATCGACGAGCTGGCTGTAGCCGCGCTCGACGATCTCGAGCGGCTGGACGCGCGTCTGCCCGTCGGCCGCCAGCCCCGCCGCAATCAGCGACATCCCCGAGCGCAGATCGCGGCTGTCGAGCACGCGGCCGCCGCGCAGCTTGGTCGGCCCCTGGACGATGATGCGGTGCGCGTCGGCGAGGAACATGTCCGCGCCCATGCCGCTCATCTGCTCGAGGGCGAAGAGGCGCAGCTCGTACATCCAGTCGTGGACCAGCGTGCGGCCTTCGGCCTGCGTCGCGAGCACGGTGACGAGGCTGACGAGATCGCTGGGGAACGCGGGCCACAACCCGGTGGTGATGCGGCGCACCGCTGTCGGCTTCGACGGCTTCACCTCGAAGACGCCGTCGCGCATCCCGCACCGCACCTCCATGCGCT
>Ga0194131_10006855_pt1 | contig 15636 bp, 28 predicted proteins | sample TA2KigO120mmetaG_FD_148631 | JGI IMG/M metagenome (GOLD analysis project Ga0194131, IMG submission 148631) | Freshwater microbial communities from Lake Tanganyika, Tanzania - TA2015053 Kigoma Offshore 120m | ecosystem: Environmental > Aquatic > Freshwater > Lake | place: Tanzania: Lake... | reverse complement strand
GGAATTATGTTTCCGTGGCGAATAGATCAAAATGATAATGAAGTAATACTGAAAACACAAGTAATTAAAGATATTGTTCTGTTTATAAAAAAATTAGTTCAAGGAGATAACAATGAATAAAGAAAATTTTAAATCATTAATTAGTGCAATTGAAAATACGGGTAAGTTTAGATTTAATATGTATTCATATATTTCTGATCTTACTCAAGAAGATATTGATAGTTTTTCCGACGATTTTGAATTTCTATCTCTATCTCAATTAGAAGAAGATGGCAAATTTGATAATAAATTTCTTGCCAGCATATATGAGCCAGTTGGTACAGGAGACCATACGCAAACAAATATATTTAATTGTAATTCTGTTGCTTGTATTGCTGGATATGCGACAGCAATAGTAAACAATTGGAAAACTCCTAATTGGTTAAATCCTAATTCTCCAGAATATTATAGAAATGTAAAACTTGTTTCACCATCAACAGAAAGAGCAAGAACATCATTTTCAACACATTTCGAAAATACATCTAATGAATTTCTTGGATTAACGCCTTCTCAAGGAGAAAAATTATATTATAACAGAGGGGATAGTCTTTGGAAATTTTTAAGGTTTTACGAATCAGAAAGATATCCGTCATTACAATGGGAATGGGAAAAAGATCGCTGGGACATAGATTATTATTATTCCGAAGTAGAGGAAGAAAAAGAAAGGTGTAGCCGTTTATCTTGGACCGATGATGAGTTGGATATTGATTATGGAACCATTAATTATATAACTGTAACAGATGCTTTAACTAGAATATTAAATGGAGAAATTGTATTGGGCGACGATTTTGGAGATATAAAAATAGTACCACAAAAAGAAAAGGAAAAATAAACAAGGAAAAAAATGCAACAAGATAAAGACTTTAAAAGATTTCTAAAAGAAAGAGACCCTTTTTTAAGAGATCTTAAGAATTTTAAATATGCAGCAATAAAATTGGCTAACACTTGGAGTGAAACTGGAAATATAATGCATGATTTAACATCAGATGGATCTTATCCATTTGATGAAGAATTTGCAGAAATAACTTTTAGAATTACACAGTGGTGTTTTGACCTAGAAGAAAAATTATTAATAATAGAACATACACAAAATAATACAGAAAAAGGAGAATCCAGTGAATAAGGATAACTTTAAAAAACTAATTGATGCTATTAATTTTGATGGTAAAACAAAATTTAATATGGCTTGTTTTATTGGCAAATTACAAATAGACGCAAATGAATTTAAAAGTGATATTATAAATGGCAAACACTTAGCAAGTGAATTCTCGGCTAAACCATCTGATTGGGTTGAAACTACTAACTTATTTAATTGTCAATCAGTAGGCTGTATTGCTGGATTTGCTACAGCAATAGCAAATGATTGGAAAACACCTGATTGGATTAAGCCAACAGTTTATGATAAACAATTATTTCTAGGTTATCAAAATTGGGCTCCTGATTTTGAAGCAGAAGCAGATGAATTTCTTGGTTTAACTGTAGGTCAAGGAAAGAAATTGTATTACAATACAGATGATTGTATCTGGAAATATCTTAAATATTACGAATCTCACAGATATCCAAATCTTGAATATACCGACAAAGAGATTGAGCAAGAATTTATAGAGTGGGATGATAATGATATAGAAATTGATTTCGGTACTATAGATTACATAACAGCAGTAAATGTTTTGACTAGAATTATGAATGAAGAAATTATACTAGGCGATGAATATGGAGATATTGAAATACTAGAATTGGCCAAACAATAAAGGAGAATAGCAATGAATAAGGATCACTTCAAATTGTTAATTGACGCAATCAACCAAGATGGCAAATTGCATTTTAATATGTCTTCTTTTATTGGTAAATTAGCTCTGGATTCCGATGATTACAATAAGTATATTGTAAATGGTGAAAAGGAAGCAAGTTGTTATACAACTAATATGTTACATTCTATTACAACTAATACTATATTTAATTGTGATTCAGTAGGTTGTATTGCTGGATTTGCTGTAGCATTGGCAAATGATTGGCAAACACCTGAGTGGTTGAAAGAAGAAAATAGCGATTATCATTATAAAGCTTCTTTTGAAGAAGAAGCAAATAAATTTTTAGGCTTGACCAAATGGCAGGGTCAAAAGATATATTTTAATGATGAAGATTGTGTTTGGAAATATTTAGCATATTATTACAGTAACGAATTTCCAAATTTATACTTAAATTTGGATAATTTGGATGATTATGACGATAATTCCATTTGGCACGAGTGTAAATCAACAGTTAATTTTACTTCTATAGATTACAAAACAGCAGTAAAAGTTTTATCTTTAATTATGAATGAAGAAATTATACTGGGCGATGATTATGGAGATATTAGTTATCTATCTTCTGTATTCGGTATTGAAAAGTGTAAAGTGTAAGTAATTAACAACACAAAAGGAGAATAATATGGAAGCATCTGAGTTAATATCACATAAACCAACTACAACAGTAAGCAGTGAATATGTGCCTGTAAAAAACCTTGAAGAAGTGTTTGATACAATTGTTAAACATTTGTTGATTCAAAATGAACGATCAGAGAATCAATATAAAGGTGATTGTCAGTATCGTAGTTCAGTTAATCTTAAATGTGCTATAGGTTGTATTATTTCTGATGAGTTTTATGATGAACTTATTGAAGGCAGCACGGCTGATGTTGAAGAAGTTATTTCGGCAATACAAAACTCAAACCCTGATTTGGTTATAGATGAAGATGTACAAACATTGTTTATGTTAATGCAGAATCTTCACGATAAAATAATCCCCGAACATTGGTTTTATATGGCTTTTTTATATTACCGAGATATGAATTTTATTTTGCAAAGCAATACATCGCGTTTTCTTGAAAATAAAAAGTATTCTTTTGGATTTCCAACTCAAAGTTATAGTTCAATTGGACATGCTATGAATACTCTTTATGATGATGCTGCATATAAAATGCATCATCGTGATACAAATGGTTATCGTCTGTGCCAGAAAGAAAAATATATGTCACAATTAAAAGAAAATCCATCTCTTAGCATAAGAGAATTCTTTGGCCAAGAAGAAAATAGAATGCGTGAATTAGCATACAATAGTTTGTGTGAACTTAATGCTAGTCTGCTTATATATACCTAATATATCACCGATATATTACTAAGGAAAAAATAATGAAAAATTATACATATAGCCGGCCGCCTTTTATTAAGTTAAATAAAAAAGGTGAACCTAAGATCATACCTAATCCACCTAAAAATAAAAGGAGAAAAAATGAAAGAAATGAGTGAAAGTTGGGATGCTCAAACATCTCGTAGATTAAAGGCTATAGAAGATAAGAAAAAGAAACAGTTAGCTTACGCTATGCTTAAAATGCGATATTTTCAATGGAAAAGAAAGCAGATATTTGGAGATGAGTAAACAATATAAAACTGTAGAAGAATATTCTGATTTATTAAAAACACTATTGAATACTGATTATGTTGGATATCCGACTAGTACCCAATTAAAAATGGGGGTAGCAACATTAGAATTACTTGTAGATACCCTACAGAAAGCAAATATCCAAAATGAAAACTAAAATGGATAAAATTAAAATTGATATAATAGAACTACTGATAGATGAAGATGAAGTCATTTATTGTGATAAATGTGTTGAATGTGGCAAACTTTTAACTTTAGAGGAGAAATCGTATGGGCACGACTGTGAATAATAAGAATCCAATAATTTATGGACATTGTGTTTCAGATGAAGAAATGTATTTTGAAGTGGCTCTTCAAAACCTAAGGGATAACATTGCTTCATTGAAACAGGAAATTTCTAAATTAGAAGATGGGCTAAATACATTCATTAACGCTTTAAATAACGACTAGGGGGCTTATATGATGGATATAAGAAAGATTATAGATCATTTTATGCTTTCCTATTCTCCGGGAGATATGGTAAATATAGAGGATATAGTAAATGAACTTATACTTTTGGGTAATAATGAATATTTAACAAACGATGAATTGGGGGCTATAAATGATTAATGAAAGAGAATTAACCTTAACTGAACTATTTGATAAGATATCAGATCGGTTAAAAGAAGCGTTAGAGAATAGTGAAAGGTATAAATTAAAGCTGGATACAGAATATGAATATTGGGAAGGATACTCTACAGCATTAGATTGGGTTCACGATATGTTGTTATTATTAATAAATGATAAATAGAAAAAACCTCGTTATATGTTATTTTATGTTATTTTAATGTTATTTTATGTTAGGTGGTGAGAGACAAGTACTCTACTGACGATTGAAATTCTTCAATATGGATGTAGTGCTAAATATAACTAGTAAAGTATGACCATAAGTACAATTGATGCAAAATAATTAAGAAAAGCCCAGGAATAGGCATAAAAATAGCTTATTCTTGGGCTTTTTTTTGTCTAAAAAACATATAATAAATAAATAAAAATAGGTAAAAATATAGTAAAAACATAGTAAAATGCTACTAAAATGGTCAAGAATTGATCAAAAAAAGGCCATAATTTGAGAATGGCAATAAGGGGGTACATTAGGGCACTATATTATTTATTCTAGAGTCCTATTAACATACAAAAACATTAATTAATAACGATTAACCCGGATTTTTTAATAAGTTTTAATAAACACTGATTAATGGATTTATTGATCGCATTAATCGCTGCGGGATTAATGGAATATTAATCTACGAAATCATCTACGGAAACATCGTCTAATAGATGGTCTGTTTTAAACAATAATCTATACACTTTATTACACGGTTGTAATTTGCATTTTAAAAAACACTAATTGGCCTGCCGAATCGTGCAGCCAAAAAAATTTTGCCCAAATTTTTGGTAGTAAATAAAAATACATTTCCAAAAACAAATAAATAAATATAATCATAATTTGAAACCATACTAAAAATATATAAAAATAAAAATAAAAAAACACGGGTGTACAAATACAAATACATTTGTATTTGGAGCACCCGCATAAAATATGAATTGAGATTGGGAATGTGTATTAAATTTGAATTTAAACAAGCATTGAGAAGTCTGGCGTTCTCGGTGCGACTAGCACAAAGAGAACGCCAGCGAAAAAACCCCGTGTGCCGAAGCACACGGGGTTTAATCTGCCCTACCCGTTAGGCTGTACGAGCCTTACGCTTAGCCTTTACAGGCTTAAGCGAAACAACCATTTCTCCGTCAGTAGTCCATTGGATAGAGCATTCACGCCCTACCAATTCGGCACACTTGCTGACACGGTTGCGCCAAGTGTTTTTATGATTTACAAAATCATCATCACTCGGATTACCTTGCGCCAATTCATAAATGAATGCTTCACCTACAGCACTTGGGTCAAGTGCTTTAATGTCAGCAGTCAATTCTGGGTCTATGTAGGCTTCACGCCCACGCTTCACCAGATTTGTGATTTGGCTTAAGTTAATTTTCTTACTCATAGCATTACCCCTATGTTGGCGTTATTACCCCACCTATAGGTTAGGTGAATTAGGCGTTCACCAACACTTATTACTATACCTTGAGAGTTGAGAATGTGTATTCAACCCGGAACGTAGGTCAGAGCCTGATGGCGGTTGTGCAACTTTGTGCTAGACGCACCGTCGCCCAACCGTTTACCGGTTGAGATTAGAAACTTGTACTAAACTCGTATGCGTTATAACTGGAGAGCAGTGGGTGTTCTCGGTGCGTATAGCACAAAGAGAACACCCACGAATAAAGCCCGTATGCCGAAGCATACGGGCTTTACCGTTGGGGCTTAACTAGAGGTTAAGCCTTCGGAAGGCGAGGCTTGCGCTTCGACTTCACGACTTTCAGAGAAACCACCATCTCTCCGTCAGTAGTCCACTGAATAGAGCACTCACGGTTGACTTCCTCAGCACACTTGGTAACACGATTACGCCAAGTGTTCTTGTGGTTGACGAAGTCCTCATCTGACGGGTTGCCTTGCGCTTCCTCGTAGATAAAGGCTTCACCGACAGCACTCGGGTCGAGTGCCTTAATGTCGGCAGTGAGTTTCGGGTCAATGTAGGCTTCACGCCCACGCTTGACCAGATTAGTGATATCACTCAGGTTTACTTTCTTACTCATAGTTATTCCCTTTACTATCGGACTACTTGGGTTTCGCCCGATACCAATAACTATACCTTGAGAGACAAGAATGTGTATTCAACTTGGTATATCGATCATACCCTGATGGCGGTTGTGCAACTTTGCGCTATTCGCGCCGTTGCCCCACCGTTAAAATACAATAAAAAACCCCGAGTGCCAAAGCACTCGGGGTCTTTTATTGATTACTTATTGCTTAGCAATATCTTGCTTTAACTTGACATAATAGGCTGTCAATTTATCTAATATTGCGTGTAATGCTTGCTTGGTGTCTGTTCCTGGGTGTGTATTCTTGTATATCTCTACACACATTAGCAGGGAAATTAAGTGCTGTATTTCAGCGTCAATTTCATCGGGTGAGAATATATCACGCTCGACCCAATTATTAATGAGCGCACTTAAATTTTCCAATCCACCTTTACTTAATGCTTCCTTTAACTTTCGTTGTTGGAAACGGATATCGTGATTATCTTTAGACATTGTATTTCTCTCTCTCTATCAGATTACTTCTGCTTCACCTGATAACTATAACTATACTTTATGAGTTGAGAATGTGTATTCAAGTTGAAATACTATTACATACCATGTGGTCGGTGTTCCACTAATTGCTATTCACAACATGGAACGCCGCCAGAGGTACAAATAAAAACCCCGAGCGCCGAAGCGCTCGGGGTAATTATTTAATAACTTCTAGCCAAAGTTGGCTGGCTCAACTTCTAATCCTTTCAAGCCAGCAATAGCCTGAGTGCTTCGCATTGAGTTATATTGTTTATATATCTCAAGAGCCCACTCATCGTGGTTGATAATCCCTTGACGGAATTGGTTCATTGCCGAAAAGTAGTGGTCAACGAATTTCTCGGTGAATTGGCACTGCTTCCATTTGGTATGAACAATAGTATCCAGAATGTCTACTAATTCGTTCACTTCAGCACCGTGACTATTCATCCACCTAGTTTGTAGGTTCATTGCCACTGTTCGGCTTGACTTCTTTGGAATATATGGTTTGAAGTCAATTAAGAACAACGCCACTGCTTTGAATATCAACGAGTATTGCGCTCTCATAAATTCACTCATAATCATTACCTCTCTATCAGGCTACTTCTGTTTCACCCGATAACTATTACATTACTCTATGAGTTGAGAATGTGTATTCAAGTTATGATAAGCCTTATTGCCATGTGATCGGTGTTCCACTTCTTGCTATTCGCAACGTGAACCACCGTTTAAAACAGAAACAAAAAAAATCCCCCGAGCCTTTCGGCTCGGGGGACTGTCGGGGTTGGATTAACGGTTTCGGAGAAATGACTTTACAATGACAAATTCACTATTCTCGTCAATGTAAGCCATAACACAAATTGAACCGTCACAGCAGAGTTGGAAATTAAACTCATACATTATGACATCCTTATCATCCCACTCACTATTAAATGTCGTAGTTGGGCATTGATTCTTTAGCAGTCGCCTGACAAACATATGCTCGGCAGTCTCAACTAAAGTATTGTCGTCGTTAATGGCTTTAAAGTATCCAAACATTATTAACCCCTGTTTCTATCGGGCTACTTCCGTTTCGCCTGATACTTAATACATTACCTTATAGCGTGAGAATGTGTATTCAAGTTAATATAGGTCTTAGCATCTTTTGTCGGGTGTGCGACTTTGTGTTATTCGCACCATCGCACTCCCATTTAAATACAAATAAAAAACCCCAAGCCCGAAGGCTTGGGGTCTTTTAGAATTTATCACTTATGGTCTAAGGCTATTGCGATAGCCTGAACGCTCTTGGTGATTACATCAGTTGAGAATTCCAACATTGTGCGCTCTATGCTACCAAAGACGGTATCATTTTTCACACACTCGTTGGCTTTAACGACCACATCTAATGCCGTTGCCATTTTCAGAGCGGTAGGCTTCATAGGTCGTTCTTTAGCGAACTTATCAAACGGTCGGCAGACTTCGATGAAGTCTAACCACTCTTGTTGATTGCGCTCGCTATTCTCGTGCGTTATATAACTAAGCACGATACATTTCTCTAATTGCTCTACTGCCTGTATCACAAACAATATTTGTTTCTTGATTTCGTCAAGGTTCATAATTGTTTCTCCCTATCAGACTACTTGGGTTTCATCTGATACTTAACACACTACTTTATAGCGTGAGAATGTGTATTCAAGTTAACAAGTCAACCATTGTCTTATGGTCGGTGTTCCACTTATTGCTATATGCAACGTGGACCGCCGCCCGAAGCACAAATAAAAACCCCGAGTGCCAAAGCACTCGGGGTAATTATTCATACTTGCCGTTCTATTCGGCGCCTTGGTCCTCGTCAACATCCATCTTACCGAACATCTCGTCCCAGCACTTTGGGTGAGTGCCAGTCAGCACTTGCTCTCGCTCGCTAGACGAAAGGCTGGGGAAGCAATGTTGGATTAACTCCCCCGCTTGGCGTTTAGCCCAGCCAGATGTGTATTCTGTTGACTCTATCTGAACGCTACCAGGCTTACCGCAATGGAAGCATTCAGGCGTGATTAATGTTACATAATCCATAAGAATTACCTCTCTCTATCAGGCTACTTTGGTTTCACCCGATATATATAACTATACCTTATAGTATGAGAATGTGTATTCAAGTCGGAATACTATTACACACCATGTGATCGGTGTTCCACTGGGTGCTATGCGCACCGTGGACCGCCGCCTAAAATACAAATAAAAAAATACAAATAAAAAACCCCGAGTGCCAAAGCACTCGGGGTCTTTTATTGATTCTTTACTTACCGTGATTCCACACCAACATCATTTTCATAATGTCCGTGCCTTTTCTTTCAGCGATATCCATATCTTCTTCTTCTTCCAACGCTTGAGCCTCTTTCTCAGTGAGATCGTCTGTGTCTACGACCAGAACATTATCACTTGCGTCAAGAATCGTTCCCGTTCCTGTATGAACTATCAGAATAGTCATTTTCTTTTCCTTTTCTATCAGGCTACTTCCGTTTCACCCGATAACTATTACTATAGTTTATAGTATGAGAATGTGTATTCAAGTTGAGCACTATACAAGGCCTATTCTGCTGGGGCACAACTTTGTGCTATGCGCACTGTCGCACCCCAGCCAGCCGGGGAGAATGTGAATGTGTATTGAGAGAATGTGAATGTGTATTAAAGTTACAATTCGTTTTACTCGGACTGGTTGGAGTTTAGACAAGAAAAAACCCCGAGTGCCGAAGCACTCGGGGTGATTTCTGATTACTGACTAAGCCTTGGCTTTGGCTTTGGCTTCCTCTGCTTGACGCTGTGCCTCAATAGTTCGTTGATACGAACTAGCAAAGGCGAGCAGGTCTTGGGCAATCTTGCTGTTATCGCCGTAGCGAATAACAACGCTGTCATAGACATTAAGGATAGCCTGTAGTTGTTCGGCAAGCGTCAAGTGTCGCTCGCCTCTGTAGTTCTTTCGCAGGTTATTCTTGATATCCTGTAGTTGCCTTGCCTGTCTTGCGTTGTAGTCTTTCTGCTTCTTGTTCTGCTTCTTATGACTAGCCATTACTGTCTCCCTATGTTGGCGTGTTAGGGATATCGCCAACAGATATAACTATACCTTATGAGTTGAGAATGTGTATTCAAGTTAAATAGTTAACGAAACCCTGATCGCTGGTGTGCAATTTATTGCTAGGCGCAACATCGCCCACCAGTCGCAGGATGAGAAAATGAATTTGCATTCAAATCCGTATATAGTAAATACTGAGAGATGGGAGTTTAGACAAAAAAAATCCCCCGAGCCTTTCGGCTCGGGGGACTTTCCCTACCCAGGGAACTAGAAATGAAGAAATGACTTGACTACAACAAACTCGTTGTCAAAGTCTTTATAAGCCAACACAACAACGGTGCCAACGCAATGAAGTTCGAAGTTAAACTCAAACATCACAACATCTTTGTTATCCCATTGAGTGTCAAATGAAGTTGACGGACATTGGTTCTTGAGCAGTCGCCTGACAAACATATGCTCAGCGGTCTCAATTAAAGTAGTTTCATCAAACATTACTAACCCCGTTTCTATCAGGCTACTTGGGTTTCACCCGATACCAATAACACTACCATTAGCCTTGAGAATGTGTATTCAAGTTAAGATGCCATTATACACCTTGTGATCGGTGTTCCACTTCTTGCTATTCGCAACGTGGAACGCCGCTCGAAGTATAAATAAAAAACCCCAAGTCCGAAGACTTGGGGTCTTTCATTGGTTTCTCACTTGCGATGGTCTATTGCTATCGCAAGTGCTTGAATGGTGGTGGTAATGATGTCGGTTGAGTATTTCAGCATCTCACGCTCAAGCGCACCGAACACGACTTCATTCTTTGCACACTCTTGAGCCTTGACCACTACATCTAATGCCAACGCCAAATTTTTGTGGTTGGCTTTAATCTTGGTCTCGGTCAAGAGCGTGTCGAATGGCTGGCAAGCACTGATAAAGCCTAAGCATTCTGCTTTGGTTGCATCAGTTTTCTCAGTTGTAATCATATATTCAAGAAGAATACATTTCTGCAACTGCACTATCGCCGTGAACGCTGTCATCATTTTTTGCAGTATCTCTGCATCATTCATAACACTCCCTACCTTTCAGGCTACTTGGGTTTCGCCCGATAGTTAATACATTACCTTATGGTGTGAGAATGTGTATTCAAGTGATGATACTATTATAAACCTTTTGTCGGGTGTACAACTTTGTACTATTCGCACCGTTGCCCTCCCGCCGCCGGGTGAGAATGTGAGTTTTTATTCAATTTGGAATATCGTTAATACAGAGCGAGTGGTGTAGAGACAAAAAAAACCCCGAGCGCCGAAGCGCTCGGGGTTTCTTGTAGTTGAGTGTTGGGGGAGGTAATCTCAACTAACGGGTGTTATTGGGCTTTGGGTTTGCGAGTGCGACGGGTCTTGAGAATGATTATCTCATTCTCCAACGCTATCACACGCTTGTTCAGGTTGCTGAGCATCTTTACCAAGACTTCTATCTTGGCAGAGTGTATGCTCGTATCCTTGACAAGTATTTCCATTAACTCTTTAACCTGCTGTGTGGTCAGTAGGTCAATATTCCATACCGTGTTTGCCATAGAGCCTCCTTATGGGCTCCCCCAACACTCAATACACTACTCTATGCGTTGAGAATGTGTATTCAAGTTAAGAAGTGTAGCAAACCCTTTGTGCTGGTGTACAACTTGTTGCTAGGCGCACCGTCGCCCACCAGCTGCCGAATGAGAAAATTGATCTGCACTAAAGTCGTATATAATAAATACTAAGAGGTTGGAGTTTAGACAAAAAAAATCCCCCGAGCCTTTCGGCTCGGGGGACTGTCGGGGTGGGATTACTTATTGCCGTTTCAGCAAACGCTTCAAACGCCCTATCCAACGCTTGCGCCGAGTTGGTCGGCTCGCCCATTGTGGTGGTCGCATTTGCGCCCTCACCGAGCGTTTCTTGAGAAAGGCTCGGAAGCGTCGTCGCTGTTTGCCACGAACCTCTACCAACAACAGAATGATATTCTCTTGTATGGCTTGGTTCTGACGGATTACTTTGTCTTGTCCCTCTTGTAGGCGCATAAACGCCTCATTGACGGACTGTAAGACAGTCTCAATTGCTTGCGTCACAACGAGCGCAGGTTCTGGCTGAACTTGCGTTTGCTGTTTGGGTTCTTGCTTTGCCATAATGCCTCCAGACATTAGTTGTTGTGGCTTGGGTCAACCCCGACAACCAACACATTACCTTATGAGTTGAGAATGTGTATTCAAGTGATGATATGTATGTTTACTATGTGGTTGGTGCGCGACTTGATGCTATTCGCACCGTCGCCCACCACCTAAAAGGCAAAACAAAAACCCGAAGCACTCGGGGGGTGAGTGCTTCGGGTTGATGCTGTTATGGGGATTACTTATTTACCCTATCCCAATCTAGGGCATTCAGTCTCTTTGCTGTTTCTCGCCTCAACATAGAGTAGTGGTTGTACTCTGCTTCGCTCGCTATCTCCTTTGCCTTTTTGAGGCTGTAGGCGTTGCCGAGCAGGTTATACATTTCAGCAGGTGTCTCTATCCCGTCGCCATACTCTACAGCGTATACCGTGTGGCGATAATCTCTGTAGGCTAAGCGATTAAACTCTATCTTGTATTTCCTATCTGTCGTGAACCAAGCGTTGCCTTGACGCCTCGCCCACTCTAACCCTTGATATCCCATAATGCTACCTGTTTTCTGTCGGGCTACTTCTGCTTCACCCGACATCACTAACTATACCAAGTGAGTTGAGAATGTGTATTCAACTTCAATAGTACCTGTATGCTTTGTAAATGGCGTTCTACGGATTGCTAGTCGCAACGCAGACCGCCATTCTTAATATATATAAAAAACCCAAGCCCGAAGGCTTGGGTTGGTTTTGGGCAAAAGAAAAACCCCAAGCCCGAAGGCTTGGGGTTTATCTTTGGGCTTCTCGTTAGCCCTCAACGCATACGAGATGATACATCTCGTATCCGTTGGCTGAGTTTCCGTCTACCCGCGAAAACCCAACGGAAAACGGGTGGAAGTCCCCGTCTTTCATTGTGTCCTCGTGACAGACCGAGCACAAGGTGCTTTTGGTCTGGCGTAGGTAGAAAGGAAACAAGGCGAGTGTGTTGTCCACATCGCCTCCTTTCTCTCACCATTTATCGGCTTGGTGAGTAGCCTCTAGACCTAACCCCTAACAGATATAACGATACCAAGTAAGCCAAAAATGTGTATTCAATCTAGATAGCACCTTTATGCCTTGTGAATGGCGTTCTACTTATTGCTAAGCGCAACGTAGACCGCCATGCGACAAGTAAACAAAAGCCTGAAGCATTTTGGGTGGCGAGTGCTTCAGGGTAATCGGCGGCAAAAAAAAACAAAAAAAAAGCGGGGGATTTTTTCCCCCGCTTTTTTCTTATCGATTCATCTGTCGCCATTTTTCTAGTTCTAGTAGTTCGTTGTTTGTTTCTCGAAGAATATCGAGAATATCTTTTTCTAGCGTTGAGTTTCGTTTTTCATTTTCTAACCACTCTTTTGCTAACTTCTCACCGTCAACAACTAAGCGTCGATCATATTCTTGTTCTCGAACATCGATAACACTTTCGATTATTAGCATCTTGAAATTCATTTCGCTAATAACGCCCGTTATCATCTCACGATATCTTTGACTAAGAATTTGGTCGGGTCGCCATATTCTTTCCAAAACCAAAAACGATTTTGGCTGGTAGACCAGACGCTTACCGTCGGCGGTGATAAATACATCACCATTAAGTTCATATTCCATAAATATCCTTTCCGTTACCTACCACTTAATATCTTACCTAGTGCTATATAACAGCGTAGGCAAATGATACGCATTGAGAATGCGTATTCAAGTCCTGTATGCCATATATCCATTGTGATCGGTGTTCTACTTACTGCTAGTCACAGCGTAGAACGCCGCCGGATTAGGTATTTGTTACGCCGTGTGTGTTGTGTGTGGTAACAAGAAGATGTATTAAAGCTAATATACCCATATTGCAAGGGCGATGGTGTACGGGCAAAGAAAAACCCCGAACCTTTGGGGGAAAGGTTCGGGGTTCGTCTTATTGCTTATTCCACCACTTACACAACTGCCAACCTATCACTACCGATACTGCTATCAGTAGCAAGATGTGGTCGTTGAGTAGGGTAGATGTGTCTCCGTGTGGCAACGGAATCATACTTTGTCGTCAAGCATTGCCTTAAGTTCTGCTTGGCGCATCTCAACCATTTTGACCATTACTTCCAACTCACACATTAAGGCGAACAGGCTGTTCTTGTTTGCCAACAGGGCATTAACATCTACCCACTTGTTGATGCCACAGGATTCAGACAATGTCTTGCCCGTATCCTTTGCCACTCTTGCCAGCCTGTCTAACCATTGTATGGTATTGATATGCCTATCTACACTCATTGCTTGTCCTTAATCTATCGGGCTACTTCTGCTTCACCCGATAACTATTACTATAGCGTCTCGCCTATAAATGCGTATTCAATCCGTATGCCCTGCGTAACCCATTTTGCTGGAGTACTACTTGTGCTAAACGCACCGTAGCACTCCAGCATTGACCCTACCCAACAGACCAAAAATAAAAAACAAAAAAAATATAATTGACCCTCCAAAAATATATACTCCAATTTTGCAAAAATGGGGTAAGTGTAGGGTTGTTAGATTATTGTAAAGGGTTTACGGTCGAGCATAAAGACCGGGAAGAAGAATTGGTGTCCTTGCGGACAGCAGGTTTCCAGGTGTTCGATGGGGCCGTCGGTGGATTCTAGACAGGCTCGACCGAGGATTTCGGCCTGTAGGCTGCATCCGGGGGCGGGGCATCTCACCAATTGCATGTTTTTTTGTTCGAAACCATCGTTGGGCATATAGAAATTATATCTCTAATATATTTCGGGGGTGGAATGTGTATATAGAATGCCCCCAGACCTTCTATACGGTGGTTCAAATGATTTTAAAACAGAGTATGGGGCTGAACCAAGGTCCGGTTGTATTTTATTTTGGTTTGTGGAGCTTGATCGCCGGTGGCGTATAGGCTTGTTTCAATTCCACCCCGCAAAATGGACATTGTTTTGCGATATGCGCTTCGTTGGCCGCCCGTATGTCGTTGTATGAATAATTGCATTTTACACACACATACCGATAATTAGGCATATATATATTATATAACTCTTTAAACCACAAGGCAATGGCTTAAAATACCGTGGTTTTTGTTAGGTATATTTTTATTTGCGCCACACTATTAATAATCATAATCGTCATTATCTGGCGATTTCCATTTGTCGGCATCTTCTACATCCCACATTCTGGTATTAATTTTTCTTTGTATCAAGGTTCCATTTTTGGTGGTGTACGAAGGATCCCACAAACGAATTCTGTTGTTTGGCTGGATGGCGATATTGCCATCATCTCTTTCAATAACATGACCGCACTTGTGTTGACCTGGGCTTGTGCTAAAGCCGGCGTTAAGTTGGTTATCTTCCGGAGCATGCCAATCCAAGGTAAACAAGTATTTGCCGTTTACAAACTCTCCGGTTCTAGCAACATAGGTCATTTTCATGTTTCGCATCGCCTGAAATTCTGTTACGGATATGTAAGGGCTAAATGCGTTCCACAAAACTAATTCGTGAATATCCACATGGGGGCTGTCTGGTCTGGTGCAAAACGCAGAAACGGGCATTCTCCACCAAACCCCGCCATCTTCCATCAAAAAATGAAATTGCGGAGACCGGCCTTGAATTGAGCTAACCCCAAAAATCATGCACGGAAAAACTAATTCGTGAGAGTCAATTTGATTTCGCAAATATTGACCACGAACATAACATTCTATTGCTGGAGTGTTGGCATTTAATTCTGGCATATATCTATTCTACTACACTTTTAAGCGCATATTTAACAATTCCATAATTTGGAACTTCGCTTTT